>Ga0326727_10003027_pt1 | contig 54981 bp, 50 predicted proteins | sample MB2enrmetagenome_FD_207643 | JGI IMG/M metagenome (GOLD analysis project Ga0326727, IMG submission 207643) | Lab enriched peat soil microbial communities from McLean, Ithaca, NY, United States - MB29MY | ecosystem: Environmental > Terrestrial > Soil > Wetlands > Peat | place: USA: New York...
CGCGAAAAGTGTTCGGCATCGCGCCGGAACCGCGTTCACCATCAGCCCGGAACTCCGTTCGGAATCATCCCGGAATCGTGTTCGGCTTCATCCCGGAATGGCGTTCACGATCCATCGGATTCCCCAAATAACCTGTGGCCGACAGAACTCCCGGACGTAAAGACGCTGCTAGAGTTGTACCTGCATGACGGAAGCGGGCCGTTTCCAAAAGCGAAATTTGTGTCGCTAGTTGAACTGACGTTGCCCTTTTCGGTCGAACCAAGTGGGAAGCCGCCATCTTCCGAACGGTGCAGTCGAGCTATCGCGAGCGCTGGAGTACTGTGTTCGCTGGCTTGCTTTGCATTCAACAGGCGGAAAAACCATGTCGCAGAGATCGAGGCATGGACCCTCTACATCGCAAGCACTTTCGCATTGGCAACAAAGTGGGGTCTGGCACCGAAGGTGTGGAAGCCGCAGATCGAGATTGCACTGAAACATATCCACAACACATTGGCATTACTGTGCGAGGAGATCGGTTCGAGAGCCGACTTGATGGAGGGCGGTGGGATTCTCGACAAGCCGTTCACCGGAGTCCGCATGACGATTCTTGCTGGTTTCCTAAGCGTTCTGGAGGGTTGGCCCGAAACTGAGGACGATCAGGGCTGCGCCGATGCTATCCGCGATTTCTACACCAAACACCGACGTAGTTTTACGATTTGGAGCGAAGCGGCCATTCCGTTTTGGCTGGCAGTCTTCTGGCATTTTCGACGGTGCGATGCAACAGCATCCGTTGATTTCGTACTTCGAGACTTGATTGCCCTGATCTCGCAGGCTAATCGTCCCGATGGCCTTTCGCCGCTGGCGAATCCGTATTATGAGCTATCCGAGATTCTGCCGCACGTGTTGGGATTGACTGAAGATCGGATCAACGAGAGTTTTCAAGGCCGCTCCTATTCGCTCGAAGGACTCGTGCATCTCTTCGTGCGGCGGAATTGGAAGCAAGCATTCAGGCGACTGTGGCCGGATATCAGTCGGATTGCGTTTGCGCATTTCGAGCCAGATACGCAGGATGCATTTTTTGCGTGGCGCTGTCAGGAAGGCGTGAACCGGCACGTCTTTCCCAAGCACACTCAAGCGTGGGATGAACTCGTTAGTGCTGCTGCGGAGAACGCAGGCACCTGCATCCCCGAACCCGCGAAGGCGTACCCCCATTTCGTTCTCTTGTACCTGCTAGTGTGTCCTCATCGGGCGACGGCCAGTGCAGTTCGGTGGCTCGATTCCGCGCTGGCGTGATTGGATCGGGGCGCGCCGACTGTCGGGAGGATTCTCGGCAGATCCAAACTCTGACCTACTTAGGGGTAGTCCCGGTCGCTCCGAATCGGTGGTCTCGACGTGGGCCTAAGTCGCCGCCGCTGACAAGCACGGGCGCTCCTTACCAAGGGGCCGCTTCGCCGTCGCGAACAGTTGCCCCAGATCGCCCAAAACACACCCAAAACGGCCTCGACGTCCAGCTTGGCTGGCTTTCCATCACGATAGTTTCCGGCGAAACCGATTCCCTGAAACCTTGCACTACATTGCCACTACAATAAGAGCCGTTTGAAAAAATCCCTAAAAAACACAGTGTTTCTGATGCACCCGAACCAAACATCTGCGTTTTATGTTGTTGATGTTATAGGGTAGCCGTGATTCCCAAGCTGGACGTCGCGGGTTCGAGCCCCGTCTCCCGCTCCAAAATCAACAAGTTAGCAACACTCGAAAATGAAGCACTCCATTGCACTCCGTTACGATGCTTTTTGCCGAGGCATCCTAACAACCTTCCCTTTCCCCAGAACTGCTTCTTCCAACTTCTTGGCCGCTGCTGCTCGGTCCTCGACCGAAGTCTTCGTGTACTCCTCGATCGCCACGCCTACGCCGTGACCCCGCTGGTCAGCCGTCACCTTTGGATCGAGCGTTGGCCACACGTTGCGCGCCGCCGTATTTGTGTGTCTCGGCGCTCCCACCCAGAGCCTTTCCCAACGACAAAACCGGCAATAGTGCGGGTGTTTTATCCCGGCACTAACAGGCCAAGTATCCGGCCGCTAGAGAGGCTCTCGGAGAGTCACTTTCCAGCCCGCTTTACCCCCCGGCCCCGTTTTTTCTGCAAGAGGAGGGAGCTTCTCTTATCGCGTCAACGCGCCGCACTTCGCGGCCCAGAGGGTCGCGGTAAAAACGCTCGACGATCCAGACCTCGTGGCGGTCAACGGCCTTGTCGCGGGCGGGCTTGTCCTGTATTCTCCAGTTGTTTGACTAGATGAAGAGGTTTCCATGGGTTTTCCCACTAAAGTCCAGCTCATCAAACGCAAGGCCAGCCAACAGTGGTATATCACCTTCCCCTCCGCCCTAGCTCAAGCCATGGATTTCGTTTCGCGGCGAAACCGTCGAGTGGTCCGTCGAGGACAAGAGCCTGTTGGCCCTTCGCCGCCTTCATCCGCCTGCCCCTACTCTGAGAAAAACTCTGCCCCCATCCTCTCCTTCTTCCGGCAACTCCGGCGGGCAAGCGGCCCCGCCTTCTCCCTGCAAGGAGCCGCAGCGCTCTGGGTGATCCGACGACCATGCCTGTGCCCGCACATCGCCGGCGGCCAATCGCACATGACCGTTGGCCAGCGCGCGAGTCTTTGCATCGACAGTTGCTAGACTGGCGAATCGGCGCGGGCCGGGCTCGATGATCGGCGCGCCGCTTGGGACGACTCATGCTTGCTTATGGCCTCCAGGGGTGAATCCGAGCGCGCCGAACCGAGCCCAAATCCCTCGCCGCCGAGGAGCGACAGCAGCCCTGCGAAACAGACGATAACTGACCCAGGCTATCCGCAACGGACCCGCCCGGCGCGGCGGAGGTTGGTCAGGAGCGCAGCAGATAAACCGGCTCACGGCTCCAATACCGCAAGAACCGACGACAACAGAGTCACTGCTGCAACGACGGACTTCATGTAGACCATAACTTTGACCGAGTATACAGCCGAATCGGTCCGGAAGCAGCCGGTGCCCGCTTACGGGCGGCCTTCCCGCTTCATCCAGCGCCTGAGCAACCCGTTTAGCCGCCTGCTGGTCGACTACGACTCCGTGCGCAGAAACGCTTCCGAAGTAGTCTCGCTGCAGCGCCGCCGGAATGATGCCCGGCGCCTTGTCGCGCGGTTCACTCCATAAGCGCAATCTGCAGCGGGCGCAAATGGGGGACGCGTCCGATTGCGTCATACTTGAAGACGGCACCGAGCTACTGGAGCGCCTCGCGAGAATGCCGGGCGTTCCCGTCGATTCTACATCGAGTGGCCGTGTTGTGAAGATCTTGCGGAGAGCCGGGAAACGATCCGGATCGGAGAGGATGAACGGTGAGCGCGATCACACGTAGGAGTTTCTTGGGCATCACGGCGACGGGCGTGGGTGGACTTTGGCTAGGTGATCCAGGGCCGATGCCGGCAAACCCTGCGCCGGCTGCGGGCAGTTTCGAGTCGCTCTACAAAGCCTTTGTGGATCCCGAACGCAAATACAGCATCCGTCCATTCTGGTTCTGGAACGGCAAGATGGAGGGAGAGGAGATCAGCCGCCAGATTCGTCTGATGGTGGAACACGGCGTGTACGGGGCATATGCGCACAATCGGGATGGGCTCCAGACTCCGTATCTCTCCGAAGATTGGTGGCGAGCCGTCGGTGCCGGGCTGAAGACTGCGCGGGAGGAAGGCTTCTCTTTTTGCCTGGTGGACGATTTCGAGTGGCCGAGTGGCGAAGCGCGCGACTATTGGATGCCGGGAGCCAACAAGAGCCGTGTGGTGGCGGCCGATGCCGATTATCACATCCGCGTGCTGCATCCGTTGGAGACGCTGGAGACCGGCCCGAAGCGGGTGGAGGTTTCCCTGCCAGCGGACACCCACACGGCGGTGGCGGGTAAGCTATTAGGATCCGGTCGGCTCGACGGGGAAACACTTCACACTTTGGCCCTCCCCGCGAACGGCAATGTGCTTTCCTGGGACGCGCCCGATGGTGAGTGGCTGGTTGTGACCTATCAGCTCCGACGGTCCAGAACACCGGACGGCGGCACGGTTGACTTGATGAATCCCGAGGCAGTTCGGAAGTTCATCGAGATCTATTACGAGGAGTTGTTTCGCCGCTACGGCGAATACTTCGGCAGCACTTTTCCAGCAACCTTCGCCGATCACGAAGGGAGCTATGGAGGAACCATTGCCTGGACGCCGCGGCTGTTTGAGACTTTCCGCAGTAAGGCTGGCTACGACCTCGAGCCGTTGCTTCCCGCACTGGTTTACGACATTGGACACAAAACGGAGAAGGTCCGCTGCGATTATCTGGACACAATTAGCGATCTTTATTCCACGAGCTTCTTCCAGCAGGTCAACGGATGGTGCCGCGCTCACGGTCTCCAGTATTCCGGCCACGTCTGGGAAGAGTCGCTGTTTTTTGGCCCCTGGGTGCAGGGGGATTTCTACCGCATCTTGCGCGCCATGGGCCAACCCGGGTGCGATACCTTGCGGGAATGGGGCAGGCAATCGGTTTGGTTGAAGGAAGTCGCTTCCGTAGCTGATTTTGAAGGCCGCCACGTGGTATGCGAGAACCAGGGCGTGCAGGGCAGCGAATCGTATCTTTCGCCCGAGCGGATGCGGCGTGTCTCCAACTGTCTGGGCGCCTGGAACATCGGGGAGTTCATTCCGCATGCGTTCGACTACGATCTGGGGCGCATCAACTTCCCGCCCGACTGGTTCCTCAGCCAGCCATTTCTGCCACACTTTCGCGCCTACGCCGATCAGATGCGCCGTATCAGCTTTATGAATCGCGAGAGTCAACACGTGGCCGAGTTGCTGCTGTACTACCCGCAAACATCGGTGTGGGGACAGAGTTCACCGGCGTTTCGCACGGAAGGTTCCTCGGACATCACAAATTCCGCCAACTGGAGTCAGGACGCCGCGGAAACCAACTCAAGCTATGCGCAACTCAAACTCCGGCTGACTGAAGAGAACCTCGACTTCAAGGTGGCCGACGATGCTTACCTCGCCGCGAGCCACATGGAAGGAAAGAGGCTCGCCATCTCAACATCGCGGTTCACGGCGTTGGTACTTCCGCCGATTTCGACTATCCGGCTGCACACGGCAGAGCACGTACGTGAGTTCTACGGCGCGGGCGGGCGTGTGATCGCCGTTGGGCGGCTTCCGTTCATTTCCGTGGAGAACGGCCGGAAGGACCCACAGTTGAAGTCGCTGTGGGAGGGAATGTTCGACACTGTACCCACGCTTCAGCCCTTTACACTGCGCTCCAACGCGAACGGCGGCCAGGCTTATTTCGTTTCGGGATCTGTGGACGATGCGGTGGCCCTGTTGGCGAGCGCCATCGGCGACTTCGGAATTGTGAGCGGGCCGAGGGAACACCTCTACTTCCTGCATAAAGAAAAAGACGGCGCGGACTTCTATTGGATCGTGAACGATAGCGCGGCCGCTCGTACCAATATCCTGAGTCTGCGCGCCACCGGCAGGCCGGAACGCTGGGACGCGGTCACCGGCCAGCGCTCGCCTGTGTTTTACCAAACACAGACCCCCAGGACCCTGGTCCGGCTGTCGCTCGGTCCCTGGGACGCCGCATACGTCGTCTTTGACCCTAGCGGGCCGGCTCAAGCCATGGAACTCAGAGCAACCAACCTCGACGAGTTCCACATCGAGCGAACCTCGGCGGACGAAGTGCGGGTTCATGGCAAAGCGTTGGTCGGCAAAGATCCCGCTTTCGTTGAGTTGAGCGACGGCCACCAGCGATACCGCGGCGAATACCGGCCCGCGCCGGCCGCGCCACTGGAGATCGCCGGCGACTGGAGGGTGACGGTGGAAGCGCCGGCGATCCCGATTCCTTACGCTCAAGTGATGGACGATCCGCTCGATCAGGGCTTGGGCGACCACTGGTTCGAGCCCAACATGACTCATCGGCCATGGGAACAGGTTTGGCTTTCCCCGATGAACTGCGCGCTGCGTGAGTGGAATGTTCTGGGGCCTTTCCCGAATCCCGACGACAGCGGGCTCGATCGGGTCTACCCGCCCGAAAAGGAGATCGATTATGACGCCACCTATGAAGGCGAAGGCAAGCGTCAAATCGGTTGGACTGCCACCGATAGCGCCGAACGCATTTCAAAAGGTGGAAGTGGATGGGATTCGCTGTTGCTTCAAATGGTCGGTGGACCCTACGCTCCCGCGAGCAACATCGTCGATTACGGGAACCCTGTAAGAGCGGGATCGCCGCTCAATGGCGCGTTTTTCGCCCAAACCAATCTCTACGTTCCAGACGCGCGACGGGCTATGGTGATTCTCGCCACGGGCAATCCGTGCGCAGCCTGGATGAACGGGCAGCAGGTCTTTTCGGGTTGGTTCCGCCCGCTTTACTTCGAGCTCGCTGACGGTTTCGCGCACCGCATTCCGGTCGAATTGCAGGCGGGATGGAACAGCTTGCTGTTGAAATTCGTGCACAACCCCGAAAGCGCCCGCTCGGGCCAGTTCACTTGCCGCGTGGAACATGGGAACGGCGACTCTGTGGCAGGCCTGGTTGCGGATCCTCGCCGGTTCTCCGGTGAATGGCAGCAGGGCTCGCGCGGCTTTCGCTGGCTGCGAATCCCTGTACCGGCCGTGGCCGGGTCGCTGCGCGTGCCGGCCCTCAAGAACTCCTGGTCGGTCTGGATCGACGCGAAACCGGCGCGGGCGGCGTCCGAAATTCCGCTCCTGCAGGGCGCCCGCTCCGTCACGGTGCGCATGAGAGGAGACGAGGTTCTCGATCGACCCTTCGAGTTTCTGACCGCACCCGCTTCTCTTCCCCTGGGGACTTGGACCGTTCCGGGCCTGGAGCATTTCTCGGGACGGATGACGTATGAAAAGACCGTTGAGGTCCCGGCCGCGCTGCTGGCGGAGCAGGTGCTGCTCGATTGCGGGCAGATAGGGGTCGCAGCGGAGGCGTGGGTGAACGACGAGCCGGTGGGATCCCGTCCCTGGGCGCCCTTCGTATTCGAGGTCAGCCGCCATTTGCGTCCAGGCCGCAATGATTTAAGGGTGCGGGTTGCAAACACCGAAGCCAACGCCCGGGCGGTGGGAACCTCGTCGGACATCCTGAAGAATATCGACCTCAATGGCTGGCTGGGGCCGGTACAATTGGTTGCTTATTTCGAACGTAGCATCGCCTGCGTCCGCGTCTGAAAAAATGAATCGCCGTACATTTGTCAATTCGATTTGCGCTACGACCCTCCTCTCCGCGCTGGACTCGCGCGGGATTGCGGGAATGCCGCCGTCTGGCGACTCCACCGGGCAGCGCCTCTGGCCCCGGCCCACGATTGTTCCGGTGCCCGCGGCAACCGGGGGCCTGACCCAGCCGTCGGTCAACCTGGCTGGTGTCTGGAAGTTCACGCTCAATCCTCCTGAACGATTCTGGGAGAACGGCGCGGATCTGTCCACATGGTCCGACATCCAGATTCCCGGCGAATGTGTCACGCAAGGCTTCCAGATATCGCGGGGTTCCGAATACCCCTTCAAGACACATGTCCCGATTCCCGCGGAGTTCAGCGGCCAGCGAATCTTCCTGCGCTTTGACGGCGTCTACAGCTTCTGCCGGCTGTGGGTGAACGGAACGTTCATGCGGGACCACCAGGGCGGCTTTACCACGTGGGAGGCCGACATTACGGACCTGGTAAAGCCTGGCGAGGCGGCCTGGATCGCTTTGGGAATCACCGATCGCAGCGACGACATCTCCAATGGCAGCGAATACGCCAAGCACTCGATCGGCGGAATTCTCCGCGATGTGCGGCTTATCGCGGTTCCGCCGACCCATCTCTCGCGTCTTCATGTGGCCACGGACCTGGATGCATCGTATAGCGATGCCATACTGGAAGTGACAGCGGCTGTAGCGTTCAGCGGCGGCCGCGCCGCGACGGTGCGCCTGCATCTCGAAGATTCTCAGAATCGGCCGGTGCCCCTGACGCCTTCTTCGATCACGCTCACTCCCGCCGATGCGGAGCGGACCGTTCGGATCCCAGTCGAAAAGCCACAGAAATGGGACGCCGAGCACCCTCACCTCTACACTCTGCGGGCAACCCTGGTGGTCGATGACATCGAGGGGGAAGCCGTCAGCCGCAAACTCGGCTTTCGCAAGGTCGCAGTTAGCGGAAACCGCCTCCTCGTTAATGGGAAGGAAGTGAAGCTCCGCGGAGTATGCCGCCATAGCGTCCATCCGCTGCACGGACGCTCTACACCCGCCGATATCGACGAACGGGATGCCATCCTGCTTCGCGATGCCAACGTGAATTTCGTCCGCACTTCGCACTATCCTCCAACGGAAAGATTCCTCGACGCCTGCGATCGATATGGCATCTACGTGGAAGAGGAGACAGCCGTCTGCTTCCAGTTCAAAGAAACCGGGAGCACCTCGGATCCTGGCTATACTCCGAGCTTTCTGAATCAGTTTGCCGAAATGATGGAGCGCGACCGCAGTCACCCGGCGGTCATCTTCTGGTCGCTCGGAAACGAAAGCCGGTGGGGACAGAATATCGCGAAAGAGTACGCCTATGCCAAGCAGGAGGACACTACCCGGCCGGTGATCTTCAGCTACCCGGACACGGTCCCCGTCGGCACGACCGGATACGATCTCTACAGCATGCACTACCCGCGGTACGACGGCGAGTTACGCAGTCCTCTCGTTCCCAAGCTGAACGACGAGTATGCCCATATCTCCTGCTATAACCTCGAAACCCTGCGCCGCGATCCCGGCGTCCGGAATTTCTGGGGTGAAAGCCTCAAGCGCTTCTGGGAAAACTGCTTCTCCTCGGACGGGTGTCTTGGGGGAGCCATCTGGGCGGGCTTCGACGAAGTGTTTCTGTTGCCGGAGGCTCCCGTGGGCTATGGGTACTGGGGCATTGTCGACGGTTGGCGGCGGCAAAAGCCCGAGTATTGGCTGACCCGCAAGGCGTACTCTCCCGTGCGGGTGCCGGATACGGAAATGGCTCGCCCGGGCGATGGGCAGCCTCTGCCCATCCCGATACGCAACTGGTTCGATCACACCGACTTCAACGAACTGACGATCGAGTGGCAGGCCGCAGGAGACTCGGGAACGATCCGGGATTTCAGTCTCGCTCCGCATTCCCAAGGGACGCTCACGATCCCCGCGCGCTCGTGGAAGAACGGGGATGTGGTAAAGCTGAAGTTTCACCGCGCGGGCGGCACCCTGGTCGATGAACATGATGTGGCTGTTGGCGAGGTGATCCGAGTGTTCCCCATGGCTCAGGGGCCAGCGCCGGCCATTTCCGCGGACGCCAACTCGATCGCGGTTACCGGCAAGGATTTCAGTATCCTGTTCAGCAAAGTAACCGGCTTAATCACGCAGGGCAACTACCGTGGCGTGACCCTCATCGAGGGTGGCCCTTATCTCAACCTGGGCCTTGATGCCGCGGCGCAATGGTGGCTGGAGGACCTCAGCTACACCAAGACCGATCGTGTGGCAATCGTGAGACTTTCCGGCCGGTCGATGAGCGGCGTGGACACTCTGGCCAGCGTGGATTTCGAAGTGCGGATCGACGGTGCAGGACTGATCACGACGACTTACTGCGTCACCAGTCAGCCTCGCCAGCTCAATGAGCTCGGCATCGCGTACTTACTCACGGACTCCATCGACAGGCTAAGCTGGGACCGTAAGGCGCTGTGGACGGAATATCCGGCCGACCACATCGGGCGCGCCAAAGGCCTGGCGGTCAGAGACGGTAGCCACGGTTCACTAAGCTATCGCTCGGAACCAACGTGGTCGTGGTCGCAGGATATCGAAGATCACTTCCTCTTCGGGCCGCAAGACGCCGGCGGACGCGGGACCTGCGATTTTCGGAGCACGAAGGAGAACATCCGGTACGCATCCTGCATCATTCGCGGTGGCAATCTGCGGATCAGAGCGCAATCCGACGGCTTGCTGGCAGTACGCGCGCAAGTCCGGCGCGATGGGAGAGTGCTGTTCAATCTCAACAATGTCTGGGGCTACCCGGACCTTGCATGGGGAAACTACATGAAGCCAGTGGCTGTCTCTGTCGGATATACCAACGAGATCACCGTGCGGATGGTGGACAGCGACGAAGCCGATCTACGAACACAGTAACGCGGTGCGGGGCAGGTCATTTCTGTTTCGCGAACTTCATCGAGACCGGCAACCCGGCAGTGGAGTCCCAGGCGACGGATCGCGCCTGCCGGATCGGGCAGACTAAGGACGTATCAGTGTATCTACGGGAACGTTGATGGCGCTCGAGATCGCGGAAATCCATCAATCCCTCCATACTGAAATAGTTCTGTTCGGCATGAACCACTGCGAAGCGGGCGAAGCGATTTTGAGAATTTGGGGATTTCCAGGGTCCCTGCTGCGAATCCACGAGATGGTGATGAACGCGGCAAAAGACAGCCTGAGAGAGGCGAACGACAATCCTCTTGGTCCCTTCGCGCACCGAGCCTGAACATTCGACATAGGCCTGCGAACAACAGGAAGTATATAAAGGAGTCCCCATGCGATTCATGCGGATACTGAACCTCATTGCAGGAATGGCCATTGCAGCGCTCGTCCACGCCGATGCGCAGGATGCTGCCCGGCCGTTGCTGACACCCAAGCCGGGGCCGGCGCCGGAGATCCATGGCTCCCTAGTCTACGGGGTGCGCCCGGGCCGGCCCTTCCTGTATCGAATCCCCGCCACCGGTTTGCGCCCGATCCGATTCTCGGCCGACGGCCTGCCGCCCTCGCTCCGGCTCGACGCTTCTACGGGCATCGTCTCCGGCACATCGCCGCGGAAACCGGGCGAATACCCGGTCGTTCTTCGCGCTGCGAATGCCAAAGGAAAGAACAGCCGCTCGTTCACGGTCGTGGTGGGCGACACGCTGGCGTTGACTCCTCCGATGGGATGGAATGACTGGTATTCGCACTACAACCACATCACCGACAAACTGATGCGCGCGGCCGCCGATATTCTCATTGCCTCCGGCATGGCGGACTTCGGCTACCAGTACGTCAACATCGACGATTGCTGGATGGTCAAGCCAGACCCGGCTTCCGGCGAATCGCCCCGCACTCCGGAGGGCGACATCCGGCCCAATCGCGATTTTCCGGACATGAATGCACTGACCGCCTACATCCACGGCAAGGGGCTGAAAGTCGGAATCTATACCTCTCCGGGTCCACTCACCTGCGCGAAGTACGAGGGGAGCTACCAGCACGAAGAGGGCGATGCGCGGCAGTTCGCCGCGTGGGGATTCGACTTCCTCAAATACGACTGGTGCAGCTACGAGAGGATCGCCAGGGATAAGTCGCTGGACGAGGCGCAGAAGCCGTACCGGAAGATGGGCGAAATCGTGCGCAATCTCGATCGCGACGTGGTGTTCAATCTCTGCCAGTACGGTCGCAACGAAGTCTGGAAATGGGGAGGCGACGTTGGCGGCCAATGCTGGCGCACCACGGGAGACCTGGGGCTAGAAAAAGACACGGAGCTTCCGGGCTTCTACAGTATTGCCTTAAAGAATGCCGAGTACTTTGAATCCGCACGACCCGGACGCTGGAACGACCCCGACTACATTCTGATCGGGTACGTCGGCGATGCGCGCAAGAACGATGCACCCTCCCGATTGACGGCCTTGACCGCCGACGAGCAGTACAGCTACATGTCGTTGTGGGTGCTGATGGCATCTCCCCTGATCTACTCGGGTGACATGGCACACCTCGACGAATTCACCCTGAACGTTTTGTGCAACGCCGAGGTCATCGATCTCGACCAGGATCCATTGGGTAGGCAGGCACGCATCGTGCGCAAGACCCCGGAAGAGTTGGTTCTTGCCAAACCGCTGGAAGATGGTTCGCTGGCGGTGGGGCTGTTCAGTCTCACACGAGCCCCGCGGACGATCGAGGTCGGCTGGGCCGACCTTCAACTCAAGGGCGAGCAAAAGGCGCGCGACGTGTGGCGGCACAAGGACCTGGGAACCGTATCCGACCGCTATTCCGCGGCTGTCGGCCCGCATGGGGTAGCGCTGGTCAAGCTATCGCCGAGAAACGACAGCGCTCGTCAAGATGCCCGGTAACTAATGATGAGATAACGGAGGAAACGGCCAACTGTTGCCGATACTGCTTGAGGCTGGCCCAGGACTGCGAGGTCGTGCGATCATGAACCGGGGTACGCCGTCCGCCGTTTTTGGGCACATGCTGAAGCGTGGGCGGAAGCGACGAGAATTATAGCTTCGAGTCAGCTCGTTAGTTTGGTTTCCCAGACCAGTTTGTAACAACTGTGATCGGCGAGGAAGCCGCATCTTCCAATGGCAGGTTCATCAGGAAGCTCTGTCCGTCGGGAGAAACATCAAATGAGTTGCGCGTCTTAGAAAGCAGCCGAGTCCGAAAGAGCGCTCGAGTACCGTCGAATTCGGGGCCGCCTTCCGCTAGGCGCAGCGCGACCGATATCAGGTCTCCTTTGGAGGCCAAGTAGTAGATCTCCGTCTGATCCCGGCGCCACCGCGGCGAGTATCCGCCTCCGGTTGATACTTGCCGCCGACTCTTGCCGGTCGAAGGTATACCGATGGGCTCTACGTATACTTCCGCGTTGCCGGAGTCCTGGGATTCATAGGCAAGCCACTTGCCATCTGGCGACACCACACCAACTTCTTCCGGGGTTTCGTTGAACGAAAATCCGGACGGTGCGTCGGTGACTGGTGCTGCCTTCCCGTCCGCGTCCAGTATCAGTGTCTCCGCGAGTTTGCCACCAGGACCGAACTTTTCTACGGTGATTTGCCTACCATCCGAAGAGATCCACGGCGATCCGTAGTCCGCGGGACCAGCAACGAAGCTGAGGATCCGGCCTGCTCGGTCCACCCAGGCCAACTGGCGTGTCTGCCGGCCGGCACTCTGGTAAGCTAAGACGCCGTTGTTCGAAATGGAAACGGGCGTAAGCGAAAGGCTATCGAACGTGCCAATATCGTCCGCCAAAGTCACTGGCTCTCCTTCAATCTGAAGCCGCGATTCGCTGAACGCCAGGCTCATCAGGCTGCCTCCCTTCGAGAATAGGAGATATCCGCTGCCGCGGGATTCCCCTTCTACGGAAGGCGCGAACGCGGCGTTCGATTCAGAACCAAATAGCATGTGATGGTCCGCTTCACCGAGAGAGCCAACATAGACTCCAGTAGTCTCAGGGCTGTCCGTTCGGTCAAAAAACACGAAATGTTGTCCGTCTGGCAGGAACTTCGGCCACAGGTAGGCTTGTTCGCCTTTGGCGGGATCCGGGTTCAGCACGCGCTGTGAGCTTCCACCGGCCGCCGAAATGCGATACAGTCCACCGGCGGAACCGGGCGCGAACAGGATCGTGTCTTCGCCGCTCCAGGCGCCGCCGCCCGCCACCGTCTCCGCGGAGCAAATGGTCTCCGGAGGTGCGCCGGTGATGCCGACTTTCCTCACGGAGCCTGACGCGAAAAAGCCGATCGAGCTGCTGTCCGGCGACCAGAACGGCGCGGAGCCATCCTCGGTTCCCGGGATCGCAAGGGCGTGCAATGCGTCCAATGATCGAAGCCAGAGCATCCGACGTCCGTCCAGTGCAATCGCCGAGAACACGACCCGCGCTCCGTCCGGCGAAACCGCCGGACCGCTCATGTATTCGCTATGTTCGGGCGGCATGATGGTGAACTTAAACACCCGGGAGGCCGGTGCGTGATCGAGGAACAGGACCGCCGCGATGGCGCTCGCGGCTACCAGAAATAGCGCGATGCCCGCGATCCCGGCAAGGCGCCGCCACAGCCAGTTTGCTGGGAAAAAAGCCACGGCGGCGGCAGTTGGCGATTTCCCGGCGGGGGGCGTTCGACGGTTTCGAGCCGGGGCCGCGTACCACAACTGAATACGAGCTACCCTCAATTCCAACACCACGTGCCGAATCTGCCGGCGCCTGTGCAACGTGTCCGGCATCGTCAACGAAGCGATCAGGCGTTCGAGGGATTCTGTGCCCGCGCCCGCACGGCCCATCAACCAGCGCAGCAAGGCTCCGAAGGCGAAGACATCGCTGCCGCAGTTTGGCGCCTCACCGCGGAGCTGCTCGGGTGAACAGAATTCTGCTGCTTCCACGTCGCAAGCGGCCGACGGTTTTATCAGCCTAGCGCCCGCGTTGGTGATGACTATGGAGGCGGGAGAGAGGCTGCCGTGAAACCGCCCTGCGGAATGCGCCTCGTTCAGAATAGTGCCAACCGCGATGGCGTACTCGAGCGCCTGCTGGAGGCGAAGACCGCCAGAGGCAACCTTGCGCGTAAGGGCTTCGCCTTCTACAGGCTGGTCGCTGAGGAAGTCCAGCGGCTTCTCGCCCGAGCGAACGCCATCGCCGGCAACAGCATTCCGGGGCATGAAACGGTTAGTTGTCCGAGAGTGCAGCTACCAGGGCACCCTTGGCGGTTGTGGTGAGCGGGTCTGCGGCCATCCGGATCTCGGACAGTTCGACGGGGAAATCGCTCGCTCGCAGAATCGTTTCGAACCGCTCCTTGAAACCCTTCGGTATCGCAGTCCCTCCGCTCAGCACAAGCGGGATAGGCCGGGTCAACTTAGGAAGGTTGCGCGCGCCCTGGAACGCTTTTCGCAAGCACCCCACCAGAGCCTGGATCATGTCGTCGTAATACACGCTCAGAACCTGCTGCAGCTTATTATCAAAGTGGCCGTTGATGTAGAACGATTGTTCTTTCAGAATGCGGATGTGATTGGGCCTCTCGCCGGTAACCGATGCTGCGCTGGAATCGATGAAATCGCCGGCCTTCGGGATGCTGAAACTCAGAATCGGGACGGTCAGGTAGGACAAGCATACGTTGCACAGGCCGCCTCCGCAACTGATCCCTATACCCGTGTAGTTCGTGCTTTCCATCTCTCCGTAGACCACCGCCAGACCTTCGTTGATGCTGGTGGCCTCAAAACCAAGGTCGGAAAGTATCTGGCGGAGGGTCACCTCATGATAGGTGAGATTGTCTTCTGCTCCAAGAGTGGCGGCCGGAACGGTGAAACATACCTTCTGACCTTTTTCCACTGTGCCTGTCAGGGAAGAAGTGATTGCCCGGATGAGTTTCACGTTATCCGGCTCATCGGGATTGAGGACGCCGCGAGTCATTGTCCGCCGGACGTCCCTGTTTAGGAGATCGGCAAATCGCTCGGATTCGTTGCCGTGGACGAGGATTTCCGCTCCCTCGACGGAATGGGGCACGCCTTCCTTCTGGAGTGCGCTCTCGGTCATCTTCGAGTACGGAATCGCGACGAACGCGTTGAGCTGTGTAGCATACGCGATTTCATGGTTAGTCTGGCGGGCGGTCACGATCCGGCTGGTGCCGACATCGAGGCCGATCGGTTCGCTCTTGGATGTTTCGACTTGTCTCATTCTATTTTTCCTGTTCTGCGCTCCGGTCCTGAAGGGCGGATTGCGCGTCTTTGTATCTCTGCTGCAGAATCTTTCGGTATTCGGCCACCGTCACGCCGCGCTCAGCCGCGCTTTCGCGCCTTCGCTCCTCGGCCAGAGCGAGGGCTTTCCAAAGATCGGGGCCGGTGGCACTAATGTAAGCTGGGTCGTAGTCGAACCCGAACAAGTAGAGTGCGGGGTTGGGTATCTCGTAATTCTCCGGAAGTCCCACCTCCTGGAACGGGAAGCCGGTTCCCCAATCGGTGTGATAGCCGATTCGCATATTGTCCGGATTCACGGAGACCTGCGAGTGCGTGACGCAGTTTTCCGGAAGCAGGTTGTATTTGCCGCGGAGCATCTCAACGAGGGCCTTGGCGGCGTGAATCTGGGGGGCGTTGATGGGTTGCTGGTCCGCCTGGGTACGGGCTTCAAACGCCACGCCTATAAAGCTCGCGTTCAAGTCCAGATACAACCACTGAGAGTCCGCCCAGACGGAATGCCCGGCGTGATTTGCGGTATCTGATTCCACGACGATCCGATGCACGCGTCCAAAGCGGTCGATGACGAAGTGATACGCCCGCTTGTTGCGGACGTACGCCAACAGCTCCTGGCCGATGCGCTTGAGGGCGGACTTCTGGCTGGATTCAAACGGCGCCTGATCGCTCTCCGTGGTGTGGAAGACGATGCCCGCTGGTTGCGAACGGCGGGGTCCCGGCGTTTCGGACCCTCGGCTGAGCAACGAATACAAGCGAGGCTGATTGGAAATCGCCAGGCTGTTTTCGATCCGCAGGCCATTGCTGTAAAGGTCGTATTCGTTGGTTTGTTCCACGGGCCAGACGACCGGCGTATCGGGTACCGGGTGGCGAACCACCGCTTCGGACTTTTTGCGGGGCAGCGGCTTCCGGCTTATCGCATGGGTCCCGAGTGGAACGATCACCATCGCTAGCGCCAGCGAAGCTGCCCACCTCCAACTCAGAGAACTCCTGGCAGGAGTAGTGGCACTCCCGGCGGGAGTAGTGGCGCGGCGTAAGTACCGTAAACGCTGTATCGGGTCGCTGATCTTCTGCGCACGCCGCTCTACCTGCAACGGGCGAACGAAAGCAGGAAAGGGCTCGACCACTAGCTCTCCTTCCCCGCGACCAGTTCGCCGAGTCCAGGTATTCACCTGATCACCCGGAGCGTCGAGATGTGATGTACGGATAATAGCGAAAGCCATGAGGAACTTAGATCTTCGCGGCGAGTTCCCGGCTTTTCTATGTTGCCTTTGGTTATGGGGGCAAATCAGTTCGGGTTGTAGATGTACTCATCTGTCGGGACGCCGGGATAACCGGGGAAGTAGTATCCCGTCGCGTCCAGGGGGTCGACACCCTGCAGCGCGCAGAAATGTACGACATCCGTGAGGGTCAGGCCGCCCTCGCGCAGGAGCTTGTCGAAGGAGTAGGCGTTCAGACCCATTTTGAGCCTCACTCCCGATTCCCGTGCAATCCGGGCTGGTGCTGAAATGGCTGCGCTGGCCGCTTTTCGTGCCCCACGCCCGAATTTCCGGCCGCCGAGGAGGGGGCCTCTCTTATCGCGTCAACGCGCCGCACTTCGCGGCCCGCGCACTTGGCTCGGGGCCCTCGGCTCGACGTTTTCCACGGTGGCTTCCGCTCCCTGGCGAATCGGCGCGGAACGGCTCGACATTCTAATCCCGTGGGCCTCGGCCGAAAAAAAACGGAATTCCCCGAAAATTGTGCAGTTGGGAGGCGCGAAACAGAACAGTCCCGCGCCGTTGACCTGAGATTTCAGCCGCGCGCAGGCGGGTGGAATAAGCGCCCGATGGCCTGCCGGTTCGGATTCGGCGGGCGAAATAGACGGCGGGGACCAACACCCCAAACCATTATCCCGAACGCGCGCACGACAGCATGAGGTCGACCTTGCGCCTGATTTGCACGGCAGCGTCGGGCACATATAGCACGTCGCACTCAGAGCCGAGAATGTGTGGATGCCCGATCTCCGCCATTACGCGCCATCAACTCCTGCGTGAGGGCCTCCACCTGCTCGTCCGGCATGGCGGCATCGGAATAAAAAGTCTTCGTCGGGACATTACCGAACAACACGATGTCCGCCGGTATCACGGCAGCGTCTTCCCAGAGCTTCCGGCTACTGCCCAGGCTGATCAGTGCGGGCCGCAGTTCGAAGGCGAATTGCCGGACCATCTCTGTGAGCAATTCGCCGCAGTCGTGAAAGATCAAGTCCACTCCGTGTTGTTCCAGCAGGGCGCGAACTTGCCGGTTGGGCTCCAACACGAACCGATCGAAGATGTCCGAACCGCTACGCAATTGGCGAGGAGACAAAAAGACCGTGTTCGCGACCGGTTCGCACACGATAATCGCCTTTGCGCCAACTTCGATCTGCGCCCGGGCCGACCGCAACACGGTGGCCAACGCCAGTTGCAGGCATCGTTCCACTAAACACACCCCCTCATCCTCCTCCGCCGTGACGCCTCCGCCGGCCATGGCGACCGGTACGATCGGCTCGACGTTTTCCACGGGGGCTTCAGCTCCGCTCATTGCAACGAGAAACCTGGTGGCCGTCCGATCATGGCGTCCCCGTCTGTTTGCCATCGCGCGTCCCCTTGCCGACCGGCAAACCGGGAGTGGTGAAGTCCGTGGATCTTGGCGGGGGCGCCGCTCCATCGCGGTCGGTCGATCCCTCAAGCATTTTCGGGATGGCGGTTAACGGCCTTGTCGCGGGCGGGCTTGGCCCTGTATGATCTAGTTGTTTAACTAGATAAGGAGCTTTCCATGGGTTTTCCCACTAAAGTCCAGCTCATCAAACGCAAGGCCAGCCAACAGTGGTATATCACCTTCCCCTCCGCCCTCGCTCAAGCCATGGATTTTGCTCGCGGCGAAACCGTCGAGTGGTCCGTCGAGGACAAGAGCCTGTTGGCCCTTCGCCGCCTTCATCCGCCTGCCCCTACTCTGAGAAAAACTCTGCCCCCATCCTCCCCTTCTTCCGGCAACTCTGGCGAGCTTGCGGCCAGCGGGACATGCTTTGGTTTGTCCAGGCGCGAGCGACGTTCGCCGCCGGCGCCCGCTACGGCTTGGCCATCGACGCGTCCAGCGCCAGGTACCGGTCGCGGTGCGGTTCAGGTTCGGCCCGCGACTTCACGTCGATGCGCATCACCTGGTAATTGTCGTCCGGGCGGTAAGCCGGCCACTGCGGTACACCAGGGCCGTTCGGGTTACCCGTCTCGATGAAATTGACGAAGTACGCCTGCATCGTTTTGGACACTTCGTAGTCAGCGGGCTCCCAGGTGTAACGCTTGTCGAGATCCAGGTTGCCCATCGCATATTGGATCTCGGCGGAGTGCGACGCACCGCGGGGTCCTGAGGGATGGGCGCCCGCTCTGCCGGCCGGGGGCGCGGGCGGGGGCTCGCTGGGCATCCCAAGATAAGCCGGCCGGACACGGGCGTAGAGATAGCGGTACACGGGTTTGCCGCCGGTCTTCATCTGGAGTTCGGCCCACTTCCAGGTGCCATAGGAGATGAAGCGCGCGCTAGCCAGGTGCCGCGCGGCTTCATACACCTCGTCCGTCGTGGTGGCAGAATAAGCCTTGATCACCGGGTCGGCCTTGTCGCCGTAGAACCTCTTGATGGCGTTGGCGAGCGTCTCCGGCGTGGGCTCGCCCGCGCCCAGCACGGCGCGCGCCGGCTGCTCCTCGGTGTTCGAACCCTCCAGCAGCGGGATCTTGGCCTGCTCGCCCGCTTCGAAGATCTCCGCAAGGGTCTTGGGCAGGAAGTATCCGTCCAGCGTGGTTCCGAAGCGCATTCCCTGGGCCTTGGAGAGCGCGTCCTGAACCTGCTCGGCGGTCATCGCGCGAAGGGCGGCGAGCGTGTTCGCACCCGCGGCGACGCCGAATTTGACGCCGTTCTGTTCGGCGTCGGCAAGCGGCTGCGGCGGCAGGCTGGCAATCATGGCGCCGCTCTCGCCTATAGCGCCCGCCATAAGCTTCCGGGACAGCGGCGAAGCCATCAGCGCGCTGACGGAGATGGAACCTGCCGATTCCCCGGCGATGGTGACACGCTTCGGATCGCCGCCGAATGCCGCGATGTTCTTCTGCACCCATTCGAGCGCGGCCACCTGGTCCAGCAGGCCGTAGTTGCCGGCGGCATGGTGCGGCGATTCCTTGGTCAGCTCGGGATGGACGAAGAAGCCGAAAATATTGGTCCGGTAGTTGACGGAAACCGCGACCATGCCCTTGCGAACCATGTTTTCGCCGTCGTAGCGCGGCTCCGAGCCGTCGCCGTTCTGGAAGCCGCCGCCGAAAATGTACACCAGAACCGGCAGTTTTTCCTTGCTCGATTTGGCCGGGGTCCAGACGTTCAGGTAGAGGCAATCCTCGCTCATGCCGTTGCTACGGAACCAGTAGTCGGCGCCCGGACCGGTGCGCTGCATACAGCGCGGACCGAACTGGTCGGCGTTGCGGACGCCCGTCCAGTTCTTGACCGGCTGCGGCTCGCGCCACCGCAGGTCGCCCACAGGCGGCTGGCCGAACGCGATACCTTTGAAGCTGCGCACGCCGTCTTTGGGCGCGGCCGTGGATTCGACGATCCCATTGGCCGTTTTCACGCGGTCGGCAGCGAAGGCCGGCATTACCGTGGCGGCGCAAATAGCGATGGTAGGAATGAGATAGTGCACAGGATTTTCCAAGAACGAGTGTCGCCGATCCTCGCGGGTCAACGCAATATTAAGAATATGACCCATCAGCAGCAAATTGCCATCACCACAAAGGGCCACGGCGATATGCACGGCGTTACCGCGCAGGTCGCCGCCATCGTTGACGCGTCCGGCGTCAAAACCGGCCTCGCGAACGTCTTCAATGTGGGGAGTACCGCGTCGCTGGGCACCATCGAATTCGAACCCGGCCTGGAACACGATCTGCCCACTATTCTGGACAAGCTCATCCCGCCAAGCCGCGAGTACGGCCACGAACAGGCATGGCACGATGGCAACGGCCACTCCCATCTGCAAGCAACTCTCCTGGGACCATCTCTCACCGCGCCGATCTCCGATGGCAAACTTCAGCTCGGCGCCTGGCAGCAGATTTTCCATCTCGAGTGCGACGTGCGGGGGCGCCGGCGTACGGCGGTCGTGACGGTCGTTGGAGACTGACCCTTCGCTTCAGTCGGCAGCATCCATCTGTTACCCTTGGGCGTTGCTAACCAAAACCCAGCCGGCTCGTCATTCCCGGCTTCGCAACTCTACAAGGAAGTTCTGACCATGACCAGGCATCTACTCTGCATTTCCTTCCTCTTGCTCGCCCCCGCCTTTTCGCAACAACCTCGCTATCCCTTCGGCGATTCGGTCCTTCCGCCGGAAAAGCGCATCGACAATCTTCTCTCGCTCATGACCGCCGACGAAAAGATCAACTGCCTCGGCACGCGCACGGCCGTTCCCCGGCTCGGCGTCCCCAATATCGGCAGCTCCGAGGGCATTCACGGTGTCGTGCAGCGTGAAGCGCGCGGTCCGCTCCAGCCCATCACCACCACGCAATTCCCGCAGCCGCCGGGCTTGGGCGAAACCTGGGACCCCGATCTCGTCCGTCAGGCCGCCGGCGTCCAGGGTTACGAAGCCCGATTCATTACGCAAACCCAGAAGTACAACCGCCAGATCCTCATGCTCTGGGGGCCGCAGTCCGACCTCGCGCGCGACCCGCGTTGGGGACGGACCGAAGAAGTCTATGGCGAAGATCCGTTCTTCAACGGGACCATGGCCGTCGCGTTCATAAAGGGCCTGCAGGGCGACGATCCGAAATACTGGCAATCCGCGGCGCTGCTCAAGCACTTCCTCGCCAACAGCAACGAAGATCACCGCAACAGCTCGTCATCCGATTTCGATGAGCGCCTGTTCTGGGAGTATTACTCCGTTCCTTTTCGCATGGGTTTCCTGGAAGGCGGTGCAAGAGCGGTAATGGCCTCGTACAATGCCTGGAACGGGACCGCGATGGCAGTCAACCCGATCCTCCGCGGCATCGTGATGGATAAATGGGGTGTCGACGTCATCTCGAGCGATGGCGGAGCGGTCAAGCTCCTGGTTAATCCGCGCCACCTGTATCCCAACCAGGAAGCCGCGGTGGTCGCCTGCCTGAAGGCCGGCGTCAATCAGTTCCTCGACACTTATGCCGGCGAAGTCAGAGCGGCGCTCAAGGAGGGCTCTCTGACGGAAGCCGATCTGGACGCGGCCCTCCGGCCCAAATTCGAGATCGCCATTAAGCTCGGCCTGCTCGACCCACCGGAGATGGTGCCGTACTCCAGGATCAAAGACTCGCCCGAGCCCTGGAACACCGATAAAGTCCGCGCCATTTCCCGTCAGGTGGCGTTGGAGTCCGTCGTGCTTCTCAAGAACGACAAGAGTTTTCTCCCGCTCGACAGGAAATCCCTCAAGTCCATCGCGGTCATCGGCCCGCTGGCGAACTCGGTGCACTGGGACTGGTACGGCGGCACGCCCCCGTATACCGTCACGCCTTTGCAAGGAATCAAGGAGGAACTTGGCCCCGATATTGCCGTCAATTACGCCGCGGAGGAACTCGGCAATGCCGCGGTGAACGCGGCGCGCAAGTCCGATGTCGCCATCGTGGTAGTCGGCAACGATCCCACTTGCGGCCCCGACATGGCGCACGACTGGTACACCGGCTCCGATGGCGGCGGTGTGACGTTGCCCTGCACCGTCCTCAGCGACGGACGCGAAGGCCGCGACCGCGAATCGATCGACCTCTATCAGGAACAGCTCGTGAAGCAGGTCTACGCCGTGAATCCGAAGACCGTCGTGATCCTCATTTCGAGCTTCCCATTCGCCATCAACTGGACCGAGGCCCATATTCCCACCATCCTTCACATGACCCACGCCTCTCAGGACGAGGGGACTGCGCTGGCCAAAGTGCTGTTCGGCGAATACACCCCAGGCGGCCACCTGATGGCTACATGGCCCAAATCTCTCGATCAACTGCCGCCCATGATGGACTACAACATCCGCCACGGCCGCACCTATATGTATTTCAAAGGCGAGCCCCTTTACCCGTTCGGTTTCGGGCTCAGCTACACCACCTTCAAATTGTCGAATCTGCGGACCAGCGCCGGGCAACTGGCCAAGGACGGAACCGTGAAGGTCAGCGTCGACGTGACCAATACCGGCAGCCGGACCGGTGACGAAGTGGTCCAAATGTACGTGAGTCACCCGGGCTCGAAAGTGGAAATGCCGCGCGAGAAACTCGCTGGATTCCAGCGCGTGACCGTCCAGCCGAACGAAACCAAGACGGTTGAGATCGTGCTACCGGCTTCGCGTCTCGCCTATTGGGACGCCAAACTCAAGGACTTCCGCGTCGAACCCGGCCGCGTCAACCTGATGATCGGCGAGTCCTCGGCGAACATCGCCCTGACAGCCACGGTGAACGTACAGTAGCCAGCTTTCCTTGGCTACCCCACGCTACCATTCGAAATGGACGATGAAGATCGCAACTTGGAAGATCAATTCGGTGCGGCGGCGGCTCTCACCCGTGGTGGACTGGCTGACGGCAGACCGACCCGATCTGCTGTGGTTCACCATCAGCCGGAGTAACGGCAGCGAAGACGTCCCCTTGATTTTCTCTATCGCCCAGGTTGTCCTATTTCTTGCCTGGGCTGAAGTCCACTTCAATTTCTCTTGCCGGCCTGTTTGACGGGGCTTGGGATGACGGCAGGCGAATAAGCAGCCGGTTCCCGGCCGGGTCAACCGTCCAGCCTGCCGGTGTCGAGCTAAACTCCGCCATCGCCAGCTTCGGCAAGACTTCGCCGTCCACACTCACCCTGGCGGCAGTGGTTCTCCCATAGATCAGCAAATAACTTGTCTCGGGAAGATTTTCGAGCGCCCAGCCAACACCATGCGTCGTGGGTTGGCCAGTCACTTTCGCGAGTCCGCCCTGTGCATTGAGCCGAGACACGGTTTTCCTCAATACCGGGGGAGTTACGAGCAGCGCGGTGACCCGACCGCTGGTCATGCTCTTGCCGAATTGCAATTCCCGATTCAGATGGACCGGCACGACCGCCCCTTGCCTCAAATAAACCGGGATCTTGTCCAAAGGCACCCTGCTTTCGAGATTAGCCGGACCAGAGACCGTTTTCCCATCCCACAAGCCCGTCCACAGGCCCGATGGAAACAAGATAGCCCGCGAGTTGTGCTCGTCGATTACCGGTGCAACAAGTAGATCCTCTCCGAACATATACTCATCCCTGACAGCGACCAGAGGCCGTTCGCCGGGAAAGGCAACCGCCATGGAGCGCATGATGGGAATACCGCGTTCATGCGCGACCGCAGCGGCATTGTAGATATAATTCAACAAATTTTCCCGAACCCAGGCACAGAATTGGTAGTTTGCCACGGCCGCGGCGCCATAATACCACGGCTCGCGCGGCGCCTTGCCATGCCAGCGCATCAACGGACTGAACAAACCGAATTGCGTCCAACGTATATATACCGCCGGCTCCGGGACGCCGAAATATCCCCCGAGGTCGCTGCCCCAAGTGGAAAAACCGCAGGCGCACAAGTTGAGCGCCCCGGTCAAAACGGCTCTAAGTCCGTCAAAGTTAGAGGAGTGGTCCCCGGCAAATTGACCGACCCATTTCTGCGTTCCGGGTGCGGCCCCTCTGCCAAATAAGATGAAATCGTCCCCGCGTTTTTCCCGGAACACGTCACTTATGGTCCGTTGATAGTCGTGGTAATAAGAATTGTGCATCCGGTCACCGTGTGCGCCGTTATAAAACACGGCATCTTCCGGCACGCGATCACCGTAATCCACCATGCTTCCCGCCACGCCGAGTTCCAGGCCCTGCCTCCATGATCGCCGGCACAGTTCCATGGCGTTTGGGTTGGTGAAATCCACGTAGCCAAGTTCGCGAGCTTCGTTTTCGCTTGCGCAACGCAGCACAGGAAGTGTATCGGGCTTCAGTTCAGGCATAAGCGATTCCTGCCGCACCGGGCGAACCGCGGGCATGAAATAGCCCAATACCTTGATCCCGCGTGCCGCAGTGAACTGATTCAAAGGCGCTGAAAGGGCGGAGGGCCCTTCGGCATAAATCGCGGAATGAGGGATGTCTAATTCCGCAAATCGTTTCACAACGTTTTCCTCTTCCGCCACCGCATCGTGCAAAGGGCCGCTCTGCCAAGCGCCGCCGCCTCTCCCCATCCACTGCCCAAAAGCCCACTTTGGCGGCAGAATAGGTCTGCCCGTGAGAGCCGTATACGATTGCAAAGCCTTTTCGGGCGAACCAATCCAAAAATAATAATCAAATATCGGACCTTGCTGAGTGAGGCGATATTGGTTGGGAGAAGTTTTGCCGACATCCGCCCGCAAACGATAGGAGGAATTGTCAAAAACCATGTAGCCCCTGGAACTGTGAAATACCGGCAGAGGCTTATATGTCGTATTTCTCAAGCCCATCCCGTTCCCAAGCCAGTCATCCATTCCCCAAAGCGTTAACACGCTTCCATTTCTATTAAACCGATCGTACTTTTCTCCGAAGCCATAAATAGCCTCGCTTGGATCAAGACGATTCCAAAAATCAGTCGCAAGTATTTTGCCATCCGGGTCGAACCGGAAAGCCAGGTCCTTGGCGCCGATTTGCGTCACTTGAGCCCCGGCAGCGTTATAAATGGAGATCGAGAATGGCTCCTGGCGGATAATCACGGTGCCATCCGCGGTTTTGACGGAGCAGGCGCCTGAGAACCGGGTGGTGTTCAGCGGCAATAAGTCGTCGGTTTTGAAGTAACCTTCGTCATTGGCGAAGATCCGGATGCCACCGAGTGCCGGCAGGGTAAGATGCAAATCAACCACATGGCTGCCAGCCGGGCAGCGCATCAGCAGCATGTTGGGCTGAACTTCCAGGCTGTCCGCTTTTATAATCGGTTGCCACTGGCCTTCCAGAATATTGCCGGGCGAGCCATCGGCAAACCAGTCCCTGGATGCTGTATCCAGTTTGCGGAGATAAGTGTCCAGCGATCGGCATGCAAGCCCCGGCTCATTACTTCGCAAAGCGGCATTTATGGCTTGCCGAACTATGGCGGGCGTCATGTTGTCCTTTACAATTGAACCGGTGGCAGGCAGAAAGGTGAATCCTTCCAGTGTCAGCACGTCTATCCAGCGTTGCGTGAGGTCAAGCCGTTGCGCCAGCGTATTCATTTCCGTCGGCGTGGTCAGCGATGACTCCATCCGCCAAACCTGGCGCAGCGTTTCGATATCGGGATAGGACCGCACTGCCGGCCTCTGCCAGCGGAGTATGCTGGACGGCAATTGGCACAAACTGGTTTGAGACTCTTGGACTTGCGCCGTGCCCGAAAAGTGGGTTTCGATTAAAAGGTCAACCGGCAGGCCTTCGTCGAAATCAATCGCCGCCGGACTGCTGAACTCGCCATTCCGCCAGCGAGTCCGCATTGGGAGAAGCCCAAAATACGATTTCGGCTTTCCGCCCAAGGTCTCCCAGGGTATTTGAAAGAACGCGATCCATTCATTTGTTCTCTTGGCGACACTCGCTTCAAACGCGTCGACTTTAGTGACATGGAATGAAGCGCTCGCATTTCTAACGGCAGATGCATCGAGAGTGGAGTTTGACGATCGCTCACAGCCAAATTTCAAGCCCTCCAGTGTCACCGCGAGTTGATGATAGGATTGAGCGCCAATGTCTGGCTGAATTAAGAGGTCCACTTCATCGGGAAAAGGGGGCCAGGAGTCCGATCCGGATGGCAAACCGGCCAGCGAATACCAATTTGCCTCCTGCAGACCCACGGGGAAAGACATGTCGTTTTCAGCGCAGCGAAAGACGACTAAGAGCGCAGTGCTATCGTAAGCAATGCGACATTCGGTTGGCGTGGCCGGACGGTCTTCACCGCCAACGCCGTAGAACCGATTCAATACAAGGGAATGCTCGCGGTCCTCGAGAAGATCATCCAGGGCAGGCCGCCCGGTCCAAGGCGGTCTTAGGACAACCGCGTTGATTCCCCAAGCGGTTTGTTGGTTGCGGCTAGCTCCGTTCGAATCTCGGTGGAATCCGGCAAAGGCGCCGATGCCGATCGCCGAGTTTCTAAGGAATGTGCGTCTTTTCATTTGATCTCCTGCTTGCAGATGTGCCGCTTCGTTACAACGTCGGCGCGTCGTCCGGTGTCATGACCAAACCGTGGGGCCCACGGCAGTTGCTGCAGCGGCGGCGGAAGTTCGTAAAAATCGACGTCTACTTTCCATTGCCATTCCCGATCGAGAAACGGCTCGCATTTCCCTTTCGCAACGAAGCACTCTAACGATACTGATATAACAGAGACAGAATACGGCAACGTCAGTGAGGTGTCAAGGGTTGCGACGCGCGCGGCACGGCTGTACAACATGCGGCTTACGGAGCTTCCGGCGACCCGATCAGCACCAGGACGAAATGCGGCCACCGGGCGATTTTTCGATATCTCGGTCTCTGGCGAGAACTTCGCCAGGCATGGACACGGGTCTCGGGTGGTCGGTGCGGTTCGGTCGGAGACGCTGAAGAAGACTCTTGACAGTTTTGTTAAACCGATTTACGATTGACTGCAATATCAGATGGAGCAATCTCTATTGGCCGGACTCCTGTACGAGTCTGGACGGCTGTGAAGGCACTTCACTGAGGGCGACGGCGCATGCTGGAGCAGGTTGGCTGAAGCCCGATTCGCCCGCACTGAAGACGGGGATCAAACAAGTCCACCTGAAAGGTGTCGGACTTACGGGAGACTTTCCGAAGCGGCTGCTCGAATGACTTCAACGGGATCGGACCAGCAGGCCGCGGACACGGAGATGCAAGGATGGACAGACGACAATTCCTCAGAAACTCGACGATGGCGCTGGGCTCCTTGGCTGCTCTTGAAGGCGCCGGGCATGTTCTAGCGGACGAGCCGGAACAGGCTGCGGCTAGAACCGACGAAGGCCCGCCGAAAATCGGCCGGCCCGTCCGCGCCGTGAGCATCGGCTTCAAACAGGGACTCACCTTGGATCAGATTGCCGGCTTGGTCGACCGCGAGGGGGCACGTGGCGCCGACATCATCGCCCTGCCGGAAACCTGCCGGGGGCAGAATGACCAGAGCGCGGAAGCCTTGGACGGCCCCACTGTCTCGACCATGGGACGGTTGGCCGCCAAACACCATACCTACGTTGTATGTCCCATCGATCGGAAAGATGGCGATCGGCGCCTGAATTCCGCGGTGTTGCTGGATCGCCGCGGGCAGGTGGCCTGCATCTACGACAAGATGTATCCCTTCGGCGAAGAATTCGGTAAGCACCCCGGTATCCATCCCGGTGAATCTGTGACCGTTTTCCCAACTGACTTCGGGCGCGTTGGTCTCGCCATCTGCTTCGACGTGAATTGGGCTCCGCTGTGGCAGCGCCTGTCAGACTTCGGTGCGGAACTGGTGATCTGGCCGAGCGCCTACTCCGCCGGCCGATCCCTTCAGTCGCGAGCGTCTGACTTTAACTACTACGTCATGAGCGCGACGTGGACGCCCGATTGCTTAGTCTACGACATCGACGGCGAACAACTCCTCTACGAGCACGATAACTTGTCCAACGGGACCAACGTCGCTCGGTTTGTCTTCGACCTGGACCGCTGCCTCTTTCACCAGGACTTTAATCTACCGAAAAAGCTGGCGAACCTGCTCGCGGAACACGGGGAAGATGTGGAACGCGAGAAATGGCTTCCCAAGGAAGGATGGTTCATCTTAAAAGCGAAGCGCCCGGGAGTAAGCGCCCGCGCATTGGCGCGGCAATATGGAATGGAGGAACGCAGACCTTATCTCAATCGGAGCCGTTGTGAGATCGACAAGGCTCGAGGATGGCAATTCTCCTGAGTTCACAACTTAGGGTAGCGACGCTGGCGCCAGCCACGGCGCCACGCCAGTTGCGCCGGCAGGGGGACTGAAACGTGGATAGAAGAGATTTCATCCGAAACTCGGCAGTCGCACTGAGTTCTCTGATTTCCGCTGAAGGCGCCGCGGGTGCCGCAATCGAGGAGCAGGAGCAGGGTGTGATCGTACCTCAGACGGGGCGTATCGTACTCACCGAAAAGGAGTATTTCGAGGGGCCCGGCTTCGTGTTCCTCGTCTATCATAATAACTACTCGGGCATGCAGGGCGGACTCCAGATGATACAAAACGGTGAGCGCCTGCTGGATAGCGGGGGCTTGCTGCTGACGGTCAAAGATAGGCCGGGCCGCACGGCCAATCGCGTTCTGCGCCGTGTAGTTGACCGGGAGCGGTCCACTGCGACTATTTTCGGGGAGGTGGCCGATCAGAAGCTCGGTTATCAACTGATATGCCGCCCCGACGGCGAGCGCATGTTTGTCACGCTGAAGCTTGACCGGTCCCTGGACTGGAGCAAGGTCCGGGAAGCGGGCTTCCAGATATTCGTTTACCCTGCAGCTTACTTCGGGAAGTCGTTTCAAGGCGACTCCATGACCGGCACGTTCCCCCGGCAGTTCAGGGGCGAACCGGTTCTTTTGAACTCCAAACGGATTTTGCGGATCGCTCAGGAGGATCGAGCGCGCAGCATCGCCTTCCATCGTCGCGAGGGCGCCCTCCGTCTGGAGGACGAACGCGGCGACCATCCCACAGCATGGTTTTCCGTAATAGCGCCGATCGAGCCCGGATCGACCGAGACCGAAGTAGAGGTCGAAATCAGGCCTTCCATTGACCCGCATTGGCGCCGGCCGCCCGTGATAGGCGTGTCACAGGTCGGTTATCATCCCGGGCAGCCGAAACGGGCCGTGATTGAACTCGACCCTCGCGATGACTTCTCCGAAAAAATCAGCCTCTTCAAGATGACGCTCGATGGCGACAGGAAGCTGGTCAAGACTGACAGACTGAAACCTTGGGGGCGTTTCCTATATTACCAGTACGGTACCTTCGATTTTAGCGAAGTGATGGATCCGGGAGTGTATCTCCTGGAATGTGGAGGGCAGACGGCTGGACCCTTTGAAATTGATTCTCACGTGTATGACCAGGCTTGGCGTCCGACATTAGAGGTGTTTCTTCCGGTTCAGATGTGCCATGTGGCAGTGCGCGAACGCAATCGTACCTGGCATGGGGCCTGCCACTTAGACGACGCGTCGCAGGCGCCCGAAGGTAGAGGACACTTCGATGGCTACCAGCAGGGTAAGCGCGAGACGGCTTTTGCCGATTTCGAGCACATTCCCGGGCTGAACTGGGGCGGATGGCACGATGCCGGAGACCACGATCTGCCGGCCGGCAGCATCGCCAGTACCACGCTCGCCCTGGCCCTGGCACAGGAGGAGTTTCACCCGGGTTCGGACAGGACAACGGTCCGCCGTGCCAGCCGCGAGGTGCTGCTGCACGTCCCGGATGGCGAAGAAGATCTTCTCCAGCAGGTGGAGTATGGCGTGGAAGGTTTGCTCGCTTCGTTTCGAGCCGCGGGGCATATTTTTATCGGGTTTATCGAAAGCACGCGCGACCAGTACGACCACACCGGCGATCCGGTGAACATCACCGACAACCGCGTGTATGACAGCAGTCTTAAGCCCGATCAGGCAGTGGGCGACCGATCCGGGAAGCCCGACGATCGCTGGGCGTTCACCAACCGAAACACCGGGCTGCAATACCGCGTGGTTCAAACTCTGGCCGCGGCCAGCCGGGTGCTGCGCGCAAAGAAACCCGCCCTCTCCGAAGAGTGTCTGGCCGCGGCGCGCAAGATCTGGGATTACGAGCAGACCAACCCGCCCGTCTATGCTCCCGGCGCTTATGTGTCTCCCGGCTCGGGCTTTCCCACTGACGAGATCGCCGCGACCGTGGAGTTGTGTCTCACCGCGGACGACGCCGCTTACCAGAAACGCCTCTATGCTCTGCTGCCCCAGGTGCGCTCTGCTTCACCGGAACAGTTTGGCCATGGGCCAGGGTGGACCCTCGCGCGGCTGATGTCCAGGATTTCCGACCCGGAATATCACCACATGGTTCTCGACAAGGCGGCGAAGTGGAAGGCCGCCGCGGACGCCATCGAAGCCTCCAATCCTTACGGCGTGCGCTTCCCTTCCTGGGTCATGAGGCCGGACTGGAACCTGGACTCACCGGGACAGACGAGGGGAAACGCCACCATGGGGTTCGGATGGGACTTACAGACCGATGCCATGCACCATTACTTCCTTCACAAGCATCTGCCGGACATTTTTGACGTGAACAGCTTGCTGGCCGTGGTGAACTTCGTGCTTGGCTGCCATCCGGCAACGAACGCAAGTTATGTATCTGGCGTGGGAACGAATTCCACATTGATCGCTTATGGCTTTAACCGGGACGATTGGACTTACATTCCAGGCGGAGTGATCTCCGGCGCTTCGCTAGTGAGGCCGGATTTCATGGAACTCAAGAGTTTCCCATATCATTTCTTTCAGACGGAATATGTTATACATGGTGCGGCCAGCTACATCTTCGATGTGCTCGCGGCCCAGTGGATACTTGAGCATGAGCGCCCGCGGGGGCCTCTGGCCCCAATTCGCGGCGATCGCGGCGCGTAGCCATGATGAGCGATTCCTAGCGACGAGGACAAAGTGAAACTGGAAGGAAAGGTTTGCCTGATTACGGGAGGGAGCAGCGGCATAGGCGCGGCTACTGCCCGCGAGTTCGCCTTTCGTGGAGCGGACATCGCGGTGTGCGGCCTCCCGGCTGATGACGCACTCGCCCAGAGTGTGAAACGAGATGTGGAAGCCTTGAATCACAGAGCTCTGACCATCGCGGCCGATGTAGCGGATCCCGCCCAAGCAGCATCCTGTGTGCAGCGGACGATCGACTCATTTGGCCGGCTGGACGTGCTCGTCCACTGCGCGGGTGGTCCAGTTCCAGGTGGCTTGCTTGAAGTGGATGCCAAGAATTGGCACGGGGCCTTCGATATCCACGTTCACGCGGTGTACCACCTCGCCCGGGCTGTTGTTCCGTGTATGGCCGAGCACGGCGGGGGCGCGATCCTGTTAATCTCCTCGGCAGCCGGGGCCCGCGGTTGCGCCGGCGCGATTGCCTATGGTGTTGCGAAAGGAGCCATACCACAGTTTACCCGTGCCTTGGCGCGCGAACTGGCGGATTTCAATATTCGCGTGAATTGCGTTTCTCCCGGCATCATTCGGACGCGATTTCAGGATTACCTCACTTCCGAACAGGTCGAAAACAACATGCGGAACCGTATACCGCTTCATCGTGAAGGACGGCCGGAGGACGTTGCGGCGGCGCTTGCCGCCTTAGCCGAAAATGATTTCATCACTGGCGCCGAAATCCCGGTGGACGGCGGCATGACTATGCGAATGGTTTGACACCGAGGCGATGTGCCGTTTTGTGTCCGGAGCGCCCCGGCGGGCGCCCTGAAAGGTTCTTCCCTTCTGCTAAATCAGCCTGACATACCAGAAGGCGAGAACCATAAGACAACGGGAAATGGCTTTTGTAAGTAAGGCAGCCAAACCGACGGCTGCAAAGCGCACGGAGGCATAATGAAACGTCGATCGTTCCTGACGAGAGGCTTCGCCGCAGCCGCAGTCCTGCAGGGGTTGCGCGCCGCCGGTGAGCGCGTCGATCATCATCTTCCCGTGAGCGATACTCATTATCGAGACACGCGATCGTACGTTGAGGACATTCCCGTCCCAGAGTATCGCTGGGCCCCCGAAGCCGCGTACGAACGCTTCCGCGACATTAAGTACGGAGTGCGATTGCACTGGGGACTCTACTCAATTCTCGGCCAGCCGAATGAGTCCTGGCCGTTCCTGCAAATGTCCCTTGCGGACCGGCAGCGATATCAATCCATGTACAAAACATGGAATCCGCGTGGTTTCAATGCCGACGAGTGGATGGATCTGTTCGCTGGCTGCGGTATGAAGATGTTCGCCTTTACCACGAAGCATCACGAGGGCTTTTCCATGTTCGACACGCGTACCCGCGTCCGCAGGCGTGCGAACTGGACGGCCCCGGGAGGGCCGACGATGGAGGACTGCAACCTTGCTTACAGCATCATGGAAACCCCATTCCGCCGTGATGTGGTGAAAGAACTTTGCGAGGCTGCCCACAAACGCGATATCAAGATTAGCCTCTATTTTTCGCATTCCGACTGGTATGACGCAGACTTTCGCCCCTATGCCGCCCATCCTCTACAGGTGCCTTCATCGGAGGTCCTGACCACCGATTATCAGGGTACGGAGAAGAGGCTCGGGGACAAAATAGTGATTGTCCCCGATTCCGGCCCGGTTGAAGTCAGCCGCATGATGGCCCGGCATCGCGCCCAATTGACCGAACTGTTGACGCACTATGGCGCCATCGACATGCTTGATTTTGATATGTACCTGGGCCCGAGAATATGGCCCCAGCTTCGTGAGACCGTTCTCTATCTGCGAAAACTGTGGCCTGACGTGATGTATCGAGCTCGCGGGATCGGTAATTATGGCGATTACTACACTCCCGAGGGGTTTGTGCCAGGCGATAAGAGCAATACGGATACGCCCTGGTTCGTCATTTATCCGCTCGGCAGATCCTTCTCCTATGAGGCAGAGGCGGCGAATTACAAAGGAGTCCCTTGGATCGTGCGGAACCTGGTAGATTCAGTCGCGAAGGGGGGTAACTTCATGGTAGCGGTTGGCCCCGACGGCGACGGTCGGTTCCATCCCACTGCGGTTAGCCAGTTGAAGGAAGCCGGCGAGTGGCTAAAGGTCAATGGCGAGGGCATTTACTCCACACGTGAGCGCGAGGCCGATCTTTGGTCCGAAGGCGCCGATATCCGGTTCACCCGAACCAAGGACAAGAAGACAATCTATGCATTTGTGTTGAAATGGCCCGGCGAGAAGCTGCTCCTCCGTTCGGTGCGGCCGGCCGAGGGGTCGGCCATTCGAATGCTGGGAACGGGCGTACCTCTGAAATGGAGCCTGTCCAGAGCCGGCCTGGAAGTGCAGATTCCTCCCGGAATGCAGGATGAATCCGGGCGTCCCTGTCGTTTTGCCTGGGGTTTGAAAATTCCCACGGAGACTGTTTGAGGGCGGAGCCGCAGGTTATGCCTGAACATCGCATCAGTACCGCACGAATCCGTTCGACCGAGAGTTTATCGGAACGCGCTTACAAGTTGATCCGTGACAAGATCCTGCGTGGCCAGTATCCTCTTGGCGCCGCTCTTTCGAGACGACAGCTCGCAAGAGAACTCCGCATGAGTTTCTTGCCGATTTCCGAGGCGCTGCAGCATCTCGAGATAGACGGGCTGGTTGAGAGCAAACCCCGTGTAGGTACTCGAGTCCGCGTACCGACCCGTGAGGACATCATCGAACGGTACGGTCTGCGGGAGGCGCTGGAGACACAAGCGGCGCGATTGTGCGTCGAGAATGTTGACGATGGCGGCAGGGGAGAGATCCGGAAGATGGGCCATCAGTTAGATCAGCTCTATGCCTCCACTGCGGGCGCTGACGAGGAATTCTTATATTCGGTCCATACGTATCACGTGAGATTTCACCTGCGCATCGCGGAAATCGGTGGAAACATATTATTGCGCGATGCCATTGACCGTGAACAGGTCCTGGTTTTTAATTGGCTGTTTGATACGGCCGCCCAACAATGCACTCTTCCTCCGCATTTCCACTCCGAACTGGCAGCGGTTCTCACCGGGGGCTCAATCGAAGCTGCTGATCAGGCTATGCGCAACCATATTCGGCACGGGCTGGAGCGGGTGCTGAATGCCTTGCGTCCATTTGGTAATGAGAATGGGTGGCGGGTGCCCCGTGAAGGTGGCGCTCGTGGAGTAATTGCAGGCAAATAGCATTTCCGGCCTCCTGCAGAGGCCCTCGATCGTGTCAAGAACAACCGGTGCCAGTCTCGGAGCGGAGAACACCGTCATGACCGCAGCCTCCAAATCTCGATGGGTCATGATCGGTCTGGTTTTTCTAGCTACGGTCATAAACTACCTGAACCGTCAGACTCTTTCCGTAGTAGCGCCCGTTATTACCGAGCAGTTTCACATGAGCAATGTGGACTACTCACGTGTAGTCTTTGCGTTTATGCTGGCATACACCGTCATGAACGGCATCTCAGGCCCGATGGTAGACCGGCTTGGCACAAAGCTTGGCTATGCGGTCTGCATGGCATGGTGGAGTATTGCCACGATGTTGCATTCATTGGCTCGCGGGGTATTCAGCCTCGGTGTATATCGTTTCCTATTGGGCATGGGCGAGGCCGGAAACTGGCCAGCCGGAGTCAAAGTCGTTGCCGAGTGGTTTCCTCCCAAGGAACGCGCACTCGCGTCGGGTATTTTCAACAGCGGCTCTTCCATTGGGGCCGTCGCCGCGCCGCCGCTGGTAGCCTGGGTCGTTCTTCGGTCGGGATGGCGAAGTGCGTTCCTAGTGGTTGGCGGTGTCGGTCTGATATGGCTGTTGGCGTGGCTGTTGGTCTACTATACCCCAACAAACACGAGGTCAGAGGTCACCACTCCGCCTGTCCCGGTTTGGAAGCTTCTCCGGACGCGCTGGGTCTGCATGTTTACGGTGTCGAAAATCTTCAGCGACCCGGCCTGGTACTTTTATATTTTTTGGTTTCCACAATACCTGAAAAGCGCCCGGGGATTCGACATTGTGTCGATTGGCAAGTTCGCTTGGATTCCGTTCCTCACGGCTGATGCAGGCAATTTAATTGGAGGTGCGTTCGCCGCCGCCTTGCTGAACCGTGGCGTCCCTGTGATTTGGGCTCGCAAGGTATGCGTGATATTGTTCGCGGCGTTAATGGCCTCGGCGATTCCAGCGGTGCTTGTGTCAAACGCGTTTATCTCGATTGCGCTAATTTCAACAGCGACGCTAGGATACACAGGAGTACTTTCGAACACGCTGGCAATGCCGGCCGACCGGTTTTCTAAGAACACAATAGGTTCAGTTTGGGGCATTGCGAGTATGGGTGCGGGCTTCGGTGGAATGGTGTTCAGTTTGGTGACGGGTTGGGTTGTGGACCACTACTCGTACGTGCCGGTATTCGTTGGATTCGGGATTCTGCCGCTCATTGCGGCGGTGATCATCTGGTCCCTGCCTGAAACCCAGGAGGGGCAGGCCGGAGATTTGCCATCTTAGGCCTTTCTGGTTCCAGCAATACCATGTGGGGCCTGATGGCGAGTGACGTCACCGGGCCAGAGGTTAGCAGACATTCGAACTTATTTCAGAACGAAGAGCATTCTATAGCAGGCGACGCGCCGGAATTCCGCGTGGTCGTCGAGGGTACCAGGCGACCCCTCGCTCCGCTGCTGAACAGCGACGTATATCAAATCGGTCGCGAGTTGCTGCGTAACGCGTTTCAGCGCGCAAATGCACGCCGGATCGAAGTAGAGATCCGATATAGCGATGATGTGCTTCAGTTGCGGGTGCGCGACGACGGAAAGGGTATCGAGCCGACTGTCTTGAAGGAAGGCGGCCGCCGCGGCCACTGGGGCCTGACCGGCATGCGGGAGCGAGCGAAGAACATCGGTGGGCAGTTCACAATTTGGAGCAAGTCAGGCGCGGGGACAGAGGCGGAGTTGAGAATTCCGTCCCGCGCCGCTTACGCACACCGATTGAGCCATGGTGTATTTTGAATGATATCGTCCGTCATCCACTCGAATATAGAGGCATCGATGGGCGCCGATCCGAACTAAGATGCCTGGCGGGCCATCACTTGGCCGCATAACGCCGGAGCCACCGAAGTGCGCAACGCGGAAGCTCCGTCTGGGTGGTCGGCTACGAGGAAGGAGCATTTCTTCTCGCCTGCAAGCCGTGGTAGCTTCCGATATCTACTCTTAACGCCGCTCTGTACGAGTAGCGCGTATTCCGCTCGAGGCCAAGAACATCGGTAAACGCTGGGCGACCAGGAGGGAGAAATCCGCATAAAGGCGCACCAACCTGCACGGGGATCGACGGTTATCCGACTGCTGCAGAAATAATCTGAAGGTTGTCGAGGTGCCGTTAGTCCTTGGAATTGTTCGTGACCAGCGGAGCCGCCAGGACCAGCGCCGTAGCAGCAATCCAGGCGTCGGCCGCACTGATAGGATGCCCCTTTTGTGTGCTCTCGTTTCGGACAGCAGCCCACGTAGAGCACAACAGGCTATCCGAATGAAGTACTGAGAAATCGGCCAAATACGCTTCCAGGACCGCGCACCTGCGAGGCCCCCAGTTCGCACCCAGGGCGCCTTGACGCATCTCGGCCAGAGTCATGAATGAAACAATCAACTCGGAACCGCGCACAATATCCACGTAGCGTGGTGCGAATTCCGGATGCCACTTGAAAATAAAACTTGCTACGTCCGTATCAAGGACCAGTCTTGCCGTTCCGATCGGAGGAGAGGTCAATGTGGCGCTGCTCATAGATGCGGCGAACGAACTCCTCGGATTCCTCCTCCGTGCCTGGGTCGATGTGGCTTACCAGACGGTCGATCGAGAATGCACCGGACCGAATCAGGTTCGGCAGATCCTTGACGGGCTGTGGCGGCACGCGATCCATCTCGATCACTATTCTAGCGCGGCTGGCGGATTCTGAGGGCGGCGGCCGGAGGAGGCCGCCGCCGAATGTCGAAATTCCGAAAGAAGAAACGGCCGCCGAAGCGAGTGTTGGCCCTTCCCGACCTCGAACAGTCGAAGGCGGCGGTCTTGAACAGTCTCAACTCCAAAAGTGGCCAGCGGACTTACGACCGCGCCATCACCGATTTCGTGGACTGGTATTGCTCGGAGCCGCGCCTCGCGTTCAATCGCACCGTCGTCCTGCGATACAGAATCTTTCTTGAACAGAAATTGTACGCGCCGACGACCATCAACCTGCGCCTCGCGGCCGTCCGGCGGGTTGCGTATGAGGCTGCTGATTGCGGCCTCCTGAGCCCCGAGCTTGCGGCCGGGATCCGGCGGGTCAAAGGAGTGCGCCGGATCGGTATCCGTGTGGGAAACTGGCTCACAGCGGAGCAGGGCCAGCGGCTCCTGGCCGGCACGGACCGCGATTCGCTTCGCGGCAAACGCAACTATGCGATCCTCGCGATGTTGATTGGATGTGGACTTCGCCGCGGCGAGCTGCTCGGCCTTCACGTCGAATCCATTCAACTCCGCGAGGAGCACTGGGTAATCGCCGATCTCCTCGGCAAGGCTGGACACGTCCGGACCATTCCCATTCCAGGCTGGGTGAAGGAGGCCGTTGATGCCTGGAAGGAAGCGGGCGGCATTACAGAAGGTGCCCTCTTCCGATCCGTCAATAAGGCCGGTCGAGTATGGGGCAATGGAATGACCCCGAAGGTGTTGTGGGAGGTCGTCCGCGAAGCCGCGGCGCGTGCAGGAATTGAGAAGCTCGCCCCGCACGATCTGCGACGCACTTGCGCGAGGCTCTGCCACTTGGCCGGCGGCGAGTTGGATCAGATCCAGTTCCTGCTTGGACACGTCTCCATCCAGACCACGGAGCGCTACCTCGGATGCAAACAAAAGCTCCGCGACGCAGTCAATGACCGGATGGGCATCGAGCCGGAACAGAACCGCTGACGAGATGTGGGGCGGTGGATCGGCCGCCCCTTGGCCACTATACAGTGGGAATCTCGCGAACGCCGTTTGTGGACCATGTGGCGGGTCGTTGGTGGGAAGGGCTGTTCTCCCAGCTATCCCTTCGCAGTTCGGCAGTGCGCATCCTCCGCGGCTGCGGAGGGCCAACATTCGGTTGGCGCGTCGTCGGCCAGTGATGCACCGTTTTGTAAGCTGGACTACCCAAGCATACCTGATTCAAGGCCGGTGTTCTAATCGATGGGACTGGGCTTCTGGAAAGGCCAGCGAGGTTTCAGATTGCAGGCCGAGCGATCGCAGCAAGGCCGCGAATCGCCGATCGGCCCGCAGTTCGTCAAATCGAGGTTCTACACCTAGGAAGAGGACGCGCGGCGAGTGCTCTTGGACCGCGGCGTTCAGCAGGTCGAGCGTCTGTTCCTTGTTGCCCATCCCCATCTCACAGATCGCCAGATCGTAGGAGGAAACAAATCGATGCTTAGCCGTCGTCCTTAGACCTTCGAGCAAATTCAAGGCTTCAGACCTTCTTCCCGCGCCTGCCAAGGCGTGGGTAAGCGAAGCTGAGTACATCGATCCCGCGGCCAGCCGGGAAGCAGTCTCGAATTCAGTGATGGCTTCTCGCAGCATGCCCTTCTGCTCATAGGCATAGCCGAGTACCAGGTGCGCCGGCGCGAAATCGGGGCCCAAATCGGCTGCATTCCGCCCCTCCTTGATCGCGTCCTCGTAGCGCCGTGCAAAGTAATACCGTGAGCTTACCCAGGAATCGATGATACTCGACAGGGGGTCCAGTTCACGAGCCCGCTGCGATTCCGCGATGGCTTGAGCGTGCCGGCCAACCAGCGACAGGAACTCGGCGTACCAATGGTGGCCGTTAGCGTAATTGGGATTGAGTTCGATCGCGCGGCGGAACTCGCGGTCAGCGCCGACCCAATCGCGATCGTAGTAAGCGGTCACGAAGGCAAGAGACGTATGAGCTTCGGCGAGTGAATCATCGAGACTTAATGCTTTGGTAATCGCGTCCCTGGCGCGGGGAAAGGCCTCGGATGGCGCCACGAACCCATACCATCCAAGTGGGATCCAACAGTCCGCAAGCCCGTCGTACGCAAGGGCATAGTTAGGATCTTTGTCTATGGCTTGCTGGAAGAATCCGATCGCTTTCTTCAGATCTTCCTCGGTGCGCTTATTCCACCAGAAGCGGCCCTTGGAATAAGCCTGGTACGCATCGGGATCGGCGGTGCGCGCCTGGGTCAAACGGGCCCGGTCAGGCGCCGTCAAGGTGACGCGGATTTCGTCGGCGATCTCACGAGCCACGCTAGCCTGCAAAACGAAAACGTCGCGCAGGTCTCCCTCGTAGCTATTGCTCCAGATATGCCGGTCCATGCCGGCCTGGATCAACTCCACATCGATCCGCACGCGTCCGCCCGAGTTCAGAACAGACCCATCGACAACCGCATCGACGTTTAGTTCACGCGCGATCTCGCGAAGGGGTTTATTGCTGCCACGATAATGCATGGAAGACGTTCGGGAAATCACCCGAAGCGAGCTGATGCCCTCCAGACGTTCGCGGAGGGCGTCGGTCATGCCATCCACGAAATAATCCTGTTCGGAATCGCGGGAGAGATTGACCAGCGGCAGCACGGCGAGAGAACGGATCCTGCCCGAAAGAATGAGGGCGCGGAGCGTATTAGAGACACCCGACGGATTGGCGTTGATGGTGAACAGGAGGACGAGCACCGCAACCGCGGCCGCAGTCAGGATGAATAGACGCCAGCGAACCGGTCTCCATGGCACGGGTCTCGGTACGTCGGGTTGCAGTGCGGCCGGCTCGCGGGACGAAGGTCCCACCCGGGGAACGTCTTCGGCCGGCTGGGTTATGGGAGCGATGAAGCGATAGCCGCGGCGCGGCAGAGTCTCGATGAAGAGGGGGGCATCGGCGGAGTCCCCTAAGGCCGCGCGCAGCCTCTTGGTAGCTGCATTGAGGCTCTGCTCGAAATCCACGTAGGTGTTAGCGGGCCATAGCCGTTTTTGCAGTGCTTCGCGCGTTACCACCTGGCCTGGGTGCTCAAGCAGCATGGTGAGCATGTCGACGGGTTGGCCATTCAGCTTGATGCGCAGACCGTGTTTGCGCAATTCACCTGTCTTCGGATCGAATTCGAATGAGCCGAAACGCAGCATCCCGCCAGAGGCGCACGGCCTCTTCGCAAGCCCTCTCGTCATCATCGGGCCGACTTCCAGCGTTCAACAGTATATCACCAGCCAACACAACGCCAGTCGTGTCAATGGGATGCCGTGTCAGCAAGATTTCCGCCGCCGAGCATTGCGAGGCAGGCCGGAATCGGCGATGGTTTCCGACATGTGCGCTCGCGCTGGCGTAGCGGATCGGGGGCCTGAACGAGAATCCTGGACCCGCCCGACGAGTTGCGGGAGCGTTCGAATCTCAATTTCTTAATGGCAGTGGAGGGGAAGACAAAGGATGAAACCGATACTCTCTATTTCGCTTGGGCTGGCGCTCGCAAGCAGCGTTGCCCTGGCAGATGTAATCAAGGATTGGAACCTGGCGATGATCAAAGCAACCGAGACCGCGCCGGGAACTCCAGCCCCGATAACTACTCGTGTAGCAGCCATTGTGCAGGCGGCTGTATTCGACGCCGTAAACGGGATCGAGAGACATTACTCGCCCATCTTCGTTCAACCGGCAGCGCCCGAGGGAGCATCCGTACAAGCCGCAGCGGTGGAGGCCGCGTATGTCACGCTGGTGGACCTTTACCCGGCACAGCAAGCCACATTCGATCAGCAGCGGACGGCTTCTCTGGCACAAATCACCGACAACAACCTCGCTGTTCAACAGGGGCTGGCATGGGGTCAGAGCATCGCGAATCAGATATGGGCGTGGAAAAGCCAGGACGGATTCTCCAATACCGTCCCACCGTACCTTGGCGGAACGAACCCCGGACAGTGGCGGCCCACTCCGCCAGCCATGGCGCCTGGCCTCGATCCGCAGCTGGCTACCACGACCCCGTGGGTGATGCGGTCGCCTTCGCAGTTCCGCCTGGCAGGTCCGCCAGCCCTCGCCAGCGATCAATACACGGCAGACTTCAACGAAACGAAAAACATGGGAGCCGCTGCGAACTCCGGACGGACAGCGGACCAAACGCTCTCTGCGAACTTCTGGCAGGCTGGCAATCCGCCCGACTACTGGGATCAGACAGTGCTTGCCTTAGCCGAACAAAACGAGTATTCGATTTCTGCCACGGCCCGGTTGCTGGCTCTGGTTAATTTGGGAATGGCAGACGCTATGATCGGATGCTGGGACTCGAAGTATACATATAGCTCGTGGCGGCCAATCACCGCGATTCAGTCGGCCGACACGTACGGAAACGACGCTACCGTTACGGACCCCACATGGACTCCGTTGATTGTGACGCCTCCTTTCCCGGAGTATCCCTCGGCGCACTCGTGCGCGAGCGGGGCGGCCGTGCACATCCTGTCGGAGACTTTTGGCGAGGCAACATCGTTTACAATTGTTACTCTCGCAATGCCCGGCGTGACGCGCCAGTATCACAACTTCTCGGAAGCTCTCGCGGACGTTGCGAATGCGCGGGTATTCGGCGGCATCCACTTTCGAACCGCAACAACCGACGGAACATCGCTTGGAATTTCGGTCGGCGACTATGTGATGCAGAATGCTCTTTTGGCGGAAGACGAGAAAAAACATCACTAAATCGACGACGTTGCAGGAGGCGTCCCAGTGAGAAGAACGATCATCCTTTTCAACACGCTGGCAATTTGGGCGGCGACCGCCGGATTCGGCCAGACGTACACCGCCTCGACGTTTGCCGGCATTTTTGTTCCCGAGAACGTCCCCGCCGCTTCGATCAGCCTGAACGACGTCAGCGGAGTCGCCGTCGATGCAGCCGGGAACGTCTTTCTGTCCCTACCGTTCTACGCGGTGGTCATGCGAGTCGACGCCGCGAGCGGAATTCTGACGCGCTTCGCCGGAAACGGAACCAATGGGTTCAGCGGCGATAACGGACCCGCAGTCAACGCTCAGTTGTATGATCCAGGCGCTCTGGCTTTGGATGCAGCCGGCAATCTGTACATCGTGGACACCGGCAACAGCCGTATCCGTAAAGTATCGAGCGGCGTCATCACCACCGTCGCCGGAAACGGAACTAACGGATTCAGCGGCGACAACGGTCCGGCTACCAGCGCCGGGCTGGATTACCCGTACGCACTCGCCAGCGACGGCGCCGGCAATCTTTATGTTTCCGATGGGACAGGCGTGGTCCGCGAGGTATCGAATGGCATCATCACCAGCGTCGCAGGCGGTCAAGGTTATTTCGCCGGCATCGCTGTCGATAACGCGAACAATCTTTACCTGCTGGATGGCGCAACCCCGCGCGTCCTCAAAGTGACCGATGGGGTGGCCACCACCATAGCCGGCAACGGAACTTACGGATTTAGCGGCGATAACGGGCCGGCTACCGCCGCCCAGCTCGGCGAAGATCCTGAGGACGGCGGCGGCGGACCTGGCGGCATCGCTGTCGATTCCGCCGGAAACCTCTATATCGCGGATTCCTACAACGGCCGCGTGCGAGAGGTTTCGGGCGGCGTGATCACTACGGTGGCGCAATCGGACTTTCCCGCGCTCGTCGCCGCGGGCGCCGCCGGCGGTCTTTACATCTTAGACGCGTGGGACGGCGAAGGCTACTCGGGGAGCCTCATTCTGAAGTTCGCGGGCGGCGTTACTACCACCGTCGCTGGTAATGGCTTGGTGAGCTTTGGCGGCGACGGCGGGCCTGCGGCGAACGCGCAGTTCTATCAACCGGAAGGCGTTGCGTTCGATTCCGCCGGCAGAATGTACATCGCCGACTCACTGAACAACTGCGTCCGCATGATCGCTAATGGCGTTATCACCACGGTCGCCGGAACCGGCCTTCAAGGCTTCAGCGGAGACGGCGGTCCGGCCGCCAGCGCGCAATTGAGAACCCCCGTTGCGGTCGCTGTGGACCCGGCGGGCAATCTCTACATCGCCGACATCAATAACTATCGAGTCCGTGAAATCTCGGGCGGGATGATCAGCACAGTCGCTGGTACCGAAGGCGTCACACCATGCGGCGTCGCCGCCGACGCCGCCGGTAATGTCTACGTGTCCGACTGCTTTAAGTCTCGTATCCTCAAGGTCTCGAACGGAATCGCCACGGTGTTATCGACTGGCTGTTGCGACTTCGGCGCCACATTCCACCCGACCGGCTTGGCCCTCGATCCCGCGGGCAATCTCTATATGACAAATAACGGCGCGGTTCTCAAGCTCTCGAACGGCGCTATGACCACCGTCACGGGAGGCACGGGAGTCGCCATTGACTCCGCCGGAAACCTTTATGTTGCTGACGGAAACTTAGGTCTGATTCGAAAGTTCTCAAGTGGAACGATGGCCGCTCTCCCGATGAGTCCGCCGTTGGCTTTTCCCGGTTATGGAATCGCAGTGGACTCTGCGGGCAACATATACGGCTCGGATTACCTCTTTCGCATCCTGGTTTTGAAGCCTACAGGCGCCGCGGCTTCGCCCTCGCCGGTATCGGTGGATTTCGTGAACAACGCAGCAAGCAATCAGTTTCTCGGCATCTCTCCAGGCGAGATTGTGACAATCAAGGGCTCGGGTCTGGGTCCTGCGCAACTTGTCTCCGCTAAGGCTGGTAACGACGGACTGTACCCTACCCTACTCGGCGGCGCCACCGTTCAATTCAACGGCGTTGCCGCGCCCTTGCTCTATGCGTCTTCCACTCAAGTCGCTGCCGTGGCGCCTTACGGCGTCACTGGCGCAAGCGTGCAAGCCGTCGTGAGCTACCAAGGCCAGGCGTCCCTGCCGTTAACCATGCAGGTGGTTGCGTCCTCCCCTGGACTGTTCACGTCGGATGGCTCTGGCGTAGGGCAGGCGGCCGCCATCAATCAAGACGGGACTCTCAACAGCGCCTCCAACCCGGCGCCGATTGGCACCGTCGTTTCGCTTTTTGCGACCGGCCTAGGCCAGACTTCGCCGGCCGCGGTGGATGGACAGGTGTCTGTGCCGCCGCTATCCGAGCTGACGCTACCGGTCTCGGTGGCGATCGGATTTTGCACGGTGGATGCGGCGCAGTTGCAATATGCCGGTCCCGCCCCTGGTGAAATCGCAGGCGTGATGCAGATCAACGTGCCACTTCTTCCCTGTGTTCCAACCGGAAACGCTGTGCCTGTCCAAATAGGCCCCGGCAACGCGTTGTCGTCCTATCAGCCGGCCACCATCGCGGTGGCACCGGCGGGCAAACAGGAGTAGGGAGCATGCGAATCCAGAAAGCGCTGGCAGTCCTTGCGTTGTTCCATTCAACCGAGCGGAGATGCGCCGCAATTCGCCGCTCACCGTCACCGTCAACGGAGAGGCTGCGGAAGTCCTCGCCGCGGTCGGCTATCCCGGCTCTGTGGATGGCTACCAAGTCAACTTCCAAATGCCGTTCGATGTCAGAACGGGGAGCGCCATGATTCAACTCGCGGCGGCGTGGATTCCAGGCACGCCTGTCAGTATCGCCGTTCAGTAGCCCTGGATCAGGCTCGGCGGAGCATAACCATGAAACAAATTCAATCGGTCATGACCATACTTGGTGGGTTAGCCTGGGTTGCAGGCACTGCCGCGGCTCAGCCGGCCGGCACATTCACAGCGGCGGGGAATATGACCACGCCTCGCGCGGATCATACCTCGACGCTGCTTCCCAACGGAAAGGTCCTGGTCGCGGGTGGGGTTCAGCAAGCCTTTCCGGGTACTGCGCTTGCCAGCGCTGAACTCTACGATCTCGCCACGGGCAGCTTCACTCCGGCCGGCGACATGACCACTCCTCGATCGGGTCACACAGCCACGGTGCTCGCTGACGGCAGGGTCTTGATCGCGGGTGGGTCGGGTGAGACCAGCGCCGAGCTGTACGATCCTTCAACAGGAGCCTTTACCGCAACGGGCGACATGATGATCGCGTCGTTGGGTTGGCACACGGCCAACTTATTGGATAACGGCAAGGTGCTCATTTCCAGTCCGGGGTCGGCGCAGCTCTATGACCCGGTAGCCGGAACTTTCGCTCTGGCTGCCGCGTATGCGGAGCCATTGCCCGGGGGCGTCGGGAGTCAAAGTTGGTTGGAAACGGGTACCTTGCTTCCGGACGGCAGGGTATTGCTCACCGGGGGCACCGGCGCTGCTGCATGGACCGAGATCTATGATCCCCGTGCGGATGCGTTCAGCATTACCGGGAATCCGAGAGCCTGGTACGACGTCTGGACGGCGACCTTGCTTACGAATGGCAAAGTCTTATTTGTCGGCAACGAAGAGAATGATGGACTCCCTGCCGACGCGGAAGTATACGACCCCTCAACAGGAACGTTCAGCGATGCCGGGCCCGCGATGGATCCCCACGAGTACGCCGCAGCCGCGCTTCTCCCGGATGGAACAGCTCTGATCACCGGCGCTCAGCTCCCCGGCGGCAATGGCAACGCCGCTTCCGAACTCTATGAACCGGCAGCCGGTACATTCTCCGCGGCCGGTAACATGATCACGCCCCGCCATGAGCACACGGCTACCTTGCTTCCCGATGGCACGGTCCTGATTGCCGGCGGCTACAGCCCTTGGCCTTCTTCGACGCCGAGCGCCGAACTGTACCATCCGGCGGCGGCTGTACCGGCTCCGCTACTGTTCTCCCTCTCTGGAAACGGGCAAGGACAGGGAGCGATCTGGCACGCTTCTACCGGGCAGATCGCCTCCGCGGACACGCCGGCCGTTGCCGGAGAAGTGCTCTCTATGTACACGACCAGCCTGTTCGAAGGCGGCGTGATTCCTCCCCAGGTCGCCATCGGCGGCCAACTCGCTGACATCCTCTACTTCGGCGACGCTCCCGGATATCCGGGATATTACCAGGTGAACTTCCGAGTGCCAGGTGGCATCGCGCCGGGATCCGCCGTCCCGGTGCGGTTGAACTATATCAGCCGTCCGAGCAATGCAGTCACCATCGGTGTGCAGTAACAACTCGGGGTTATAAATAGATATGCGGTTACTCCTTGCCTTATGTTTGGCAGCGCTCGGCGCCGCCCAGGAGGACGATTCGCAACACCAGCACGCTGTGGCGGGACTCGGCAAGGTCGACCTGAGGACATCCTGTAACCCAGGCGCCCAGCAATTGATTTCCCGCGGCGCGGCGTTGCTGCATTCCTTCGGCTATGAGGAAGCGCGGATTACGTTTCAGTCCGCAGCCGAAGCTGACCCTGCATGTGGAATGGCGTACTGGGGCGTCGCTCGAAGCTGGTACCACCCGATATGGCCGTCTCCCACCGAGTACGAATTGAAACAGGGAGCGGAGGCGATCGCCCGCGCGTCGGCAACCGGCGCAAAGACAACGCGTGAACTGGACTATATAGCAAGCCTCTCGGTTTTTTATAGAGATTGGCCTTCCGTAGATCACGCCACCAGGGCCAGGAACTACGAGCAGGCTCTCGCCAAACTCGCGAATCGTTATCCCGATGACGACGAAGGCGCTATTTTCCATGCCTTGCAAATGGTGGCGATCGGGTATCTCGATCCCGCCGACAAATCCTACTCTTGGCAGAGGCGTGGAAGCGAGATTCTGAACCGTCTTCTGCCGCGTCATCCCGACCATCCTGGAGTAGCGCATTACCTCATCCACGCCGACGATTATCCGCCTCTGGCCGAATTGGGACTCAAAGCTGCCCGCGCTTATGCGGCCATAGCCCCCGATTCGCCCCACGCTCTGCACATGCCGTCGCATATCTTCACCCGCCTTGGACTGTGGGATGATTCCATCGCCTCCAACATCGCCTCCGCCAAATCCGCCGTCGCGCAGACCGAGCGCCTGCACGGGGGCGGAGGCTCTTTCGATCAGCTTCATGCCATCGACTACCTGGTGTATGCGTACCTGCAGGAGGCGCGGGATAGAAGCGCCGAAGCCCTTCTGGCTGAAATGGACCGCATGGACAGGGTCGACGAGAGCCAGTTCGCCGCGGCCTACGCGCTGGCGGCCTCGCCTGCTCGATGGGCTCTCGAACGGCACGACTGGCTGGCCGCGGCCCACCTGAAAGCGCTGCCTGCCTGGTTCCCGTGGGAGCGGTTCCGCAACATCGAAGCTCTGCACCGTTACGCGAAAGCCATCGGCGCCGCTCGGGCGGGCGACGTGGCTGCGGCGCGACGGGAGGCGGATGAACTGGCGCTGATCCGCAAGAGCATACCGCAGACTCGCGACTACGATTGGAGCGGCTCGATTGGGGCGCAGTGGGAAACAGTTCTTGCCCTGATCACTTGGGCGGAAGGCTCGAAGGCAGAGGGTATTCAGAAGCTTCGCGCCGCCGCCGAACACGAGGATTCGATGGACAAACACCCGGTAACGCCTGGTCCGCTCCTGCCCGCGCGGGAAATCCTTGCCGATCTTTTGATGGATTCCGGATCGGCAGCCGCGGCGCTGAAGGAGTATGAGGCGGTGCTGAAGACTTCGCCTCGCCGATTCAACGCGACAGCCGGAGCGGCGAAGGCGGCGGAAAGAAGCGGCGACCGTTCCAAGGCCTGGGCCTATGCCGCTCAACTCCTGGACCTCGCATCCAAGGCTGAAGGTTACCGGCCAGAGATCGAATGGGCGCGGGCATATCTGGGGCGGAACTAAGACCCGGCAATCGGCTCAGCGCAAGAGCAGGCAAATCGCTTCGTGGATCGCCCGTGGGGGCCGCGGCCGCCAAGACCGGCGCCGGCTTCGAGTCTGGTTGTCAAGGGTGTGGATTGTGGAGCGGTCATCGTATACGAGTGTGAAGGCCCTCAAAGCGAAGGCCACCCGCAATCAGCAAGGTAAAGAGCAGTCATCGGCTGGTCCTTTGCGAGTGCCGGTTCCGCATCCGGATGGTCGGCGCGATGCCGGCCGGGAGGTAATGTCCGTGCTCAGTCAGGCTGATCTGTCGCTCTGGTATCAGCGCTTAGCGCAGCCCGGGTTTGGTGTCCATGGGGAGGGCTTCCGTGGGTGCACGACTTTGAAAGTGTCGGATACAGCAGTGAGACCTGTGGTTGGGCATTACCGCCCTATGCTGACATTTGCTGGCCCGCGGCGTGGTGAATCCTCCCTGACGGCGTAGCGTTTACCGTCGCCACCGGGTGGATCGTCGGCCACTCGGAAGTTATGCGCCCGCTGGCTTGTCAGCCGACCGTGCCGAGGTATCGCCACCCCGATACTCCCGAGATGCGGCGATCTGGGAAGTGTGCGCCAACAACCGCTGTTTGTACCAACAGCGCAAGGGAAAAATGAGGGAGCCCCCCTCTCCCGGAGAAAAGACGGGCGGGGGGATGAAAGCGCCAGAGGCTCGAGCCAGTGATTTTGGGGCCCGCGACAACGCCCCTCCACAATCTCAGCAGAATACGATGGACGCCCAATATCGCGCGCGCACCACACTTCCGCACTTTTCCGCGCGCCACCTTTTCGCCGCTCTCGCGATCGGCGTCAGTATTGAGGAACTGGATCAGTCGCTCCCGCTCTTGTGTGCTTGGCGTTTCCACGCGCATCGCCAGCCAGTGGCTGACACAAAGAGTATTGCTGTTTGTACAAACTGCGCAAGGGAAAAATGAGGGAGGCCCCTCCTTCGCGGCAAAAAAGGGGGCGCGGAGCGGGTGGAACGAGAGAAGAAACTACGTCGTCAATGCCTCGAACACCAGCTCCGTAGAGATCACAATCGCCGGTATCAACGTACGATAGACCGGACAGCGGTCGGCGAAGAAGCCGTGGACACATTGTGCCGTGTCCCTCTGCGACTCCTCGGCTTTCAGTTTCAGGACGACGTGGATGCGCCGGATCACGAGCACGCTGTCATCCAACTCGACTTCGCCTATCGCTTCAGACACCAACCGCTCATTTGAAGCGTTTATTTGACGCGCCTCCAGCGCGCCTCCAAAGGTCCCGGTCAGTCAACCGGCCGCCGCAGCGACAATGTAATCCAAGGTAGTGGCGTGCGGCTCCAGGACCGCCGGCGGAACCTTATAGTGCTCCGCCACGGCGCCGTGCACGCCGAAAATCACGGGATCTGCTTCAGCCGGCAGATAGGCCCTTCGAATCGGCCCTCTGACGCGTTCGATTCGAACCTGTGACCGGTAGACCACTTCCGACATCAATCCTCCCATGCCCCCCTATCGGGCCGTGCGCTGCAGTTCCGCGGGGACGCGCTCGCGGTCCAGCGCCTCGAAACGAAATCTCCATTCGACGGGTGCTGTTTCCGGCACGTAACACTTCCGATCATCGCAAGCCTGGTAGCGCAATGATCCTTTGAGTACTACTTCGCCGAATGGGCTCACCATTGGTTTGAGCGCGTTCTCCGCGCCGAAGGTGATCTCACGCGTCAATCGCACGTGCCCCTGGTAGACCAGCGCCGTCTCCTGGATGGGCTTCAAGTGCAACTTCTGCGCGACGGGGTATTCCACGGGGCGCAGCTTGGCCGCGGTGGTTTCTTCCAGCTTCCAATCGACCGGGATATAACCGGCCACGCCTGGTGCGTAGACGTGCATTTTAGGGGCGAGGTCGAGATCCACCGTGAGCAGAATGCGATGCCCGGGGTGCGCCACGGTAGTGGAGGCGGACGTCGAGAGCTTGATGTGCTTGGCTTCCACGGCGCTGGTGGAATCCGCGCGCTCGCCGTAACGGCCGGCCAGGATGTCGGAGACCGATATGCGCTCGCGGAAATCGTCTTCGAAGTACTTCGACACCACCTTGCCCTGCGGGTCGACGATGTACGTGCCCGGGTACGGGATACCATACTGGGCAGTGCCCGGTTTCACCGACTCGTTGAGAATCCCAAAGGCCCGGATGATTTTGGAATCGGGGTCCGACAGCAGGGGAAAGGCTATCTTGCGGCGATCGGCGAAGTCCTTCAGGATCGCCGGGGAATCATAACTGATGGCTGCCAGCCCCAAGCCCTCCTTGCGGATCCGTTCCACATTCTGGCCCAGTTCCACGAGCTGGGTTTTGCAGAATGGTCACCAGTCCGCCGAGCGGAAGAACACCAGCATGGCGCCTTTGGGTCCCATGATGGATTTCAGGGTCTGGGTGCGGCCCATCTGGTCGGGCGCGGCAAAATCCGGCAAGCCGTCGCCCACAGCTGGGCCGGTCTTGATCTGGCCGCAAAGAGCCGCGGCGAAGACTGCAAGCCACAGAGTTCGGCGCATGATACACCGGATTTTAGCATGGGCGGGTCAAAGTGCTCATAGGAGCCGCCGCCCGGCGGGGGTGCCTCCAGGTGGCCCTCAGCTCGACGTTTTCCACGGGGGCTTCAGCTCCGCTCATTGCAACGAGAGGCTTCATCCCCGGCCGCACGCGATGGGTGCGGCCCAAGCGCGCTGGCTTCTTCCTGCCCAAGGAGGTACTCAGCGAGGTGTTCCGGGGGAAGTTCACGGACGCCTTGAAGAGCCTTTTCCGTCAGAAGAAGCTTGCCTTCCACGGCTCCCTGGCCTGGCTGGCGGAGCCGCGTTCGTTCGCGAAATTCCTGCACGCACTTTATCAGACCAAATGGGTGGTCTATGTGAAGAAGCCCTTCGGCGGGCCGGAGCATGTGCTGCACTACCTGGCGCGCTACACTCACCGGGTAGCGATCTCTAACCACCGGCTCATCGGCATGGCGGATGGCAAGGTCACCTTCCGCTGGAAAGACTATGCTCACGGCGGCAAGAAGCGCAAAATGACGTTGACGGCGGAGGAATTCATCCGACGCTTCCTGCTGCACGTGCTTCCCAAGGGCCTGGTGCGCATCCGTCACTATGGTTGGATGGCCACCCGTTGCCCCAGGCGCAGCCTGCCGCCACGAAACGCGCCACGAACCCAAGCGACATACCGCCCGCCGATTTGGCGTCCAACCTTCACCCGACGAGACACTCCGTCACAACCTGGCGGTACACTCCGCGCGTGACTACTGGCGTGCCGTCGTCGTCCCGGCCATCGACCTTGCGTAGCTGCCAGCAGCGACCGTGCTCAAGGCTCTCGATAAAGCTGTAGCGCGTGCCCGCCTGCGCGCGGGTCTTGACCGGGTTGCCTCCGTCGTCTTGGCATAGCCAGATTGCCCGCAGGTTCTTCTTCCGCCCGTACGGAGCCTTCACGTAGCCGCCAGACACCAGCCGTTCCGCTGCTGCGAGCGTTCGAAAGCCAAGCGACCGGCCATCGGGCGCGTAGAAAGGAATAGTCTGGTCTTGTTCCATTTGGAGACACTCCGACCAAGTCATCGAAGGGAGGGGGATAACGAGCGTCCTATCGCTCGGGCTAAATTCTTTTGTGGGGATCCTTCGGGAGGGTGCGCTGAGCGCTGGCCTGTCGAACTGAGCCGCTACCAGAAACTATAACCTGAAACGTCCGAGTTCGTACAGATGACTTTTCACGACGTCTCGATAACTATATACTCGCCGCGGATGAAAAGTGTCCGGTCCGCGCCTATTATTTCGGCTCGTCAGAAGAAATCGAAAGTGGATTCCGGTTCGGGCAACTTGCCAAGTTTGAGGCGACCAGAGAGGACGAATCAGCCACCCGAGCCGGTAAGGCGCGTTGGAAAGTCTTTGGGCATCTTCAAGATGCGTGGCCATGCATAATTCCGGGGCTCGACCTCGTATATAGTGTATGGTTGCCGTAATGACGGCCTTTTCGCGTGTGGCGGAACCCGAGTCTCAGTGCATCGCGCGTGCACTGCGGCGAAGAGACTCGGAATTCATTGGCCGAATCGTGTCGCAGTATCACTATCGGCTCCTCCGATATCTGGTCTACTGGACATCCAGGCGTGAACTGGCCGAGGACCTCGTTCAGGAAACCTGGTTGCGTGTACTGGAACACGCGGGGCAATATAACGGCCGCCTCCGTTTCGAGCCGTGGTTGTTCTCCATCGCACGAAACCTGGCGATCGATCACCTGCGAAAGCAACAGACGGCAACGCATCGGATGTGCCGAGAGGACGAAGCGGACGTGGACCTTCCGGCGCCGGATTTCGAATCGCCGTTCTTCGCGGCCGCAAGAAGCGAAGATGCCAAACGAATCGCGGCCGCTTTGGGTGCGCTAGAGCCAATCTACAGGGAAGCGCTTCTCCTGCGTTTCCAGGAAGAACTGTCGCTCGCGGAAATTGCCCAAGTCGCACGCGCTCCCATCGCGACCGTTTCGTCGAGGATTCATCGCGGCCTCTCGATGCTGCAAGCCGCTCTCGGAGGAGGCGCCGATGCCGCTTGACAACCATGAAAAAGCCCGCTCTCTGCTTCATCGGGCCCTCGTTGAAGGAATTTCGCTGGAGGATCGGCGCTGGCTCGATGCTCACGTCGGACAATGCGCCGAATGTGGCCGGTATGCCGATCTCTCGGCGCGTGCCGTCCGAGCGCTGGATTGGTTCGCGCTTGAACTCGACCCGGCAGCAGCACTTCGGGTTGAGAACGTAGTCCGCAGCCGTGCCAAGGAGATGAGATCGGCCGAGGCGCAGGCAAGAAGCCTTTGGATCGGCACAGGGGTCGCAATATTCCTCACGTTCACGGGATCTGCCGTTACGTGGCGCACTTTGGCATCGCTGGCCAGTCAATGGAATCTCCCCAGCCGTGTATGGCAGATCGGATTCGTGGCGTTCTGGTTGCTGCCATCCCTTCTGCTCGCGTTGCTGCCGCTTTTTCGAAGAAGACTTCTGGGAGAGCATTCCGATAGCAAAGGACAAACTGTATGAGCTGGCGTAGCGGATTCGGTCTCATTCCAGGTCCGGCCAAAATCCTGGCCGCTTTAGCCTTCGTGTTTTTCTTTTTCGGGGTCCTCGAGGAGCATCGGGCGAGCGGCCTCGGGACCTTGATCGGTCTGGCGGGCGGCATGCTTGCCGGCGCTTACTTTCTTCTCGCCGGCTATGTTTACGCAGACGCAGTGCGGCGCGGTATGCCGCCGATTCCCTGGGCTGCGCTCGCGGTGCTCATTCCGAACTGCGTTGGCTTCGTGCTCTACTTCCTGTTGCGAAAGCCGATGCTCCATCCGTGTCCCAGTTGCGGGCGCGGAGTTGCACCGGATGCCGCGTTCTGTCCCCGCTGTGGCCAACCGCAAATGAACATGGGACCGCAACCCTCACGGGAAGAATCTTAAAAAATGAACCTTCGGACCTCGGTGCGCGTACATGAGGCCCAGAAAGACGAATCTCACATGAAACAGACCGCTATGTTGACCACAGCGTCGCTGCTCAACATTCTATTGATGACGTTTCACCTGACCGGCGACATCCTGTTCAAGATGTCCCCCGCAGGTCTCCCAAATCTGTTTGCCGTGTTCATCCTCGTAGTCTTGCTGTGTGGAACGCTGCTGCTCGCCGGACGGCGAGCGGGATACATCATCATCTTCTTCGGGTCGGTCCTCGGGCTGCTCATGCCTGTCTTACACATGAAAGGTACGCGGGGTGTTCTCGGTGGCGACATAGGCACCTCGGGCCAAGCTTTCCTTTTCGTGTGGACACTCCTCGCGTTGGGTATCACCGCGACGTTCTCCATCGTCCTATCGGCGCGCGCACTGTTGAGCTTGCCCTGGCGCCGGAGCCGCCGCGCGTCAACTGCCGCATAACGCCCAATCCGCTGATGCGGTACCCAAACGCCCAGGAAGTCCTTTTATACCGGCCAATGTTCGGGGGTGATGGCCTTGGTATGCGGGAGAGTGCCAACATTCTTTTTTTCGTCCGAAACTGGCCTTACTGTAGTGGTGCGGCCCGTTGCTGCGCGACCCTGGCGGCCACTTGGAGTTGGGGCCTTGTCTTCGGACACATATGGTGCGATAAAGAGTCATCGGCGAGCCGCCAGAATTCATCCACGACGTGGCATCAAAACGGGCAGTTTTTGGCCGGTTAAGTCGCGTTCTGGCAAGCTTCGCCCGCATCGCGCGCGACTCGGAGAAAGCGGCGATATCGGCAAATATCGGTAGGTTCCTTCGCAGCGGCCAATTTGCCGGTCTCGGCGCGTCAGCCGCGCCCCTCGCCCGCGCCGCCGGCGCCTTTTTCCGAGTCGCTGACGATGCGGAACGGAGCGCTTCCTCGTGAAGGTAAACACTGCGCCGTTTATCGCGAGTGATCCCGCCCTCATCGCCTAAGAAAGGGCAGTTCCAATCGTGTAGATGGAATAAGATGGAGTAGATTGTTCCCGGAGGCAAGAGCTTGCAGGGCCTCGACGAAGCCGTGATATCGTATCTGGACGTAGCCGGTCGCATCTTTCAGCAGGCTAGACAATCTTGGTGCGCACCGAAGACCTGCAGAAGGCGGTAAGACGGACACACCTCCCCTCTGCCGGGAGAACGGCGCGGCATCGGTAGTGCAAATGCTGTTTCCTGTAGCTGTCAGCTCCTCCTGCGACACTTCAACATCCTATCGCAACTTCGTCGTCCAATCCAGCCCCATTGGCCACTGCTCTTCGAGCCCCGTCTCCCGCTCCATCTTTTCAACGACTTGCATGCCTCGCCAAATCAGCTCTTGTCTCAATTGGACGCCGATGGCTCAGATCTTAAAGCTGTGAAATCTGACCAAAGCGCCGCTGCCGCTTCGGGCTTCCGCGCGACGGAGGAGTCCACATACCTGTCCGGATGTACTCCCCGGCCGTGACCCTGCTGATCCGCAATGATCTTGGGGGTTGTGCCTCTATCCTCGCGCAAAGCGGAATGCGATCGCCGCAGGACCGCGAAGTTGACCCAATCGAGTCCCAGCGGCTCCAAGCGCGGATGGATGCAGCGATGCAGGGCGTTGTCCGGTAGCAGAGGCGTCACCATCCGCTCGCCCGGAAAAACCCACCCCTCCTCGTTCCCCTCCGGCAGAGTCGCATTGGCGGTCGCCTCGTCAGAAGGATAAAGTTGCCCGATGTGACCGCTGGGCGATTCTCAACGGGTAACACGAACCCGCTCCGCTAATCCGCGAACGCCTCGCACAACCACCTGTGATCGCAAAGTAGTAATGTCACCTTGTAGCAAAGTAGAAATGTCCCCTTGACACCCGGCACTCTGAAGGGTGCAGGAAGGACCGCTACTGATGACGCAAGCCGATCGCGATCGGCTGGTGGTG
>Ga0326727_10003028_pt1 | contig 54977 bp, 51 predicted proteins | sample MB2enrmetagenome_FD_207643 | JGI IMG/M metagenome (GOLD analysis project Ga0326727, IMG submission 207643) | Lab enriched peat soil microbial communities from McLean, Ithaca, NY, United States - MB29MY | ecosystem: Environmental > Terrestrial > Soil > Wetlands > Peat | place: USA: New York...
AGTGCCCGGTTAATGTGCTGTTTCATCCTTGAAACTCCTTTGCAGTACCGCGGACCGGAATCCGCAGCTAGCTGGATTATATTTTCGGCATAGACCTTTGTCAAACTATAAGCCGAAAAAGCTTTGTTCGCTAGTGGCTTAGGTCGCTTCCTTTCGCGCCCAACGCGGCATTGGAAAGGAATTGCGAGAAGGGTAGCTTCCCGGCGCTCAGGGAGTCCGCCCCCGCCTCGGCGACGAGGAGGGCGGGTACCGATCTGGCTGTGTCGCCTGTCATTCCGATAGTCCGACGTTCTGCCTCCAGGGCAAAGGCTAGGGCCTTATCGTCGGGGCGTATGCGAAAAGCGATCCCTCTCGGGGCCATCGGAGCCGCGGAATCAAGTCCTACCACGAGGCCTGGCCTTGAAGCCTTACTGATTGCCGCCTCCGAGCCTGGGCCGATGGCTATAAATAGAAGGCGCAAGTCAAAGCCAAGGAGCTCTGCAACTGCAGCCTCTGCATCGGATTCAGGCGTGGTCGGCATTGCATTCGTATTGCCCAGTGCAGTTCGGTTTCCCCCCGGGAGCTCTCGAACAGTAGGAACCCTGCCGCCGGATGCGGTGGTGAAGGCGGCGGTGAAGGCGGCTAATGCGGTTCGAGGCCGCGAAGGAGACTCGGAGAAGAGTACCGCGCAACAGGGCGAGCTCCCCGCCTTGGCGAGCTCGGCTATATATAAGCCGGCCGCGCGGCCAGCCGTTTGATAGGCAGGAACGGAATCGGTAACGGCTGTGTAGAGGCCGGAGATGGCCTTCCCCTGAAGGGCTCCCCTATACTCGGGGACGAGGAGAGGAGGCTCCCCCGACCAGCTCCCTCCGCCGATAATGGCGCTGGCGACGAGAGGGCTCGTGACGAGGATGACGCTTTTGCCGCTTCTGCGCTTCTCCTCCCTCGCCGCCTCGATCGCCTTACCGGCGCCCTCGCTCAGGTTGAGCGGAACGACAAGGGCACGGGAGAAGAGCTTGGCCGGACCGTCTCCAAAGGTCTGGGCCGCCTGAAGATGGGCCGCGAGAGAGGGCCGCGACGCCGCGAAGGCTTCATCGAGGACTACGACGGCTCGGGGCGGTCGGCCCGCGAGTGAACAACCCCCGAAGGCGATCGCCATGGCCAGGGAGGCGATGGCGATCTGTGAATAACGCATGTAGTCATCCTAGCTAACCTTCTTTCCCGCCGCAATCAGGGCGGCGAGAGCGGGCCCGAGATGCCTTGACTCGCTATCGGTCTTATCCATAAACTTCCATCGATATTTATTTCCTTGTTTTCAAAGGAGCGTTATATGACAAGCTATAAGGAACTCGGGCTCGTCAATACAGTCGAGCTCTTCAAGAAGGCGGTAAAGGGCGGCTACGCCATTCCCGCGTACAATTTCAATAACATGGAGCAGCTTCAGGCCATCATCGCGGCCTGCGTCGAGACGAAGAGTCCGGTCATCCTGCAGGTCTCATCGGGTGCCCGCAAGTACGCTAACCAGACCATGCTTCGCTATATGGCCAAGGGCGCCGTCGAGTACGCCAAGGAGCTTGGCTACAACATTCCCATTGTCCTCCACCTCGACCACGGCGATACCTTCGAGCTTTGCCAGAGCTGTATCGAATACGGCTTCTCCTCGGTCATGATAGACGGTTCGAGCAAGCCCTATGAGGAGAACGTCGCTCTCACTAAGAAAGTCTGCGAATTCGCCCACAAGCAGAAGGACTATGTCTCTGTCGAGGGCGAGCTCGGAGTGCTCGCCGGCGTCGAGGACGACGTCGCGGCCGAGAAGAGCCACTACACCAAACCCGAGGACGTTCAGGACTTCGTGAAGAAGACTGGCGTCGACTCTCTCGCCATCTCCATTGGAACGAGCCATGGCCGCATGAAGTTCAAGCCCGAGCAGTGCACTCGCACGGCGGACGGTATCCTCATCCCGCCTCCGCTCCGCTTCGACATCCTCGAGGAGGTCGAGAAGCGCCTGCCCGGCTTCCCCATCGTCCTCCACGGCTCTTCCTCCGTTCCTATCGAGTACGTGAAGATCATCAATCAGTTCGGTGGGAAGCTCGCGGATTCCGTAGGCATCCCCGAGGAGCAGCTTCGCAAGGCCGCTAAGAGCGCCGTCTGCAAGATCAACATCGATTCCGACGGCCGCCTCGCGATGACCGCCATGATCCGCAAGGTCTTCGCCGAGAAGCCCGAGGAGTTCGATCCCCGCAAGTATCTCGGACCCGCCCGCGACGAACTCACGAAGCTCTACGCTCACAAGAACAAGGACGTGCTCGGCTCGGCTGGTCAGGCTTAAGCTTTAAGCTAAAGTTCTCTGAAGCAAAAGGGCTGCCTCAAGGCAGCCCTTTTCGTTGGTGCGCCCGGCAGGGCTTGCCTTACTCGGAATAGGAAATCGTGGGGGACCTTGCTTCGAGATCGGGGAAGGCGTAGCGCCAAGTTCCTCCGGCGACCGCTGCAACGATGAGAAGAGCGATCGGCCAGAGATGCACTAAAAAGAGGAAGGGACAGAGCGAGACGACAAGGCTGCAGATAACGGCGGCTGTTATCGTCCTGCCGAGTTCGAGGCCGTAGCTTCCGTAAAGGAGCCAGACGATCTTCGGCATGACGACGCAGATCGAGGCGAGGAGGATTGGGAGGAGGAAAAGGACGTAAGGCTCAGGGTTTCCCCAGACCCTGACAGTCTCGCAAAGGCCTACCGGCGCGAGAGAACCGGCATAAAAGGCGGTGAAGCGTCGGTAGAGGGCGCCGGGCGATAAGCGCTCGCCGAGCCTATAGAAGACGAGATAGCCGAGGGCGGGGAGGGCGGCGTAGGGAAGAAGCCTGTCCGCCCACTCATGGAAGCCTAGGAGGATCGAACCGTAGCTCGCGGGCACGATAGCACCCAGGATCCGCGCTACGATCCATAGCGGGATGAAGACGGCAAGTCCGCGGCCGAAGGCCTTCCGCGTATCCGTGATTTCAATATGAGGATACGTAGAGACCACGAGGAGTGCAAAGCCCAAGGGCAGACCGAATATCAGGAAGAGATACATTGACTGAAGGCTAGCATGTCCTGCACGCTCCGATCAAGGTAAGGAAACCAACGGCTTCAGTCTACTGCTGGGCTCTGAAGCGTGTCCCCGAGCTGCCCGCAGGCGCCCATTACGCCACGGCCTCGGCTCATCCTCCTGCTCGAGACTACGCCCGCGGACTCGAGGACGTCCATGTACGCGGCGAGCTCATCTCGCGTCGGGGATGAAAAGGGGAGGCCGGGCACCTTGTTCCAAGGGATGACGTTCACCTGGACCTTGAGCTCGCCGATCCAGGAAAGGAGCTTGCGTGCGCTCTCGGGAGAGGCGTTCACGCCGCCCATCAGCGCGCATTCGAGCGTTATGCGCTCTCGCGTCTCCGCCTGGTAGGCGACGAGGGCTTCCTTCAGAGCGGCCAGGTTATAAGACTTGTTGACCGGCATGAGGCTCGATCGAATCTCGTCGTCGGCGACGGTGAGCGATACCGCGAGCCTGACGGCCGGCCCCGTTTGGGCGAGTTCGAGTATGCCGGGCACAAGGCCGCTCGTGGAGATCGTGATCTTGCGCAGCGACATGCCCACTGCCCCCGTGAGGATGTCGATGGCCTTCCGTACTTCGCCTAGGTTAGCCATAGGCTCGCCCATACCCATAAAGACGACGTTCGATACGGGCGTATTCTCGCCGGTAGCTGTTTGGGCGGAAAGAAAATGGAACTGCTCCATGATCTCCCCCGCGGAAAGGTCGCGCAGGTAGCCGAGCGAGCCCGTTTTGCAGAAGGCGCAGCCCATGGGACAGCCGACCTGGGAGGAGAGGCAGGCGGTCCTGCGGCCCTCGATGTCCTCGAGGAGGACGCACTCCACGGCCGCGCCGTCGGCGAGCCTTATCTGCAGCTTACGAGAGCCGTCCTCGTCCTCGAGCTGGGCCTGGGGCTCCGACGAGGGGATGCGAGGATAGAGGGCGCTTAAGCGTTCGCGCTCGAGGAGGGGCAGGTCGGTCATGGCGCCGAAACTCGTCACGCCCCGCGCGAGCCATTTGTAGACTTGCTTCGCCCGGAAGGCCGGGGAGAGAGACAAAGCCCCGGCCAATTCGGCCGGGGCCATTCCGTAAAGGGATTCCACGATGATCCTTTACGAGCGCTGGAGCTTTGCGACCGCGTCTTGGATGTAGATGTTCCGAATCCCCATGCGCTGGAAATCGGAGAGAACCTCGAGGGCCTTCTGCCGATCGCCAGTGGCCTGATAGCAAAGGGAAAGTTCGAGATAGAGCCGGTAGTTCTTGGGGTCGTTCTGGATGAGCTTGCGCAGGGAGACGATAGCGTCCTCGTTCTTACCCTGCATGCGCGCGATGACCGCGAGGCCTAGGACCGCGTAGACGTCGAACTCGATGTTGAGCGCCCGCTCGTAGTACTCGGCGGCCTTGTCGTACTGCTCCATGCTCCGGTAGGCATCGCCTGCCCGAGTGAGGATGACCTTGTTCTTGGGATCCTTCGCGAGAATGCGGTTCCAGAAGTCCAGGGAGTCTTCGGGCGTGCCCGTGCCGCGGTAACAGTCGGCGAGCCCGAATAGGGCGTAGAAGTTGTCCGGCTCCTTGCCTAGGGCCTTCTCGAAGTAGGGCACGCCGAGCTCGAACTGTTTGAGCTTGCGATAGCAATTGCCGATCGAGGTGAGGACGCGGATGTCCACGTCGTCGCCCTGGAGGTCGACCATTCGCTGCCAGTACCCGAGGGCGTCTTTATACTCCTTGAAGTCGTAATGGAGGTGCCCCAGGCCGATGAGAGCGTAAGGATTGTCCGTCTCCATCTCCAAGACGCGGAGGTAGATGGCCTTGGACTTGCGGAAGTCGCGGACCTTGCGGTAGGCGTCGGCGACACGGGTGAGGACCGTTATATTCTTGTTGTCGTGTAGGAGATATTGCTCCCAGATCTCGATGGCCTTTTGATACTGATTTAATGCCTTATAGCAGTCGGCCAGCCCGAAGAGGGCGTAGTTGTTGCCCGGGTGGTAGACCAGGCACTTCTTGTAGTGGTCTACCGCCTCGCGGAAGGCGCCGCGCTTGCGGGCGGCGTCGCCTAGGCCTACGAGGGCGTAGTTGTTCTCCCGATCGCGCTCGAGGATGCGCGCGAAGCATTCCTCGGCCTCCTCGATGCGGTTTTCCTTGAGGTATTGATACCCCTTCTTCGAGAGCTCGGCGATCTCGGCGAGCTCCGGATTGGGAGCCTCGCGCTCATTATCCTTATGGGCGGATTCAGGAATCGTATTGTCGCTCACTTCGCTTCCTCTTCTTGTTCTCTGAGTAGATTCTGTATTACGAAGGCAGCCGTGGCTATGACCGCTTCGAAGCGCTTTTCGTCTTTAGCGAGCCTGTACATCTTCAGCGCTTCCAGCGGGCGGCTGTCAGCCATATAGCGCTCGCCGACTCGGATGAGACCATCCGAATAGCCTGTAGTCTGGAAAATGCGCCTCGCTCCCTCGATGTCTCCCTGATTGAAAAGTTCGTTTCCCCGACGGTTGAGTTTAACTTTACGATCCGCTTCTATTCCTGGAGTAGGAAGATCGGCCGTCTTGATGAGACCGCCCTCCGGGAATTTAACAAATAGGTTTTTATCCATAATTGCTACAAATAATAATATATAGGCATTATCTCGAATAATCAATTGGCGAAAATGCACATATTACTGCCTTTTCTGCACTAGCAAAATAACTACCGCCTGCAGCGCCGTCTATTTATCGTCCGATTTGCGATAGAACTTAACTATCGACCTGCCGTATTCGCGCTTATCCTCAAGGCCCAAGGAGCCGAAGCTATCGGGCAGGGGATCCTCGTGGGGAAAGTGGACGAGAGCGAGGCCCCCCTTGGCAAGCGTTGGCCCCTCGGCGAGTTTCGCGAGGAGATCGGTCCTGAATCGATAGGGAAAGGGTGGATCGCAAAACACCACTTGATAGGGCGTCTTATTGCGGAGGAGAAAACGTTCGACCGGTATGGACTTGCACTCGATGCGCTCCTCGGCTATGCGGACGTTCTTCAAGAGGATCGCGAATTTATCCGGATCCTTCTCGATACAGGCGACCGGCGATGCTCCCCTGCTCGCGGCTTCGAGCGCGATGATTCCCGAGCCCGAGAAGAGGTCGAGGAAGGCAAGTCCGGAGAGGTCGCCCAGCACGGCGAATACGGATTCGCGCATGCTATCCATGGCTGGGCGTATCTCGAGCCTGCCCTTGGGCACCTCTATCGTCCTGCCGCAGTACTTGCCGCCGGTTATGCGCATGCCATTAGTACTCGTTCCTGCGCCTGAGGGCGCGGTGCATGTCGCGGTCGATATCGTGCTCGCGTATATCGGAGCGCTTGTCGAAGAGTTTCTTTCCCTTGCACAGGCCGAGCTCGATCTTGACGAGGCCCTTCTTCAGGTAGATGGCGAGGGGCACGAGAGTGTAGCCCTTCTCGCGCACGCGTCTGTCTATGCGCTTGATCTCCTGAGCGTGAAGGAGGAGCTTCTTCTGACGGTCAGGATCGTGCTGGAAGGCCGCCGATGCGAAGGGGTACTCGGCGATGTGGAAGTTGCGCATCCATACCTCGCCGCCACGTACTTCCGCGAAGGCGTCGGGGAAGGAGAGCTTCCCGTCCTTGATCGATTTGACCTCGGAGCCGAGCAGGCATATGCCGCACTCGAAGCTCTCGTCGACAGAGTAGTCGAAGCGAGCGCGTTTGTTTAGCGCGACGACTTTCACGCCTTCAGGTATGCTCATCAGACGGTACACTATAGGAAGCGTCCTCGGGCTTGTCAACGCGAGGCTATCATGCTAGTGTCCTCAAGATTGGCTCGCTGGGCAGGGAGTGTATATCGTGCTAGGCAAGAGGCGTTCATATGCCGAGACGGTGCAGGGGCGGCGCAAGACGGCCCGGAGGGTTGGCCTCGTCCTTATAGTATTCGTATGCTACGAGATCCTCTCCGGCCTCTTTATTACGGCTTATTCCATGCAGTCGCAGGCGATGTCTCCGACCGTCCTGTCCGGCCAGAGGCTACTTGCGACACCGCTCGTCTTCGGCCCCAATACGCTCTTCGGCAAAATGCCCGGTTTCGCACGGCCCGAGCGCGGTGATATCGCAGTAGTCAAGCCCAACTACGCGAAACGCGAAAGTTTCTGGGGCATGTTCTCCGACTCTTTAGTCCGCTTCTTCACCTTCCAGCTCGTCTCGCCCGCCCGCAGCGCCCCCGACGGGCTGCTCTCGGCTCCTATCCTCCTCAGGGTCGTAGGCCTGCCCGGGGATACGATACAGATGGATGACTTCATCTTCAAAGTGAAGGCCGCGGGGGCCGACCAATTCCTCACCGAGTTCGAGCTCTCGACGAAGAGCTACGACATCTCGCATAGCGATCCCCCCAAGTCGTGGAGTGTGGACCTCCCCGGTTCGGGGCACATGGACGCAAGGGTGCTCGGCAAGGACGAATACTTCCTCGCCGGCGACGATCGCTCTGCTTCGAGCGATTCGCGGCTGTGGGGAAGCGCGCACTCCGATCGCTTCCTCTCCAAGGCCATCCTGCGCTATTGGCCTCCGAAGAGTTTCGGCGCCTTCTGAGCATCTCGAGCTCAGGAAACGATGCTCGCGCTCTACGTTCATGTGCCGGTCTGCGCCTCCAAATGCTCCTACTGCGATTTTTACTCCCTTCCCCGAGGCTTCCTGCCTGAAAACTATGAAGACGATCTCGTCGAGGCGACATTGGGACGCGCGGCCTCTCTCGTAAAGCGTTTCGTCGCGCGAGGGGCCATCGAGACAATCTATATAGGCGGCGGCACGCCGACTATGCTCTCCCTCCCCGCCTTGGGCCGCCTCCTCTCTGGCCTCTCCAATCTCGCCTGTGAGAACGGGGGCACTGAGCCCCGAGAGTGGAGCGTAGAAGCAAACCCCGATAGCCTCTCGCCCGAGGCCCTCGATCTTATGCGCGAGAAGGGCGTGACTCGCATCAGCATCGGCGTGCAGAGTCTCGACGCCGCAGAGCTTAAGCTGCTCGGCCGCATTCACGGACCGGAGGAGGCTCTCGCCGCCCTGTCCTTGGCCGCATCGCGGGGCTTCGCCGTATCGGCCGATCTGATGGCGGCCCTGCCGCGGCCTCGTGCCGGTTCCCGTGGAGTGACGAGAAACCTCGGCGGACTTGCGCGTTATGCGAAAGAAATCGTAGAAGCGGGGGCCTCGCATATCTCGGCCTATGACCTCTGCTTGGAGGAGGGCACCCCCCTCGATGCCATGAAGGGCGAGCTCTCCTTCCCCTCCGAAGACGAGACCTGGGAGGAGCGAGATCTCCTCGAGTCTGCCCTGCGCAAAATGGGTTTCCGCCGCTACGAGGTCTCGAACTACGCCCCCCCAGGCAGGGAATGCCTCCACAATCTCGCCTATTGGCGCATGGATTCCTACATCGGGGCGGGACCCGGAGCGGTTTCGACCATCGCCATGGACGGCGGAAGCTCCCTGCGCATCGAGGAGGCTAAGGATATCCTCTCATATCGCGCCTGCCTGCCTTCGCGCGCCGTGGAGACGAAAATCGGTTTCCGGGATACGGTATTCGAGACAGTGATGATGGCCTTTCGGACGAGCTTCGGTCTCGATCTCGATTCCTTTGAGTCGCGCTACAACCTATCGGCCGAAAAGCTCCTCGAGGGGAGCCTCGCGGCCTGGAAGGGTCATATCGTCCATGGAGAGGCGCCGACGGCTTGCCCGGCGACGCCTCGCGCGCTCGCCCTCGATGGGGCGGGACTCGATATCCTGAACCGATTCCTCTGCGACTGCCTCGAGGAGATAGAAGAAAAACTCGAGCCTTAGAGACCGCACCACGCCCTGTGGCGCCAAGCTTTACTTTCGGGCCCGTAGCCGCTACGATGCCTTGTTTATGGGAGGCAAACGCATGGCTATACTCTCCATTCAGTCCCACGTCGCATACGGCCATGTCGGTAACAGGGCGGCCGTCTTTCCCCTCGAGCGCCTCGGCTACGAGGTCTGGCCGCTCAACACCGTCCAATTCTCCAATCACACCGGCTACGGGGCCTGGACCGGCGAAGTGTTCACCTTTGCCCACCTTTCCCTCGTATGGGGCGGCGTCAAGGCGCGGGGCGTTGTCGGTGATTGCGAGGCGGTGCTCTCGGGCTACATGGGCTCGGCCGAGATCGGTGGTTTCGTCGTCCAAGCGGTCGATGACGTGAAGTCGGCCAATCCGAATGCCGTATACTGCTGCGATCCCGTGATGGGCGACTACGGACGCGGTTTCTTCGTCGCCGAGGGCATACCCGAGTTCATCTCCTCCCAAGCAGTGCGCTTCGCCGATATCGTTACGCCCAACCAATTCGAGGCCGAGGCTATATCGGACTCCGTGATCGGGAGCATAGACGATGCGAAGAACGCCTGCGAGGCTATACACGCACTCGGCCCCTCGATAGTGCTCATAACGAGCTTCAAGCCTTCCGACGAAGCGGACTCCTCCATCTCCATGTTCCTTTCCTCGCCTCAAGGCTTTCATCTTATAACTACGCCCGAACTGCCCGTAGATCCGCCCTTGAACGGCGCGGGCGACCTCACCGCGGCCCTTTTTCTCGGCCATTACCTCGAGGGCCGCGATCCCGTGGCGGCGCTCGAGCTCATGGCCGATTCGGTCTACTCGGTATTCGAGATGACTTATAAGGACAAGTCCCGCGAGCTCAGGCTCATCGCGGCCCAGGACGAGATAGCCAAGCCGCAGAGGCGTTTCGAGGCTAAGAAGATTTGATCGGCTATAGCCTCAAGGAGTCGATGGCGCTCCTGATCACCTGTGCGCTCGCGCGGAGAAGTTCGCGCTCCCTTTCGTCGAGAGAGGGCGCCATGGTCTGTAGTACGCCGCTCCCGCCGACGATCCGAGGCAGGGCGAAGGTCAGAGCCTCGTACTCCTCGAGGCTTTTCCCGCCGCAGTCTTCGGCTTTGATGGTCGAGCAGACCGTGAGAATGGAGCGCTGATCGTAGAGTATCGACTCGACGATGCGGGCGAGGGCCGAGCCGATGCCGTAGTAGGTGGCTTTCTTGCCCTCGATGATCCTAGCCGCGGCTCCTCGCACGAGATCCTCGATCTCGGCTTTCCTTCCCTCATCGAGCTTTTCGCAGCCTACAGGAAGGGGAAAGGCCGCCAGCGGCATGCCTGCGACCGACACCTGCGACCAATTGAAGACTTCCGAGTCGCCATGCTCGCCAAGGACATAGGCATGCACGTGCTGCGAGTCTACGCCGAGGGACCGTCCGAGGAGGGCCCGGAATCGTGCAGTGTCCAAGGTAGTGCCCGAGCCGAGGACCCTGCCGGCCGCGGCCCCCGCGCGGGAGGCGTAGACCGAGGCGATGTGGGTCATCACGTCCACGGGGTTCGAGGCAACGAGGAGGACGGCGGCCGGCGCTGCGGCGATCACCTTCCCGACGATTTCCTTGAACACGACAGCGTTGCGCTCGAGGAGCTCGAGCCGCGACTCGCCCGGCCGCTGCCCCACGCCGGCAGTGAGTATGACGACCTGGCTCCCCGCGAGGTCCGGATAATCCCCCGAGCGCACTTCGACGGGGTTGGCGAAGGGGACCGCGTGGAGTATATCGTCGGCTTCCGCCGTAGCCCGCTTCTCGTCGCGGTCGATGAGCACGACTTCCCTCGCGACCCCGCGCATGACGATTGCGTAGGCCGCTGTGGCGCCCACGAATCCGGAACCGACGATGCCGACTTTCATCTCGACCTCCTTGAGTAAGACAGGACTCTTGTGTTCCAAATATATTGCCCGATTTTCGCCGAAGGGAAAGTATTGACAGTTTTTTTTATTATTACTATATTCCTATTAAAATAATGGGAATATCGGAGTAAACATGTTCTCAGTGCCGACGAAGACGCAATACGGCATTCGGGCCCTCGTTCACCTTGCGAGATCGACGGAAGCCTCGGAAGTGAGCGCCCAGATCGCAAGGATCGAGGGCATTCCCGCCAAGTACCTTGAGGGTATTCTCACGCAACTTAAAGCCGCGGGGCTCGTATTAAGCGAGCGGGGCAAGAATGGCGGTTATCGCCTAGCGCGTCCGGCCTCGGAGATCAAGATGATCGAGATTGTCGAGGCGCTCGAGGGAGAGGTCAAGCCCGTGGGCTGTGTCGATGACTCGGGTACCTGCTCGCACGGGGACTGCTGCTTGCCGCGGATTTTCTGGGTGGGCCTGAAGGGCGCGATCGACGGCTATCTCGAATCGAAGACTCTCCGCGACGTCATAGAAGCTTAATAGGAGCAGCGATGGACAAGAGATTCGTCTATATGGATTACAACGCGACCACTCCCCTCAGGGAAGAGGTCAAGGCCGCGATGATCGAGGACTTCGAGGTCTACGCGAACGCCTCGAGCATGCACGAGGCAGGCAGGCGGGCCTACGCCAGGGTCGATAAGGCCCGTTCGCAAGTGGCCTCCCTCGTCGGCGCCAAGGCGCCGACCGAGATCGTATTCACCTCGGGCGGCTCCGAGTCGAATAACACGGTGTTCAACACGATGTACGACCTGGGCAGGCAGGAGAACGGCAGATTCGTGAGCAAAGGCCCGCGGCGGAAGATAATCACTACGGCCATCGAGCATCCCTGCGTCCTCAATAGCGCTCATCGCCTCGCCGACGAGGGCTTCCCCGTAGTTTTCCTCGGCGTGGACGACTTAGGCAGAATAGATATCTCTGAGCTCGAGCGCGAGCTCGACCCCGCTCGCTCTGAAGGCGGCCCGACGTTGCTCGTCTCGGTGATGACTGCCAACAACGAAATAGGCACGATCCAGGACATGGCCGAGATAGCCGCCCTCGCGAGGGCCGCTGGCGCCTATGTGCATACAGACGCGGTGCAGGCTGCCGGAAAGATCCACGTCGACGCTTCCTCTTGGGGCGTAGATTATCTCACCCTCTCTTGCCACAAGATCTACGGGCCTAAGGGCATCGGCGCCCTCTACGTCCGCAAGGGAGCCCCGATCCTCCCCCTCATCCGAGGCGGCCACCAAGAAGCAGGCATACGCGCCGGCACGTACAACAATCAGGGCATACTCGGCTTCGGACTGGCCGCCGAGCTCGCCCTCCGCGAGCAACCCGATTACGAATCTCGCCTGCGCGCATTGCGCAATCGCTTCCGCGACGCTGTACTTTCCTCCGTGCCCGATGTGCGCGTGAACGGACACCCGTCAAAAGTCCTCCCGAACACGATCGACATCTCCTTTCCCGGGGCCGAGGGCGAGGCCATCCTCCTCTCGCTCGACCTAGATGGCATCGAGGTATCGACCGGGTCCGCCTGCGCCTCGGGAAGCCTCGAGCCATCGCACGTCCTCATGGCCACCGGCGTCGGTCCCGAAATGGCCCACGGCTCCATACGTTTCAGTATGGGCAAATATACGACCGCTGAGGACGTCGACTACGTTCTCGAGAAGCTGCCTCCGATCATCAAGCGCCTGCGGCGCATGTCCACCGTTTCTTCGACTGTCAAAGCGTGAAGCGAAAGGAATCTACATGAGCGATACCAACGACGCCGCCTTCCAGTGGCTGTATTCCCCGATCGTGAAGGAACACTTCACGAACCCCAAGAACGTATTCGATCCGGACCAGGGCTTCGAGCACGACGCGGAAGGCATCGTCGGAAACATAAAATGCGGCGACCAGATGATGTTCATGCTGAGGATCAAGGACGACGTGATCGTCGACGTGCGCTGGAAGACCTACGGCTGCGCGAGCGCGATCGCGAGCACTTCGATGCTCTCCGAGGTCATCAAGGGCATGAACATCCGCGAGGCCTATACGATCAAGCCGGCGGACATCGCGAAGAGCCTCGGCGGGCTGCCGGAGAACAAAATCCACTGTTCCGTGCTGGGGGACAAGGCGCTCCGCGCGGCTATCGATTCCTACCTCGAGAAGAAAGGCCGCGCAGGCGAGTTCAAGGGCGAGGACGCCGTCGTAATCTGCAACTGTCTCAACATCACCGACAAGGACATAGAGCAGGCGGTCAAGGACGGGGCGCGAAATTGGGATCAACTGCAGGCCGCCACCAAGATCGGTACTGTATGCGGGGGCTGCAAGCTCAGGGCCGAAGAGCTCCTTCACGAGTACATTCACATATTGGTATAAGGGCCATGGCGGCCTTAAGCGAGGCTGAGATAGCCGCCTTCCGCGCTCAGGTGCTCGGGTTCTACGCCGAACGGGGCAGGCCCTTTCCCTGGCGCTCTACGCACGACCCCTGGGCCATCCTCGTTTCGGAAGTCATGCTTCAACAGACGCAGACCGAGCGAGTGCTGCCCAAGTACCTTGAGTGGATGGCGGCTTATCCGAACCCCCGCAGTCTCGCCGAAGCCGACCTAGCCGATGTCCTATCGCTCTGGAGCGGGCTCGGTTACAACCGGAGGGCGCTCGCCCTGGTCAAGGCTGCGTCGCGCATCGTCTCTCTCGGACGCTTCCCGGACGAGGAGAACGAGCTACTCGAACTGCCAGGTGTGGGGACATATACTGCGCGCGCGGTGCTCGCCTTCGCATTCGGCCGCCCCGTCGTGTTTATCGAGACCAACATCCGATCGGTCTTCCTCCACTCCTTCTTCGAGGGCGAGGATGCTGTGAGCGACGCGCGCATAGCCCCCCTCGTCGAGGCTACCTTGGATCGCGACGACCCACGACGCTGGTACTACGCGCTTATGGATTACGGGGTAGATATCAAGAGAGCCTTCGGCAACCCGAACGGCCGCAGCGCGCATTACACGAAACAGAGCCCCTTCGCGGACTCGCACCGGCGTATACGAGGGGCGCTCCTAAAGGAGCTCGGCTCTCGAGGCAGGGCGGAGGCCGACGAACTCGCCAGTGCTTTGCCCTTCGCTCGCGAGCGCGTGGACAAGGCCCTGGGCGAGCTTAAGGCCGAAGGCTTCGTCGCGGAGTCCTCGGGCGTATACCGATTAGGAAATTAGGCAAAACTGCTAATATTGTCACACAATTCAAGCTAAAGTGCGCTTCTGCCCAACTTGGACAATACTCCTGCCTAAGTTGGGCAAACATCGTGCCTAAGTTGGGCAAGCCTCGTGCCCAACTTGGGCAGAAGTATTTTTCTTCTGAGCCGGGTGCGAAATTGGGTATACCTTGCGATGTCAAACAGTCCCGAAGAGCCTCGTGAAGAACTTCTCGAAGGCATCGCGGACTATTATGAAGGCGTTGCCCTTTGGCATCGCTTCCGCGGCGACGAGGTCGACGCGCCGTAAAACATTGCCCTGGACCGAATAGACGACTTCGCCGACGTTCGCGTCCTTCGCTATAGGCGCGTCTAGGGCAGCGGGGACGTCGACCCTCGCCTGGACTGAATCCGCGATCGAGCGCGGCAATGTCACCGCGAGATCGTCAGTGTTTTTTAGGCGGAGGCGTTTCGTCGCTCCGTACCAGGCGCGGGGTTGGGGAATGTCCCCGAGGCTCGGGTGGATGGTGACGAAGGAGGAGAAGGCCCAATCGAGGAGGGCCCCACCGTCATGCGACCTCTGGCCTGCGCCGCCCGAGGCGCTTCCAGCTCCTGTCCCGCCGAGGGTTACGATGATGAAGCGAGTGTCCCCCCGCTTGGCGGTGGCCGCGAGATTGTAGCCCGATTCGATGATATAGCCGGTCTTGAGCCCGTCGCAGCCAGGATATTTGAGGACGAGGTTGTTCTTATTATACTGGATCATCCGCCCGCTAGGGTGGTAATCCTCGGTCGCGTGCTCGGGGCGGGGAAACTCGATATAGTGCAGCGAGTGCAGCTCGGTTATGGCCTGCGGATGGAGGCGCATATAGAGCCTGCAGAAGGCCGCATAGCTGCGGGCCGTCACCTGATTCTTCTCGGAGAGGCCCGAGGGCTCCACGAAGTACATGTCGGTTAGACCGAGCGCCTTTACTGCCTGGTTCATGCGCCCGGCGAAGGCCTCGTTCGAGCCCGAGATTCGGCGCGCGAGGGCGAAGGCCGCGTCATTGCCCGACACGACCGCCGCACCGCGCATGAGATCGATGATCGATACGCGCATGCCCGGACGAAGGTACATGAGTGTGGAGCCGTAGGGGATGTAGGGGGAGCAATCGCGCTTGTCGATCGTGACGAGCTCGTCCTCGGAGAGCCGGCCGGCCTCGATCTCCTGATAGACGATGTGGAGCGTGATGAGCTTCGTGAGCGAGGCGGGAGGGATTACCAGGTCGGGGTTCTTCGCGTACAAAAGGCTGCCGGTCGCCTCGTCGATGACCACGACCGCCTTGGCGCCCACAGCGGGAGCCTTTCGCTCGAGAGCAGGAATGGCGGCTGCTTCGGGGGCCGCGGCAAGAACCCTGCCGCCACAGGCGAGGAGGAGACTGACGAGAACGGCCTGGGCGATTTTCTTGATGACGATGACTAGCTTCATGTCTGTTCGAGCTTCCCCGCGGCCTAAAAATCCGCGAGTTTGGGAGCTCGCGGGAAGGGAATGACGTCGCGGATGTTGGCCATGCCCGTGACGTAGAGGATGAGGCGCTCGAAGCCGAGGCCGAAGCCTGAGTGGGGCGTCGTGCCGAAGCGGCGGAGGTCGAGGTACCAGGAGTAGGCCTCTTCATTGAGCCCCAGCTCGCGGATGCGCTTCTGCAGGAGCTCGAGACTCTCTTCGCGCTCGGAGCCGCCGATGATCTCGCCGAAGCGGGGCACCAGGAGATCCATGGCGCGAACGGTCTTGCCGTCGGCATTCTGCTTCATATAGAAGGACTTGATCTCCTTAGGGTAGTCGGTGAGGAAGAGCGGCCCCCGGGCGATCTTCTCGCAAAGGAATTTTTCATGCTCGCTCATGAGATCGAGGCCCCAGTAGGGCTTGACCTCGAAGGATGAGGCGTTCTTTTCGAGGGTAGCCATCGCCTCGCTGTAGGTCATGTGCGCGAAGGGCTTCCCGAGCACGCCTTTAAGGCTCTCTATGAGGCCTTTCTCGATGCGCGAGTCGAAGAACTCGAGGTCTTCGGCGCAGTCCTCGATGGCGGTTTTCACGAGGTGCTTGAGGAAGTCCTCGGCGAGCTCCATGTTGTCCGAAAGGTCGTTGAAGGCGACCTCGGGTTCGATCATCCAGAACTCGGAGAGGTGGCGACTAGTATTGGAATTCTCGGCGCGGAAAGTGGGGCCGAAGGTATAGACGCGGCTTAGGGCCTGACAGTAGGTCTCGACGTTGAGCTGGCCCGAGACGGTGAGGTATGCTTTCTTGCCGAAGAAGTCCTTTGCGTAGTCCACTGCCTGGCCCGACTTGGCGAGCCGCTCGAGGTCAAGAGTGGTGACCTGGAACATGGCACCGGCGCCTTCGCAGTCGGAGGTGGTGATGAGAGGCGTATGTACGTATTGGAAGCCTCGAGCCTGGAAGAACTCGTGGATGGAATAGGCCATACGGCTGCGCACCCTGGCGACCGCTCCGAAGGTATTCGTGCGGGGCCGCAGGTGGGCTATCTCCCGGAGAAACTCCATGGAGTGGGCTTTTTTCTGTAAAGGATAGCTGTCCGCTGGGGCTTCGCCGATGACTTTGAGGCTCTCGGCCGCGACCTCGAGCTTCTGACCGGCAGCGGGGGAGGGAATGAGCTTGCCCTCGATAGAGACGCTCGAGCCCGTGCTCGCACGGGAAAGCTCGCTCGCGGCGGCCTTGGCGGCAGCTTCATTGAATACGCACTGGATATTGCCCAGTCTCGAGCCATCGTTGACCTCGAGGAATACGGCGGCCTTAGTGTCGCGCTTCGTGCGCACCCAACCTTTTATAGTGATCGATCGGCCATCGGGCTCTAGAGCGAATATCTCTTTTATTGTAAGACGCATCGTCCTTTAGCTCCTCGTTGACGCATTTATTGTATACCATGGTGTATCACGGAAGCCGCTCCAGGGTCAAATGCCCATCCGAGCGCGGCAGTCTTCACGAAAGGCAAGTTCTCATAGTAATGTATCGGTCGTAGCAACGGGGGCTAAAACAATGCGCTACAACGTCGGAATAGCTTATTTCCTCTGGCTCATCTCAGGTTGCGGCGTGCTCGGCTTACAACGATTTTACCTCGGGAAGGTTGGCACCGGCTTTCTATGGATGTGTTCCGGCGGTTTATGCGGCATCGGGGCGATTTACGACGCAGTGACTCTCCCGAGGCAGGTCCAAGAGGCGAATGTCCGCTATGAGGTCGAAGCTCGCGTCCGCGGCGAGCTGGGCTATGCTCCGGCTTACAGCCGCTCGTATGCCCCTCAGCCAAAGCCCGAAGATCCGGAGAAGACTGTACTCCGCGTAGCCAGGAAGAACAGCGGCTTTGTCACCCCTGGTGAGGCCGCGCTCGAAGGCGACATGTCGGTGGACGAGGCGCGCAAGCTCCTCGAGAAGATGGCCGCGAAAGGCAACGCCGAGATGCGCGTCCGCTCGAGCGGCGTCGTGGTCTACTTCTTTCCCGAGTTCGCCAGGGATGGCAATAATGATTTTGCAGTCTAGTCTTGAATCGTAAGGGCTTCCCGCGCGCGTACCTAGCGAGGAGGATGCAAGCATGGAAGACGCCAAGGAAATCAAGTTCGAGATCGTCAAGAAGTACGGCACGCTCTCCGAAGGCGGCCGAGGCTGGCGCAAGGAGATCAACCAGGTCTCCTGGAACGAGCGTGAGCCCAAACTCGATATTCGCGATTGGGCGGAGGATCATACGCGGATGGGCAAGGGCATAACCTTGAGCCGCGACGAAGCCGCAAGGCTCTACGAGTTCCTCGGGACCTACCTAAAATCCTAAGTAATCTTTCTCCCGTCACGGTCGTGGCCGCCATCGTTGAGGAAAGAGAGGGCGAGCGGCGGGTTTTCCTCGCGCGCCGCTCGCCCTCGGCCGGCCACGGTGGCCTATGGGAGCTTCCCGGCGGCAAGCAAGAGCCTGGCGAGAGTTCTGATGCCGCCTTAGTGCGCGAGATCCGCGAAGAACTCGCCGTGGCCCTTACGATATGCGGCCCAGCCTCTTGCTATGAAGCGCACACCGAGGGCAGGGATTTCGTCTTTCTCGTCTATCCCTCGAGCTTCGATAGCATGGATTTTACGCTCGTGGCGCACGACGCTTGGGCCTTTTTCACGGCCTCCGAACTCGTTAGCCTTAAGCTCGCGCCGCTCGACGCTCCGGCTCTGCGCGACTGGGCAAAAGCTCAGAAAGAATAAAGCGGCGCGGTCGTCATTACCTGCTTCACCGTTGTGCCGGTAATCGGCGTGGATTGCGGCGTGCCGCTGCTGGAGTATATCCCGAGCCCCGAGCTCGTTCCCGCGTATATAGTGCCCGAGCCGTCGACATAGACACAGGTAAAGGCGCCAGTGGCGAGCTCCGTGGCGCTGCTCGAGCCAATTTTATAGAGTCCCGAGCCGGTCGCGGCGTAAATATAGCCGTTCGAGTCCATGAAAAGGCCGTTTACGGAGTAAGGATCGGCGCTCGAACCAAGCACTGGAGTGAAGCTCGACGCTCCGGCGTACAGGACGGCTAGGCCTACATTCGTTCCCGCGAGCACATCGAGAGAGGAATCGACAAGAATCGATTGTATCGACGTGCTTCCAGTCAAGATGTTACCTGGTGTATACGGGGGGGCCTCTTGCGTCGTGTTATTGTAGATGTACAGTCCCGTCGTCGAGGATTTCGTTCCTACGATATAGCTGTACGTCCCATATTGGTAGAGCGTCGTAACGGAGCTGAAGCTTGAATCATTTGTCCATTGGACTGATGAAGAATCGAGCTCGTACGTCGATATGCCGCCTGATGTCGCAGCCAGGAGGCTCGATCCCAAGAAGAGCTTGTTCACGGGGGCGCTACCCAATCCGCTACTCGTCGATGTCCAGTCCGTCCAGGAACTCAAGTCGTTGGTATACGAAACCCCCAGCGAAGTACCTACGTAGACACTTGCCCCCGCGCCAGAGCCGGAAACAACAACGCTGTTTACAGTATTGCTTCCAAGACCGTTTGCTGCCGTATATAGCGTCCACGTGGATCCATTGTAGACATACAGCCCCGAGTTCGTGGCCGCGTAGATTGGCGTGATGGTCGATGATTTGAAGCTCGGCTGCATGGGGCAGCCCGTGAGGGCGAGCGACAGAAGAACGGCCGCGCAGAAGGGCAGTATCGCCTTGTTCATTCTTCCGTCAAGGTGCTGGTTTCGCATAAATCACTACTATCCCTCATTGTGCCTGCTTTTGCAAATAACTCAATTGGTGAAGAGCACGAGGTCGCGGATACCGCCGGAGAGGTGGGGGAGGAAGGCTACATATTCATCAGAAGACGTCAGCGATGCTCCCCAGGTCTTTATGCATTGAGCAGTATAAGCATAGGCCTCGGTCATGGTTACATATCCATCGCCATTGCTATCGCCGTTAGTCGCCGCCTTAAGAAGGTAATAGGTAAAGACGCCATGCCCCATGGCCGTCGTTCCATCGTAAGATTCTTCATTGGAGCCGCAGGCGGAGAGCACGATGGGCGTCTTTTCTCCCGAGGCCGAAGCGTTCGCTACGAGAAGACTGCCGAAATTGGACATTGCGGTGGAGAAGGCCGAATATGACTGCATGCTCGAGTAATCAGAGGGCGAGGCGTCTATCGAGCTCGTCGAAGGGATGAAGCCTCCCGAATAGCAGCTATCGAAAATTACGATGACGTTCTTAGTTCCCATTTGCGATATCCAGCTTTCGAATTCGGATGGCGATATGAGATTGGATATCGTTGACCCCGTCAGGCCAGAGCTGCTCACCGCGTCATAGGGGGCTATATACGCTCCCGAATAGGTCGGATAATACGACCCCCAGCTAGCATCCACGTAGCTTCCGTGGCCTGAATAATAGACGATCACCGTCGAATCCGATGACACCGAACTTAGGGAAAGGATATCGGCCTTTATCTGCGCTTTTGTGACCGCTGAGTCTTCGCGCTCGATCATGTTTACGGAGGGAACCCCTTTCGACTCGAGTACCGATTCGATGCTCTGGGCGTCCGCGACAGTGTAAGTCAGTGGGTCCGCCAAATAATTCTTGATCCCATACACGAGCGCATAACGCGGACTCGTTATGGAACTGGCATTCTGCGTGCAGGACGTGAAAACCAAACCTGCAGCGAGGATAACGGCCGCAAGCCCAAGGCTCGAGTCGATGGTTTTCCCCACGCGCACGGCTCAGTTGATCCCTATGATCCGATAGCGGAAACCGAGGCCGACTCCTGGGGCGAGCGAATAGTTGCCTGCGCGGAACATGAGCTCTGTCGGAAGGGTGATGTAAGGCCCTGTATCATCCCCGCCAAAGATACCGTTCAAAGCCAGAAGGGCCCTCGGTTCGAGGACTATCGAGGGGTAGGCATAGGCGAGGGCGGTATCGGTGTATTCGGCCGCGGTGACCGCCCCTCCCGCGAGGAGGGCGAGCTTGAGCTTGCCCAGCCCTTCTATGGATAAGGGCGCGAAATTGTAACCCGTGAGGAGGGCGAAGCGGGCCCCTTGCCAGGCACGGTACTGTTCCCCGTCGGAGGAGATGCCCGAGCTCGCGAAGCCGATATAGCCGACTTCGAGCCTGATGGGCATGGAGATGGGCGTCGTGTACTCGAGCCCCGCGGTGAGGTCCAGGCCCAACTGCGTGAGTGTTGGGCTATCTTCTGCCCAGGTGACGGAGTCGAAGCCCGATGCGGTGAAGTCGACGGAGAGGGGCGTGACGATCCTCTGACTCGTAAGGGAAGGCAATGCCGCCTGGGCGCCGGCGAGTGAAGCCATGCAGCAAAAAGCTACCACGCAGCAGAACGCCGCTGCGGAGGCTAATCTGAATCGCATGACTTTAACATGCCGTCGTTTTTCGATAAAATCAATCCGTAACGAGGGGATTCACGATGAATACACAAAAGCGCCGTTTTCGTCACATAGCAATCGTATCCTTTCTTTCCGCTATCATTCTCGGCTCTTGTTTCCACGTCGGCGAGATCAAGCTGCCCGCCAATCCGATACTCTCTGGAGGCTTGGGCTGGGCGGTTATTAAAGACGCGTACATTAGGCTCAAGGAGAGCCCCTCCGATTCCGCCCGCGACCTCGATCACCTGCGTCGCGGCGGAGTGTTTCGCCTGGACGAGCGCCAGCTCGGGTCGAGCGCCCAGGCAGCGAAAGCCTCTCTCCCTCCCGAGGTCTGGTACAAGCTCGAGTCCGAGGGAGTCAAAGGCTGGGTCCGCGACGAGGCTCTCGATATCTACGCTTCCGAATCCCAAGCCGAAAAGGCCGCCGCGAACTACCGCTGATTAAGGAATTCCGCGCACAAATAGAAGGACCCTGTGACGAGGAGGGGAAGGCCGAGTTCGGCCGCCTCTTCCCGCGCCTTCGCTATGGCTTCCTCGTGATCCGGGATGATGCGATAACTTGCGCCCGCATCGCGGAAGCTGGCCGCGAGGGCCGAGAGGTCGCTCTTCTTGAAGGTCCCCGGCCGGGTAAGCGTTATTCGATCGAAGCGGGGAGCGAGCGCCTTGGCCATCTCGGCGTGCTTCTTGTCCTCTGCGCAGGCGAAAAGGAGGGCTTTCTTTCCCGGGAAGAGGGACTCGAAGCTCTCGAGGGCTAGAAGCGTCGAGGCGACCGTGTGCGCCCCGTCGAGCACGACTGGACTTCCGCCGTAGCGGCCATCTTTCAGAATTTGGAATCGCGCAGGGAGGTATGCCTTCGAGAGACCCTGTACAGCTTCCTCAAGCTGCAAGCTCGGCTCGAGCTCCGCGGATGCGAGGAGGGCGAGTGCCATGTTCTGGGCCTGTATAGAGCCGATCATAGGCGTGCGGCAGCGGATAGGCGAGGGAAAGCGAAGGGAGAGGGGCGAACCGGGCGCGAATCCGATGAGGGCGCTCGTGCCTTTTTCGCCGATCGAGATATCGTCGACGCTCACGAGCTGGCCTACCTCGCGTAAGGGGCTGCCCTTCGAGGCCGCGACACTCGCGAATACTTCCCTCGCCTCGGGTTTTTGGGCCGAGAGATAGCAGGGGCGTCCGCCTTTAATGATGCCGGCCTTCTCCCCCGCGATGAGCGGTATAGTGTCGCCTAGGTATTCGGTGTGCTCGAGCTCGATGGGCGTGATGACACTAGCCTCTGAATCGACGACGTTCGTCGAATCGAGCCTGCCGCCCAAACCCGTCTCGATGACCGCGCGGTCGCAGAGCGCCTCCCGGAAGGCGCAGAAGGCGATGAGGGTCGTAAGCTCGAAGTAGGTAGGCAGCTCCCCTCCGGGGAAGTCCTCGGGCCCTTTGCCTTCGACTAAAGGAACGACCTCGGAAGCCGCACGGAGGATTGTCTCCTCGGGCATCTCCTCCCCCGCGAGGCTTATCCTCTCCTTCCAGCGAAGGATATGCGGGCTCGTATACAGCCCTGTACGATGTCCCGCCGCCTCGAGGATCCTCGCTATCATGGTCGAGACCGAGCCTTTGCCTTTCGATCCCGCGATATGGATGGTTCTGTAGGCCCGCTCCGGATAGCCTAAGCGTTCGCAAAGCTTGGCCATGCGGTCGAGCTTGAAGACGGTAGCCTGCCCCTTCTCGACGTTTACGAAGCCCAATAGATACGAATACAACTCTTCGGTAGTAGAGAAACTCGAGCCCATAGCAAGAAGAATGAGTGGGGGCGGGCAACGGGTCAAGAGGTAGGGCGGGCGCTAACGTAAAGCAGGCTGACCGGCCAATCGAGACTCCTGCGCGAGGCCTCTGCGGCCTTGACGAGGGTCGAGGCTATGGCCGCGAGTTCGGCGGGAGAAAGTTTTTCGGCAAGCGCCGCGCCATAGGCGGAGTTCGGGGCGAGATAAGCCTCCATCTCGCGGCGCGAGATCGAGCGCGGGTAGCTCGTACGAAGGATGCAGGTTTCGAGCTCGATGCCGGAGGCGGCTATGGAAGCTTCCAGGCTCGCCCGGTCGAGGCCGAGCGAGGCGTTCGAGCCTCGGCCGTAAAAGGATTCTTCGAACTCGCGCAATGTCTCTTGGACATCGCCTAACGCATCGGCGAAAAGCGCGGATAGCCTTGCGCCCTCCCTGGGCAAGGTCTGTGCGAGGGCGAGCTTCGAACCGGCCAGACTTGAGGCGATGCGCGGAAGGACTTTCTCGGGCATCGCCCCGCCGGGGCCGAAGAGGTCGCGACCTACGACGAGATCGAAAGCGGAAAAACCGAAGGCCGATTCGAGAGCCTCTACCGTGAGCTTGTCCAGGCCGAGAACGGCCACGAGGGGGCGCTCGATCTCGGGCAGGCTCGAAGCGTAGCTCGAGATGATTTCGGCCTCCGACGCGTCGCGCGCTATGGCGGCGACCGTGCCCTCGGGGCAGCGGCGAAGGGCCTCCCATACGAGGTAGCCCTCGCGGGCATCGAGGACGAGAACGCGGTCATCCCGGCTAGGGGAGGCTTTGTCGTACAACGCGCGCCTTACCGCCTGAAGCCTTGCGGGGGCGGAGCCTTCGGCGCGGCTTCTCCATTCGCGCTTGCCCTCTCCCTCCTTGGACCAGACGGAAGCGTCGCCGCTCGCTCCGGCTATGGCGTCCTCGCGCGCTTCGGCTGCGTAGAGGCTTGCGACCTGCGCCTCCCGCTTCTCGAGGACCGAGAGCCTGCGCTCGCCCTCGAGACCGAGGGCACCGGGCTGGTAGAAGACCCTCCCGCGCAGGGAGTCGGGCAAATACTGCTGGGCGACCCAGTGGTCGCGGTAGGCGTGAGGATAAAGATAGCCCTCGCCGTGACCGAAGCCCTGTTTGTCTCGGCTCGCGTCTTTCAGGTGGCTGGGTACCTCGGCCGCCTCAGCCTCGACCGAAGAGAGGGCGTCGAAGAAGCCCATGGTAGAGTTGGACTTGGGCGCCGTAGCGAGGTAGAGGACGGCCTGGGAAAGGAGGAACTGCCCCTCGGGCATGCCGATCCGGTCGAAGGCCTGGGCGCAGGAAGCCACGACCCGCACGGCGTTCGGGTCCGCCAGTCCTATGTCCTCGCAGGATGAGATGAGCATGCGCCTGAACGCGAAGCGCGGGTCCTCGCCCGCGTATACCATGCGCGCGAGCCAATAGAGGGCGGCGTCGGGGTCCGAGCCGCGGATGCTCTTTATGAGGGCGCTCGCCGCATCGTAGTGGTAGTCCCCGTCCTTGTCGTAGAGCACAGCGCGCTTCTGGATACTCTCCTCGGCGGCCGCGAGACTCACCGAGATGACCGAGCCTTTTTCGGGAGGCCAGCTCTCGGCGCTCGTCTCGACCGCGAGCTCGAGGGCGTTGAGGAGGCTGCGCGCATCCCCGTCGGCCGCGTCGACCAGGTGCTCGAGCGAGCCTTCCTCGAATTCGACCTTCCACTCGCCGTAGCCACGCTCGGCGTCGCCCAAGGCGGAGCGGGCTATGCCTAGGAGGTCGTTTGAGTCGAGAGCCTTCAGCTGAAAAACCCGACTGCGCGAGACTAAAGCCCTGTTGACCTCGAAAAAGGGATTCTCCGTGGTGGCGCCGATGAGGAGGAGGGTGCCGTTTTCGACCCAAGGCAGGAGGGCGTCCTGCTGGGCTTTGTTCCAACGATGTACTTCGTCGACGAAGAGCATGGTCCTGCGGTCATAGAGCTCGCGGTGTTTCTTTGCCTCGTCGATGGCGACCCTGATGTCCGCCACCCCCGCCAGGACCGCGTTCAAGGTGACGAATCGGGAGCTCGTCGTATTCGCTATGACGCGCGCGAGGGTGGTCTTCCCCGTGCCGGGTGGACCTGAGAGAATAATCGAGGAGAGCTGGTCTTTTTGGATCGCCCGCCTGAGGAGTCGGCCGGGGCCGACTATGTGTTCCTGCCCCACGAACTCGTCGAGCGTTCGAGGCCGCATGCGGGAGGCGAGAGGTTCGTGCAATGCGCCGGGACTCATCATCCCGAAGAGCGTGTCCCCCGTAGCTTTAGCCCCTACTGGGCTTCCCAGCCGTTGGACCACGACGTACCGTTCCAGGTGACTTCGTAGAGTCCGTAATAGCTCGTGCTCGTGTAGCCAGGCGCTATACAGACGAAGAGATTACCGCTGGTGGAGTTCCCATCGTAGAAGAAGTTCTCGACAGGGAAGACGCTTACGGTCGTGGAATAGACCGCAGAGCTGGATACATCTTGGCTTGAAGAACCGATGTCGAGGCTGCCGAAAGTGCCTTCGTAGTAACCGCACGCCGCAGTGTTGACGTTGTTGGTATCCGTGCCCACGAGAATAATGGAGCTTGGGGAGCTGAACGGCACTGAGATAACTTTCGTGAGGGGGCGAGCGCTCGAGTCGACTTGCTCGGGGTATCCGCTGTCTTGATAGAGATTGCCATCCGTCGTACTCACGTAGAGGTGGCCGCCGGTATAGGATATAGCCCATATCGTTTTAGACGAGAGGCTCCAGAAGTTGCCGCTTTGCGAGACATCGCCGACAAGCCCCGCGGGATCGGTACTTGAATAGAGTTGGTTGGTCGATGCGAACCAGTAATTCGTTCCGTCGTATACGACGCCACGGATCGGGTAGGACCAAATATTCGAGAAATTGCTAACGATGTTCCACCCCGAACTGGTGTTGTAGTGGTAGAGGTAATAATAGCTTACGCCTACCGCCCCACCTGTACTCGTATCGTAAAGATTGCCCTCGGCGTAGAGCTGGCCCCCGGCCGAGTAGAGGGCGTCGAGCGTGAAAGACGAGTGTATATTGTTCGAAACCACATTCGTGCTGAGCGGGCGCGGCGTCGGAGGAAGAGCGATCGAAGTCCAACTATTTCCATCCGTCGAAAAGCTGAGGGCGACGCTGCTCGAGTCGTCGCCGGTGAGCGTGTAGATCGTTCCTCCGACAACGACAGCGGCGCGAAGCGTATAAGAGCTACTGAGATTGCCGAGGCAATTGATAGGGACGAGCGCCCACGAGATGAGGCTGGCTGCCGTGTCCGTAGAGCTGTGGATAGGGGAGCGATACAGCTTCGATGTCGCCGCGTAATAGTTGTTTCCGAACCTGAACGCGTTCGTGCAGATGGTTTCTTGGAAAACCGCCGTGCCGTTCTGCTTCTGCTCCTTCGCGACGTTCTGATAGACTGCATAATCGTTGTTGCAGGAGGCCGCGAGGATGGAGGCGAGGAGCACTGCCGTCGCGCAGAGGGTTCGCGTGAATGCGCGCGCAAATGCGCGTCGTGTCGTTCTCATGCTGCTTCTCCTAAAGGTGGTAGACCGCGCCGACCGAGGTCTCGACGTATCCAGCCAAAGCATCAAGGCTCGTGTAGGGATCGACGTGCAGCTCGGGCACGAACCAGAAGTAAGCTTGGAGTCCGACGCTCCAACTGGGAGCGATACGCCAATAGGCGCCGCCTCCAGCCTTGGCGAAGAGGCCGAGCATGCCATCGTCGGCATAGCGACTGAGATAGCCCCCAGCCTCGGCCAGCACGGAGAACTCTAGGGGCATAGCCGACCACCAATATGACGTCGTGAAGCCCAAGGGGGCCGTGAAGACCGTATTGCCGCCTATGGTATAGTTGAAGGCGCCTGCGATGTTGCCTCCGATGGCGAGGCCGCGCTCGACGAAGTACTGATAGGAAAAGGAGAAGGATCCGCCTAAGTAGAGATTGCTCAGGTTATTGTATGTAGCGTACGACGGGAAGTACGCAAAGGTCGGGATCTGCAGTCCAACCGCGAGGCCAATAGTTTGCTCGCCGGGGAGGAACGGACTTGACTGCGCGGCAGAGGGTACGGCGTCCGCCGGTGCATCGGCTACTGGGGACATGGCCGGCAATGTCTGCTGATCCTCGGCCGAGAGCGCCGAGATCGGAATGAAGAGAAGGGCCGCCGCAATGGCCGCGGCGCCGAATGGCTTCATAATACCTCCGTTCATATTTCCCGGACTATAGCACGGCCGGGTCACCTAAGAAAAGCCGCGGGCTAATCGTTAGTTACGCCGAAGGCTTAGGATAAGCGAGGCCCCTGGCGGGGATTCCAGAGCGAGTGTACAGTATGCATCGACCTAAAAAACGCGAGGTGCTTGAACTGTGAAAAACGTCTTCATTCCCGCAGGCGACAGGGGTATAGGCTCCGAGCTTCTGGAACAGCTGCGGATATACGGCATCACGGTCCGCGAGGTAGAAGGGACTGCGGATGTGGCCAGGCTGACTCAATCAATCGGTTCGGCTCTTTTCCTCGTCGACGCGAGCCGTCTAGACAGGGAGCCGGCCTTCGTGGCGGATATCCTTGGCCTCAAGGAAAAGCTCGGCCAGGCGCTACGGGTCATTTTTTACGCGAGCCGCGACGATTTCGAGTCCAGGCTCAAGGCGGTCCGCGCCGGAGGGGAAGCCTTCTTCCAGCTGCCGGTAGACGCCTACCGCTTGGCCGAGAAGATCGACTCCCTCTTCAACGAGCGCGAACAGGAGCCCTATCGCGTCCTCATCGTCGACGACGATCCCGAGCAAGTTGCCTATAATTCCATGATCCTCGCCCAGTCAGGCATGAGCACCAGCACGGCGACGGACCCTATGGAAGTCATTTCGCTTCTCGTCGAGACGAGGCCGGACATCATTCTCATGGACATGTACATGCCGCGCTGCACGGGGCCCGAGCTCGCAGGCATCATACGCCAGCAGGAAGCCTTCGCCTCCATTCCCATCATCTTCCTCTCGGTGGAGCGCGACCTCGAGAAGCAGATAGGGGCCATCCGCAAGGGCGGGGACGAATTCCTCGAGAAACCGATAAAGCCGGAGCATTTGGTCAGCAGCGTGGCCTTGCGGGCCGAGCGCACGCGCGCCATCAGGTTCTATATGGAGCGCGATTACCTTACCGGTCTCTACAACCATACGACCCTGAGCGAGCGCCTCGCCAACGAAGTGCTTCGCGCGCGCCGCGCGGGAGAAGTCATATCTTTCGCCAAGATCGACATAGACCGCTTCGGGACGGTTAACGAACGCTACGGCCACTTGACCGGGGACAGAATCCTGCGCAGCCTGGCCCGTCTCCTGCAGGAACGCCTCCGGCGGACCGACATTATGGGCCGTTACGGCGGGGAAGAGTTCGGCGCCATCCTGCCCGGGGCCGATAGCCGCTGCGCGGCCAGACTGGTAGACGAACTGCGCGATAGCTTTGGACGCCTATCGCATCGCTTCGAGGAGGCCTCTTTCTCGATGACCCTTTCCGCCGGCATCGCCTCGTATCCGGACTTCGTCGGCCCCGCCGACGTCATCGAGGCCGCGGACAGGGCTCTGCGCAGGGCCAAGGCCGAGGGTCGCAATCGAGTCATCGTGGAGTCGTCCCATACTTAGCTTTTTAAGTCGCGCCGTCGTCTCCGCGACGGCTCTTCGCTCGCGCCCGTGCGACGCCTGGAGCGTGCCCTCTCGCTCCAGGTAGCCGCGGCGAAGGGATCGCTCCCCGGTCCTGCTCGATAGCAGAGGCGCAGCGCGACGAGGGAGCAATCACGAAAACTGAGCTTAGGCGGAGTGGGAAGCTCGCCCTGTGCAGCTCTGGGATCGCGGCAGAGAAAAAAACCCTTGACTATTGCATAGGGCGGCTCTCTCGTCTCCGCGAGGCCGAGCGCGGCGCAGGCCTCGAGAGCTCGAGCACGCAGCTCGTTCCAAGGGCCTTCGATTCCTAAATAGAGGGAATCCGCCTCTTTGAAAAGGCCTGTGGCCGAGAAGCTCCCTTTGATCCCGGCCCAGCATCCGTCGAGTCCTCGCGCCATGGCAGAGCCTTTCACGGCTCCAGGCTGCGCATCGAGGAAAGCTATGGCCGAAAGTTCGGGAAAGGCGAGGGCCGAGGCGTCGAGCCTCGCCGCACCGAAAGCGGCGAAAAGGCCGCGACGATAGAGGCCGAGGTCCCTGGCTATGTTGCCCGGAGGCTCGAGTCCAAGCATGAGAGGATGGGCTTCTTCTCGAATTTGCAAAGGCACGGGAATATGATACAATCGACTAACGTTGCAAGTAAAGGAAAGCCCATGAAGCGCAAGGTCGAGCAGTTGGCGAACTCTATCACCGAAGCGGTGTCTCGGTGGAACTCGATAGAATGCGTGACGCTCGGCGAGCACTCGGAAGCGGATATCCTCGATCCGTATTTTGCCCTCGTAATAGACGTCTACCTAAGAGGCTCCCCGCCTACAGCCGAGGAGCGGCAGGCCGCCTTCGCCGCCTGCCTCGGCCAGCCCGGCGCCTTCGAGAGCGCGGTGTCCCGCTCGAAGGATCGCTTCTTCATCGATGAGATCCCCGTCAGGGTGGAGTATAAAAACGTCAATATGCTCGATGACGCGATCAAACGCTCCAAGGGCCCCGATGCGGGCTTCGTCTGGGTCTTAAAGAACTCAGGGACCTACATGTTCTACAGGCTTCAGTACTCTAGAATCCTCTATAAGAAGAGCGATTGGATAGATACAACGCGCCGGGAAATCGCTCAGTTTTCTCCCGCCTTCTGGGAGGGCCTGCGCGAAGCCTGCCAGTCCAAAATGGAGCATTACCTCTCCGACCTAGGCGCCGCCTCCTGCAGCGATGACGGCTTCTTCTACAGTGTCTCGCTCGCGGGCTTCGTGCGCTATACCGCCGCCTCCCTCTTCATGGCCAATCGGCGGCTCGAGCCCGCGCATCGAGCGATAAATGAAAAGTTGCGCGAACTTCCCTCCCTTCCGGCCGATTTCCTCGAGAGGTGGGTGAGCCTTCTCAAACCGGGAATCGAGACGGATGCGATGCATAAGTACAAGATAGCCGAGCTCATAGCGCTCAGCGTCATCAATCATCCGTAGCGCAGCGCTTCTGAGAGCCCTATGCGATTTCGCAGCTTACTAAGGCCGGCTGCCGCCCTCGGTCGCGCCGCTTTAATCATCGCCGCGGCGCTATGCCTCGCCTGCGCCTCTTGCTCGTCCAAGACGGTCACGGGCTTCCCCTGGAAGGGAAGCTCCGGCGCTTCCTTGAGCTTCGGCCAGTCTATCTCCAGGCCGGAGGGCGCCGAGGGATGCTTCACCCCAAAGGACGCTGCCGATCGCTATATCCTGCATAAGGCATTGAATGTCGAGAGCGGCGATAGCCTCGTCCTCGACCTGCATAGCGCGAGTGCCCAATCGAAAGCGCGCATTGCGCTTTCCTCCCATCCAGGCGGCTTTCCGCCCTTCGCTAGCGCGTCCTTCCCCCTTCGTGCGGAGAGGACGCGGCTCGTCGTACCCTTCGCTTCGAAAGCGCGCATCGCCTCCCTCTCCCTTACCGCGGAAGGCGGAAGCTTCGATCTGGAATCGATCGCCGTGGAGAGGGCCTTCAGGGGCATAGACCAGCGTTCCTCTCCCCTGCGCGTATCTGCGGGCTTCAGCCTCGCGACATTAGGCGGCGGACAAGAGCTCTCGATCGAGACGCCTTTCGCCGGCCTAGGCTCGCAGGGCGCGTCCTCGACGAGGCCGGGGCTTCTCCTTTCGTACGGGCCCGCTCCCTACGGTTCGGCGTTGCGAATTCGGGCGTATCTTACCTCGGGCCAGGAGCGGACTTTCAAGCTACGCTGCAGGCCGTCGGGAACGACCACCGTCCTCGACGAGGGTATTATTCCCGCCGATGCCGAAAGCGTGGCTTTGAGCGCGCCTAAAGGCGTCGCCATCGAAGCCTTCTACTCAGGGGAGCTGCTCCCCTCCGATTACGAACTCGCAGATTTAGGCAGGATACTCCTCACCAACGCTCCGATAAGCGAATACGAGGTTTATCGTTGGGATATGCTACCCTCGGTCCTTGTCTTCGACTTTAAGGACTATGCCGCCCAGGATCGATTCATGAAGCGCTTGGCTTTCTTCGTCGAGAAGATAGGACATCGCGGCGCCCTCGCGAAGGACGAAGAGATCGCCCCCCTGCACGGATGGAATGCCCACGATTACCGCGCAGAGGACCTAGCGGCCTTCTTCCAAGCCGTAAAGAAAAAGTCCTTCCCGATCAACGAGTCCGAGAAAGAACTCCGACGAATCTTGCTGAACTCGGGCGTTATCAAAGAAGAGGGAGACACGATCAAAGCCGGCGAGGGCGCGATCATCTCCATCGCGCGCGAGACTGCGGATCAATTGCGCTGGACTCTGGCCACCCACGAATCGACGCACGGCATCTTCTTCGCGGACGCGGATTATCGACGCTTCGCCCAAGCTCTCTGGGCCTCGGTCGACCCGGGAGAGAAATGGTTCTGGCGGACCTACCTCGGCTGGGCCGGCTACGACGTAGGATCGGACTACCTTTTAGGCAACGAATTCCAGGCCTATCTTCTTCAGCAGCCTTCGAATGCCGCCAGGGAATACTTTGAAAAGCGGAAGAGCGCCGAACTCCTCGAGAAACATCCCGAGATGCAGGAGAAGGTGGCCGCGTATATGGCCCAATACGGAGACAGCTTCGAGGCTAGGGCAAAGCAGCTCGAGTCCTGGCTCAATACGAAGTATGCGGTAGGGGCGGGCAGGACAGTTTTCCTCACCCGCGTCCGTCAATAGCAGTTTCAGCTTTCTTCCAAGAGCGCTTCCTCTACGGTCGCTATCGCCCATGCTCTTGTCTCCTCGAGGAGGCCGATGGCGTCGAGGCCGCATCCGGGCGACAGCTTCGAGCTGGCTTCGCGCTGGAAAGCGCTGACCGAGGGAAGGAGCGTAGTCCACAGGTCGCGCTCCTCCGGTTTGAGAGAGAGAATGTAGGAAATGGCCGGCGCTCGGGGCGGCGGCAGCCCCCTGAGGCCTTGCGCATAATGCGTGAGGAATTCCGAGGCGGGACAGCTCGCATTGCCGGCGGCGAAGACCCGTCGCAAATGGGCCTCGTGCTTCTTCTGGTCTGCGCTCGGCGTACGGATGAGCACGCCCTTGCCGGCGAGGGGCCGGACCTCCATGGAACTGGACGCCGCGAAGCGCTCAAGGTGTTCGCGATAGGCCATAAGCGGCTTAGTCAGGTAGCGCGAGTAGCTGTGCCCGTCGGCCCCGACGCCGATCTCCCGCTCCATGTCGGAGCCGCGGAAGAGGAAGCCCGAAAAGAGCGACTCGAGCGGCGAGAGCCTGCTTTGGGCTTGGCCGAAGTAGCCGTAGATGTAGGTGCCGCGCGCGTAGCTCTTGCCCTCGGGGTAGGAGAAATCGGCACCGGCGAGGAGGACCGTCTCCGCGCCGAGGGCCTCTGCCAGGGACAGGGCTGCGTGGGTCACATTGCCCCCCGAAGTGTCGAGGGCGGGGAAGGGCCGCCAGTGCGCCGACACGTAGGCGCAGAAGGGGTGTCCCGAAGAGAAGAAGCGGATCGAGTCGCCGAGCCTGCATAGGGTCGATGGCGAGGCGAGGTCGAGAACGAGGGGGATGCCCGAGGGAATGCCGCCCAGGAAATGGTAGTAGCTGATGTGCTGGCAGTCGATGGACACGATGGCGTCGGGCCTGAGCCCCCTGCCGAGCAGCGCGGGCAGGCTCGTGTCGGTGGCGATCACGAAGACTCCCGCGGCCTTGGCCTCAATGAGGCGGGGAATCTGCTCTTCGAGCGAGGGCCCAGCCGCGGCGACCGCCGCTTTCCGTATAGGCGGCAGGGGAGAGGTCGAACGCTCCGCGGCGAAGAGATTGCGCACCGCGTTCTTGAACCAGAGCTTGCCGAAGAAGGCCTGGACGCTATAGTCGTCCGAGATGCTGCCGAGCACCGATTTGAGGATCCCTGCCGCCTTCTCGAAGGCTTCTGTGTCGAGATCGACGCGACCGCGCAAAGGCAAGCTGCGCAAGGCTCCCGACAGGGGCGGTACGTAACGCTCGAGGATGGCCTGCTTGAGCTCCTCGGGGCTCGGATCGAGGAGGAGGGAGAGGCGCTCGTCTATGAAGAGCTCCGAGAGGTCGATTCCTTCGAGGATCGAACGCAGAAGCGGAGCGGAGTATTCGACGACGAGGATCCCTGTCGTCGAGCCGGAAGAGAGGTAACGCTTGAGCAAATATCCAGCGCCGAGGCCGAATGCGACGATGAAACCTCCAGCCGGCTGCGCGGCCTCGAGCTTCTGAGCCTCGCGCTCCGGATCGAAGAGCGAATGGAAGGGCGACTCGCGCCCCTGCCGCGCGAATACCGGAACGAGGGCTCCGGAGCGAGCCTTCCTGACAATGAGGGCGGGGTCCGCTCTCGCGTCGAGTAGCCTGTCCCCGAGGTGGGGGTCGGCTTTGCTGAGGGCGAGGAGGTTTCGCCTGAAAATGAGGTCGCTCACGACGCGAATCTCCTCTCCAGCTCGTCCAGGAAGAAAGCGGCATTGCGCGAGAGATCCTCGGCGCTCGGGCGCGGATCGCCTTGCGCGAGGCAGGCCCTGCGTGATGCGGCGTAATCGACGATATCGATAGACCGCAAGAGCTCGCTAACGAGAGCGCCTCCTGCGGAAGCGGAATCGGGAAGGCGCCCGTTCGCCATGCTCGCGGCTGCTTCGTCGGCGAGCTCTTTCCACGAGCGTATGCGGTCGGCCAGATAACTTTCCCTGGACGACCGCGGCGCGATAAACGCTTCCTCGAAGAGGTTCTCGTCGCGCGAGCCGATATCGCGGGAGGATTCCTCGGTCATCGTGCGAAAGCTCTCTTCTCCGAGGGCTTTGAAGCCTGCGAGCGGAACTGGCTGGGGCCCCATCCTGAAAAGGCGGCCGGCGAAGAATCTGGCATCCCCTTCGAGGGCCGAGGCGTAGGCCATGAGGGCGCGCGAGCTGCGCCAGGGTCTTTGCTGCAATTCTATTGTAGATGCCGCGCTTCTCCGCGCGTACAGCTTGGTCTCGAGACTCGCGATGCGCGAAACATCGCCGTCCAGGAATGCATCGAAGCCGTGGGGCCGCGCATGCTCGGCCTCTCCGCAGGAGGCGAGGTCGAGGCCCGCGACGACGAGGCTTCCGCTCGAGAGCTTCGCGGCAAGCTGGAGCGCTGAACCAGATACTGTGCCGTGGGGTGGAATCTTGAGCGCGGGGCCGCCTTTAGAGTAGAGGGCGGGGAGAAGCTCTTCCTCCACGAACGAGCCTTGGTCGAGCGCGAAGAGTTTCGTCCGGCTATAGACGCAGGCCGAGGGCAAGGCCGTCAAGGGCGCGGCAAGTACGGCGCGATCGCGCACACAATCGCGGGATACGAGGGGATAGAGGTGCAGCCGGCTCCAAAAGCCGCCGTCGGTGTTTACGACTAGGTCGGGCTCGAAAAAGGCGGCCAGGCAGGCTGCGAGGGCGGAGGATACGGCGACGAGAACGAAGTCGCGGCGATGTACGCCGGAAGCTGCGATCGCGGCGAGGGAATCGGGAAGGCTGGGGCCGGCCGCGGCGATGAGCACGGGCTTGGTCGTCGGGCGAGGCAGCACAAGGCTCTCGGCGAGAAGGAAGGATGTGCAGGCGTTGGCTATCCAAAGTTTTCCGGAAGCTTTTACCGTCGCAGTGGACGAGGTAAGCCTGTCGAGCGACGCGCGCACGGCCATACGGGCGGCCATCGCCGCTTCGGGGAAGGCGCGACATGCCGGTTCCCACTCGAGGATCTTCACGCCGGATATCGCGTCCTCGCCGAGACAGATGTCGAGGAAGGAATCGAGGCCGACCTGAGAATCGGGGAACCAGGATGCGTCGGGCCTGCCGACCGTCTTGCCCTCGAATGCAGAAGAATACTGGACCGAGATTAGTCTCGCGTTGGGCAAGAGCTCTCGGACCGCGGGCGAAAGATAATCGAGACAGGCTCCGAGGAGGATGACGTGAGAAGGCTTGGCCTCAGCGAGGCGCGAGCGTGCGAAGCGCTGGGCCTCGCGAATCGGATCGTAGCTCGAATGGAGGCAGAGTCCGGCGATTTTGCAGGTAAGATCGCCTCCAGGCGAAAAAGAGAAAGTCAGGTCCATCCTTATGCGGAGATGAAGCGCGCCAGCTCCTCGGCAGCGCCCGAGCTCGAGGGATCGAGATTCAGCGCGCGTCCCGCGGGGAAGGGCAGGGTAGCGAGGAAAGGCAGTATCCGCCTGAGAGTCTTGGAAAATTGAAAAAGGGCGAGACCGGCGTCGGGGGATGATCCAAGCGCACAGGCCACGGAGGAATTTCCGCAAGCGAAGGCGGCCCCGTTCGAGTTGAGGATCTTCCGGCAAGATGCGAGGAAGGCCGACCTGACGGTTTCGTTTTCCACACCGCTAGGAAGCTTATCGGAATCGAAGAGCGGATCGAGGTCGAAGCGCGCTACTGAAACCGATGAGAATCGCTTCGAGGCCGCAAGGAGCCGCTCCGCGGGATTCAAGGGCGGGCTTTCCAATGAGAATCCCAAGACCTTCGACGAAGGGTTGGAGAGGATGCCCAAGAGCTCATCCATCGCCTCTTCGCTCGCCTCTTCCAATGCCGGGTCGTGATAGATCCATAGGCCGAGCAGCCCTGTGTCGGACCAGAGCGGGGCTGCTCGCAATACCAGGGAGACGGGAACGCCGAGGACGGGGGCGAGAAGAGCCTTTGCTTCCTTGGCGAGAGGCTTTCCGCCCATCGCGGAAGGAGGGGCTAATGAGACGGGAATAGGATCGCCCAAGCCGGCGGGGAAGCCGCTCCGGGCTCCGAGGGAGAGGAAGTCGTCGCGGGGCAAGAAGAGAGAGATTGCGGCGAGAGGAAGGCGAGAGGAACAAATTCCCCATAGAGCGATCATGGAGTCGGTCGAGGAGGGCAGGGCGGTGATACTATCGGCTATGGCCTGTGCGCCTTCGATCGTCGCGAGTCCCCCTCCCCTCTCCCCGCGCGACGAAGACGAAGCTAAAGCTCGCGCGAACAGACTCGTACGGGCCTCCAACGGTTCATTCATAGGCTTTTTCCCGCTGGTCGCCTTCTCGAGGAGGCTCATTTTACACCAGGCCCAATTCCTCGAAGAGCTTCTTGTAGGTATCGAAGTACTTGGAGCGCGCGAACTCTTCGATCTTTTCCTCTGGAAGCGAATCGAGCAGTTTGTCGAGATAGGAGAGGACGCTCTTTATTTCGGATTTAAGATGATCTTCCTCTTCCGGCCTTTCGGCCGCTTTCTGCGTCTTCTGTGTCGCCTCGGGAGCGTTCACCGCGGCGGGAGTCTCATCCTCGGCCGCGAGGATGAGGTCTTCCTCTTCTTCGAGGGGTGCGTTCGTCTGCGCCATGGGTTCGGGGGCGAGGTGATCTGAATCGCCCAGCGCATCGATATTCTCGAGTTCGGTGGCCTCGGAAAGGTCGGGGCTCTTGGATTCCTCGTGGAGGCTTATCTCAGCGAAATTAGGCTCTTCTATCTCGGGAATGGATTCGAGGGGCTCGGCCTCGACCGGTCCATCGGCAGGTTTGGGAGCGTAGTCGGCACCTGCGTCGATATCGAGAGTCAGCTCCTCGGGTTCTGATTCGGCCTCGGACTTGACGGCTGTATCCTCATCCCCGCCGGCGAGGGGAAGCTCCTCGTCGATTTCGGGCCTCGGCTCCAGATCCTCGGGGCTTAGATCGAACTCCGTTAGATCGGGTTCGACCAAGGGAGCATCGCCGAGTACGGCGTCGCCGAGTACGGCATCGCCGAGGGAATCCTCCATTTCGGGGGTCTCAAGGTAGGTAGTATCTTCCGGGGCGGGGGTGAGGGGAGTAACTCCTTCTTCGACATCGAGGCCGAGCGCCTCAATGCCTTCCCCGCTGAGTTCCTCGACTTCTTCCTCGTCTCCGACGCGGAGTTCCTCGATGGGCGGCTCGGTTCCGGCTGCGGGAGAGCTATAATCCCCAGTCTCGGGAAGGAGAGATTCGTCGAGGAGATTGCTTTCATCGGGAGGCAGCGCCGCCTCGAGATCGCCCGTGGCTTGCTCCCCGGAAGGCAAATCTGTCGGCTCTTCCGCCCCAGAGGCCTCTTCGGTGGTGAAATCGGCGGTATTGAGTATATTGTCGAGTTCGTCGCCGGTAAGGGCGATTGTTTCGTCTTCTTCTTCGTCGAAGAATCCTCCCAATTGAGGAGCGGGTTCCTCTTCCTTCAGTATCTCTTCGGCAGTCTTCTTGGGGGCGTTGTCCATGGAAACCATGACGTCGCCTATTTGGGCCTTGAGGGAAACGAGCTCTCCCTTTATCGAAGAGAGCTCATCGGCGATCTTGAGAAGGATTTCGGTAGATAAATCAGGCTTCGGGGCTGATGGGGCAGGGGCAGGGGCAGGGGCGGAAAGTTCACGTTCGACAGCGGAGACATCGTCGAAACCGGCTTCCTTGGCTGAAGGCGAAGGCGATTCCTCTGAGAGAAAATCGTCGAATTCGGTGACTTCTTCGAAGCCTGAGGCCTTGCCTTCAGGCTTGCTCGAGTCTTTAGCCTCGGGGGTCTCATCGAAATGAAGGTCGATATCGAGGGGTTCAAAATCGGCGACAGCCTCGCTCTCTGCCGCCTTGGGCGCAGCGGAATCGTCGATATCAAGGAACTCAGCGGTGACATCGTCCAACCCTAGTCCGGGTTTGTCGCTTTCGACCCCGGCGGAAGGATCAGATACGGCTTCATCCTTGATGAATTCGGAGGAGATGTCCTCGATAGGGCTCGAGGGTTCTGAGGGGGATGTTTGCGTACTATCGAGGCCTTGGACACTGCTCATGTCTATCTCCACGCCGGGATTAATAGAAGAGGAGGACGAGCTAGCGTCGTGCTCCTCGAGCTTCTTGTCCGCTATGCTCATATCGAAGTCTTTGATTTCCTCTGATTCCGGCGCTGGGGAGAGGAAACCGTCGTCGAGCGGGGGCATATCTTCGATATCGGGCAGGGGACCCGACTCGAGTTCCGAATCGAAGGAGCCGAGGATATTCTCCTCGTCTGCGGAAAGAAAGGATTCTTCGGCGACGGGAGCGGACTCGAGCGGAAGATCGAAGTCCATATCCCCTCCTCCATCGGGGAGGGCTACTTCCTCGACGACATCCTGAGGCTCAGCCTTGACCCAGACGCCGTATTGCTCGAGCTCACCCTTAGGTGCCCCGGAACGCGGCGAAGCGCTCTTCGGATCGGTATCGGGATGTATGGCCATGGTTACTCCGTTACGGGCGATCGTTAGTTCAGTATCGGCAAAACGGCGCCACATATTAACGAAGAGGCGCCAGGATCGAAGGCTTGTTCTTTACTCTAAGCGCGGTACCAGCATCTGTCAATAATCGTTCGGGACAGGTCGAAAACGGATAAAGGCTCGTGCGTATAAAGCCGTAAATAGACAGTAATGAGCCTCGAAACCTGGACCGGCGAGAGAACCGTCCGCGCTACCGGCATAGACCACGGTTGGTGCAGGAAAGTCGCCATTTCCTTCTATGCGGCCTTAGCCCTGTACTGTGTCCTTTCGGCCTTCTTCGGTCAGGACGGACTCATCGCCTACCGTAAGCTTGAGGAGAGGGAAGCGGCTATGGCCGCCAACCTCAGTCTTCTCGCCGCCCAAAGGGAGAGTCTCAACGCCGAGCTCGAGTCACTGAAATCCGATCCGGACAGGGCGGCCCTCGAGGCGAGAAGCCTCGGCTACCTGCGCAAGGGAGAGACGGAAGTCATACTCATGGATCGTGTCGAGCAGGTAAAGCGCTTCGAGGCGGGCACGGTCTTGCCCTTTGCCGAGAGCGGGGGCATGTCGGATATAGCGCTCAAGGAGATAGCCTTCGGCGCATTTCTTGCGGTCCTGGCCTTCCTTTGCGCTCCACGCAAGAGGGAATAAGGTATCGGTGTTTTACTCTTCAATGATAAAGGCGCGTCCACTGTGCTGCCCGTACATAGGTATTATCTAAGGAAACCTGCCCCTGCTCGGTTACCGTCACGAAGACCGATTCTTTCACGCCGACGAGGCTTCCTCCGTCCGCCGAAAGCGTAAAAACCCATCGCCAGGGCCGCGCTCCCGAAGCGACTATCCTGGCGGACTTTAGATCCAGGCTCGGACGGTAGAAATCGGGGGAATTAGGCTGGTTTTGCGCGACTATAACCGCGGATCCCTCTATCGCCGCCTTGAGCATCATCCTCTGTCCCGAGCCGAGAATCGCAAAGCCTCGGCCGTCGGGGAAGAGGGTGACGCGGTCGATGTTCTTATCGCCATTCCATGTGCCGGCGACACGGGCGAGGCTGGGTGTGCCCTCCATGGCAATCTGCGCGTCAGCACTAGCTGATACGCCAGCATTAGCTGCGCCAGCGTTAGCTGGCGACGCCTCATCCTGCCTGTTAAAAAGGTTTAGGGTGAGCCTGCGCGCGGCGAGGATGAGGTCATTGACGGAGGAGAAGCTGTCCGCAACGCTTCGCTTCTCGCCGTTCGAAGTCTTGGTGACGTCCATCTTGAATACGAGGAGATTGCCCGCCCTCTCGGCCTGGGCAGAGAGGATATAGTCAGCTACGAGGGGCTGGATATCCTTGCTCTGGCCAAGCAGGACTGCCGTCTCCGCTTCCTTGAGGGCGAGTTCTTGTCCGTTCGAGTCCGTGACTCGAAAAGCCTTGAGCTCGATGACGTAGCTTGTCACAAGGTTTTGGAGGGCGACGCTCTCGTTCTGGGCGAGGCCTGAACCGCCGAAATCGACGATTCGGAGCACCTTCAAAGCTTCTTGAGCCTGGACGATGCCGGAAGAGGCTAGGATGAGCGCCACAAAGGCCCAGATGAATGGCTTTGACTTACGCAAGGACCCTCCCCTCGGGGACGTCTTATATCGAGCTCCTGCTCCTAGTTAAGGATACCGCTTTGCGAAGCTGTCGTCTGCCCTTCTCCCTGCGCCTTCGCGGGCTCGGACTTGGTTCCTACCCCCGAGCCCGAATCGAGCTCGAGGCCGGGGATATTTACCTTGAGTGTGGGGTCGACCTTGGAACCGTCGCTCAGGTTCCGTACTTGGCTGCCAAGCTTCTCGATGAGGGTCCGATCACGCTCGGCCGAGAGGCTGTGCCAGTCGCAGAGCTTACTAGGCTGAGTCCCCTCGTAGAAAAGGAGGTTCACCGTGCCGTCGGTACAAGCGGCCGTCGGGATGAGTCCGGTCACCGAGCAGACCGTCGCCTCGACGAGGCCGGTTTGGGGCCGCTGGAAGTACTTGGGCGGCAGGTTCTGATGGATGTCCCGCATATAATTGGCCCAGTAGTAGCCAGCGATCGCGGCTCCCGTCTGAGTGGTGCCCAGGGAATTGCCCGGCTTATCGAAGCCGAACCAAATCGCGGTCGTATAGTAGGGAGTGAAGCCGACCGTCCAGGCGTCCGCCCAGTTCTGGGTGGTTCCCGTTTTGCCAGCGGCCGGGATAGTGTATTTCTTACCCGTCGAGTCGGTATAAGTGAAGTACGTGCCGCTATTCGTCCAGCCAGCGAGCGTGCCGTAGCGTACGACCTTCTGGAGCATATCGACCATTACTGCGGCGTTCTGCTGGCTTACGATTTGGAGGCCGGATCCCTTTTTTTTCTGTTGAGTGCGCAGATCCTTTTCGGGCTCGAGTATGATGCGGCCATTGCGGTCCTCGATCGAGAGAATCGAGATGGGCGTCACTTCGCGGCCCTGGTTGGCGAAGACGGAGAAGGCCCGCGCCATCTTAAGCGGCGTCACGCCGATGATGCCCAGGCCGAGCGAGTAGACGCGGGGGAAAGTCCTGCGGATCTCGTCGGGATCGCTGATGCCCAGGAGGGCCGCAGCGCGGTCTATGGCCGCGTCGAAGCCGATCGAGTCGAGGACCTTGACGCTCGGCACGTTCATCGAGTGAGCAAGGGCGCTCCACAGGAGGACAGGACCGACGAACTTGCCTTCATAATCGAGGGGCGTGTAAGGTGTGCCGTCCTCGTTGTGGAATACCACGGGCTCATCATAAAGAAGGCTGCCTTCGGTGAACTTGCCGGAATCGATCGCGGCCGAGTAATAGAGTGGTTTGAAGCTCGACCCGGGCATGAGCTTGGACTGGCAAGTGCGGTTGAGCTGATTGCCCTCGTCGAATTTAGAGCCGCCGACCATGGCGGTGATGTGCCCGGTCTCGGGCTCTATCGTAATGAGGGCGCCCTCTACGGTCGTCTTGGCGAGGTCAGACTTGACCTGGCCCGAGCCCGCATTGGCCATCGACTTCAAGGTCGGCAGGCCGAAAAGGAGGGCGAGCGCGTCCACCGTCGGATTGATTTTCTTTTGGTAGTAGTCATAGGTCTTGCCCTTGATCTTAGCCTCGGAGACGAAGAGCTGGTCGAGGTCGAAGCCCAGCCCGAGCATTTCCACGATGGGAATGTAGGTACGCTCGGCGCCACCCAGGCTTTGTCTGCTCTCGGACTGGTAAGTCTTGTTGACCTGGACTATGCCCTTGGACATCCAGTAGTCAGCGCTCGCCTGCTGATCGAGGTCGAGTGTCGTGTTGATGACCAGGCCGTCGTTGTAATAGTCGTAGGAGCCATAAAGCATGTCCTCGAGCTGCTGGCGGATGTACTCGCTGAACCAGGGGGCTTTGTCGTTCTCGAGGCGGAGGTTATAGGCGCTTGCCGTCGTGCGCGTATAGTCGAAGTTGTCCCAGAACTCGTGGTAGGAAGCGTCGGCCTTCTCCCTGGTCAGGTAACCGTACTTGACCATCTGATCGAGAATTTCTCGGGAGCGGGCGCTGGCGTTCTGCGGGTTCTTATACGGATTGTACTTCGAGGGGCTCGAGAGCTGGATGGCGATGATGGCGGATTCGGCCGGAGTGTCTTCCTTGGCCGAGTGGCCGAAAAAATACTTGCTCGCAGCCTCTACACCGTAGACGCCAGGCCCCATGACCATGCGGTTAAGGTACTGCTCGAGTATTTCTTCCTTTGTATAGCGCCTCTCGAGCTGGAGGGCGCTCCAAAGTTCGATCACCTTGCGCTTGATGCTGATGTCTCCCCGGATATCGAGCAACGTGCCCGCGAGCTGCTGGGTGATCGTGGATCCTCCGCCGCGGCTCGTGTGAGTGATGACGCCCCAGGCGGCGCGAAATATTCCCTTGAAGGTGAATCCGTGATGCTGGTAAAAGGATTGGTCCTCGCGGGTGATTACCGCGTTGATGAGGCAAGGCGGCAGGTCCTTGATCGACACGACCTCGCGCTTCTCGTCGGAGAAATATTCGGTGATGAGCCGGCCTTTTATATCGAGGACCCTCGATGGAAGATTGAGCTTGGGGCTCGTGAAGTTCTCGGAGTTGCGGACGTTGCTCGTCGCTGCTATGGCGACTCCGGTCAGAACGCCGATGACTACGGCGAGGACTATGGCGGCAATAAGAAGGATACGAACCGCCTTGGCCGGCTTTGGTGCGGGAGACATAAGTCTAGCCTACGACGCCCCCGCCTCCTTGGTCAATTAGACGTAATCTTGACAAACTCGAGGTCCAGCCCAGACTCGCCGCCTTAGGTTTTTGCAGCCGAGTGGCTCTGGGCGAAATAGTAGTCGGATAAAAGGGCGCAGAGCTCCGGCGAGAAGCCGATGCTCGCCCGCGCCTTCTGAACGCCGGTCGGAAGACGTTGGGCAGAGTCGATTGTACCCTCGACGGTGAAACGGTATTTCTGGAAATAAAGGTTGAATGCCGCCTTCGTACCCACCCCGAGATCGGGCGAGCGCAGGGGCATGAGGAAGTCCAGCCGGTTGGCGGCGAGGGAGAAGAGCGCGAGCTTCTGCTGCTCTCCTCCCTGGCTTAAGACCGCGTAATTATTGTAGCCGAGCTTGCGCGAGTTCTCCGGATTCACCGGCACCGCCTTGTCGCGGAAGTCCTCCCACTGGATGCGGAGCCTTTCGAGCTCCATAAGGTGGTCGCCGAGGATCTGCGCGAGGGCCGGCGGTATGGGCTTGAAGTCGCAGACGATGAGGCCCACCCCTTCTCTTCCCTTCATGAGGCCGACCGCGGTTATTTGGCAGCGGCAGAATATCTTCTCGGGCTCCTTGGCAGCGGCATGCTGGAAGGTTAGGGTGAGGCCGGCGAGCGATCCCTTGAAGCGCTGAAAAAAAACGATCTCGTCCTTGGAAAAAGCGCCTATTAAGACGACTCGAAGCATAGAGAGTTGATAGGGGACGCAGGCCAGGGTGTAGGTATCTACTTTTAGGCTCGTTTGCGATTGGATGATGCCCGTCGAGCTCTGGACGAAGGGACTGAAGGATACCGTCGCATCCTTGTACTGTTCCTCGTAGCTCAACGTTTCTATTTTTTGCATGATAAATTAAATATGCCCGCCCCGCGGCGATCGGTCAAGGCCGGAGTGCGCATGCGCTGCCAAGGATGCGGTCTTTCCCGCTAGAAAGATGGCCGGTTCCTTGCCTATGCTCCAGCCTCCTTTGCGCCAGGATGCCACGCTCGTCGAGCGTATCCGCTCGGAACTCGAGAGCAGGGAGGCCGCGACGCAGAGTCTCGTCTCGGGCGAGAGGGTGGCTATGCAGTCCGTAAGGAGATGGGCGTTGCGGTAGGGCGCCTCGATAAAGATGCGCGTAGCGCCGTCCTGCCGGATGCCCCGGTCTATCGAGGCGAGGGCGGCCCTCCTGCCCGATGGATCCTGCGGCAGGTAGCCCAAGAAACTGAAGCGCTGCCCGTCCATTCCGGAGGCCGCGAGCGCGAGGAGTATGGACGAGGGGCCAACGAGGGGGACGACCGCGAAGCCGCGGTCGTGAGCCAAGGCGGCGAGGGCCGCACCGGGATCCGCGACGCAGGGCATGCCCGCCTCGGAGATGAGGCCTATGTCCTCGCCCTCATCGAGGGGTTTAAGGAGTACGGGCAGGGCTTCGGGCCCTGTATGCTCATCGAGCCTCTCCATGACGACTTGGGCCGCCTCTTCCTTGTCGAGGATGCGCGACAGGAGGCGCCATGCAGCCTTTTCCCCCTCGACGACGAAATGCTTAAGTTCCCTCACCCGCTCGATCGCGGCGGCCGGCAAAGTCGCCTCGGGCAAGGACTCCGGAGAAAGGAGATTAGGAATGAGATAGAGGACGCCGCGCTTTGTGGCCATGATCACCTCGCGAGTAGGTCGAAGGCGCCGCCCACCAGGGCGACGAACTGGAGGGCGAGGCCCTCGGAGAGACTCGAAGCGAGCGAGCGGTAGCTTTCGGCGAACTGGGCGCACTCGCGTCGGGAGAGCGGCAGGCTCCTGCCTATGATCGAGGCCTCGAGAGGCTGGGAGCGGATGGCGAGCTCGCCGGCGAAGGCTATGCGCAATTCCACGAGTATGCCCTTCTCCGCCCGCGCGGCGAAGGAAAAGAGCGCCGTCTCGGGTGTCGGATAATCGCTCGAGCCCACCTTGCGCACGAGGTATACGTCCCAATGCTCGATGGGCACGCGCACTCGCGTGAGGAGCCCCCCTTCAGGGAAGGCGGGACTCCCGTCCTCGGAGACGAACCTGTTCACGTTCATCCACGTAGAGCCTCCTTGGTCGCGTAGCTCGACGAGGGTCTCGAGGCAGGCGAGGGCGGGCCAGAGGTCCATGAAGCGGCTGCGGCAGGCGATGTTGCCTCCGACCGTAGCGAGATTGCGAATCGCGCTCGAGCCTATGCCCGAGGCCGCCTCGGAAAGCAGAGGAGGGAGCGCGGCGTTGCCGAGCTCGAGGAGTTCCGAGACGGTGACCGCGGCTCCTATCTCGAGGAAGCGCTCGGTCAATCCCGCCCTGCGGAGCTCGGGGAGGTCGCGGACGTAGAGGACGTCCTCCGGAAGCGAGATGCCTCGTCCTCCCTGCTCACGCAGGATATCGGTGCCGCCCGCGAATATGAGCATGCCCGGCTGGCTATGCAGGATAGCCAAGGCCTCGGTCAGGTCCTTGGGAAAGTGGACGTCGCTAGAGCGCATGATGGTACAGCCTCTTGGACCTGCGCTCCGCGACGGCCTGCACCGCCTTGACGATCGCCTCGGGATCGGTGCACCTGCATGGCGCAGAGGACAACTGATCGAGTATCTGCTCGGGACTGGGCCTCGGCGTGCGCTCGAGGAGGGCGGCCGTGGCCATGATCTTCGACGCGTCGCAGAAGCCGCAGGTGACGACGCCTGCATCCTTGAAGCCCTCCGTGATGTCGATGTAATCCTCGGTCTGTGCGTAACCCTCGATAGTAATGATCTCCCTGCCCCTGGCCTCGAAGGCCGGGACGATGCAGGAGGGTACCAGGCGCCCGTCGAGGAAGACGAGGCAGCGCCCGCAGCGCCCGCAGCGACAGTCGGAGCGAACGCCCAAAAGGCCGAAGGTTTCGCGGAGGATGTCCGACAGCCTGTCGACGGAGCGCGTCTTGGCGCTCACGTCTTCGCCGTTGAGTATGAAGGATATGGTCATGACGTCCCCAGCGAGCCGAGAAGACGAGCGTTCGAGACGGGCAAGCTCGAGAAGGACGTATCCGCAGCTTGAGAGAGGGCGGAGAGGAAGGCCGCGGGCAGTGTGTCGAAGGGCAGCTCGCCTATGCCCTTGACCGACGCGCGCTTTCCCGGCTCGAGGAATTCCACCGAGATGGGCGGCAGGGCGCGCAAGGGCAAGAGGCCGTAACTGAAGTAGGCAGCGCGCGCGGCCGCGGTCGCCTCTTCGCCGCCCCCCGCGGGCTCGAAACGCTCAACGATGCACGTGCCGAGCGCGTCCACCGCGCTCGAGCGCAGGGCCGCGGCGGCTCGCTCGGGGTCCGCGACGTGGCCCGCGTCGACGCAGAGCCAGATGCCCAGGGGCCGCGGCTCGAGGGTCCAGGGATCGAGCTCGAGCTCGAGCACCGCGCCTGCCCATGCGGCCGTGTCGAAGGGCAGGCCCGATACTTGTCCGTCCGCCCATTTGATGGGCTTGGGCACGCGATAGACCGAGCGCGCCGTTATCGGAAGCGGATCGCGGAAGCGCCGCTTCTGCACGGCCTCGCAGGCGCGCTCGACTAGGCGGTTGATGACGGAGACATTGCGCGACAGCGTATTCGGCCCGGAGTCGGGCACCTGGTCGGTGTCGGGGGTCGCTATGGTGACGCTCTCCATGTCGACGCCGATGATGTTAGCCGCGCTGCGTCTCCAGACGTCAATAACGCGGCCCGCTCCGCCGGCGGCGCTCGTGAGGATTCGCAGCCCGAGATCCTTGTCGAGAGTCGCCTCGACCGTGTAGGAGTTGGACGCTTCGCCAGAGAGAAAGGGGCCTGCGCCCTGGTAGGCGAAGGCCAGCCCTATGCCGCGCAGGGGGCCGTCGGAGCGGCCCGAGCGGCGCTTGCGCACGAGTTCGTAGCCGGCGTACTTGCGTCTATAGTCGCTCGCCGCGGCGAGACGCTTGAAAATCTCGTCGTAGGGAGGCTCCTCCTTGAGCGGCTCGCCGGTGAGGAGGGCCGAGCCCTTGCGTAGGACGTTGCGGGATTTCCAATCCGCAGGGTCCTCGCCGAGGGCCTTGGCCATGCGATTGGCGTGGGACTCTATGGCGAACAGGCTGTGCGAGGCCCCGAGCCCTCCGAAGGCGCCCATGGGCGGGGTGTTTGTCGTCACCGCGTAGCCCTCGACCCTGAGATTCGGGCAGGAGTAGATCCCCGTGCAGGCTAGGACCGCCTGGCTCAGGATCTCGTCGGCGAGTGGGCCGTAGGCGCCGACATTGACCGCGATGCGCACGTCCATCGCCGAGAGCTCTCCCGTCGGGCCGAGGGCGACGCGGAGGCTCACGGAGCTGCGCGCGCGCTTGGGGGAGAATCGGAAGTCCTCCTCGCGCGTGAGGAGTATCTTCGCGGGCCTGCCGCAGGCTATCGAGGCGACCGCTGCCTGGCAGGCGAGCAGCGATGGGTACCAGAGTTTGCCGTCGAGGTGGATCCCCAGGCGCGTGGGCCTGACGGAGACTTCCTCCTCGCGGCAGCCCAAGGCCAGTGCCACGGAGTCCCGGACGTGGTAGGGCCATTGTGTCGCGCACCAAACCGCGATCTTGTCGTAGTCGTAGGCCGCGGCGGCCCCCTGGGGCTCGCTGTAATAATGCTCGATCGAGCCGCTTGTGTAGACCTCTGCGTAGACCTGCGAGGCGATGGAGAAGGCGAGGTCGGGATCGCCTACGACCGCGACGCGCTTGGCCGCTACCTGGTCTGAGGAGAAGCTTTCCCAGGCGAGGCAGGGCTCCTCCTCGTCGCAGTCGACCTTCGTCGTCGCGACGAGCTCTTCGAGGATGACGGGATCAGGGCCCGCGACGAGCGCCACGCTCTCCCCGGCGTATGAGACCTCGTCCTGAGCGAGTATGGGCACCTCCGCTCCGAAGGAGACGATGCGGTTACGGCCGGGTATGTCCGCAGGGAGGATTGATCGGTAGCCTGTCGGCAATTGGGGGAAGCGTATCGCGCGCACCGATCCCCGCGCGATGGGGGAGCGCACTGTCGCCACGTAGACCATGCCCTCGGCCTTGAAGTCGCTCACGGCGATGAGGGGCGTCTTCCCGTCCGCGTTCGCCTTAGGGCTCAGACGGCAACTCCCTGGGCTGTATCGAGGACGGCCTCGACGACGCGGTCGACTTGGGCCGGTCTCATGCCCTGCCAAATGGGCAGGGAAATCGTCCGCGAGAACTTGTCGTAGGCCTCGGGGAAGTCCGAGGGCTTCAGGGAGTAGCGTTTTGACCAGTAGCTCATCGTATGCAGGGGAATGAAGTGCACCGAGACGCCGATGCCCGCCGCCTGCAGCCGATCGGCGAACTCGTCGCGGTCAATCGATAGGGCCCCTTTCCTGAGGCGGAGGCTGAAGAGGTACCAGGAGTGCGCGCTGTGCGTAGGCGGCATTTCGAACGCGGGATCCCCGCCGAAAGCCTCAAGGTAGCGGCGAGCTATGGCGCGGCGCTGCTCGAGGAAAAGATCCGCCTTCTTGAGCTGCTCGCGGCCCACCGCGGCGAGGAGGTCGGGTAGGTTGTACTTGTAGCCCGGCTCGACGACATCGTATCTCCACGAAGCGGTCTTGGACGTATAGCGGTCCCATGCCGTGCGGTCGAAGCCGTGCAGCCTCATCATCTCCATGCGCTTCATCATCGCGTCGTCGCGAGCGACGACCATGCCGCCCTCCCCGGTCGTGATGGTCTTGGTGGCGTAGAAGGAATAAAATCCTGCGTCGCCCAACGTGCCCGCCGCTCCCTCGGGGAGCCTCAGGGGAAAGCCGTGTGCCGAGTCCTCGACCAGCTTCACGCCATGACTGGATGCAATTTCGAGCAGCTCGGCCATGCGGCAGGGCATGCCGCCCAAATGCACGGGGATAACGACGCGGATGGAGCCGTCTCGCGATAGGAGATCGTCGAGGAGAGCGGGATCTATGTTGTAGTCGGCTTTAGAAATGTCGCAAAAGACAACCTCGCCCCCGAGCTGGCGTACCACTGCCGCATCGCTCGTGAAGGTGTAGGGGCTCATCGCCACCTTCGTCCCGGGCCCTACGCCGAGGGCGTCGAGGGCGAGGTGGAGGCCCGAGGTGGCCGAGTTGACGGCGAGGGCGCGCTTGACTCCGACAAAGGAGGCGAACTCCTCCTCGAAGGCGCGCGCGACCTTGCCGGTGGTGAGCCAGCCGGAGCGCAGGACCTCGAGGACGGCCTTTTCCTCCTCGGCACCGATGGAGGGGAGGGCGAAGGGGACGAAATCAGTACTCGCTTTCATTCTCCGGAACGATAAGCGCAGGCACGGACTTTTTCAAGACCGCCCTCAAGGCGCGGCGATTGCGATAGTCTTTCTCTCGCCCGGGCAGGGCGAGACAGAAGCCCTCGAGCTCCGCTATGGCCTTCGCAAGCTCGATCGAGTCCTTCGAGCGTCTCTCGAGGCGATTGATGCGCGGATACTCGGTGGGCACGAGGACTTCCTCGGGGGAGTAGAGCCTCTCCTCGACCCGCTCGCCGTGGCGCAGGCCTATATACTCGATCTTGATATCCCGCCCGGGTTCGTAACCGTAGAAGCGGATCATCTGCTCCGCGAGGTCGCGGATTCGCACGGGCTCGCCCATGTCGAGGAGGTAGGTCTGGCCCGAGCGGCCGACGCCGCCCGTCTTGAGGACGAGGGAACAGGCCTCGGGGATGGTCATGAAGTAGCGGCTCGCTTCGGGATGGGTCACGGTGACGGGCCCGCCCTTCTCGATCTGCCGCTTGAAGAGGGGAACGATGGAGCCGCGGGAGCCGAGGACGTTGCCGAAGCGCACGACCATGAACTCGCGCCCCGGCTGGGCGCGGGAGGAAGCGTCGACGACGATGCGCTCGGCGAAGAGCTTGGAAGCGCCATAGACGGAGACGGGGTCGACCGCCTTGTCCGTCGATATGAGGACGAAGCGCCGCACGCTCGCCGCGAGGCAGGCCTCGACGAGGTTGCGCGTGCCGAGGACGTTGTTATGCACCGCCGCTATGGGATTCTCCTCCATCATAGGCACGTGCTTGTAGGCGGCCGCGTGGAAGACTGCGTCGGCTTTGAGCCGCCCGAGGATGAAGCGCATGTAGTCGGTATCCTTGAGATCGCCGATGAGCGGCACGATCGTCGTCCTTTCTCCGACCCCCTCTTCGCGGAGAAGTCGGAGCTCGCGGTCGATTTGGTAGATCGAGTTCTCGCCGTGGCCGAAGAGATAGAGCCGTTCGACGCCTGCCGAGAGGAGCTGGCGAGAGAGTTCGGAGCCGATTGAGCCGCCCGCGCCGGTGATGAGGACGCGCTTCCTGCGGAGGTAGGAGAGGCTCTCCTTGAGGCCGATAGCGACGGGGCTGCGCCCGAGCAGATCCTGGCTCTCTATCTCGCGGGCCTGGATTAGGTGCGCGTCGCCCTCGACTATCTGGGCAATGCCGGGGACAATGCGGATGCGGACGAATCCTGCGCGCTTGAGCATGTAGTAGAGGTCGCGGAGGAATTCCTTCGTGGCGCTCGGAATGGCTATGATCGCCTCGTCGGCTGGAGTGCGCCGGAGGAGATTTACGACATCGCGGATAGGCCCGAGGACGGGCACGCCTTCGACCTTGCCGCCGATCTTGGCTGCGTCGTCGTCGATGAAGGCGACGACCGTGCCGAAGACCGCTTTTCCCTTGATTTCCCTGGCTATGGCCCTGCCGGCGAAGCCCGCGCCTATTATATAGATTCTGCCGCCATCATGCTCGGGATTCCTCATGGTTTTCATCGCCTCCGCTCGCCAACCGCTCGACGACCTCGAAGCCGAGGTCGATAGGGAAGGAATCGTTGTAAAGGTCGAGGAGGACTCGCGCTCTTCCCTTGCGATGGTCGACCTTTATGATCTGCCCTTCCAATCCCTTGAGCGGCCCTTCGAGGACGACTATGCGGTCGCGCTCATCGAAGGTCACCTTCGATATATCGGCGCATCCGCCGAAGGAGATGAAGTGTCTTATGAGGCTGAGGTCTTGCTCGGAGAGGGGTGTCGGGCAGTGGCTCTCGCGGAGGAATCGCACAAACCCCTGGGTATGGCGTATCGCCCAGAAGACGTCGAGCTCGGAGAGAATGTCCTCGGACCGTATGAATATGTATCCGGGGAAGAGAGGATGCATCTCCTTCCGTGTCGTCCCGCGGTGGCGTATGGGAAGGAGCTTTTTAGGGAGGATGAATCGATCCGGCCCGAGCGTGGGCAGGAGCCGGCGCGCGAAGTCATCCTCCTCCTCGGTCAGCACCTGAATCGTGTAGTACTGCATATGATCGGAGTCCGATAGTAGCACGCGCTCGTCCGAAAAGACAATCCGAAGGCGCTAAGGAGGATGGACGAGGCGGCCGATAGTCAAAGGGTACAGGAGGGCAGTCGTCTTCATGACCGAAGCTTTCGTTCGGAAACTAGCGCTCGTCGCTCTCCTCGCCGCCTCCGCGGCGGGTGCCTTCGCCTTCACGGTGAGCATCTCTCCAGCCGAGGGCGAGGCCTATGTTCCGCCTCCCGACGGATCCGGCTCTCCCCTGGGCTTCTTCGTATCGGGGTGCATGGACGCTCTTTTCGAATCGGGCTGCGTCGTCACCAATAGCGCTCCCGAAAGGCTGTCCCGGTCCTCATGGGAGGGCAAAAAACCTTCCCTGGACGAGGCGAAGGAAGGCTTCGTCGATTATGTGATACTCGTCTACGTCGAGTGGAAAGCCTCGGCCTACCGTCCGAGCGTCCTTTTGCCGGCCTCGATCACCTATCGGATACTTGGGGCCTCCGACGGCGCGGTCCTCGCCGCTGGCGAGCTCGAGGGAATACCGGACTCGGAGGAAACCTCGCGAAACTTCGAGAAGAGTGTTTCTCAAGCGGGGCGTTCCGCCGCCTTGCCCTTTATAAGTTTGTTATCGACCCTGATCAAGGGAGGGGAATGATGAAACGGACTCTGGCTCTCGCCGGAATGCTCGCAATCGCCGCGATCAGCCTCGTGGCCGCCGCGTGGGACGGCAGTGCCGTGGCCGGCGGACTCGGGGACTTCCCCGACGACGGCCTCTATGGGGCATGCAACTCTTTTCCCCACGATACTAGTGTAAAGGTCACCAACCTCGAGAACGGCAAGGCCGTCATCGTTACGATTACGCGCAACGTCGATAATCCCGGCGTTTTCATAGCCCTCTCGCCCAAGGCGGCTGCGGCTCTCGGCATGCAGGCAGGAACCTCCGCGCGGATCCGCGCGAACGCCCTGACCGCCTCTCAGGCCGAGACGAGCCTGCCGCCAGCGCGAGCCGGCGAGACATCCGATCCCGACTACAACCCGAAGATCTACGTCGATCGCGAAAAAGCGGCCGTAGCGGCGAACAGCGTGGCAGACGGGAAAACCGCAACAGGGCAGGCCGCAGCGCCTATTGCGCCAGTGGCCCCTGGAGTTCCAGTTCCGACGACGGCTCCTCCTGCCGTGGCGAGTACACCCCTTCCCCTGGAGGCTTCCAGCGTTGCGTCGCAGAAGGCTGCCGCAGCCCTGCCTGCATCGACCGAGTCCGCTGCGGCGAGCGGCGTTGCCCAAGGACCTGAAGTGATCGCTGACAATACGCCCGAGCCGAGCAAGGCTCAGGCGGTGCCTTTGACCTCTGAGGAACCGAGTCTGCCAACTGAAAGCGCCGCCACGGAGAAAGGGAAGACCGCCGTAGCGGCTGAAACGCCTGAAAAAGCTTCGCCCGAGTTCGCCCCTGAAGAGCTGCCCGACATAGTCTTGAGTCGCATAACTTCTCCTGCGAAGCTCGAGCCCGAGCCCAAGCCCAAGCTTGCCGAGGCTGTCCCTTTGGATAAAGAGAAGGGTTCAGGCGAATCCGAGCCAGAGGCTCTCGCCCTCGAGAAACCAAGCTATGCCAAGACCGTCGAGGAAGCGAATCTCGCCGAACTCCAGACTCCGGACCAGATGAGTTCCGCCGGGCACGATACCGGGACGGCTATCGCCCTAGAGAAGCCTGCCATGGCTGGCACGGCAGGGGCTACTGAGCTTGCCTCTCCTTCGGAACCCAAGCCTCGGGAGAGCATAGCCGACGAGCATCCTGCATCTGGCGCCTCAGTCGAGGAAACCGTGACCCTTGAGCCCGCCTCTCCTAAGCCGCCGGAAAGACCGGTTAAGGCTCTAACCGAGACTCCGGCCGCGGCCGAGAAGAGCGAAGAAGCGGCCGCTCCTAGGGCCGAGGTTCCCGAGGCAGTCGCCACGGTCAAATCGGCGTCTTCCGCAGATGCGGCTCAGGTGCCCTCGTCGGTGCCACTCATCAAAGGGCTCGCAAAGGGATCATTCTATGTGCAGATCGGCGTCTACGGAACTAACGAGGCGCTCCAGGCGGCAGTGACGCATTTCAAGGCCACTTATCCCTTGGCGGTGGAGAGCGTAAAGACAAAGAAGGGCGTATCAGCATACCGTCTCTTCGTCGGTCCATTAAGCCGCGACGAGGGCGGCGTCGTCCTCATGAGAATACGCTCGCTCGGCTTTAAAGATGCCTATGTGCGTCAGGGAAGTTAGTCGAAAGGGATATCCTCGACGAGCTTGCCGTAAGGATAGGGCCAGCTAGGCCGAGCCCTTGCGGCAATGGTTTTCCCTCCTTCGCCCTCGAAGGACAGTGCGGCGCAATGAAGGGCCTGATTCGGCAGGATGAGCCGGCTCAGGTCCTTTTCATTCAAAGCCCCTTCCGCGAATCGGAGGAAGCAGCCTTCGTCGAGGCCGTAGAGCTTGTCCCCCACGATGGGGAAGCCAAGGCCGAGGAGACTTGCGCGAATCTGGTGAGTCCTGCCCGTTCGAGGGAATGCGCGCAAGAGGCTGAACGCCCCATCATCCAAAGCGGCTCTCGCGATGAGCTCAAAGGAAGTGGAGCAGCTCTCGCCACCCAGGGTCGTCTTTCCCGTGCTCGCCGCGATGAAGGCGCGCTTCTTGCGCACGAGGCTCCCCTCGTCGCGGACCAAGTAGCCTTCTGCCTCGACTCGGGTTGGGAATAGCCCATGCACCATCGCAAGGTATTCTTTACGAATCGCGTGTCCAGCGAGGGCGGAAGAAGCGAAACGCGCAGCCTGGGCACCTTTACAGACGAGGACGAGGCCGCTCGTCTCCCTGTCGAGACGGGTCGCGATTCGCATCTGGCGCCCAGCCTCCTCGCCGTAGCGGCCTATCAATACGCGCCAGAGCGTGTGCTCGAAGAAGCGCCCGCCCGGATGGCAGGGCAGAGACCCCGATTTATTCACGACCAGGTACTGCTCGTCCTCGTACGCGATCGAGATGCGCTCGTCGACCGGCGGCTCTTCTATCTCCGGCGGATCGAAGGATAGACAATCGCCTTCTTTTAAGAGCCTATCGGCTTCGGCCCGTTCGAGACCGATCATCGCGCGACCTTCGTCTATCATCGCGCGCCATTGCTCGCCGGAGAGGTAGGTGAATCGAGTGGCGAGGTAGTCGAGCACTCTTGTCCCGGTATCAGCGGCGCGGATCTGCACGAAGGGCTTACGCTTCATAGGCATGGGCATTGTAGTATAGCGAACATGCTGCTCATCTATCCCCCGGCTGCGCGATCGAGCGAGCCGCCCCTGGGCATCGCGAGACTCGCCGCTTCCATCGAGCGCGGCGGCGGCGAAGCTCGGTGTCTCGACCTCTGCCGAGAAGGCATCGATTACCTCTTGAGCTTCGAGCCCGAGCTGAAGGACGCCGATACCTGGACGCGCAGGGCCATAAAAGGCCGCCATCAGTCCGAGCAAAGACTCCGCGAGATCGGCACGTACCGCCATCTCGATCGCTATAGTCGCGCAGTCTCCGATTTTGGTCGCGCCCTGCGCGCGGTTTCAGAGCCCTACAGCGTCGAAGCCTCCCTCGCCGATTATCGCGACGAAACGCGCTCTCCACTTCGCATTGCCGACTTGAAAGACTCTGCCGCGAAGTACGAGGAGAATATCTTCTACCCCCTCCTCGAGTCGAGGCTCTACCCCGCCCTAGCCGAGATAGGCGACGGCTGGGTCGGCATCTCGATATGCTTCTTGAGCCAGGCGCTCTGCGCCTTCGCCCTCATGGGCTATGTGAGATCGAGGCGCCCCGATCTGCGGATCGCGATTGGCGGTGGTCTCGTAACATCTTACTCGCGCGTCTCCGGACTCGATCTGCATGGACTATTCCCCGACCTCGTCGATCTCGCGGTAGTCGGTCCGGGCGAAGAAAGCCTGGGGAAGCTCTGCGGCACCAGGCCAGGCGGAGGAGCGCCATCCCGCGATCCCATCGGCATCGATCTCGGCGGTTTCCAACTCTCGAAGTACTCGGCCCCGGTAATGATACTTCCTTATAACTTCTCCTCGGGCTGCCCGTGGAAGAACTGCGCCTTCTGCCCCGAGAAGGCCGAGGACCTTCCGTACCGCGGCCTTCCCGCGCCCGAGGCTATGGCCGAGCTCGAGCTGCTTTTTTCGCGCTATGCTCCCCGCCTATTGCACTTCACCGACAACGAAGTCTCTCCACTCTACCTCTCGGCCTTGGCGGGCCATCCCCGTCTCGCCCAGTGGTACGGCTTCGCGCGCTTCTCTCGCCGTCTCCTCGATGAAGACTTCTGCCGCGCTCTGGCTTCCTCGGGCTGCGTTATGCTCCAGCTGGGGCTCGAGTCGGGGGATCAGAGGGTGCTGGACGCAATGGGGAAAGGGACGAAGCTCGAGGAGATCGAGGCGATATTCGGCAATCTCAAGGCTGTAGGAATCGGAACCTATATCTACGTTCTCTTCGGCACGCCCGCCGAGGGCCGGGACGCGGCGCTCCGTACGAGGGACTTTGTCGCAGCCAACGCAGAGATGATCGATTTCCTAAATGTCGCGGTCTTCAATCTGCCCGCCTCGGGCGAGGAGGCCAAGGGCCTCGCCACGAAAAGTTTCTACGATGGGGAGCTCTCGCTCTATCGGGAGTTCAAGCATCCCGCGGGCTGGGACAGACCGCTTGTCAGG
>Ga0326727_10003029_pt1 | contig 54974 bp, 46 predicted proteins | sample MB2enrmetagenome_FD_207643 | JGI IMG/M metagenome (GOLD analysis project Ga0326727, IMG submission 207643) | Lab enriched peat soil microbial communities from McLean, Ithaca, NY, United States - MB29MY | ecosystem: Environmental > Terrestrial > Soil > Wetlands > Peat | place: USA: New York...
CAGCGATTGCGGGCAGGAATTCACCTTCACATCCGCTGATCAGGCGTTCTTTCAGGAACGCGGTTATTCGACCCCGAAGCGTTGCAAGAATTGCCGTCAGGCAAAGAAGAACGATCAGGGGGGGTCCGGCTACCGTTCTGCTCCGGCACAGGGAACACCTGTGATTTGCTCGGGTTGCGGCCAGCCTACAACAGTGCCTTTTGAGCCTCGTGGCGATCGCCCGGTGTATTGCCGGGACTGCTACCAGGCGCGCAAGGGCAGCGGCGGTGGCGGCGGCAGTTCGCGCGGGCGCGGCCGTTGATGGTTTTGAAGCGGTCCGATGCTCTCAGCCGGTCCTGGGTTTGAGCATCGGACCTCGGCTTCCCCAAGGTCATTCAGCAACCATCCCACAGCAACGGCTGACTCGGCTCCGCTCGACTCTGGCGTACTATGGCGGCAGGTTCCCTGTCTTTTCCGCGCCCAGCGAACCTTCGAGCGATCGACTTCGAGACTTCAGTAAGGGCTGCCACGGCAAGAACGGCTGCCCTTCCCTTCTCCGGTCCGCGCCTCGCTGGGAGGCTGCAGAGTCTCAGAATGGGCTCGATTCCCTAAAGGATGCATGGACTTTTGCGCCTGCCGCTCGATAAACTGGCTTTCGCGGCTTCTGCTCGGTGCCTAACACGCAAGGACTTTTTTCCCGACCTCATGGCCTCCCAATTATCCTTCGCTGGCTTTGCCTGGAAGAATCTCTGGCGCAGACGTCTCAGGACCCTGTTGACGCTCGGCGGCATAACGATGGCGATCGGCGCTTTTGTCGCGCTGGTCGGTTTCTCGCGATCCTTTGAGCACGAATGGCTGCGCCTGTACTCGACTACCGGCACCGACATCGCCGTTGTGGAAAGAACGTTTCTCAACACTTCGGTGGATGAGTCTCTGGGGGTTAAGCTTCGAGCCTTGCCCATGGTGGCTCAAGCAACACCGATGATTTTTAACATGATGGACCTTACGCCGGAGGTCAATGCGCTCGTCTTTGGCTGGAAGGCCGATTCCTACGATTTCGAAGGGCTGACCTTTCTGTCTGGACATCGCTTTGAGGATGGCAGGCCTGAAGTCATATTGGGCGAGATCCTGGCTGAGAATCTGAACAAGAAAGCCGGGGATCGTCTGGACATCCAGGGCAAAACCTTTGCCGTGACGGGTGTCTTTCATGGCGGGTCAGCGCTGGAGACCGGCGCAGTGATCATGCCGCTCGATCAATTGCAGGAGATATCGAGCCTGCAAGGGAAGCTCTCCGGATTTCATGTGCGTCTTCGCCCTGCTCCGGCCGGCGTATCGCAAGAGCAGTATTTGAAGCAGGCCCAAGCGGCAATCGAGGCCGCCTTGCCCGGTCTGCGCGCTGTGCCAGCGTCCGAGTGGGCGAGCAAGAACCAGTTCGTAGTGCTGGCCCACGCGGTCGCGTGGGGCACATCCTCGATCGCGTTGATCGTGGGCATCCTGGGCATCGTCAATACCATGGCGATGTCGGTCTTTGAACGGACACGCGAGATCGGCATCCTGCGCGCGCTGGGCTGGAAGAGCTGGAGCATCCTGCTGCTCATCCAGACGGAAGCGGCAGCGCTCGGCCTGGTCGGCGGTCTTGCCGGCATCGGCGTGGGATGGGGCGCGTTGCGCTTGCTGTCCACCCTGCCGCAAACCGCGAGCGTCGTCTCCGCATCCGTTTCTTCGCTGCATCTGCTGCAGGCGCTTGGCATTGCGATACTTTCCGGATTGGTTGCCGGAGCCATCCCCGCGTGGCGCGGCGCTCATCTCTCGCCGGTGGAGGCGCTTCGGCATGACTAGTCCGCAGCTTGAAGTGCGCAACCTGTGCAAGAGTTACGACGAAGGGCGGATCGAGGCCCTTCGCGGAGTAGATCTTTCCATCGCCGCCGGAGAATGCCTGGCCATCAGCGGGCCCAGCGGCAGCGGCAAATCCACCTTGCTGCAACTGCTCGGGGGACTCGACACTCCCACCAGCGGCGAGGTGCTCTTTGAGAACGCGGCGCTGGGAACCGCCGTCGGCCTAGATGCCTACAGGGCGCATCGCGTGGGGTTCATCTTCCAGGCCTTCTATCTGCTGCCCACGCTGCGCGCGGTTGAAAATGTGCAGGTGCCGATGCTGGCCGTAAGCGGGAACGGGCGCAGCCGCGCCGAGCGCGCCGAGGCTCTGCTCTGCGAGATGGGTCTGGAACACCGTCTCAAGCAGTATCCCAACGAACTCTCCGCTGGAGAGCGGCAGCGTGTAGCCATTGCGCGAGCGCTGGCCAATCATCCCTCCATCCTGCTGGCGGACGAGCCCACGGGGAATCTGGATAGCGTTAACTCCGCGCGCATCATGGAGATGCTGGTTGGCATTCAGGAAAAGCGCGGCATGACGTTGATCGTCGTCACCCACGAGAGTGAGATTGCCAACGCAGCACACCGGCATATTCGCATCCGCGACGGCAGGATCGTGTCGTGAGACTCTTCTGTGTCGCGCCGGTCGCCGCGCTGCTGCTGGCGATTCCCGCAGGCGCGGCGGATGCTCATGCTCTGCTTGCAGCCCCGCGCCAGCGCGTCGAGACGGCGGACTTCCGCGCCAGCGGCCACCTTGTCCGGGTGGACGCGAACGGCGACCGCATCAGCTTTCCCATCGCCATCAAGGCGCACTGGTTTCCCGGCGTGCTGCGCGTGCTGGTGGAGATTGGCTCGACCCAAAAGACAGCCGCGAATTCATTGGTGAGCGCCCACATCCCTGCCCACATACTCCTTGAGATGCGGCCCAATGGGCAGAATGCCATCCTGATTGTGCATCCGGGCGACCAGGCGCCTGCGGCGCTGCCCTTCGACAAGTGGAGCGATGGGCCGCTCGGCAACGGATTCAGCTACGAGGACTTTCTCGAACAGCAGTACTTCTGGCCCGGCCAGACGGCGCTGGAAGAGACCAAATTCGGCGCGCGGGACTGCGATGTCTTGAAGAGCACACCAGGCGCCACGGATCGGACGCACTATGCCGAGATTAAAACATGGCTGGACCACAGCATCGGCTTTCCTGTATATGTTGAGAAATCGCTGAAAGGAACTGGAACGGTGAAAGAGTTCACCTACTTCGGCCTGCGTCACCAGGGCGGCGTCTGGTCGGCAAACCAGGTGCAAGCCAAGACGCGCGGCCAAGCCGGCTCAACTCTGCTCATCGTCGATCGCGGCAGCGCCAAGGCAAATCTCGGCCTCGGGGACTTCAGCCCTGAGCAACTCACCCGTTTCTAGGATCGTTCATGCAGCTACTTCTCTGGATTGCCGGTTCAACAGCAGCTCTGATCTGGGTGGGGTTTCTCTATCAATGGATCGGCGGCCACCGCGACCGGCTGCGCTTCGCCGGCCTTGGGCGCTGGGTGACGATTGGCCGCGGGTGCAGGCTCTATCTGCTTGAGAAGGGTTCGAAGGGTTCGGCCGGCCCTACTGTGCTCTTTGAATCCGGCATCGCCGCCACCAATCTGAACTGGTCTCACATTCAGGAGATTGTCTCCGGCTTCACCTGCACCGCATCCTATGATCGCGGCGGACTCGGCTGGAGCAGCCCCTGCCGCACGGCGCGTACCCCAGGCAACATCGCCGTCGAGTTACACGACCTGATGGAGCGCGCCCAGATCAAACCGCCTTACATCCTGGTCGGCCATTCCTTCGGCGGACTGGTGATGCACCGTTTTGCGCTGCTGTTTCCCGAAGAGGTGGCGGGCGTAGTGCTGGTCGATCCCATGCGTTGTGAAGAATGGCCGCCGCTCAACCCCGGCAAGCAATCCGAATTGGATCGCGGCAAGAGGCTGTCCGGCTACGCGGTTCCGATTGCGCGATTCGGGATCGCCCGCCTGGCTGTCACCTCGCTTCTGTGCCGTTCCGGCCGCATTGCACGGCGGTTGGCTGGAGTCGCGGGGGATGGCGCCCGCCATGTGCTGAGGAGGGTCGCAGACGAGGTCGGAAAGATGCCGAGCGAGGTTTGGCCCATTGTTGCCTCCCATTGGTCGCGTCCTGGCTTTTACGCCGGCATGCGCAGCCACGTCGAGGCGGTTCCCGACACGGTGAGAGAAATGCAAAACGCTGAACCCATCCGGGATATTCCCGTGCTGGTGCTGACTCCAGGAAAATCGACGCCGCTGTCGGTCGAGCGCCTGGGCCGCATCGGCGACAACGTGGAGCAGGTAATCGCCGTGGCGAGCGCGCATTGGATTCACCTGGACGAGCCCGATCTGGTCATCGATTCGATCCGTGAGATGGTCGTGGCCGCAACCCACGAGGCTGTCGTGGCCTCAGTCTGAGGCGGCTGCCTTCCTGCAATTTGCGCGGCTTGCCGGTATGCTTCCAGACGGCTCAGCGCTTCTTTGCCTGCTTGGGAGCAGGCTTCTTCTCTATCGGCTTGGATGGCTTTGCCGGTGGCGGCGCCTTGCCGGTCTTGGAACCCACAGCGGTAGCCTTTTTGCCCTTCGCAGACGCGGATTTGACCACCGGCGCCTTGGGGGACTTGGCCGCCTTGCTCCCTTTGCCTGCAACCGGGGCTGGCGCAGCCTTCTTCACCGCCGGAGCCGCCGCTGCTTTGGATGGCGCGGGTTTCACTTGCGGCTTTGGCTTGGGCGCCGGCTTAGGCTTTTCTGCTTTTTCAGCCTTTGGTGCAATCGGCTTGGCGACCGGCACGGCAGTGGCCGGCTCCTCAGCCTTCACGGAGGCGGGGGGCGGAGCTTCTTTGGTCGGCTTTGGGGGAGCAGGTATCTTGGAGTCGCACTTTGCCGGAGCGGCAACCGGCTCGGGCTCTTCAGCCTCCAGTTCATCCTCAGCGGATTCGGGTGCATCGGATTCGATTACGTCGGATTCGATCAAATCCGGAATCTCCGTCTCCAGGTCGACCTTCGGCAGACTCAGGCCCAAGTCTATTTCGTCCTCCTCGCCTACAATATCGTCCAGATCCTCGTCCTCCGCCAAAACGTCTTCGGAGACCTCGTCCTCGTCGTAGGAATGCTCCTTGAGCCTGGCCTCGGCGCCCCGCTTGGCGCGTGGCCTCTTGATGGTTTCTTTGGGCGCCGGCGCGGGGGGCGAATGGGGCTCCAGAAAGGCGCGAACCTCCTCCGGCGCGGTCAATCGCCCGTCGATCAGCTCCAGGAAAACCGCCTGCACAATCTCGCGGTACGCGGCCAGTTCGGGTGTAATGCGCAGCTCCTGCATCAGGGCATGAGGGATGCGCTGACGGGCTTCCGGCCAGACCTTGAGGAACAGATTGAAGCGCTCCTGTACCGCCGGATCTTTGCTGGTAAACCCCAGCCACAGAATCGCTTCAGGATCATAGCTTGTAAACAGCTTGTAGCTGGCGGAGGGAGTGGAATTCTCCTCGGCCAACAGTGTCTTGGCGAACCCGGCAGCCAGCGCGTCCAGACTGTTCCACTCCGCGACGAACCCCGGACGCAACATCATTTTCTTCAATGCTGTCCGGTCCTTGGGGGCCATTCCGGCGGTCAGCAACTGCATCTGGGCCGCCGACATATCGGCATGGACTCCCTGCGCCAGCAGCTCGCGGGCCAAGGTATGCAGGGTATTCAGCTTCTCTTCGTCGGCCTTGGCAGAGATCCAGGCCGGGAACAAGACCTTCATCCAGCCCTCGGTCTCCAGCGCCCGCAGCACCTTCAGGGCCTCTTCTTCGTGGCCGATCTGCTCCAGCTCCTGCCGGCGAGCTACGACCGACAGGTGCTCGATGACTCCGTCGCCCTTGGCATTCTCGTAGCGAGTCCGGGTCCTGGGGTCGAGTTCCCATCCCAGCCGCGCACGATAGCGCGTGGCGCGAATCAACAGCGAGGGCTCATCGAGAAAACCGTAGTTCGAGACCAGCCGCAGCGTCCGCGACTCGATGTCCGCGGCCCCGTTCATGGGGTCCATCAACAGGCCGAACGATCCCTCGTTGAGCGAAATAGCCATTGCGTTGACAGTGAAGTCCCGGCGCCGCAGGTCTTCCTGGATGGAAGCCGAATGAAAGACTGGCTTGCCCGGCTTGGGATACTCAACACGGCGGGTGCTGATCACGTCCACACGTACGGTGCCCGGAAAGCACAGGTAGAGGGTGCGCGAAACCTCGTCCTGGCCCCACACAGTTCCGCCTAGCTTCTCGATTGTTTTCTTAATGTTAAGCGCATTTCCATGAACTGAAACTTCAAGACCGCGAACCGCTTGCCCGCTGGTCAAGTCGCGGACCGCGTCGCCGGTCAGAAAGAGGATCGTTCCGGCTTCGCGGGCTGCCTCGCGCAAGTGGCGCAAAGCGTTTTGCTGGTCGGCCGACAGCCGGTTTTCCAAAAGATAGATGTAGTCGGGCATTGAACTTCCTGCTTCCGCCATCTCAGCCATATGCCAAGTGCCTGATGTTGTTACTGTTACAGCACAAACTGGCAGAGGCGGCAATCCTGTACATTAACACAACTCAGGCCGAATGGCTAGAATTTGTTGCACTGGATTTGCAGCCTTTCCGATTTGGCGATTCCCGGGCACCAGCGGGGCCAGGAACCATCAGCGATGGACAGCGCCAGAGCCGGTGGTGACAATGTCCCCATAGAGAATGCCGCGCCCCCCAGTACCGAGGTAGACACGGCCATAGATTCGCGGGTCGCCCGAGATCGAGAAGATGTAGCCATACTGGTGGGCGTCGTCATTAATGCGCGTCCAGGAGTTGCCCTCGTCGATGGAACGAAAGAAGCCGTAAACCCCATTCACCGTGCCTACGATGTAGATGGCCGGGTACGTCGCCCCTGGAGCCGCCATTCCGAAGCCCACCAGCGGAGCGCTGCTGACGGAACTGAGTTTCGTGAAGCTGGCCCCCGAGTCGGTCGAGTGGTAGAGCCCGGCGTGAAACGGAAGCCAGAGATCGCCCTCGATGCCGAAGACCGCCTTGGGTTGAGCCTCTGCCGACCACCCTGGATAGCCCGCATCCTGCGGCAGCCCGCCGGCTCCGGCGGCAAAGGTGACGCCCCCATCGGTGCTCACGTAGACTGTGCCGCCAGATGGATCGTAGGCGTAGAACTTCTTTGCATTGACCCGGTCCGAGATAACCAGCACGCCGGCCGGCGCTCCCTTCGAGGAGGTCCAGCCAGCGCCGTTGAAGTAGGCCGGAAGGGCATCGCTCGCCGCCCAGATCACCTTTGAGCCGTCGGCCGAGACGGCGATCAGCGCGGCGTATCCGTCCAAGGTAGGCCCCAGCCCCGCACCCGGAGGCAAACCGGGATACGACGTCCAGGTGCCCCCTCCATCCTGCGAGTAGGCGGCTGCAACGTCGCCCACGTAATCGAGCCCGCCCACCCTGGCCACGAAAGATGGGTTCGACTCGGCAAAGTCCAGCGACGCAACCTCCGTCATGAATGGACTCACAAACGGCGGGGGAGAAACGGTAAAGTCGTCATGCTTGAAACCGCCCAGGTCGGCTATGGCGCTCAACAGGTGCGTCCCGGCGGGCGGGCTCACCACGTTGTGAATCACCGCCTCTTCCACCCCCAGAGCGCCCACCGTCCACTGCGTGGCTTGCAGCGAATCCATGGCGGTCAGGTCGTGCGTCTCCCAGATCGTGTAGCCGCTCACGTAGAGCGCGTGGCTGGAATCGAAGGGATCGATTTCCATGGCGCTGTTGTCTATCCCGAAGGTCGTTCCGCCCACATAGTTCAGAAACGGGGACAATGACGCATCGCGAGTCGAATACTGGCGGAGGCTCCTCCAGGTGATGCCCCCGTCGGTCGAGCGGAAGATGTCGTCTCCGGGAGACCAGCGGTTCCAGGTGCCCGCCATGACGGTTCCAGCGCGCTCCGGGTCCGCGGCGATGGCGCAGTAGCCGTACCACAGTTGGGCCGGAGTATCCGGCGGAGTGATGTTGGTCCACACGCCACTCGTGGTGTTCAGCTTATAGACCGCGCCGTTGCTGACGGTGTCAAGCCCTGCCGAATTCGCATACGTTACATAAAGCACGTCGTCCGGCCCCAGCGCGCTGCGCAAGGGCCGAATTGTCTCTCCGTCCGGCAACGTAGTGGGCTGCCCGGGAATCTGCGCCCAGGTTACGCCGTTGTCGGTCGAGCGGTAGATCCCCCCGGTGTAGACTCCCGCATAGACCACGCCGCTGTGCGCGGGATCGAAGCGCACAAAGAGCACGCCCACCTGATCCGGGGTCGAAGTCACCGGGAAGGTCGCGCTCTGGTTCCAGGTGGCTCCATGATCGTTGCTGACCCAAAGCCCATTCTCGTGCGTACCCAGGTAAACCTGAGCGGGATTGAAGGGATTGACCGCCAGCCGCTCACCTGTCTGCTGCCCATGAACCAGGTCGTTGCCGCCCATCTGGAACGGCATGTTCACGGTCTGAAAGCTGACTCCCTGGTCGTCGGAAACCAGAATAGCGCCGTTGGGAAAGCCGGGCCCGATGTACGACCCCGCAGCCAGGTAGAGCCGGTTTACGTCTGTCGGATCGATGGCGATACTCTCGATGTACATCAGGTTCCATTCCGGAGCGAGGCCGCTGATCCAGTCCGTCACAGGAAGCCAGGTCGGATTCGCCGTGTCGCGAAGATAGGCTCCGCCCACATCGGCGCGGGTATACATCAGCCCCTGCTGGGCGGGATGCATCAGAATGCCGGTCATCACGCCCCCATCCACGATCCTGACCGGCAGCCAGTTGTACTTTGCGTTCGCGCCAGCCGCCACCACCGAGAGCGTCACGCTGGCGCTGACAATGTTGTAGTGAACGGTGTCGGTGGGAGTGAATGTAACCGAAAGCATCTGATTGCCCGCGGCCAGCACGGTTCCGGCGGCCGGCGAGTAGACAAACGTCCCTGGCACATTGGCCGTCGCATCCAGTTGCGTTGCGCTCAACGGCGTTCCCTGCGAAATCGCCGCCGGCGTTGGCCAGGTGATCACCGGCGCTATGGGAGTCACCGGCGTCACCGGCGGCGCAGCAGAACCGCCGCTGCCGCAGCCCCAGCAAACTGCCAGCAGGCAAACCGCAGCAGCAAACGCCACAGCACGATTCATGCGCCTTCGGCCGGTTGAAACCATGATGCCTCCTCACACTTGTCCAACTGAACCGGCTCAATTTGAGATAGAACGAGAGCCGGTCGCCAACCCGCCAGCAATTGTAAATCGCAGCGCCTGCCCATGCGCGTATCCGATTCGGCACCCTTCCCACTCGCGGGCTTCTCCCGCTCCGTGCGACAATTCAGAGCGATGGCCTCTGCCCGTAAGCCGGTGATTGTCCGCAAGTTCTCGCGAGACTGGTGCGCAGGTTACGCAGCAACCAGTTTCGACCACGATGCGCCGGAGCTGGAGATACTCGATTTGACCGGCAAGGTGCTGCGCATCGGCTGGGAGCAGGTCAAGTGGGTCTGCTATGTCCGCGACTTCCCTGCCCCATCGCCAGCCTCGGACCAGACGAATCCCGAGCGGCTGCTGCACAAGCGCTTCTCCATCCGGCCCCGGACAGCGGGGCTCTGGCTGCGGATGACCTTGACCGACGGAGAAGAACTGGAGGGCCTGGCGGCCAACGACCGCTCCCTGATCGATGGCGCCGGCCTGCTGCTCACCCCGCCCGACACGCGCTCCAATACGCAGAGGATTTACGTGCCCCGGCAGGCCATCCAGACTTTGCAGGTGGTAAGCCTGATTGGCGGGGCAGGCCGAAGACGGCCGGCTACACCGGGAGCGAGGACAGATCAGCCGGAGCTGTTTCCCGACGTACGGGAGATGCCGTAGATCGGCCGCCCGGTCATTTCAGCCTTGCCCTTCAACCCTTTTCTGCCGTGGTTAAAAGGATGCGCCCCTATTTCTTTTCCGGAGTAGCTGGCTGGGCGCAAACCGCTCTGGTCATCTGCCGAATCGCACGTGAAATCACCGAATCGTCCTGCACGATCGGTGTTGCTGTACTCTGCATCCGCCGGACAGCGGCGTAGTCATTGGGAATCTTCCACTCAGCCGGCCTGGTTAGAGCCTCGGTAATATGCTCTTCGGCGATCTCCAGGTTAAGAGGGTCGTATCGGTTGATCACGATTTCGAGTTTGGGGCTGCCGGGGGCGGAGAGCCTTGAAATCAGGCGATTTGAGTTGCGCAGTTCTGCCAGGCCGACCTGCGTGACCAGGTAGATGGTGGCGGATTCATCGAACAGATGCGTATGTTGCAGGTCGAGTCTCGCTCCGGCGTCGACCACCACATAATCGAAGTCCCGGCGCGCGACTTCCAGCAGCTTGTCGACGGCGTCCTCGGAGAATTGCGCGGTGACCGCCATTTCGCTGGGCGCCGCGAGTACGGATAACCCGGAGTCATGCTTCTCCAGCAGGCTGGAGAGAAAACTCGAGTCGAGCCGTTTGAGATTCTGAAAAGCGTCGACAATCGAGTGTTCAGCCTTGATTCCGAGGTTGATCGTCGCGCCTCCAAGCGGGAGATTGAGATCGATCAAGAGTGTTTTTTGTCTAGATTCCTGGGCCAGCGATACAGCAAAATTGCAGGCCAGGGTGGTAACTCCGGAACCGCCTTTGGCGCCGAGAAATACCAGTAACCTGCCGTCCGCTTTCTTCGCCGGGCGAATTGCCTTACGAAGAGCCGAGGCCCGAACCAGAGCCTCGGCCATGATGCCCGGATTGAAGGGCAGAGTGAGAAACTCGCGAGCGCCCGCATGCATGGCTCTGCGCAACAGGTCTGGATCGGCCTGCGCCGAATAGACCATTACGGTTGCCAAACCATTGATACAGATGCTCTTTACCAGATCGAGGGCATACCTCGGGTCACTGTCCAGGTCAACAAGGACTACGTCAAAGTCGCGATTTAGGGTCCAAGGCGTATCGCCGAGGTTGGGCGGGTAAGAAGCGAACTCCTGGATTTGGCCAGCCTGGCACTCACCCAGTGCGCGCATTGCAGCGTGGCGGCCTTGCTCGTCCGGGCTGATGACCGCAGCGGACAGGACGCCTGCGCCAGGGAAGTGAGGATCAATGATATCCATTACTCTGGCTTTGGTCGGACGGCCAATCATATCCTGCGCCATGGGCGCGGGCGTCTCCGCGCCATGTGCACCGATAGGCGCGCCGGTCTCGACGTACCGCTGGTCGCCCTCCCCTGACTGCTGGATCTGGGAATCGCGCTCGCCCGCGCTCTTCTCGGAACCCTCCTGCGATGCCGGTATTTCCTGCCCCATCGCCCTTGCCCTCTGCCGACTATTCTACCCAAGCAGTGTGTGAATCGGCACCTAAGCAGAAGTTCTAAAAACAATTCCGCACTTATTGGCTTCAGTGAACGCCAGAATCTATGGTCTACCTTAGCCAGCTATGGACCGAGCTCCCTATCGACAGAGACAGATCCCTCACCGAAAGAAGCTGAACCCCTTCCTCTTTTCCGGGACGGTGGGCTGGCCGCTAACGGCTCTGGTCATCTGCCGGATCGCCCGTGAGATTTCCGAGTCCTCTTGGATGAGTGGAATAGCTGTGTTCTGCATCCGCCGCACAGCGGCGTAGTTGTTGGGAATCTTCCATTCAGGCGGTCTAGTGAGAGCTTTTGTAACATGCTCATCGTCGATTTCCCGGTTGCGAGGGTCATATCTGTTGATCACAATCGAGAGTTTGGGGCCGCCGGCTGTGGAGAGCCGTGAAATCAGGCGATTTGAGTTGCGCAGTTCGGGAATGCCTATCTGCGTGACCAAATACATGGTGGCTGCTGCATTGAAGAGGTGTGTTGGCTGCAGGTCGAGTCTCGATCCGGCGTCGACCACCACATAATCGAACTCTTGGCGGGCGACTTCCAGCAGTTTGTCGACGGCGCCCTCGGAGAATTGCTCGGCGGCCAGTTCACTGGGCGCCGCAAGCACAGACAGTCCGGAACTATGCCGCACCAACATGGTGGAGAGAAAACTCACGTCGAGCCGGCTGGAATTCTGAAGCGCGTTTACGATCGAGTATCGAGCCGTAATACCGAGGTTGATCGCCGCATCTCCGAGCGGGAGATTGAGATCGATCAACAGAGTTTTTTGTCCTGACTCCTGGGCCAGCGAGACAGCATAATTGCAGGCCAGGGTGGTGACTCCGGAACCGCCTTTAGCGCTGAGGAATACGAGTAACCTGCCGTCCGCCTTCTTCGGCGGGCGAACTGCCTTACGAAGGGCTGAGGCCCGAACCAGAGCCTCGGCCATGACACCGGGATCGAAGGGCAGAGCGAGAAACTCGCGAGCGCCCGCACGCAAGGATCTGAGCAACAGGTCCGAATCGGTCTGTTCCGAATAGACCATTGCGGTTGCCAGGCCATGGACACTGATGGTCTCCACCAGATCGAGGGCGCGTTTCGGATTACTGTCCAGGTCAACGATGACGACGTCGAAATCTTGCCCTAGCATCCGCGGCACATCGTCGAGGTCTGGAGGGTAGGAAACGAATTCCTTGATTAGGCCAGTCTGGCACTCGCCCAAAGCACTTATTGCGGCGTTGCGGCGTCGCATGTCCGGGCTGATGACCGCGACGGACAAGCCGCCCGTGCCAAGAATAGGAGTCTCAATCTTGTCCATAACTCTGGCCCTGGTCCGGACGCTGGCCATATCCTGCGCCACGAGCGCAGCCATCTCCGCATCAGACACAACTATACGCGCCTTGGCCCCGGCGTTGTGTTGGCCGCCCTCCCCGGCCTGATGCATCTGGGAATCGCTCTCGCTCGGGGTGTTCTCGGTCGAGGAGAGCGCATCGTTGATGGCCGCATCCCCATTCGTCCCCGTCGTGATGCGGATGCCCCGTTCGCCCAGATAACTGTTCACCTTAGCGAGGATCTCGCCGCCCAGATCGTGCTCTTCCAATAGTTTGCGAAATTGACGGATCGCCATTTCGTCCGGCGCGGGAGCCACGTTAAGATCGACTCCGACGAATCTGCGCAGCACGGGTGACTCATAGAGCGCCTCCTCCACGCCGGGGTCCGAGAGGTTGAACCATTGCTGTACGAAGTAGGTTCGCAGCAGCATTGACAGGCCTACCGGAGGCTGACCGATTTCTGCTGGCAGATCGTGCGACTCCATCAGAGCCAACAACTCTCCCCACGGTACCACCTGATCCAACCGGTCGAGGAACAGTTCCCGCTTGCTCTTCCGGGCAAACTTTTCGGAACCCTCCCGTGACGCCAGTATTTCCTGCGGCATCGGCCTCGTCCTCTGCCAGCTATTCTATCCAAGCAGGGTATGAAACGGGAGTTGTGGAGAGGTGTTCCGGGGCGATTGTGTACCCGTTTTGCCTTCTGCAAACTGTTCTTGCGGAATCCGCCCGCGGTAGAGGCCAACATACTCAGCTTTCGGCCGCCAGCGGTTTCGCCATTGTCTCGCCAAGTCGCTGCGCTTGTCATTGAAAGGATCTCCAAACCCGCAGAGAAGTTTGCCGGAGGGCTGTTGCACAAGCTGGGCAATTCAAGTTTCTTCTCTGAACGGTATCAAATTGGTTCATGGGCTGAATCGGCGGCTGCCCAAAAGCAGATGGGGAATCGTAGATGATGGGTAGTGTCCTAAGACTGCGTTGCCGCTAAAAAGTTTGGCAAGAGAATTGCTTTATTTTTTGTTTCGCTTTTCAATAGCGGCAACACGAGAGTCCAAGTCGCGCAGCAGCTTTTGATTCCATCTGGATTGCTCTATAAAATCGCCAATGATCCACATGCCAATATATCCTCCGACCATCCAAGCGGTTTCTTTCGCTGTTGGTCTATCGCTGAAAAAGAAATAGCGGCAAGCGTCGATGGTTCCCCATACGATCAACACTGGAATAGAAATCAAGAAGAAAAACGCGATCCTGGCGCGGAGACTAGGCGGCTCGTAGTCCACGATTCACCTCGGATAAGAATTTAGCACAGGAGGAGAGAGAATAATGCGATATACTAGCAGCAAATAGAAAACCCGCCTTCGCGGGGCGGGCCTCCGGTGTGGCTAATCTCTCTAGCGACATGATCGCATGGAGTGTGCCATATGTCAACGGCGGCGAGGTATTTTGTGACAGACGAAGCAGCAAAGGCGAAAAACTGGGACATTCTCCAGCAGTACCAAAGCGCCAAAGCGAATGTAGCGCGGCTTGAGAATGAGGCGTCCGCTATCGGTGGCGCATTCGCTCAGGTTGTAGAGGCTTTGCGCGAGGTGAAAACATCGAAATACAAAGTCGGTGATGATGTGATTCTGGTACACAATTCAAACACGCCGGGTAATCTCCAATTTAGAGTTGATTTAACAAAATTAGACCCAGCCAAACTAGCGTCAATGCTCAACGATTTGGAAACGTCCCGCGAAAGCGTAATTGAGCTAAGAAGGCAGCTAAGTGCATTAGGGGTTGAACTTTCATAAAGGCCAACGAAGCGAAAACCTAGTACCTCGGCTTCCCGCGATCCGCTTAAGCCGCTATCAACTCTGTCAACTCCCAAACGTGGTCCGTGATCTTCGATTCCATCGCGGGGGTCACTCTGAGCGTCTGATGGACCCGGCAAAAGTTGTAGTACGCAAACCATAGAGAATACGCGGCTTGCAGGTTTTCCCACTTCTTACTAAAACCATTTGTCAGGCGTGTCATGCGCCTCATGCCCATCCTGATTGAAAGGTTTTGCCTTTCGATGTGAGAGGTGCAAATGCGATTCCGTTTCGGTAGGCCCATGATGGGCACTGGCACAGCCTCCACAACGTCGCCAGGGCTGTACCGCTGCTCTCCCTCTCGCGGCGTTGAATAGATTTTGATGAGTTGCGCGAAGTCCACAATCCCCTTGAGGTACATCTTGACGGCGCTGATGTACGGCTTGAATCCGTCCGTGCTCAACTGGTAACGGCTGTCCGATGTGGCGTAGCGCAGCTTGCCGACAAAGGCATCCGTGGAACGCTGATCCCGCCGTCCAAGGTGCCAAGCAAGAATCAACTTACTATGCCGTTCGATCCCGATAAAGCAGTAGGCATCTCCAATCGGATCGTCCGTTTCGCTCGGCAGTTTGTGAGCCTCTTTTTTGAAAACGTAGCCCCATATTTCATCGGCCTGTACGTCGCTGACGGCCAGATTCACGATTTTCTCAACCATGAGCGTTTCGCAGCGTTCCCCCGCCAGAATGAGCAAGCGGAGAATCGTGTCCCGATGGACGCCGGTCACGCGCTCGACACTGCGGATGGACATTCCCTCCAAAATCAGATTGAGGACGGATACAGCCTTATCTAGCGGTAAGCGCATATCGTCCAGCGGGCGGGTGTGTTCTTCGGTAAGGGTTTTACCGCATTGGGTACAGCGGAAGCGTTGTAGGCCGTTTCTGTGGCGTCCAAACCGCTTGCAGGCGATCTGGCAGGAGTGGCATGTCATATTGAGCCTTGACCTTTCGGTGAAGGCAAGCCACAATGGAGATTGAGGATCAGCAGTCTGGCTTGCCGGATTGTTGGTTTCAGGCCCGTTAGAGATTGGCGTCTCTGGCGGGCCTTCTTATTTGCGTTTCCTACTCCAATGGTGGAGGTTTCATGCTTGCTCCTTTGCCTACAAGTATACTAGCGCGCTCAAGTATAGAATGCAAGCATTATGTTCTTGCGCGCTCAAGTATTTTGTGGTAGCGTAGGAAACATGAAGAACAAAGCGGCAGTTGCGTTGGGTCGTTTGGGCGGGAAGAAGGGCGGGAAGGCGAGAGCCGAAGCCCTCAGCCCTGAGCGTAGGAAAGAGATTGCGAAAAAAGCGATTGCAGCACGATGGGCAAAGGTTAGAGATGAGGCAAAAGGCAAAGGTTAGCCTTTGCCTTTTCTCAAACCTCACTCGCGTCCCTTTGCCTCTGTTTCCTCAAATTTCAGTACCCTAGCGGCACGTTCTTTGATGAATTGCTCGAAGAGCGCCGTTACCCCGTTTTTGAACTTGTCTTGGCTTTCGCGGAAGTCTTGTGAATTCAAAAGCCAATAGCCAAAATGCCGTTTCCAGTATTGATAATGCCTTTCTATGGCAGCAATTGGTAGCGTTTTGGGGAAGTCGTCCTGTGAAAAATACTTCCATGAACCATCATGGCCTAGACAGGCTATTTGGGAGTCTCCGCCGCACCCATCAACATATTTCTTCACATCCGTCAGGATGAATGTTGCGGCCAAGGCAGTACGGTACATGGTATTGTTTGGCACCCAATACGAGTCCGCGAGAGCGCGGGCAACATCTCTTCCGGTTCCCATTGCATCCATGACATCCACTTTGGAAACTTTCGGTCCCCATATTTTGTAGAGTTCCCGCTTCCCAGCGTTTAGAACAGATACAAACATAGCGGCGTTTAGCTTTTCATCTGGTTCGGAATACACGTCATAGTACGTGGTATGCAATGCAAGCGCCTCAACTTCCAACGATGCAAGGACCGTCTTTCCTGCACGTTCCGCTCCGTCGATTGCCGCGCCGAAATGCGTTATGCACTGCTTTTGATAATCCATATCGCCACAGAAGGCGAAGTATGGCAGGCATTTTATGTCTGGGAGCACGCGCAGTTTAGATTCGGGGTATTTGCTACCCCCCGGTATCGTAAACTGGGTGTCGGCACAGAGCACGACACCATCTGAGCAGCAGAATCCGGCAGCAATCGTCATTTTGTTTTTCCGCTTCCGCTCACTATACGGTTTCGGGGGGTGGCGTGGAAAGGGTTTTCTGTGTGGTTTAGGGGCGATCATTGCTCGCCCCCGATCTGGAGTGGTACATTTCCGCTATCATGCTGAAACGTCTGGCGATCCTTGCTGTTTTCTGTCCACTGGCAACGGTAGGGATTCTCTGCGCTCAAGGCACGCCAAAACAGGGGGTCACAAAAGGCAGTCTTGGTCTCGACGGAAAGAAAGAAACAGCAAGCCAGAATAAAGACCAAGACACCCAAAAACCGCCATCCGTGGTGGTACAAGTAGAGACCCCCGTAAGCGATGCCGAGAGCGCCGCACATGCCGATGATCGCCAGATACAGGGGAAGCTCGCCTTGTATACCGAAATGCTGGTAGCTGTTGGATTTCTTCAATTCGTCGCACTTGCAGGGACTCTCTGGATCGTCCGTAGACAAGTCGAGATTATGGATAAGCAGACTGAGATTATGAATACCCATGCTGGCCATCTTGAAAATCTCGCCATTGCCGCTGATGCTAGCTCGAAGGCCACGACGGAAATTCAGACCGCGATTCAGAAACAGGCTGAATTGATGGGAAAAACGCTCGTACTGCAATTTCGTCCAAAGGTCATCATTCGTTTTGCTGGTGCCAGTGAATTCAACCTTGCAGACCTCGGTAAACCTGCGACGGCCAAGGTACGACTTAATATCGTCAATAGCGGCGGGTCTCCTGCACATATTTCCGTGGGCAAAGTCGCCCTCTGGTGGACCGAGATGTCGAGGTCGCATTCCCGCAGAATTGAGATTCACGAGGGCACCGAACGCGAACTTGGGGAATTTACGCTTCAACCGGGAAAGCAATGTCGCTGGGAAGAAACTCTCGATATGAACGCTATCAACGATCTTCAGTGGGTCAATTACCATGAAGGGCTTGCCACCGAAGATAATCGGACCCTGATTTTGGTAGGTGGGCTTTATTATACGGACGACTTGAGTATTCCCAGGAGTACTGGAATCCACCGCAACTACGATCCCAAGATGATGAACTTTAGAGCTGCCGATGATGAAGGCGAGTACGCAGATTAAGAAGCAAATGACTCTGCCTCTGATGCTGGTGCAGCCTGTGGAAATCGGCAACGCACTATTAGGACAGCACCAGATGATGGGGCAAGGCCGGTCGTTCCGGTACAATTCTTGCCATGAAGCTAGGCGAATTGGCAACCCGGCTGGGCGCTGAGTTGCGTGGCGACGCGGAGCTGGAAGTAACAGGCGTCAAAGGGATTGAGGAAGCCGGGCCGACGGAGATCACCTTCGTGGCCAATCCCCGCTACGCCGGGCTGGCGCGCAAGACGCGGGCCGCCGCAGTGCTGGTGGAGCCGGAGTTTCAGGAGATTTCCGCGGCGACGCTGCGCATCAAGAATCCCTATCTGGCGTTCTCCCGCGCGCTGGGACTTTTCTATCGGCCGCCGGCTTACTCACCCGGCATTCACCCCACTGCGGTCATTGATCCCACAGCCGAGATCGGCGAAGGGGCGCAGATCGGGGCTTATGTCGTCGTGGGGCCGGGAGTGCGAATTGGCGCCCACGCCACGCTGCTGCCCCATGTGGTCGTCTACCCCGGAGTCCAGGCGGGCAGCCATCTCTTCGCTCACGCCCATGCGGTGGTGCGCGAGAACTGCATCCTGGGCGACCATGTGACGCTCGAAAATGGCGCAATCGTGGGCGCCGACGGCTTCGGCTTCGCCAAGAACGAGGCCGGGCAGTGGGAGAAGATTCCGCAGTCGGGGCCGGTGCGGCTGGGCAACCGGGTGGACGTTCAGGCTAACGCATGCATCGACCGGGCCACGGTGGGCGCGACCGAGATCGGCGACGGCACGAAAGTGGACAATCTGGTTCAGGTAGGGCACGGCTCGCGTGTGGGCGAGAACACGCTGCTTTGCGCGCAAACCGGTTTGGCGGGTTCCTCGGTCGTCGGCAACAACGTGATTCTCGCCGGGCAGACGGGCATAGCCGGGCACTGCGCCGTGGGCGACGGTGTGATTCTGACCGCGCAGTCGGCTGTCTCGCACGACGTGCCACCGGGAAAGACGATCTCCGGCTCGCCAGGCTTCGACAACCGCATCTGGCTGCGGGCCGTCACCATCTTTCAGCGGCTGCCGGAAATGCTCAAGCGTCTGGACCGCCTGGAAAAGAAGGTCGCGGCCCAGGCCTCGCCGGAAGCCACCCCGGACGAAAGCGAGAGCCGGGAATGAAGATTCGAATCGGAGGCCGTGGTTGGATCTTGGCGGCAATTGCGCTGCCGGCGCTGATGGCTGCGGCCGGATGCCACTCCTATCACGTTGAAACCACGGTCGAGAACCGCACCGGAAGGACGATTCAACTGCTCGAAGTCGAGTACCCAAGCGCCAGCTTTGGAGCCGACAGCCTGGCCGCGGACGAAGACTTTCACTATCGCATTCAGTTGCGGGGCAGCGGACCCATCAAGTGCTATACACGGCCAGCGACGGCAGCCGGACGCAGCGTTCGGCACAAATTCAAGGACCCACGCTCACCGAGCGGCAGGAGGGCCGGCTGGAGATTGTGCTGCTGCCCGGAGGCAAGGCCGAGTTTCATCCCGAGTTGACTCCTGCGCCCTGACCTGGGCGCTCCGATTCGTTCCAACGTCATAGAAATCAACGGCAAAACGGTTTCTTCCGGCTCTTCCCCCTCGAAATCTTTCCGATAAAGGGAGCAGGAGGGTGGAGGTGCGCGGGAAGCCTGCATTCATGAGCAGCCGTGCGTGGGTTCCGTGGTCGCGGAAGCGCGTCATTGCGATCCGTCTTGCGGCCTGCTTCCTCTTGGTCACCCTAGCCACGGCAGCCGTCCGCTTTGCGCCCCAGGCCAACCAACTGATCTGGGTTGCAAACGGAGTGCTGCTCACCTTCCTGTTCCTGGCGCCTCGCAGAAGCTGGGCCGCCTATCTGGCCATCGGCTTTGCGGCCCAGATGGCCGGCAGCATTCTCGTCAGCCCTGAGTGGCAGATGAACCTCCTGCTTGCGGTGCTGAATCTGATCGAAGTCCTGATAAGCGCTCTCCTATTGCGCCGCCGGTCCAACGCGCTTCCCCGCTTTACTGATCGTGCGTATCTCATCCGTTTCATCGCCTTTGGCATACTGGCTGGTCCGCTGGCGGCGGGATTGATCTATGCGCCGATCACTGCCCTCTGGCTGCACACCGCCCCGGTATCCGCGCTTTTGCAATGGGCTGCCGCCGACGGCCTGGGGACTGCCGTCACCACTCTGGCCTGCGTCGCAATCTTCCGCACACGTTTCAAGAACTCATCGAGCTTTCGAAAGAACTGGGGTTACCTGCCTCTGGTTGTAGTCGCCAGCATAGCCGTGTTCTCACAAACCAGGGCGCCTCTGCCCTTTCTCCTCTATCCCCTTTTGCTCCTTGTCCTGCTCCGGTTGGGAATGGGATGGGCAGCCGTGGCCACGCTCTTTGCAGCCGCGGTCGGAAACTGGTGCACCGCGCTTGGCGAGGGTCCCTTTGCCTCGTCGAATTCCCTCACTCAGCATGAGCCATTTATCCTGCTGCAGGTTTTCATTGCGTCGGCGATGTTTACGCTCTACAGCATCTCCGCGGTTCTAGAGAGCCTGCGCTCCGCTGAGCGCCGCCTGCAAGAGGTCGTCCTGCAGCACGCGCTGGTAACTGAAAACTCCCGTGACGCCATCATCCTGGCCGACTTCAACAACCACCGCACCTATGTCTCTGCCGCCGTGCAACGCATCGTCGGATGGACGACAGAAGAATTCGCCAAGCTGAAGACTCTCGACCTGGTTCATCCCGAGGACCGACCGAAGGCGGAAGCGGTCGCGCACGAGCTGCATTCCGGCGCCGAAGACGCCATGATCGAGTGTCGCGTAAGGAAGCGAAACGGGGAGTACATCTGGGTGGAAGCCAGCCTCCGGGTCGTCCGCGATGCTAAGACCGGCGCCGCTTCCAAGCTGTTGAACATTGTCCGGGACATGACCGAGCGCAAGCACGCCGAGCAGAAGCTTCAGGAGGCCTACAATGCCGTTGAGGCTCTGGCGGTGACGGACGGGCTGACCGGGTTGGCCAACCGGCGGCGATTCGATCAGGGTCTGGCCAGCGAGTGGCGCCGCGGCCTGCGCGACCGCAAGCCACTCTCCCTGTTGATGATCGACGCCGACTTGTTCAAGTCGTACAACGATACTTATGGCCACCCGCGCGGCGATAATTGTCTCAAGCAGATTGCAGAGTCGGCTTTGGATGTGGTGGCTCGGCCGGGAGACCTGGTGGCTCGCTTCGGCGGCGAAGAGTTCGCGGTGATTCTGCCCAATACCGGCAGCGAGGGCGCCGTTCTGGTTGCCAACGAGATATGCGATGCTCTGCGCAGCCGCAGGCTGCCGCACCGCAGCAATCCCTATGGGATCATGACTGTGTCGGTGGGGTGCGCGACGATGGTGCCCAGTTTCGGGCTACACTCGGTAAACCTGGTCGAGCTTGCCGATGCGGCCCTCTACCAAGCCAAACGGTACGGCCGCAATCAGGTGTGCGACAGCAATGCTATGAACGCCGGCGGGAACGGCTCACTCTAAGATGGGGTTGCGCAAAATGCCGTCGGCAAGACTGCCTGACCGGGTCCGTCTTGAGTCCGGAGACCGGGCAGTGCCGGCTGAACAGGTTGCGGAAGAACTCGTTCGGGCCGCGGATTTGGCTGCCTTAAAAGGGCGCGGACTTGTTCACAGCTTCCCCTCAGTGCACCATGCTGGTGAAGAGCGGCGAGTGCAGCAAGCTGTCGAAATCCGCGTCGGTGGTGGCAAAGTGGATCGAAAGCCGCCCGGCATCGGCGGCGATGGCGGTACCGGCCAAGGCCTGCTTCTCCGCGTCCGATCCGCTCATCTTTCTCAGAGCCACCGCCGCCGTCAAGAGCGAAGAGATGGTGGCGGCGGCAAAGGAATCGCCGGTGGAGATGGTGAGGTCGAACTTGACGCCGTGCTGAAAGTCCATCCCGTACCAGGAGGCCTGCAGCCGCTTTCGGACAGTCTCGAAGTCTGCTACCGCGCCGGCCTCGCCCAGCACCTGGCGCATCATGGTCTGGGTGCCTTTCTCGTCCAGGATGCTCCATAGCGGCTCGGAGTCCACGGTCTTCATCGCGTCCATCATCGACCCATTGGTCAGCAGGCTGGGAGAGACTCCATCGCGGGCATCGAGAGCCTTCTCAACAGCATCTTTGCCGCCAAAGACCATGGTGGAGGGATCGACAAAGCAAAGAACCATGCCCGTCTTGGCCAGCGGATAGATCCTGTTGGCGCGAAGTCGAGTGGGCAATACCTTTTCCTTGCGGAAATTGGCCAGAATGTCCTGCGTGGAGAACTGGCCTTGAGCAATGCCCACGGTTACCATTGCATCGCTGGATGCGCTGGGGCGGAAGAGCGCAAAAGCAAGCTCGTCCACATCGTGGTTGTCGTTCAATCCGGACTTGCGCAGCGCCTCGTCGAACTGCTTAAGCTCGGGGGGCATCACGCGGTCGCGCAGATTCATGGCAGAGGTCGAGTTCTGCATGGCGCGGTAGTCGACCACGACCAACTGCTGCACCTCGTGCGGAATAGCCGTGCGGGCATCGGTGGACAACTGCGCCGCCGGAGCCAAACTGGCCGCCGCCAGCAACATGGGGGCAATCGAAACCTTCACAATGAACTTCAACACTTCCATCCTCCGGGAACCAAGCGCTCGTTGAACGAGCCCTTGTAGATCGCTTGCATCTCAATTACTCTTCGTCCTCTTAAACCTCAAGAAAAACTCAGCGCTCCGGCTTCAATTGTAGCCGCCGAAGGCCGTGACTGTACCTAGCCCGCTGCAGCCCGCTCTCCAGCCCGATCGGCTATAGAGCTCCAGACCCCTCTCCCGGCCAAGCCAGCGGAGCTTCCAGTCTACGCTCCAGAATCTTGGTCTGCGGATCGAACCCATTCAATTGACGCATCCATTCGCTTTCCCGCTCACAGGCAGCTTCAGGAATCAGGCCAATCACCTCTCCCTCGACCGGTGCAACCTTGTACCGAAGCGCCAACCTGGAGACCGCGCGATAAACCTGCGAGACCGGCGTCGCTTCGAAGTCGGTGATGTTCATGGAGAGCTGTGCCCGCCCATGGGCCAGAACCCCCATGACCTTTACGCCCTTCAGGCCGCCGGAAGCGGCGCGAATCTCGCGGGCAATGGTCCTCACCATAGACACGTCGGCGGAATCGAAATAAATGTTGTAGGCCACCAGGAACCTGCGCGCTCCCACGGCGCAGGCGCCGGCGGTGGGATGCAGGCCGGGTCCGCCCAGATCGGGACGGCGAGCTGCATCCTTGCTAGCCGCGTCCCTGAGTCCCTCGAACTGTCCGCGGCGCACCTCTTCGAGGTTGGCCCGGTCAGGCCGGGCCGCCGCCGCCTCATAGAAGAATACCGGAACGCCGAAACGCCGCCAGATTTCCAGGCCGGCTTGGCGGGCCAGCAAAGCGCACTGCTCCAGCTTGATACCGGAGATGGGCACAAAGGGAATCACATCCGCGGCACCTATACGCGGGTGAACTCCTTGCTGGCGGGTCAGGTCGATCAGTTCGACAGCCTTGCCGGTACCGCGCACCGCGGCCTCGACCAGCGCGGCGGGCGCTCCGGCAATAGTCACCACGGAGCGGTTGTGGTCGGCGTCCATCGACCAGTCGAGCAGACGCACTCCTTCCACGCGCATCGCGACCACAATCGCCTCGACCCGCCGGACATCCCTGCCCTCGGAGAAGTTCGGAACGCACTCCACAACCGGTTCGCTCATGATTCCTTTCATCCCGGCGACCAAAACCCGTCGCTGGGATCTCCGCATCACCACCCCTGCGACAATAACCCGTCGCCGAGGGCCCCGGATCACTTCCAGAAGGTATAACCCACCTGCACCTGAATACTGGCGTTCACACCGGGATTGTGGTCTCCCAGTGAGGCCGAGGAGATGTGTAGAGCGTTGACGCCCAGATCGATCGACCGCTTGTCGCGTGTGAAGTAGTGGAAGCCGATGCCGCCCTGCGGCGAAAAGTTGAACACCGAAGTCCCTCCCGGCGTTCCATGCAGAACCAACAGATCAGGAGGGAACTTGTGCGTGGTGTAAATGACCCCGCCCGCCCCCTGGAACCATGGCTGAAAGCGCCGCGATCCGGTAAGGAAGTTCCAGCGGAAGATCACCGGGGTCAGACTGACGCCCCTGTAGGTGCCGCCTCCATCGGGCCCCAGGAAGCTGCCCCCCGGATAGCTGAAAGACTGCTCATGCGGAGCCGGCGTATAGGCCTGCCAAAGCGGCATGATGTTCACGCCATACTCGAACTGGCCGCTGAAAACTCCCGCTTTCAGCACCGGGGTGAGCGGCTTGGCTGCCTGGATACCGGCCGAGAGAAAATGGAAGTCCGACCGGTCGCTCACGCCGTTCCCATAGTTGACGAATGGCCCATACTCCCAGCTCCTGGCCTGGCGAACCTGGGCTACGGGGTTGTCGGCATACTTTCCAGGAAGAAGTGTGACTTTATCAGCCCGGTCAGTGGTGGTCCCAGCCGGCGCAATTTGCGTCTGGGCGCTAGCCACCGCGGCGCCGCCCGGCGTTTGAGCCCAGCACATTGCCGTCCCCACCACCAAGACAAAAAAGAGAAACCTTCCAGTAACGTTCAACGCTCTTCCCTTCCCTCCATCGCAATTGACAATTCTCACAAAAAGGCCGCCACAACCGGGCGGCCTCTTGAGTGCCTGCCTGAAGCCGGATCAGCCGGCCGCTTGTTCTAACTGTTCGGCGTCCATGTCGAAGTTCGAGTAGACGTTCTGAGTGTCGTCGCAGTCTTCCAGCGCCTCGAGCAGACGAATCATCTGATGGGCCGCGTTGCCCTCCAGCCTGGTATAGGTGGACGCGACCATGGTCACTTCGCTCATGACGGTGGGAATGCCCGCGGTCTTCACGGCTCCCAGAACCGCTTCATACGAGGCTGGATCGGTAAGTATCTCCCAGGTATCTCCCTCGTCCTTGAGGTCCTCGCCGCCGTGTTCGAGTACGATATCCATCAACTGGTCTTCGCTGGCCGCGGACTTCTCGACGGCGATGAGGCCCTTCTTCGCGAACAGGAACCGAACTGAACCGGACTCGCCCAGGTTGCCGCCGTTCTTGGAGAAGGTGTGGCGGATCTCGCTCACCGCGCGGTTGCGGTTGTCGGTCAGCACATCCACAAGGATGGCCACGCCTCCGGGGCCGTAACCCTCGAACTTGATCTCTTCGTAGTTGACGCCTTCCAGCTCGCCGGTGCCGCGCTGGATGGCGCGCTTGATGTTCTCCTGGGGCATGTTCTCCGCTTTGGCCGCCAGAATCGCGGTGCGCAGGCGGGGGTTGCCGTCCGGGTCGCCGCCTCCCTTGGCGGCGATGCTGATTTCCTTGATGATGCGGGTGAACACCTTGCCGCGCTTGGCATCCAGCGCGCCCTTCTTGTGCTTGATTGTCGCCCATTTTGAATGGCCGGACATGGGAACCTCGGCGATCGAAAGAGAATGCCGGCGCGGACCCGCGCCTGACCTTGTGAGTATATCACCGGCAGCGATGGTGGAAGTGCGGCGTGCACGCATCTTCGGAAGTCGCTCGTCATCCAGTTGCTGCCCGATTGCCCGCGGCAGAAGACCACTCTCGCTCCGGCGCGAAACTGTTACCCTAGAAGCATGAAATTCGGGGTTCTGGTCTTTCCGGGTTCCAACTGCGATCACGACACCTACCACGTGATTGCCGAAGTGGCTCACCAGCCGGTCACTTTTCTCTGGCACGATTGCGAAGACTTGCAAGGTATGGATGCGGTTCTGGTTCCGGGCGGGTTTGCCTACGGCGACTACCTGCGCACCGGCGCCATCGCGCGCTTTTCTCCCGTCATGCAGGCGGTGCAGCGGTTTGCAGCCGGCGGAGGCCTGGTGCTGGGCATCTGCAACGGCTTCCAGATTCTGACCGAGGCCGGCTTGCTTCCCGGCGCGCTGATGCGCAATACCGGGCTAAAGTACATCTGCAAGCAGGTTCATCTCCGCGTGGAAACCGCCGATAGTCCCTTCACGGGCGGGCTGGCCAAGGGCGACGTGTTGCAGATGCCCATCGGACACATGGAGGGGAATTACTTCTGCACACCGGATGAGTTGGATCGGCTCGAAGCCGAGGAGCGCATCGCCTTCCGTTACGCCACGCCCGCCGGCGATATTACTCCTGAGGCGAACCCCAACGGCTCGTTGAGCAACATTGCCGGCATCCTCAACGCGAGGAGAAACGTTCTGGGGATGATGCCTCATCCAGACCGGTCAAGCGAACAACTGCTCGGTTCTGTGGACGGCTGGAAGATATTTGCCTCCATGGTCCAAGCTTTGGCAACGCATTGAGCTCTTTGCCGCCGGAGCTGGAGATCGGCTGACAATGATCGACATTCATCATCACCTGATCTACGGAGTCGACGACGGGGCGACCGATCTGGATATGTCCCTGGCGATGGCGCACGAGGCGGCCGCCGAGGGTGTCACCCGCATCGTCTGTACCCCCCATGCCAGCGACGGACATCCCTATCGGGCTGCCCTGATCGAAGAGCGCCTGGCCGAGTTGCGCCAGATGCTGAACGGCGTGGTCGAATTGAGCCTTGGCTGCGACTTCCACATGAGCGCGGAGAACGTTTTCGAGGCCGTGGACAACCCGTTGCGATACTCCATCGACGGTAAAGGGTACCTGCTGGTCGAGTTCCCCAGCATGACGATCGCTCCCCAGTTGAACGATGCGTTGTTCAGGCTGCAGTCGGTTGGCTATACCCTGATCGTCACCCATCCGGAACGCTACCCGGCTGTGGAGCGCCAGCCGGAGATGCTGGCGGAGTGGATGCGCAAGGGTTGCCTGGTCCAGGTGACCGCCAGCGCCTTGTATGGGCGCTTCGGCCCGGTGGCGCAAGCCATTGCCAATGAACTGCTGGACCGCAACTGGATTCACTTTCTGGCCACCGACGCGCACCACCCCGAATGGCGTCCGCCGCACCTGAAAAAGGGGTATGACTACGTGGCCAGACGCTGCGGCGAAGAGACGGCGCGGCGGCTCTGCGTCAGCAATCCCCAGGCTGCGGTCCAGGGCGCCAGGTGGCCCGCGCAGCCTGAGCCGCGGGGTCTGTGGGAGCGCGTGCCGCTGAAGATCGATCCCCGGCGCTATGCCGCCAACCTCGAACCCCTGCCCGGCGAGAAAGGTGAGGACGCTCCCAGGACGGGCACAAGGGGCTTCTGGGGTCGCCTGTTGGCGCGATAGAGGTCCTGGAATCTCGAACCAGAACGATTCTTTTGTATCTCTGCGGCGGCCCTTCCGGACCGCCCAAGTGTATGAGATGAAAACGGATGCAAATGACGGCCCCGGAGGAGACAACCGGTGTATATTGGTTCACAGCCTGGAGTGCTGAATGGAAATCCCGGCTTAGAATGGCAGTGTCTTACCGCGTGCCACGGGGTAGATTTCAGTTGATTCCGGGATAAGGAGGAGGCTTGTTCTGATGAAGTACGTTCCGTACATAGCCTTTTGCGCGATCCTTCTGTCCTGCCCCGCACTGCGCAGCCAGTCTGCCCTCACCCTCAGCGCCGATGACGTGAAGTACCTCGATAGCTGCGGCGTCCGGCAGGACGACATCAATGTGATCCCCAACCTTCCCAGCGCCGGCCAGGGCAAAATCCTGGCTATATTACGTAAAGACGGCAGGGGATGCAACGATTTCAAGGACTTCAAAGATTCCAGGGACCTCCTAAGAAAGTACACCCCGCCCCCGAGTGATCTACCCAGTTCACCGGCAGGATTCGACAGAGATTTTCTTACATCAGCCGAACTGGCCTATGTAAATCATGTGGACTCTGGCATTCTGGCGCAAAAGGTAGTCGAGAATCTAATTCAACAAGGTAAGGGCGTGGAGAGCGTGTTTGATGAATCTGCCCCCACTCTCAGCGCCGATGACGTGAAATTCCTCGATGGCTGTGGCGTCGGCCAGGACGACATCAGTGCGATCCCCAACCTTCCCAGTGCCGGCCAGGGCAAAATCCTAGCTATATTGCGTAAACACGGCAGGAGGTGCAGCGACATTAAGTCCTTCAAAGATTCCAGGGACTACCTGAGAAAGTACACTCCGGCTCCGAGCGAGGCACCAAAGGCTCCAAAATCGTACGATACTGATTTCCTGACTCAAGCTGAACAGGACTATGTAAACAAGGTGAACAAAGACATTCTGGATAGGTTCTAAAGACTTGGCATTGAATACAGTTCGAATGATCGGCTTATCGCCTGATTGTCATTGTTCGGACGGCTTCGCACTTTTCTGCTGACGCAACAGATTCCTCGTTTATGTAGCCCCTACAGCCCCAACCCACCATCCACAGCCAGAATCTGGCCGGTGATGAAGCCCGGGCCGGCGGCGAAGAACAGCACCGCCTGGGCCACGTCCTCTGCCGTACCGTTGCGCCGCATCGGCGTCTTGACTGCAAAATGTGCGGCCTCGTCCTCGGAGTGGTCGTCCATCTCGATCCGGCCAGGCGCCACGCAGTTCACGCTTACCTCCGGCGCAAAGGCCTTGGCCATGGCCAGCGTGAGCATATGCAGCGCGGCCTTGGAAGCGCAGTAGTGACCATGGTCCGCCCAGGCATGAATCCCGCCCAGCGAGCCGATGTTCACGATCCTGCCCTGAACGGCGCGCAGGTGCGGCAGCGCCTCACGCGCCACCAGGAACGGCCCCCGTGCATTGGTCTCGAAGACCGCGTCCCACTCGCCGAGGCTAATGCTCTCCAGCGGAGCGGATGCAAAGACGGCGGCGTTGTTCACCACCACATCCAGCCGCCCAAACGGGCCGACTGTGGCGGCTATTGCCCCGCGGATCGAGGCTTCGGAGCGCACATCGCACTCCACCGCCAGGGCGCGCCGTCCCAGGGATTCGATCTCGCGAACAGTCTGCGCGGCTTCGGCGCTTGAAGTCCGGTAGGTAATGGCCACATCCGCGCCGGAGCGCGCCAGAGCCAAGGCAATCTCCCGGCCGATACGCCGCGCGCCACCGGTAACCAGCGCCGATCTGCCGCTGAGGGGTTGGTTGGTCATCGCCATGCCCGTCCTGAAAGCGAAGGCATACCTTATTTCGACGGTGGCTGGCTCGGCTGCGCGTCCGGCGGCTTGGTCGCGTCGGCCGGCTTGGCGTCAGCCGGGGCTGGAGCCGGGGTCGCGGGTTTGGGCGCAGCCGAATCCTTGCCGCCTTCGCTCGCCTCGGGGTGCGGCTTGTAGATCGAGTACTGCTCGCCCGGCCGCTTCATCCTGATCTCGATGGCCATCTCGGCCTTGTCGATCTTGTAGTCGTCGCCGTAGGTCTGAAAGCCCTTGGAGATAATCTGCAGCCGTACTGTGTCGCCGATGGGCAGCACGTCGATAATCGTCTTTCCGTCCTCATTGGTCTTCAGCTCCATGGCGCCCTTGTCCTTTTCGCCCTGCATGGGATGAAAGACGACGGCGGCATTCTCGATTGGCTTGCCATTCACATCGCGCAAAACGGTCACTTCAATGCGCGCGGTGGCCGGCGGCGCCTTGTACTTGCGGCCGCGCTTGGGCGTGTCCTGCGCATTGGCGGCGAGCAGCGAGAGCATCAGGCCGAATGCGGCCACAAACAGGCTGAGACGACAGAGAAAACGGCGTTGCATGGGAACCATTGTAAATGGTTCCCACCCAGGCTAGGAACTTTGTCCAAGAGCAGTTGCGAACGAGAGGAAGACCAAGGCGGCGGGCGAGTAGCCGCCGGGGTCCGGCTGGGTGAAATCGCCGGTCAGCGGGTCCATCTGCTGGCGAAACTCCGCGTGGCGCAGAATGGCCTGGCACCACTGCCGCATCAGGCGATCGAGCTCCGCCTGCTTGCCGTAGTGCGCCATCCAGCGGGGCGCGCGCAGAGCGGTCAGCGCCTGCGAAGCTCCGCCCCACGAGTTGCGCGGAATGGGGCGGACGAAGGTGGGGTCGTCCATGGCGATGCTGGAAAAAGGAAACGGCGCCCAAAACGCCTTGGGGTTGTGCAGCTGGCGGTTCCAGACCGCATCAAAGATCGCCCGGTCGCGCGCTTCGGCGAGATCGAGAACATGCTCGCCCAGAACCCGGCCGATCACATCGGAGCGCACTCGGACAAAGTTGCCCTGCGCGTCCAGGTCGTAGAAAGCGGCGTCGTCCGGGCAGTAAAGCTTGTCGAGAATCAACTGCCGTATGGTCTCCGCATCGCTTTGCCAGCGGGCCGCTTCGGCGGTCTTTCCCAGCGCTTTGGCCATGCCGGCGAGCGCCATCCGGCCGCCATAGACCGTGGCGGAAAGGTCCGGGCAAAGCCGGGGCATGGAGGCGATCTGCGGCGCCTTGCGCGCATCGGCATCGGGACAACGATTGGGAATCCCAGCCCAGCGCGGACTGTTGTCGTGGCCGGTGTCGTAGGTGCAAAAACCCTCCACCAGCCCGGTCTTGCGCGTGTCGCGGTACTGCCGCAGCCATGCGTCCCAGCGCCCGCACGCGCCGTAGGCCTTGGCCAGCAGCTCTTCATCGCCGCTGAGTTGCGCCAGCTCCCACGCGGTGGCGGCGATGGGGACCACCATCTGAATCTGGCCGAAGCCGGCCTCAGTCAATTTCACGCTGGCGGGGAGTTGCCCGTCGGGCCGCTGCAACTCGAAGAAGGCCATGTGGTTGTTGCGGGCAGCTTCGAGCGGCGTCGCAATCGCCTGGCCTGCGGGAATGCGCCTGGCCAGAGTGGCGTAGACCAGTCCTTCGTGCGGCCCGCACTCCTGCCAGATACCTTGGTAGGTGCTGCCCTCGAAGAGAAGCGGGAGCGCATAGTGCGGCGTGGTGCGGATATTGCCCGCAAGCACGGCCAGCGCCGCATCCCAGGTGCTCCTCCAGGCGCGCTTCCAGGCAGCGTCGTCCGAGGCCGCAACGACTGCCTGCTTCGCCGTTGCCGAGTTCGCTTCAGGACTGGATTGGAGCGGTGGCGGCGCCGCAATCCGCGCCATAGCCTGCAGAGGACGCGCTGCCAGCGCCACGACGGATGCCTTGGCGGCGTTGGCCAGGAATCTCCTGCGGCCTTCGGTTGAACTTTGAGACTGCGCCATAAGCTCCTCTGCCAACTGAAGAATGCGAATGAGAGGTTCGCGCTGCAGACCTTCTGCGCCTTAGAGTACCAAAAGGTACCGCTATCGCATTGAATTCCTTAAGTGTTACGGGCCTTTAATTGAAATCTTCACACTATATGAGTGTATTCCGCTCATATAATCAAACGTGCCCCTTGACAAAACACCGCCGGCTGCCTATCGTTAGCAATTGGAAGGTAAGAGCGCTAGCACATCGCTGGCAGGACTGCTGGACCAGGTCCGCTGCTCCAATTGTTGGGGCTGACTGAGGCCTATCCGAAGGTTCTTCTTGAATACCATTCAAATCCCGCGGCCGGGGCTCAACCCTGCCCGCGTGTGAAGGAGAAGCGAAGCAATGGCATCGACATCCGTAGCGACCACATTCACCCCGCTCCATGATCGCATCCTCGTCCGCCGTCTGGAAGAGGGCGAAACCATCCGTGGCGGCATCATCATCCCCGACAGCGCCAAGGAAAAGCCCCAGGAAGGCGTAGTCATCTCCGTGGGCAAGGGCAAGTCCAACGACGAAGGCAAGGTCTTTCCCCTCGACGTAAAGGCCGGCGACAAGGTTCTTTTCGGCAAGTACTCCGGTACCGAGATCAAAATCGACGGCGAAGAGTTTCTCATCATGCGCGAAGAAGAGGTTCTGGGCATCGTCAAGAAGTAAGCGCCCTGATCCCTGATCTCTGATCTCTGACATCTGACAACTGTTCTAAGGAGAGTTACAGACATGGCAAAGCAGATACTGCACGGTGAAGAATCCCGTCAGGCGATCCTGCGCGGCGTGAACACGCTGGCGGACGCCGTCAAGGCGACGCTCGGCCCCAAGGGCCGGAACGTTGTGATTGAGAAGAAGTTCGGTTCACCCACCATCACCAAGGACGGCGTGACGGTGGCCAAAGAGATCGACTTGAAGGACCCGCTGGAGAACGTCGGCGCGCAACTGGTGCGTGAAGTTGCCTCCAAGACCAGTGACGTGGCCGGCGACGGCACCACGACTGCGACCCTGTTGGCCCAGTCCATCTTCCGCGAAGGCGTGAAGACCGTGGCCGCCGGCGCCAACCCGACCGCCCTCAAGCGCGGCATTGAGAAGGCGGTCACGGTGATCATCGGCACCCGCGACAAGGACGGCAAATGGACCGATGGCGGCGCTCTGGGCAAGCTGTCCAAGCCCGTGAACGAGGGTTCGGTGGCCCAGGTGGGCGCCATCTCCGCCAACGGCGACCAGGAGATCGGCGACATCATCGCTCATGCAGTCAAGGTTGTGGGCAAGGATGGCGTCATCACCATCGAGGAGTCCAAGACCATGCATACCGGCCTGGAGACGGTGGACGGCATGCAGTTCGACCGCGGCTACCTCAGCCCCTACTTCGTCACCGACGCCGAGCGCCTTGAAGTGGTCCTCGAAGATCCCTACATCCTGATCTATGAGAAGAAGATCAGCGCCATGAAGGACCTGTTACCCCTACTGGAGCAGATTGCCCGCGGCGGCAAGCCCCTCCTGATCATTGCCGAGGACGTGGAAGGCGAAGCCCTGGCCACCCTGGTGGTCAACAAGCTGCGCGGCACCCTGAACGTGGCTGCCGTCAAGGCTCCCGGCTTCGGCGACCGGCGCAAGGCCATCCTGGGCGACATTGCCATCCTCACCGGCGGCAAGGCCATCACCGAAGATCTGGGAATCAAGCTGGAGGGCGTCAAGATCGAGGATCTGGGCAAGGCCAAGCGCATCACCATCGACAAGGACAATACCACCATCGTCGACGGCTCCGGCAAGTCCAGCGACATCGAAGGCCGCGTCAAGGAAATCCGTTCGCAGATCGAGAAGACTACCTCGGACTACGACAAAGAAAAACTTCAAGAGCGGCTGGCCAAGCTGGTCGGCGGCGTCGCCATCATCAAGGTGGGCGCGGCCACCGAGACCGAGTTGAAGGAGAAGAAGGCTCGCGTTGAAGATGCCCTGCACGCCACCCGCGCGGCGGTCGAGGAGGGCATCGTTCCCGGCGGCGGCGTGGCGCTGATTCGCGTCATTCCGGCCGTCGACGAGCTCATCAAGACGCTCGAAGGCGACGAGAAGATCGGCGCGCAGATTGTGCGCCGTTCCCTCGAAGAGCCGCTCCGCCAAATCGTCGCCAATGCCGGCGCAGAGGGTGCTGTGATAGCTGCCAAGGTCATCGAGGGCAAGGACAAGGACAGCGATGCGTACAACCCGCACTACGGCTACAACGCCCTGACCAACACCTTCGAGGACCTGGTCAAGGCAGGCGTCATCGACCCCACCAAGGTGGCCCGCACGGCGCTCCAGAACGCGGCCTCGATCGCCGCTCTGCTGCTCACCACGGAAGCGCTCGTGGTCGAGATTCCAGAGCCCAAGTCGGCTCCGGCCGGCGGCCACGGCGGCGGCATGGACGGCATGTACTAACCACCCCAGCGACGAAAACCTGTCGCCGGGGATCCCGGCGGACGGGCCGTCCGGGCATACGCGCCTTCGGCGCAAGGCACATAAAGAAAAAGGCCCTCAGCTTCGGCTGGGGGCCTTTTGTTCTTTACGTAAACTTGTATACTTGCGGCGCTGTGGTCAGCTAGGCGTTGACGATACACCCCTACTTGCGGGGCCTGCCGGTGGTTCAAAGCTGGCAGAACGCAGCTCTACCCTACCAGAGCAATCACGTTCGAGGAGGGGATTTCAGCCCTGTTCGGGACGGCCTGAGGGCGCAGCGGACGCAACCACCCCGCGGAAAGCCACGCGCGCGGAATGGAGAACTCCGACCAGCCGCAGTCCAGGCATACCCGGACATCGGGGGAAGGCGTCAAGGGTGGATGGCTGAGAGTACGAGGGCTGTTGCGATAAAGCCGAATCTCCGCCGGTATGGTAGATAAGGAACTAGATTGGCACTTCGGGCAAACCATGGGTACACCTCAGGGAGCAGGTAACCAAGGAAACAAGCAAATCAGGAGTGATCAGATACAACAATTAAGAGGCTCCTACAACCTTAATCGGATTGCGGCTCGGTTTTCAACAGCAATTGTGCAAAGAACGGACGACTGACTGCAAAATCCTTTAAGGATTTTAATATTTGTTTTGACTACATCAAAGCGACTTTCAGGTTCCGAAAGTGCCTTCCGAGAGTCGCCCCGCGCCGCGCCGCCGTACACCCGCGTCCTGTCGGCTCCGGCCAGCTACATAGGGGGGTAGAAGCTCTCGATCCACCCTTGCAGCAGCGCCGGAAAGCAACCCAGCACCACCACCGCCGCCGCTATCGCCACCAGCACGGCCAGGGTGACAGGATGCGCCTTGATCGGCGACTCGTCGACGGCCGGCATCACGTAGGCCCGCTTGAGCACCTGCAGGTAGTAGTAGAGCGAGACGGCGCTGAGGGCGACTGCCAGCGCTACCAAGGCAAAGGGAACCGGCCCGGCGGAAACGCCCAGCACCGCGGCAAAGAGATTGAACTTGGCCCAGAAGCCAACCAGCGGCGGAATCCCGGCCAGCGAAAGAAAGAGCACCAGCAGCACCGCCGCCAGCAGCGGGTTGCGCTTGTGCAGCCCGAGGAAAGCGTCCAGCCGGTCACTGCCCGTCGCCCGCTCGACGACGGAGACTACGCCGAAAGCGCCGATGGTGGTCAGGCCGTAGGTGAGGACGTAATAGAGGACCGCCTTTTCACTTATAACAACCGGAAGCAGAGTTTCGAAAATATGCGTTTCATTGCCCGTATGCATTTTGTAAACTGCGACACCCAGTAGGATGTAACCCGCATGGGCGATGGCCGAATACGCAAGTAAACGCCGCACGCTCACCTGCGCCAAAGCTGCAAGATTGCCCACGATCATCGACGCAGCTGCAACAACAAGGAGCATTGTCGCCAGGGGAAACCACGTCTGGTCAGAATGGATCAGTATCTTGTCGACCAGGTACTTCGGGTAACCGAACTGGCCCTGATACATCATCCATGTCTGAAGGATCGTGAGCAACAGAGTAAAGCTAGCCACTTTGGAGACAGATGCGATAAACGCCGCAGCCGGTGCAGGCGCGCCTTCGTACGTGTCTGGCGCCCAAAGATGAAACGGGACCGCGGCTACCTTGAAACCCAGACCTGCGACTACCAGAATCCACGCCACGTAGAAAAGCGGACTAGGCCCAGATTCCGCGATCACAAATTGAATCTCAGAGAGGTTTGTGCTGCCGGTCAATCCGTAGAAATAGCTGAACCCGAAGAGAAGAAATGCCGCCGACATTCCTCCAAATAGGTAGTACTTCATCGCGGCTTCGGCGCTCTTGCTGGAACTCTTCGCAAAGGCAGTCATGATATAGAGCCCGATGCTTAACAGTTCAAGCCCAACAAAGATCACCAGCAAGTCTTGCGCGCCTGCAACCAACAATCCGCCCGAAGCCGCCATCAGCACGACAACCACAAACTCACCCACATGCCTCGTGAAATCCGAATCGATAAGAAGTAGCAACGTCAGCGCGGTCAGCACCAGAATCCCGGTCTGCGCCGCCTTGACATAGGTGCCTGTGACGAGCAAAGCTGGGCCGAAGCTCTCAAAAGAGAGGGTACTCCAGTCATTGCCTTGGAGTCGTAAAGCCCACAGCGCCGCCCCGCACCCCGCCACGCCCAGCAGCGCCGCCACGGCCGCTCGCGTCTTCAGCGCCGCTTTGCGCAGGAAGCCCAGGTCCACCACCAGCACAAGCAGCGCCGCGACTTCCAGCGCCGTCTCGGGCAGCGTCACGCGAAAGAGGTCTGCGTAGTTCATTGTCCCCCTCCCGCAAGCAGCGCCTTCACCGCCGGTTCAATCTGATCGAGCAGAATCTTTGGATAAAGCCCGACAAACAAGCTCACCCCGGCCAGCAGCGCCACGCCGGTAACCTCCGGCCAGGTGATTGCGGCCAGCGGATGCCCGTGCTCCTGCTCAAGCACATGCGCGGCGGGCAGCGCGTCGCTGAAGAACGCCTTCTGCATGGCCCGCCAGATATACGCCACGCCCACCACGATGCCTACGCCCGCGGCGGCGACCCACCAGGGATTTACCATCCACGCGCCCACAAGGACCTGCAACTCGGCCACGAAGCCCGAGAAGCCCGGCAGCCCTATCGAGGCCATTCCGGCAATCACAAATGCCCAGGCGGCAAAGGGCAGGCGCTTCGAGAGGTGCATGGTTTCAAGTTTCGCGAACTGCCGAGTGTGCGTGCGCTCGTAGACGATGCGGCCCACAATGGCGAAGAGCAGACCGGCGATGATGCCGTGCGAGAACATCTGCAACACAGCGCCGGTGACGCCGATCTGGTTCAGCGTCATGAGGCCGAGCAGCACAAAGCCCATGTGGCTCACGCTGGAGTAGCCGATGACGAATTTGAAGTCGGTCTGCACCAGCGCCACCAGCGCACCATAGACGATGCCCACCACCGCGAGCACCGCGAAGACGTCGCGCCAGGAACCGATGCCGGCGAAGGAGAACCCCCACGGATCGAGGCCGCGCGGGAAGAGCGCAATCGCCACCCGCAGGCAGCCGTAAGCGCCCAGCTTCATCACCACCCCAGCCAGCAGCATGGAGGCGGCCGTGGGCGCAGCCACGTGGCCAGTGGGCGCCCAGGTGTGGAAGGGCCACATGCCGGCCAGAATTGCAAAGCCGGTGAAGACCAGCGGAAAGCACCACATCTGGAAGCTCGCCGGCAGGCCTGCATTCGCCAGTGCAATCAGACCCGTGGAATGGCTGCCTGCCGTGGCGTAGGTGGCCAGCAAACCGATCAGCACCATGGCCGAGCCGCTGAACGAGTAGAGCGCCAGCTTCATGGCCGCGTACTCCCGCCGCGTGGAGCCCCAAATGGCGATCAGGAAGTACTTGGGCACGATGGCGACTTCATAAAAGACGAAGAGCAGAAACAGGTCGAAGCTGAGAAAGACGCCGTAGACGCCGCCGATGAGCGCCAGAAAGAACGCGAAAAACTCATTCGTGCGCAGCTCGATATTCCAACTGAAGAGCACCCCGGCCACTGCGGCCAGACCGGTGAGCAGAACCAGCACGCGGCTGATGCCATCGGCGGCGAGAAGAAAGCGAATGCCCATCGACGGCACCCAGGGCGCGTCGACGATTACCACTCTGCTAACTTGATTTGGCCCCATGCCGGCCGCGAATCCCGCCACGGCCAGCGCCAGCCCAGCCACAGCCACGGCCAGCGCCAGCCAGCGCGCCAGCGGATTCCGTCCCTTGGGCAGCAGCGCCTCGGCGATGGCTCCGGCAAACGAGAGATAGATCGTCCAAGCCAGCATCAGAATCTCCAGTGCGCCAAGAGGTTCACAACCGTTGGGTTCACGCTGTCCACAATCAACTGCGGCAGAATGCCGAGGACCAGCATCAGCCCGATCACCGGGGCCACCGCCAGCCGCTCGCCGTGGTGCAGATCGGGAAAGCCCTCGCAGTGCTTTGGCACCGGCCCGTTGAAGACCTTCTGAATGACGGTCAGAATCACCGCCGCCGTCACCAGCAAGCCAAGAACGGAGACCGTGGCCGCCACCCACGCCAATGAAAAGACGCCGCGGAAGATGAGGAACTCGCCCACAAATTCGTTGAGCCCGGGCAGTCCCAGCGAAGAAAACAGCGCAATCCCCATTAGCCCGGCCAGTACTGGTGCCGGTTTGCGCAGCCCGCCGAGTTCGTCGATGCCGCGATGGCCGCCGGTCCGCTGCTGCATCATGGCCACAAACCAGAACAGCGCGGCCGCCGTTACGCCGTGATTGAACATCTGCAAGATCACGCCGTTCAGCGCCGCAGCCTGACTGGCGTGCGCCGCTGTGCCTGTGGCCGGAACCGCCAGCGCAAAGATGCCCAGCAGGCAATAGCCCAGGTGGTTCACCGATAAGTACGCGAAGACGCGCTTCAGGTCCTTCTGCGCCGCCGCCGCCCAGGCGCCCATCACTACCGTGGCCACAGCCAGCACAAGGAGGGGCGTGCGCATCTGGGCAATCTGGGGTCCGAAGAGCGGAATCGCAATCCGCAGCAATCCGTAGACTCCCATCTTGGACATGGCGCCGGTGAGCAGCATCGTCACCGGCGAAGGAGCTTCGGCATAGGCCGCGGGCAGCCAGGTGTGGAACGGAATCATCGGCACCTTGACCGCAAAACCCGCCAGCACACCGATGGCCAGCCAGAGCATCACCCGACCCAAATGCGCCGTGACCATAGGTTCCAGCGCTCCCCTTGAGGCCTGAAAAGTGAGCCAGCCGAAGTCCATGCTGCCGGTGGAGACAAAGACGGCCAGAAACGCCACCAGCAGCGCCACCGAGCCGGCCATGGTATAGACAAAGAATTGCGTTGCCGCCGGCCCTCGCCGCGCGCCGCCCCACAGTTTGATGAGGAAGAAGGCCGGAATCAGGCTCAGCTCCCAGAACAGGAACCAGTGAAAGAAATTCAGCGCAGTAAACGATCCGAAGAGCCCTGCTTCCAGCATTAGTACCAGCCCGAAGTAGAGCCCCGGCTGGTGATGCACGCGGCTGGCCGCATCCACCGACATCAGCGTGACAATGGCTGAAAGCACCACCATCAGCGCGCCCAGCCCATCCACGCCCAAGTGATACTCGATGCCCAGGGACGGCGCCCACCTGTGCTGCTCCACCATGGCCATGGTTCCGTTCGCGGGCAGGTGCGTCCAGACAACCAGGGCGAGCGCCAGGCTGGCCAGCGTCGTAACCAGCGCCACGCCGCGCGCGTGCCTGCCCGAGATGAGCGCAATCGCAGCCCCGACGAGAGGCAGCACGGTCAACAGCGTCAGAATTGGGAATCCGCTCATGCCCGGCTGCTCCAGATCAAGATGGCAACAAGCCCCACCACGGCTGCGGCCAGGATTCTCAAGTAGGTCTGGACGCGCCCGTTCTGCACCCTCGAAAGCAGCCCACCGCCGCTGGCCAGCTCCTCGCAGCTCTTGTCGAAGGCGCCATCCACCCAATTTGTGTCGAGGAAGCGGTTGAACCGCGCCCATCCGCGGAAGGCCCACGCAACCCCTGTCACCGCCCCGCCCCAAGCGCAGCGGTCGAGCCAGTCGGCTACCCGCGCCCACCATCCGTAGAACGCAATCACCGTCGCGCCGTATAACTCGTCCACATACAGCCGGTCGCGCAGCCAGCCCCACGGCATTGGCGCTAGCCGCTCCAGCGCATCCGGCTCCTCCGGCGCGGGCGATTTGCCGCCATAGAGCCACAAACCCAGGCTGAGACCAATAAAAACCACCACCATTGAAGTCGCCATCAGCGCGAGCAGCCCCGGCTCCATGAAGCCGTGCCAGTCGAACCCCACAGCGCGGCCATCAAGGAACGCCCGGAACCACGGCCACGCCGGCGTTCCAATCAAACCCAGAGCCATGGCAAAGAAGGCCAGAATAGCGAGCGGCGCGGTCATTACTCTGGGGCTCTCGTGCGCCGGTTCATTGCCCCTTCTCGCCCCAAAGAAGACGAACGCCACCTGGCGAGTCATATAAAACGCGGTCAGCAGCGCGCCGAAGACCAGCATGTAAAACGGAGTCCTGGCGACAGTCCAGTGTTGCGCGGCCTCCAGAATCCCATCCTTGCTCCAGAAGCCTGAAAACAGCAGCGGAAAGCCGCACAGCGCCAGCATTCCGATCGCGTAGGTCCCGAAGGTCCACGGCATCTTGGACCAAAGGCCACCCATGCGGCGAATGTCCTGCTCCTCGCAGCAGCCATGAATCACACTCCCCGCGCCCAGGAAGAGCAGCGCCTTGAAAAAGGCGTGAGTAATGAGATGAAACATCCCCACCGCCGTGCCGCCCATGCCCAGCCCGGCCATCATATAGCCGAGTTGCGAGATGGTCGAGTAAGCCAGGATTCTTTTGATGTCATTCTGAGCCACGGCAATCAGCGCGGCGAAGACCGCCGTGAACGCGCCCACCCAGGTGACTACAATCAACGCTGTTGTACTTCCGCAGGCGCACGGGCCGGCGGCCATGAGCGGGTAAACGCGCGCGATGAGATAGACGCCGGCGGCCACCATGGTCGCCGCGTGGATGAGCGCGGAGACAGGCGTGGGGCCTTCCATCGCATCGGGCAGCCACACGTGCAGAGGAAACTGGCCGCTCTTGCCCGCCGCTCCGGCGAAGATCAGCAGGCCGATGGCACCCGCGGCGGTGAGCCCCAGGCCCGCATGTTGCGCCAGCAATCCGCTGAGCGCGGCAGGCTCAAGGGCTCCCGCGCCGCCCTTGTAGAAGAGCAGCGTGCCCGTCTGGCTGTAGAGCCAGACCATTCCGAGCAGAAAGAAGACATCGCCCACGCGGGTAGTTAGAAAGGCCTTCTTCGCGGCCGCGGCGGCAGTGGGTTTCTGATACCAATATCCGATCAATAAGTAAGAAGTAAGTCCTACTAACTCCCAGCACATGAAGAGCAACAGCACGCTGTTGGCGATGACCACGCCCAGCATGGATCCGGCAAAGAGCGACATAAAGCAGAAGAACCGCGTGTAGTTCTCATCGTGCTCCATGTAGCCAATGGAGTAGATGAAGATGAGCGACCCGACAAAGCTGACCATGACCAGCATGACGGCCGAGAGAGGATCGAGAATCCATCCCAGGTCTACGTTCGTCGCGCCGAATTGTATCCATGTAATGATGAACACCTCTCGGTGCGGATAGGCACCATGCGGATGTATCGTCTCTGCAGCCCAACCGATGCTCCACGCAGAAATGACGTGAATGAAGGCCGCCACCGAGAGCAGAAGGGAAATAGACAATGACCCAATAGCCAAGGAAGCGGCGGTCTTGCGCTTTGCTTGCTTCAACAGCGCGATGATGCCCGAGGCCAGAACTGGCAGCGCGGGAATTAACCAAAGCTGCAGGATAATTGGCGATACGTACGCACCCACCGGCTGAAAGGCGACCGAAGCTCCTTCTTGCATCAGCATCCGTTCACCCCCTCATCCTGTTCATCCGGTCCAGGTCCGTCGTGTGCGCGTGGCGATGAATCTGGATCACCAGCCCCAGTCCCACCGCCGCTTCGGCCGCCGCCACGGCAATCGAGAAGATGGCAAACATCATCCCCGTCAGCGCCTCGGGATGCGGCCCGTATCGCCAGAAGGCAATCAGATTCAGGTTGGCCGCATTGAGCATCAATTCAATGCCGATCAGCACAAGAATCGCGTTGCGCCGCGTCAGCGCTCCGGCAAGGCCGATCGAAAACAAGAGCGCGGCCACGAGAAGATAGCTGGTGAGAGGCGTCATCTGGCGCCCCCTTTCTCGTGCATGGCCACAATCACCGCGCCGATCAGCGCCGCCGTCAGCAGCAGCGCCACTATCTCCAGCGGCAGAACGTAGCGGCCCATCAGCGCGTTGCCGATCTGCAAGACAGTTACCGAAGGCGCCGCTGTCTCGTTGGGCAAAACTTTGGCGCTCTCGATCACCGCCCAGCCCAGCACCGCAAAGACGCCCGCCGCTATCACCAGGCCCGCGAACGAGTTCTTGCTGTAGACTCCCTCCTTTGGCGTCTCCGATCCTTTGGTGAGCAGAATCGCAAACACAATCAATATGGCTACCGCGCCAATGTAAACCAGGATCTGCGCAAAGCCCGCAAACTGCGCGTCCAGATCTAGATAGAGCAGCGCCAGGCCGGCAAAGGCCACGGTAAGCGCCAGCGCGCAATGGACCGTGTTCTTGAGCGTCACCGCCGCCAGCGCGCCGGCCAGCGTCAGAGCCGCAAGAACATAAAAGACAAAGCTCATCGGCCTTCGCTCCTTCCGTTCCCATTCGAGGCGGGCGACGCCGCTTCCCTGCCCCACTTGTCAACCTCGGTTCCGCAGGTCCCGCACGTGCTACCACCCCACATAAACTGCCGAAACGAGCGCGGCGTGCGCACCCGTGGGATTCGCGCGCCACAGCGCGGGCAAGAGGCCGCGGTCAGATTGACTCCCCATCTGTTCTTCTTAACGGTACCGTAAATTACAGGCACGATTCCAGCGACCGACAGGCCCAAGAACACGAACCAAACAATCATCATAGCTGGCACCCGTCAGCCCCCAGCCCGGTGGAGTTCCTGGCGGACCTCCGCGAACTCATCCAAGACCGGAGAACCTCACCCCGCATAGCGATAACTCCTCGGCCCGAGGCGCCTGCCGCGCATCTCCGCCCAGGCCATCAAAACATAACTCGCCGCCAGGATCGCCGAACAAACCGCCCAGCGCGCCCATCCATGGCCCAGGAAATGCCATAGCGCGGCGGCCATCAGATTCAGCATGGCCAGCGGCAGCACGAACTTCCAGGCAAAGTTCATCAGCTGGTCCTGACGCAGGCGCGGCAGCGTTCCTCGCAGCCAGATAAACGCGCCAATCGCAAGCAGCAGCTTGGCGAAGAACCATATCCACGACGGCACCCATCCCAGGAACGAGAAGGGCGCCGACCATCCGCCCAAAAAGAGGGTCGCGCCCAGTCCGGCGACGGAAAACATGCCCAGATACTCGCCCAGAAAGAAGAGCGCGAACTTGAAGCCCGAGTACTCGGTGTGGTAGCCGGCCACCAGCTCCGACTCGCCTTCCGGCAGGTCGAAGGGCGAGCGGTTCGTCTCTGCCGTGGCCGCGATGGCAAAGAGCACAAAGCCGGCAAAGCCCCACGGGGTAAAGATGTACCAGTGCGGCAGGCCCCACGTGTAGCGGTTCTGCGCCTCCACGATCTTGTCGAGCGAAAGCGAGCCGGTAATCATCACCACGGCCAAGCTCGACACCAGCAGCGGCACCTCGTAGCTGATCATCTGCGCCACCGCGCGCATGGCGCCCAGCAACGAATACTTGTTGCGGCTCGACCAGCCAGCCATGAAGATCGACAGCTCCGTCGATGCGCCGACGGCAAAGTAAAACAGCAGGCTGGCATCCATCTTGACCAGCGTCATGTTGCGCCCCATGGGCAGCACGGCAAAGCCCATGAAGACGGCCGTTACCAGCACCACCGGCGCCAGAAAGTGCACCACCCCATCGGCGCGCGTGGGAACGATGTCTTCCTTGGTCAGCGACTTGAGGCCGTCGGCGACCGGCTGCAGGATTCCGAACGGTCCCACGCGGTTGGGACCGATGCGATTCTGCATGCGCCCAAGCCCCTTGCGCTCCAGCAGCACGGTGAGCGCAAACAGCGCCGGAAAGAGGCAGACGATCGCCGCAACGCCCAGCACCACGCCGGCCGCCGTCTGCCAACCGGCGGGCAGGAAGCCGACCATCCAGCGGGTGAGGAGAACGAAGATCTGGTCCAGCGCCGCAGTCATGAACTAGTGTCCTCCTCCCGGCAGCCGGGCCGGTATCTCCGCGCCCTTGATGGCTGCGGCAACCGCAGCTTTCGTTGACTTGGCTTCGGCCTTGACCTTTTCCGCTGCCAGGCGCGCATCCACTGCGGCCGCCTCGGTGGGATGAATCTTGCGATAATGCTCGTTCGGCTTGGCTAATTGCTTGCGGTCGAAGAGCAGCCCAGCGAAGCGGTCCTCAGTGCTCAGCTCGAACTCCGTATCCATCTTGATGGCTTCAAAGGGGCAGACCTCGACGCATATCTGGCAGCTCATGCAGACGGATATATCTATATCGAATCTTGCCGGATAAAACTGCGGCTTGCCGGTAAAGTCCGGCTTCTTGTCCGTGCTTTTCTCGATATAGATGCACTTGGGCGGGCATTCCTTCTCGCAAATCTGGCAGGCCACGCAGCGCAGGCCAGCCTCCCAATCCGCGCCGTCGTAGACCAGAAAGGGAAAGTCGCGCGTGGCCTCGATGGGCGCGATGCGCTCCTCCGGATACTGAACGGTCGTCAGCCGTTCGGCAAAGAAATAGCTTCCGAAGAAATTCCTCGCCGTCTCCGCCATGCCCTTCAGTATGCCCTCGCCCAGCAAACACCCTCCAAAACAGCTATTAGCTGTTAGCTTCTGCTTCCTTCGTTCAGCCCAGCAGAAATGCACTCCAAAGGACAGTGAATCATCTTACATTGATTTCACTTCGCGCTTCTCCTCATAATCGTTGACGGCCGCAATATCGTGAGCAATATACATTTTCTGAACCCATGGATAATCTCGAAAAATCCGGTCACAGAGAGAGTACCAATGGTCGATCTTGACCCACTGGTTTTGCAAATTGAAATCTTCGATTGCAAGGCGTTCTCCGGCAAAGCGGTGATACTCCGTTCCGATAATGTCGTCGAAGTAGAGAAAAACCTGGCGCAGCATCTGGCGATTCGGAGGCCGGAGAATCTCAAGCGCCTGCATAGTGGAAGAATAGAGATCCAAGTCCATCGCCAGGAATCCAAGAGGGCAGCTTTGCCGCGTCAGAAACTCCGGCAAAGTCTGGCGAACATCGCCCAAGATAAGTTCCGCTCCAGGCAGAAGCCGCGCGCGGAGCCAATTCTCATCCATGGGGAAATCGCCTTCATTCCACTTATCCGGATGATCGCGGTAATCGCCCTTTGTGGAAGGCAGTCCGGTGCCCCTATCGAATCCGGCAACCTTGATTTGAACTCCAGTTTCTTTCTCGACCATTCGCGCGTATTCCTGCAATGCCAACAGGCCGTTACCTCGCGCCACGCCGAATTCAATCGCATAGATCGAGTCGATGCCGCTTTTCTTTGCCAGGTCTGCCGCCGCCAGAACGCCGCATAGATACTGGGGACGGCTTACGGAGTCCCAGCGTTCCCAGGTGCGGACACCGAGAGGAAGACGCTTCACGATAGTTCGAACGATCAACCGAAACGGCTGCTCTTCCGGTAGTCGTAATAGGAATTTCATGGCGATAAACGAGTCTCCGTTCCTTGTCTCTGCCTCACCGGTCAACTTCCCCGAGCACAATATCCACGCTGCCGAAGATGAGCACCACGTCGGCCACGTTCTCGCCCAGGGCCATATCTTCGAGCACCGTCAAGTTGATCAAGCTCGGCGGGCGCACCCGGTAGCGATAGGGATTCGGCCCGCCGTCGCTGATGAGATAGAAACCCAGTTCCCCCTTGGGAGCTTCGATGCGCCCGTAAGCCTCGCCCGGCTTGGGCCGGAAGCCGCGCAGCTTCGCCTTGGGGTCCATCACCGGACCGGCGGGAATATCTTTCAGCGCCTGTTCCAGAATCTTGATCGACTCCCGCATCTCCAGCAGCCGGATCATGTAACGATCGTAAACGTCCCAGTGATCGCCCAGCGGCACCCGGAAGTTGAAGCGGTTGTAGATGCCGTAGCCGTCCACCTTGCGAATATCGTAGTTCACGCCGGAGGCGCGCAGCATGGGCCCTGTAACCCCGGCATTGACGGCCAGCTCCGGCCGCAGGATGCCCACCCCCTGGGTGCGCGCCATCAGAATCTCGTTCCCGCTCAGCAGCCGGTCCATCTCGTCGGCAAACCCCGGCAGCCCGGCCACCACCTTGCGCGCCGCATCCAGCCAGGCGGCCGAGGCATCCACGCGGCAGCCTCCGAAGCGCATGTAGTTCACCATCATGCGCGCGCCGGTGAGCGCCTCGAAGAGGTCCAGAATCTTCTCCCGCTCGCGGAAGGCGTACATCAGCGGCGTTCCACTGGCGCCCATCTCCTGAATGAGAAAGCCGATCGACGAGGCGTGATTCTGAAAGCGCGTCAGTTCGCCCAGGATCACGCGCAGGTACTCGGCGCGCTCGGGAACCTCCTGGCCGGTCAGCTTCTCTACCGCCAGCGCATAGGCCCAGTTGTTGGTCAGCGAACAGATATAGTCCAGCCGGTCGGTGAAGGGCATCGAGCCCAGGTAGCTCATCCCCTCAGCCAGCTTCTCGTGGTTGCGGTGCAGGTAGCCGAAGACCGGCTTGAGCCGGATCACGCGCTCGCCGTCCAGCGCCACATCCATGCGGAAGACGCCGTGGGTGGAGGGATGGTGCGGCCCCATGGCCACCTCCAGCAGCTCGCCTTCGCCCTCCGGCTCCATCACCGGCGGACGGTTCCAACCATCCGGCTTTTCCGTCTTGTTATCCGCAACTGCCATCCAGGTCCTATTCCCTATTCCCTGTTTCTGTGCTCTTGCGCCCGCTTGAGCACCTCGTCGTGCGCGGTCGGCTCGTACTCGAAGTCGTCCGGCTCCACGTAATCGCGGCGCATGGGGTGATCCTTGAAGTCATCCCACATCAGTATCCGCCGCAGGTCTGGATGCCCGGCGAAGACGATGCCGAAGAGATCGAATATCTCCCGCTCCTGAAACTCCGCCGACCGCCAGACGGGAGTGAGCGAAGGCAGCTCGACCTGGTCGGTGCGATTCACCGTGCGCATGCGGATCACGAGCGGCCCGTGCTTCAGCGCGACCGAATACAGGTGATAGACAGCCTCCAAGCAGTCCGGCCAATCCACGCCGGTCACATTCGAGAGGAAATCGAGCGCCAGTTCCGCGTCGTCGCGCAAGAATTTCGCCACCTCGACGGCATGGTCCGGCGCAAGCCGCAGCGAGTGTTGCCCGCTGGGGCTCGGGTTGGGCACAATCTCCACTCCCGCGCCGGGAATGGCCGCTTCGATCGCCGCCTTGATCTCTTCTATCGTCTTCAATCCCTGTCCCTTCTCTATGATTTGCTGTTCCCTGACCCCTGATCCCTGATCCCTGATCCCTGTATCACCAGCGGCACCGGCCATACGCCGGGGTTCGACGCCGGTTCCAGATCGTGCTCTCCGGGCACGGGCACGGGAAACTCGCCCTGCGCCTGCGCATCCAGGTGGCGCGGACGGCCCTCCCCGGTCAGATGCTGGCCGTCGATCTTCTTCTGCAGCGTCATGAACGCCTGAATCAGCGCCTCAGGGCGCGGCGGGCAGCCGGGAATATGCACGTCGACGGGAATGTAGCGATCAATGCCCTTCAGCACGTTATAACCCTGTTTGAACGGCCCCCCGGAGATGGCGCACGCCCCCATCGCGATTACATACTTGGGCTCTGCCATCTGGTTGTAGAGCCGCACCACCTGCGGCGCCATCTTCTTGGTCACCGTGCCGGAGACGATCATCAGGTCGGCCTGGCGCGGCGACGGCCGGAAGACCTCGGCCCCGAAGCGCGCCAGATCGTAGCGGGCCATGGTGGTGGCGATCATCTCGATGGCGCAGCAGGCCAGCCCGAACTGCATGGGCCAGATGGAGTTGCGCCGGCCCCAGTTGTATAGCTCTTCGAGGGTGGTGACGAAGACGCCCTGCTTGCCCAGTTCGATCTTCAGCCCTGCCTCCACAGCCATCGCTGCCTCCAATTTCAAGGTAACAGGTCTGAGAAGCCAGAGATCAGTGGTCAGGGGGCAGGGATCAGGCCGTTGGAGATCAGATCCCTAGTCCCTGGTCCCTTGTCCCTGCCTCTCTACGGCGCGGCGACGATGGCGGTGTAACTGGCGGCGGTGGTGGAAGTGATCTGAGAGACCAGCTGGCCGCTGGTGGCGTTCAAGGTGTACGCGTCGAAGTACGGGCTGCCGAGCGAACCCACGGCCAGAACAAAGGCGCCGGTCGAGTCCTCGGCCAGGCCAAGCGGTTGAACGCCGGCCGCAACGGTAGATCCCGCTGATATGGAACTGGCCGTCACCGCGAACCCGGCGACGTTGCCTGCTGTGCTGGCGCCGGTCCCGTTGGCGACATAAACATAACCGCCGGCGGCGATGGGCAAGATGAAATTGGGCGCCAGTCCGCCGCTGGCGATGGGAGAGCCGGAGGCCGGGGTGAGTTTGCCGCTGCCCAGCGCGCTGTAGCTGAAGGCGCGCACCCCGCCCGAGTTGCCGGCGGAGTTGGCCCAGGTTTCGCCGATATAGAAGAGGTTAGGGCTTTTGCCGGGATCGACGGCCACCGAAAGCGCGGAGCCGCTGGAACTGGAATTTGCCACTGGAATCGTTAAGGCGCTAATTGTGGCCGGGAGTGGGGCGCTTGCGCTGAATGGGACCACAATTGCGCCGCCGGCTCCGAGAGCGAGAAAAACGTTGTCGTTATCCCCCGAAATGACCATCCTGTTCGGCTGCAGGGTGGCGTTCGCGACGGTAAAAGATGCCGTTGGCACCGTGCTGCCGGCGAGGTAGGCTCCGGTGGTGGAATTGATGGGGACAGCGGCAATTGTCACTCCGCCGGTGGCTGGGATGGCTTCCACCAGCCACGAATTGCTCCAGTCCACCTGGATGGCATAGGCCTGATCCTGGGTCACTTGCACGGCGGTTCCCAACGCACCGTTGGAGATGGGGTAGGCGAAGACGCCGGAGGTCGTGCTCACACACAGAAAATTGCCGTTGGGAGCGATGGCGATGGAATAGGGCGTGCTCTGCACTGCCCAAGGGCTTCCCGAGATCGGAGTCAGGGTGCCGGAGACGATGGACTGGCCGACAACCTGGGGGGTCGTCCCGGCATTCAGGATGTAGAAGTCGCCGCTGGTTGCAGTCGTGCCGTTGCAACCGCTTGAAGCTGACCCCACCTCAACGCAAACGGCTGTAGTCTCAGTAACACTGCCCGAAACGCCGCTGACCGTAATCTGGTAAGCTCCGGTGGTCGTCCCGGACGTGGTGGCCGCGGTCAGTGTGGACGTTTGTGCCGTCGTGCTACTGATGGTAACCGAAGTTGGAGAAAGGCTGCACGTCGTGGGACTGGTAGCGCCCGAAGGCGAGGTGGTCACCGCGCAGGTAAGTGTAACTGTCCCGGTAAACGAGTTCGCTGGCGTCACGGTAATGGTTGAGGTGTTGCCCGTGGTTGCGCCGGGACTAACGGTGATGGCGCCGCTGTTGGTTAGTGTAAAGCTGGTGCTGGCGCCGCCGCCCGGCGGCTGCCAGAAATCTCCGCAGCCGGCCAGAAGACCGGCCGATAAACATACCGCGACCGGAGCCGCCGCTGCCAGCAACAACAGCCGTGCCCGCCTACCGATTCTCATTGCCGCTCCTTCTCGATTGCCTTCAGAATCCGTCCGTCTCGCCTCAGCGCCTTCAGGGTTCCAGCCCTCCGGCCTCAGCCCATTCAAGGTCCAGTTCAAAGGGTATCGCTTCGGCGCCGTTCCTGTCCCGCTCCTCATTTGCACGCGCACACGCACGTCGGCTCCCAGATTGAGAGACGCGCGCCAACCGGCATTCGCTCATTGCCCCGGCGGATGCGATGCTGGCGGCAGGCGTCCGAGCGTATACTGGAGTGCGGAGCCGGAGATGAGATTAGACAATCCCAGCTGACGTGTTTTCTTTCCCCGAAAGCCTATTTTTGTTCGTCTCGTGAAACCTGTTTGCCGCGGGCATCATCCAACGAAACGCATACCCGCCAAGTCCTGACAAGGAGATGCAACTATGTCTGAGCGCCTGACCACCACCTCGGGAGCGCCGATCGCCGACAACCAGAACTCGCTGACCGCCGGTCCGCGCGGCCCTGTCCTGCTTCAGGACCATCAACTGCTTGAGAAACTTGCCCACCAGAACCGCGAGCGCATTCCCGAGCGTGTCGTCCACGCCAAAGGCTGGGGCGCCTTCGGTACCCTGACCGTCACCCACGACATCACCCGATACACCCGCGCCAGGCTCTTCTCGGAGATCGGCAAGCAGACCCCGTGCCTCTTCCGCTTCTCCACCGTGGCCGGCGAGCAGGGTGCGGCCGACGCCGAGCGCGACGTGCGCGGCTTCGCAATGAAGTACTACACCGAGGAAGGAAACTGGGACCTGGTGGGCAACAACACTCCAGTCTTCTTCGTCCGCGATCCGCTGAAGTTCCCGGACTTTATTCACACCCAGAAGCGCCACCCCAGGACCAACCTGCGCTCGAACACGGCTATGTGGGACTTCTGGTCGCTGTCGCCGGAGAGCCTGCACCAGGTAACGATTCTGATGAGCGACCGCGGTTTGCCCACCAGCCCACGATTCATGAACGGCTACGGGTCGCACACCTACAGCTTCTGGAATAACTCGGGAGAGCGGTTCTGGGTGAAGTTTCACTTCAAGACCCAGCAGGGACACAAGTTCCTGACCAACGCCGAGGCGGCCGCAGTGATTGGAAGAACCCGCGAGAGCTACCAGGAAGACCTCTACGGTTCGATCGAGCGCGGCGACTTCCCGCGCTGGAATCTTCAGATTCAGATCATGCCGGAGCTGGAAGCGGAGAAGACCTCTTACAATCCCTTCGACCTGACCAAGGTCTGGCCGCACAAGGACTATCCGATGATCCCCGTGGGCGTGGTCGAACTCAATCGCAATCCGGATAACTACTTTGCCGATATCGAGCAGGCCGCATTCAGCCCGTCCAACACCGTGCCGGGGATCGGATTCTCGCCCGACAAGATGCTCCAGGCACGCGTGTTTTCCTATGCCGACGCTCACCGGCACCGGCTGGGAACGCACTACGAGGCGCTGCCGGTCAACGCCCCCAAGTGCCAGGTGCACAACTACAACAAAGACGGCGCCATGCGCTTCTTTGACAACAACACCGCCAATCCCGACGCCTACTACGAGCCGAACAGCTTCAACGGGCCGAAGGAGGACAAGTCGGTGGCCGAGCCGCCGCTGCGCATCTCCGGCGACGCGGATCGCTACAACCACCGCATCGGCAACGACGACTACACGCAGCCAGGCGACCTGTTTCGGTTGATGAATCCGGAGCAGCGGCAACGGCTCTTCTCGAACATTGCAACGGCCATGAGCGGCGTTCCACAATTCATCGTCGCGCGCCAGTTGGCCCACTTCGACAAGGCTGACCCGGCGTACGGCGCGGGCGTTCGCGCCGCGCTGGCTGCGGCGCGCAGCGAAGTGGAGGCGCCCGTGGCGGGAGACTAGAAACGGTCCCGTTTACTTATCGAACTGGCTCATCACGAGTGAAACAGAACCTGACGCCCCATCCTTGCGACGGAAGAAGCCACATGGATGGGGCGCCCGCATTTGAACTGGTGTGGTTCCCCTTACCCGCCCTCGCCGTTTTGCCGCCCAGCACATGGTAGTGAACTGTGAATGTGAGCGATACGGTTGTGACCGTACGGGGCATGCGCTGTTCCACGCGGGGATCGAACCCGATGACCCTGGCCCATCAAGGTCGCCAAAGCTGCCGGAAAGGCAGTGTGCCGGATTTGCCCCCGGCGGGGCTTGTGCTCACCACGACAAAACGGCTACCAACTTCCTCACACCAATTCCGTTTGCCAATTCAGTTCCTGGAGCCTGGTATCGAGCTCGCGGAACTCTTTGGATAGTTGATCGACCTGCTTGCGAAGCTGTGCGATCGAAAGAGTGGCCACAAACTTCACTTCGGATTTAGAGTAGCGATCCTGCCGTGTGCTGGCAGCATCTGCGATGCTCGACAAAAAATCCCGCTTCTTGGCTGTAATATCGCGTTTTGCGATGGCGTCGGAAACGGATCGCTTCTCGTCGAAGGCCGTTCTTGCGTTTGTTTGGTTGATCGCGCTCACCAGATCAAGCAGTCTTCCGAACAGTCGCTCCGCCTCGTCCAGGAGTTCGGCGGAGTCTTCCGCCGGTTGTTCGCCCTCTTGGACCCGTGCGGATCTCGCCATGCGCTTCTTCAGATCTTCGAGCCGGTTTTGACAGTCACTCCGCTCGGCAAGTGCCTCTGCTAGCTTCAAACGTCGCCTCCTCTCGGTGCCTCAATCAAGTCAGTCTACCAATCACGCGCCCGTAACAGTCAAATCGGCTCGGAGCGGGCCGACGCGCGATTTCTCAAATTTCAAAGATGAAACATTGGGTGCCCGGACCTTCGCTGAATTTCTTCTAAGTACCGCGGTAAGCCCCTTCCTTTAACAATCCGGACGCCTCCCCTCGGGAGGCGAGCCTTGTAGGCCGATGGATGAGAAGACGCTAAAACTCGGGGAAGGCTCTCCCGACTCCGAGGCGGACTTCTTTGTTTTGAAAAGCCGGCCATGCCGAGCTTCGCTGGAGTTCGCTCATTCTGCGCGGGGCTGCTGATCTTGAGCGCGGGATGCGCGTTTGGGTTGGGGCAGACGGCTGCGAACCGGGCGATGGAGCCGAGCCGGATCGCGGGGACTATCGATGAGGCGCGGGTGGTGACGCTCGCGGGAAACGTGCATCCGCTGGCGCGGGAGGAGTTTGACCGCGGGGTGGTAAGCGCGGAGACCAGGCTGGGGCGGATGATGCTGGTGCTGGAGCCTTCGGCCGCGCAGCAGACGGAGCTGGACGCCCTGGTGGCGGCGCAGCACGATCCGCATTCGCCGCTTTACCGGCAATGGTTGACGCCGGCCCAGTATGGGGAGCGGTTCGGAGTGAGCGCGGAGGATGGAGCGCGGGTTGCGGCGTGGCTCGAAGGGCATGGATTCACGGTGGAGGAGATTCCGGCGAGTAACCGGCTGATTGTCTTTTCCGGGACGGCGGGGCAGGTTGCGGAGACCTTTCACACCGAGATTCACCGCTATCTGGTGGGCGGGGTGGAGCATATCGCGAATTCCGAAGATCCTCAGATTCCGGCGGCGCTGGCAGGGGTGGTGGGGGGGTGGTTTCTCTGCACGATTTCCGGCGCAGATCGCAGATCAAAACGCGGGCGGCGCTGGCGGCCGATGCCCTGTTGGATGAGCGAACGATTCTTGGGGCGCAGCCGCTGTACACGAGCGGAAGCACCCACTACCTGTTTCCGGCCGACTGGGCAACGATCTACGACCTCAATTCGCTGTACGGCGCGGGGACGGAGGGGGCGGGAGTCTCGATTGCGATCGCGGGGCGAAGCAATATCGACCTGAGCGATGTGTCGGCGTTTCGGGCGATTGCCGGCCTGGCGGCGAACAACCCAACTGTGATCCTGGCGGGGGCCGATCCGGGACTGGTTGCGGGCGATCAGGATGAGGCGACGCTGGACGTGGAGTGGAGCGGGGCGGTGGCGCGGGCCGCCGCGGTGGAGCTTGTGGCGGGGGCGTCGACCACGACGACCGACGGCGTGGACCTGGCGGCGCAATACATTGTGAACCATGCGCTGGCGCAGGTGGTGAGCACCAGCTACGGTAGTTGCGAGCAGGAGATGGGAACCTCGGAGCTCGAGTTTTACAACGGCCTCTGGGAGCAAGCGGCGAGCCAGGGAATGAGCGCATTTGTGGCCTCGGGAGACGCGGGCGCGGCGGGCTGTTATGAGGGCTCGTCGGCCTCGGGGTCGGGAACCGCGGTCAACGGGCTGTGCAGTTCGCCCTATGCGACCTGCGTGGGCGGAACCGAATTCAACGAGGGATCGAATCCCGCGCAATACTGGGCGGCAACCAACCCGGCGAATTACGGCACGGCGCTCGGCTACATTCCGGAGGAGGTATGGAACGAGAGCGCGCTGAACAGCGGGACGGGGCTTTGGGCCTCGGGGGGCGGGGCGAGCGTGGTTTATGCGCAGCCGCCGTGGCAGAAGGCGGTAATCGGCACGAGCGCGGCCAACGGGATGCGCGCGGTGCCGGACGTGGCGGGGACGGCGGCGGCGCACGATGGATACGTGATCTATGAGAACGGTTCGTACTACGTGGTCTCGGGAACCTCGGCGGCCTCGCCTTCGTTTGCGGGGGTGATGGCGCTGGTGGTGGAGCCGCAGGGCGGGACAGGGGTGGGCAATGCCAATGCGGGGCTGTATTCCCTGTTGAACTCCGCGCACAATCCCTTCCACGCGACGCCGTCGGGGAACAACAGCGTTCCCGGAGTTACCGGGTTCACGGCCAGCGGGGCTGAGTACGACCTGGCCACTGGCCTGGGCTCGGTTGACGGGGCGTTGCTGGTGGACGGGTGGGGCGCGGGGGGCGCGGCCGCCACGGACTTTGCGCTGACGGCTTCGGCAACGGGCGCAACGGTAGTGGCGGGCCAGTCGGCTACCTTCACGGTGAGCGTTACGGAGAGCGGGGCGGCGAAGAACGCGGTGGCGCTCACGGCGAAGGGGCCGAGCGGGGTCGTGGTTGGTGTGCAGCCGGGGTCGATTGCGCCGGGAACGGCGGCCACGGTGACCGTTGCGGTTGGTTCGGCCGCGGCGGCGAGAACCGAGAGCGTTACCCTTACCGGGTCCGACGCTTCGGGAACCGAGACGCTGACCTATGCGCTGACGGTGAAGCCGGCGTCGCCGATTACGCTGACAGTCTCGCCCTCGGCCCTCGCGGCTGGGACGCTGGGAACGCCGTATCCCCAAACAACCATCGCGGCTGCCGGCGGCGTTGCGCCGTACACCTACGCGGTAAGCAGCGGAGCCCTACCGACGGGTTTGACTCTGAGCACGGCCGGCGCGCTGTCGGGAACGCCAACGGCGGCAGGCTCGTTCCCCTTCACCATCACAGCGACGGACAGCAGTGCGGGAACCGGACCGCTCACCGGCAGCCAGAGCTATACGGTTGTTATCGGTCTGCCTGCTGTTACGGACTTCACCATCGTTCTGGCCAGCGGCGCGAGCAGTTCGACTACGGTTCTGCCGGGGGGAACCGTCGGGGAGACCTTCACCGTCAGACCGGCGAACGGAGCGGGCGTCTTAACGAATGCGATCACGCTATCGGCCAGCGGCCTGCCCGCCGGAGCGACGGCAGTCTTCTCGCCGGCGAGCGTTCCGGCCGGCTCGGGAACCACCACGGTGACGCTGGTCATCCAGGCGCCGTTGAGTTCGGCGAACTCGGAATGGGCCGGCGGCGGGGTTGCCGGCAGACTGGCCCCGTTCTCCCTGGCGCTGCTTCTGTTGCCGCTTGCCGGCAGGCTGCGGCGCGGCGGCAAGCGAATCGGGCGGCTGATCTCCGTACTGCTGTTGGCGATCGCGGGCATGGCGGCGATGGCCGGGCTGAACGGCTGCGGGGCCGTCAGCGGCTCCATCGCGCAGACCTCGCAGACCTACACGGTGACCGTGACCGGAACCTCGGGCGCTCTGTCGCATTCCGCCACCATCACTCTGACGGTTGAGTGACAAAGAAACCCTGAAGGGCGCAAGTCGATTCGCGGTTGAGCACTTCTCAGTTGAAGAGGCTGAAGCTCTCGCTGATATGAGCGGTGATTTGGGCGGTAGTCTCAGGGAGGTCCTGGGTGATTTCGAGGACGGCGGCGGGAGCAGCGGGGAGGGCCTGGAGGGCTCGAACGGCAACGGACCAGTCGATGGAGCCCTCGCCGGGCCAAAGGTGCTCGTCTTTGGCGGCGTGGTTGTCGTGGACGTGGACGGAGGCGATGTGGGGACCGAGGGCAGCGATGGCCTCAGGGACGCCGACGGTGAGGTGGGCATGGCCAAGGTCCAGACAGACGCCGACCTGGTCGAGGTGGCCCATCTCCAGGATGGTCATGAGGTGGCTGGGGGTGGTGGGCTCGCTGATGAGGTTCTCGACCAGCAGGCGCACCCCCAGCGGGTGGGCAAATGCGCCCAGGTGTTCGAGGGCGGCGA
>Ga0326727_10003030_pt1 | contig 54971 bp, 39 predicted proteins | sample MB2enrmetagenome_FD_207643 | JGI IMG/M metagenome (GOLD analysis project Ga0326727, IMG submission 207643) | Lab enriched peat soil microbial communities from McLean, Ithaca, NY, United States - MB29MY | ecosystem: Environmental > Terrestrial > Soil > Wetlands > Peat | place: USA: New York...
GCTGCCGAGTCCTTCGCTATCATCTGAAATCGACCACCTCTGGAGACCGTTTCGTCTATCTTAATTAAGTACCGACTGAAGATCGAATGAAGTAAAATGCGAGCAATTCCGCCGAGCCCCCGGCAAATATTTCTGAGTACAAGATTGCGAAGGAGAGGTCATGGTCAGAGTGGATGGTGGTGGCGACGGCTCCAGTCTCGTGCGCGTGCGCGGACTGGACAAGAAGTACCAGCGCGGCAGCGAGGAAATCCACGTCTTGCAGGGGTTGAACCTCGATGTGGATAAGGGCGACTTCGTAGCCTTCATGGGCCCCAGCGGCTCGGGCAAGACCACTCTGCTGAACCTGTTGGGCGGCCTCGATCTGCCCACGGCCGGCACCATCACGGTAGCGGGCGACGAGATCACGCACTTATCGGGCAGCAAACTCACGCACTGGCGCGCCCGGCACGTGGGCTTTGTCTTCCAGATGTATAACCTGATACCGGTGCTGACCGCATTTCAGAATGTGGAGTTGCCGCTGCTCCTGACCAAGCTGTCGAAGGCGGAGCGCCGCCAGCACGTCGAGTTCGCGCTTGAAGTTGTAGGACTCAAGGATCGAACGCACCATTATCCGCGTCAGCTCTCCGGTGGCCAGGAGCAGCGGGTAGGCATCGCGCGCGCCATCGTCGCCGATCCCACTTTCCTGTTGTGCGACGAGCCTACAGGGGACCTCGACCGCAGGAGCGCCGATGAAATCATGGACCTGATCGACCGGCTAGTCCGCGAGCACAAGAAAACCGTGCTCCTGGTGACCCACGATCCGGTGGCAGCCGAGCGCGCTCATGTGGTGCTGCACCTCAATAAAGGGGTCCTGGTTGAGGGTCAGAAAGCCGATGAAAAGGCAGGGGTGCGTGCATGAAATACTCTGCCCTGATCCTCTCCAACCTGTTCCGCAAGAAAATTCGCACCACGCTGACGATTGGCTCGTTTGCGGTGGCGCTGTTTCTATTCGGTTTGCTGGCAGTGGTCCGCGGCGCCTTTAATCAGGGCGTGGAGGTGGCGGGCACCGATCGCCTGGTGGTCATCAACAAGGTGTCGATCATTCAGCCGCTGCCGGTCTCCTACGATGAGCGCCTGTTGCGCATTCACGGGATAAAAGAGGTGACGCACCAGAATTGGTTCGGAGGCGTGTACCAGGACGAGCGCAACTTCTTTGCGCAGATGGCCATCGATGACGACACTTTTCGTTCCGTGTATCCGGAGTACGTCATACCCGACGATCAGTGGCAGGCATACATGGGCGACCGCGAGGGCGCGGTCGTAGGCGCGGATCTAGCCAAGCGCTTTAACTGGAAGCTCGGAGATCGCATTCCGATCAAAGGAACGATCTTTCAAGGGACGTGGGATTTCAACATCCGCGGCATCTATCACGGTAAGAAAGTCGAAGACGACACCACCCAGTTCTGGTTCCACTACAAATATCTCGAGGAGCGCGAAAGTGCATACTGGAAGGGCCTGGTTGGCTGGTACACGGTAAAAGTGGACAATCCGGATGACTCGGTGAGGGTAGCTAAGGAGATCGACGAAACGTTCTCTAATTCTCCCTGGGAAACGAAGACGGACACAGAAAAGGCGTTTGCGACTTCGTTTGCCAAGCAGGCGGGCAACATCCAGTTGCTGATCCTGAGCATCGGCGCGGTGGTGTTCTTCACCCTGCTGCTGGTCACCGGCAACACCATGGCCATCGCGGTGCGCGAGCGTGTGCGCGATCTCGCGGTGTTGAAGGCGGTCGGATTCTCCGATGTCTTCGTTCTCGTGCTGGTGCTGGCCGAGTCGGTGCTGATCGCGGCCATCGGAGGAGCTTTGGGTCTGGGGTTCGCGAAGTTGCTGACGTTCCTGATTGCGCTTTTTGGCGATCCCACCCACGGCATGTTGCCGCTCGTCTACTTGTCGCCCCAGATTGTCGTAGCTGGTTTCGCCGTAACCGCGGCCGTGGGCGTGGTCGCTGGACTGTTGCCCGCTTTGTCGGCAATGAATCTCAACGTCGTAGATGCGCTGCGGAGGGTGTGAAGATGGCGATCCCGCTGAGTTACAACTTGAACAGTTTGCGGGTCCGCTGGACCTCGACCGTGGTAGCCGTGCTGGGCATTGCGGGCACAGTGGGTGTGTTCGTGGCCATGTTATCGATGGCGAAAGGCTTCAAGACGACACTGGTTTCGTCGGGTTCGCCGCGTAATGCGATTGTGCTGCGCGGGGGCGCCACCTCCGAAATGGAGAGCGCCATCAACCTCGACCAGGTGCACATAATCGAGGATGAGCCGGGAGTGGCGCGCAGTGCGTCGGGCCCGCTCGTGAGTCCCGAGGTAGTGGTGATTGCCAATTTCCCTTTGAAAGCGACGGGTACCGATGCCAACGTTCAAGTGCGGGGCGTCTCGCCCAAAGCTCTGGAGGTGCGCGACTCGGCCAAGATTGTTTCGGGGCGCTTTTTTCAGCCGGGGCTAAATGAATTGGTTGTAGGAAGGAATGTGCCCGGAACTTACTCCGGCTTCGAGCTAGGAAGCAAGGTTAGGTTCGGCGGCGGCGAGTGGACAGTGGTGGGAGTTTTCGACGCCGGCGGCAGCGCATTCGATTCGGAAATTTGGTGCGACTCCACCGTTCTTGACGACGTCTACAAACGGCCTCCGAATATCTTTCAATCGGTTACCGCGCGGCTGACGTCGGCCGAGGCGTTCACTGGCTTTAAGGACGCACTTACCTCCGATCCTCGGGTTACGCTGCAGGCCAGCCGGGAACTTGATTACTACGAGAAGCAATCGCAGGCGATCACGAGGCTCATCCAGGTGCTCGGCACCATGGTTGCCTTGGTGATGGGCGTCGGGGCCGTACTAGGGGCACTCAACACCATGTATTCGGCGGTGGCCGAGCGCTCGCGCGAAATTGCCACCATGCGCGCCCTGGGTTTCGGCACGGGCAGCGTGGTGACATCTTTCGTCTTCGAGTCGCTCTGCATCGCGCTGGTTGGCGGACTGCTCGGGTGTATTTGCATACTTCCGCTCAACGGCCTGACCACCGGGACGATGAACTGGCAGACCTTTTCTCACCTGGCGTTCGCGTTTCGCGTGACTCCAGCGCTGTTGGCGAGTGGATTGATTTTTGCGCTCTTCATGGGATTGTTGGGCGGCGTTCCGCCGGCAGTTCGCGCGGCGCGCGCCCGGATTGCAGTCGCCCTGCGCGAACTCTAAGCTCTGCCAAGCGGGGAAGCTGTCCGATTGCGGTCTTCGGCCTAAGGAGATGGGCTGCCGGCCGTGGTCTGCAGCAAGATGGTCAAGGGCGCGACGTGTTCAGGTTTCACATAACGGTTCACCAGGAAGCGCTTGCCATCCTTGGCCACGTCATAGGTAAAAACATCGGTCGATGAAATCGGCGCGCGCCCGTGAATCTGGAACAGAGGCACGGGCGTCCCGGTCGCAAAAATATTTTCGCCGTTGACCGGTACCGCCATCAGCATCCCGTTGGGTGCAATGTAGAAAATTTCCTTGCCGTCACCGCGCCAGCGCGGCTCGGTGCCGCCGCCGCGCGACACTTGCCACTTTCCCGCAGCGCCGGGGAACGAGGTAACGTAAATCTCCCAGATGCCAGACTCGTCGGAGGCATACGCCACCCACTTGCCGTCGGGAGAGATTTGTCCATTGTTCTCGTTGGCTTTGTTGTTTAGAAATGGAACGGGCGCCCCGCCCGCGGCCGGCAACAGTGCCAGGTAAGAGTGCGTTGGAGCTTGATCCTCACAGAGAATTTGCTGGCCGTCAGCAGACCATGAGTTGGGGAGAAGGTCATCCCTTACCTGGCTCTGCAGCAGCGGCTTTTCCCGCTCCAGCCCACTGGCCCGCTTGGTGAATAGCGTCGTGCCCTCCTTGAAGATTGCGCGGTAGGCGAGCGTGCTTCCGTCCCGCGACCAGACACCGGCAACTTGTTCCACGGGCTCGAAGGTGAAGCGGGAATTGCCGGCGCCGTTCGTGCTCAAGAGCCAGACATCGACGCTATTGCCTTTCAGGTCGCTGATGTCCACGGCGACGCGGCTGTCGTCGGGCGAAAGCGTCGGGTTGGCCATGATGGCGGGATCGCCGATCTGGCCCAGTTCCTTGCCCGACCGGTCCATCCAGGTGAGCACCGACAGCGCAGCCCCGACGCCGGTGTTGTATATCACCGTACCGTTTCCGCCGACGGCAAGGGCCGCCCAGTAGGTGGAGGGTTGAAAGCCGACAACATTGGCGATGGCGGTAGTGCGGCCCGAAACTTTGGCGGCGGAAGCGTCAAAGTCAACGCTCACCAACTGCCGCTGGTCGTCCACATAAAACAAGTGGCGCGAGTCATAGCCAAAGCTCGAATGACAGAGGAGAACAAGGCGCCGTTCCTTGCCATCGAGCGAGCTGACGTAGATGCCGCTGATCTGGTCGTCCTTGGCATTGCCGAAGTCGCCCACCCACATTAGGAAGCGATTGCCGTCGGGAAGAAAGACAGGCCAACGGTGGGTTACGAGGTTATGGCTGCTGTTAAGGAAGTCTTGGGTGACGGCAGCCGCGCCGCTGCCATCGGCATTGACGCGCCAGATCGCGCTGGCGGCGTCGGGGCTGTAGATGATGACGTCACGGCTATTCCAACTGCCGCCGCGGGCGGCCAACACGCTGGCCAGCACTTGCGGCGTGCCGCCTGCAATTGCGATTTTCAGCAGTTTGCCGTTGGCGAAAAACCCGACGTTGGCGCCATCGGGCGACCAGAAGGGATAACTCGCGCCTTGCGTGCCGGGTAGAAGCGTGACGCTCGGCGAGCCGATACGCTGCACGTAAAGCATGGGCAATGCTGATTCTTCTTCCGGCGACACAAACGCCAGCATCGAGCCGTCGCGCGAGAGCGCCATGTGGCTGATGCTCATTTCTTCCGGAACGGGAATGGCGAACTGCATAACCGTGGTTGCCGCGGGACGCCGCGCTACCAACCACGTCACTCCGGCGACGGCCGCCAGCGCCAGCGCGACGGAAAGCCAGAGCAGCAGCGGAACTCGGCGAGGCGCCGCCGCGATACGCGCCGCACCGCTCACTTCAGTTCCAGAGAGCGCGCTCAGAGCAAAGGACAGATCCCGTGCCGACTGGAAGCGCTGTTCCGGATTCTTCTCCAGACAGCGCCGAACAATGCGCTCGAGCGCGGGAGAGACGACACGACCGGGGTCGGACAACTCCGGCGGATCGTCCTTCAAAACCGCAGTCATCGTTTCGGCGGCAGTGTCGCGGCGGAAGGCGCGCACGCCGGACAGCATTTCATAGAGCACGGCGCCGAACGCGAAAATATCGGTGCGCGGATCGGCAGGCTCGCCGCGCACTTGCTCCGGCGCCATGTAGCTCGCCGTGCCCATGACCACGCCCGCCGCCGTGTGCGAACTGGTGAGAGTAACTTCGTCGGGTTCCGCGCCCGTATTTTGCGCCAGCTTTGCCAATCCAAAATCCAGGATCTTGATGCGCCCGTCTTTGGTGACGAAAATATTCTCCGGCTTCAGGTCGCGGTGGACGATTCCCTTTTCATGCGCCGCCGCCAGCCCGTGCGCGATCTGCACGCCATACTCGATCGTCTTACGCTGGGGCACGGCCCCGCGATCCAGCGTCGCGCGCAGGCTTTCGCCCTCCAGAAGTTCGGAGACAAGGAACGGCGAGCCGCGGTGCTGGCCCTCGTTATACGTGCCAATGTCAAACACCGCGAGAATATTAGGATGGTTCAGAGCGGCCACTGCCCGCGCCTCTTGCTCGAAGCGGCGCAAGCGGTCGGGGTCAAGGGCGAAAGACTCCGGAAGAATCTTTAAGGCGACATCGCGCCCCAATCGCGTATCGCGCGCCCGATAAACTTCACCCATTCCGCCAGCGCCTAGCGGCGATTGAATTTCGTAGGGACCAAGTTTCGTACCAGATGTGAGGGCCATGCCGTGCGCGTCATTATATACAGTCCCGGCAAATGGCGTTGCCACCGATGCGACGATTCCGCATTCTCGGCCACTCCCCCACAGACTGAGAAGCCGTCCCAGCAGCCATCACTTCGATTTCTGTTCTGCGATCCATTTGTCGGTGCGGGCCTCGAGGAGATCGAGAGGGAGGGTTCCGCCGTCGAGCATCTCGTCGTGGAAGCTGCGGATGTCGAACTTGGGGCCCAGCTCTTTCTGGGCGCGCTCGCGGAGCTCGCGGAACTTCAGCTGGCCGAGTTTGTAACTGAGGGCTTGTGCGGGCCACGCGATGTAGCGGTCGGTCTCGGACTGGATCGTGGGCTCGTCGACCGCACCGGACTTGCGCATGAAGTCCACGACTTGATCGCGCGTCCATCCTTTGGAGTGGATTCCGGTGTCGACGACCAAACGCACGGCGCGGAAGAGCTCGGAGGAGAGCCGGCCGTAATCCGAAACTGGATCCTGATAGAAGCCGACCTCTTTGCCGAGTTGCTCTGCATACAAAGCCCAGCCTTCGATGTACGCGTTGAACCCGAGCCCATGGAGGCGGAACTTGGGCAAACCGGTGAGCTGCTGCTGCACCGATAGCTGCATGTGATGTCCGGGGATGCCTTCGTGGTAGGCGATCGCCTCGTCGTCAACGAGCGAGCGCTGCGCGAAGTCGGAAGTGGCGACGACGACGCGGCCGGGCCGCTTGCCGTCCGCAGTGCCGATCATGTAGTGCGTTGCGGCAGCGGATTGGAAGGCGGGTATGGCTTCAACGGTGACCGGCGACTTCGGAAGAAGGGTGAAGATCTGCGGCAGCTTTGGCTCCATCTGCGCGATGTAGTGGCGGAAATCTTCGAGGATCTGCTCCGAAGAGGTCGGAATGTATTTGGGATTGGTTTTGACCGAGGCCCGGATAGAATCAAGATCGGCGAAGCCCGCCGTCTTGGCGATAACCGTCATCTCCGCCTGTATGCGGTCGATCTCGCGGAGGCCGAGTTGGTGGATCTCGTCTGGCGTCATGCGGGTGGTGGTCCGGGCGTAGATGTCGTTCTGGTAGCGCTTTTCGCCATCTGGCAGAGACGTAATCGAGAGTGCAGTGCGGCCTTCGGGGGCGTATTCCGTGCGCAGGAAGTTCGCGAAGGTCTTGTACGCCGGGATCACGTCGTTGTTGATCGCATCCGTGATCTCCTGCGTCAAACGCTTCTGGTCTTCGGCGGAGATGCTCGCAGGATACTTCTTTGTCGGGATGAGAAAAGGGTCGGCGTCGATGATGCCCTGACACTGGACGGGAAGTTTTTCCAGCAGGAAGCGTACGGGCATGAGCTTGTCCTTCCTGCCAGCGCGAAGCACTTCGGTGGTCTGGCTGAGGACGCGCGGGACCTGGTGAAGACGGGCGATGTAGTCTTCGTAGTGTTTGACCGAATCGAGAGGAACCGACAGTGGCAGATCGGCGAGTCCGGTGTGAATGCCATTCTGCTGGTTGATGGGCATCTCGTACTCTTTGAGATCGAAGTCGGCGATGCGCTGCCTCAGGACACGGACGAGGAGGTCGTGAGAAAGCTGGTCCTGATCAGAGAAGCCAGTGCTCGGGATGGCTTCGAGCCGCGCCAGGAAGGCCGCGTCGGTCTTGTGGCGCTGGGCGATGGCAACGAGCGAGTACTCGGCGAGCTTGTCGTTGTAGCGATAGTCGCCAAAGGCTGTGGCGCGCTCCGGAAAGTTGCGGAGATCGGACTCATACTGCTCTTCGAAAAGGGCGTTCTGAGCGGCGAGCCGGTCGGCGACTGGTTTAAGGTTTTGGGCGAAGGCGCAACCGGCTACGGCAAGCAAAAAAAACAAGCTGTGGTGAAGGCGCATAGGTGTATGCAGGGTACCAGAGAGAAAGGTCGTTGCGCGACGAAATGCTCCCGCAGGGCACGCGCTCACGTGTAATCCGGCATCCGTAGTTCTGGGTCGCGATTTATATGGTGGAGCTAGTCGGGCTCGAACCGACGACCTCATCGTTGCGAACGATGCGCTCTCCCAGCTGAGCTATAGCCCCACACGGTGGTGGGTTTTAGTTCCTTGATTTTATCAGCCATTGCCCGATTCCGGCTACACACGTGAGTTCGAAATCGTGCCGGCACTAGCGCCGGAGCACAGTCCGTGTATTGAAGCGTCGCAGCGGCGCGTATCTGAAATCGAAGGCTATAATTTACTGGTGAGTTCTTCCAAAGTAAAACAAGTGGCGTCCGCCGACTTCCCGACGCGCTGGGGGCATTTCCTGATTCACGGATTTACGACCAGGGCTTCGGCATCGGGCGATGGCGCTAAGACCGAAGAGGCGGTGGCCCTGGTGATGGGAGAGGTGCACTCCGGATCCCCGCTGGTGCGCATTCATTCGCAGTGTCTGACGGGCGACGTATTTGGCTCGCTGCGTTGCGATTGCCGCCAGCAACTGGAAATGGCGCTCGCCATGATCGCCGAATTAGGGGCCGGCGTCCTGATCTATGAACAGCAGGAGGGGCGCGGCATTGGACTGATGGCGAAACTGCAGGCTTACGCGCTTCAGGACAGCGGACTGGACACGGTGGAAGCGAACGAACGCCTCGGTTTCAGAGCCGACCACCGCGAGTTTCTCATGCCAGTCGAGATCCTGAAGGCGCTCGACATTCAGCGGGTGCGCTTGCTCTCGAACAATCCCGACAAAGTCGCCGCGCTTGAACGCGCTGGCATCCAAGTGACCGAGCGTGTGCCCTGTGAAGTCGCGCCCACCGAGCATACGGAAGAGTACTTGAAGACGAAGCAGGAGAAACTGGGGCATCTGTTCAGCAATCGCCAGGGGCAGCATTAAAGGGATCAGGGATTAAAGCGCCCGCAGCAGCCGCTTTAGTCCATCCCGATTTTTCACCGGAAGGCCACGCAGGGCGGCTCGCGCCAGAGCCACATAAACCTCGCGCGCTCCGGGATGCTTCTTCAGCGCAGACAAGTGTTTTGCCACCGTCTCCGCGTCTCCGCGAATCAGCGGGCCGCTGAAAGACCGCGCCGAACCGAGGCTCGAGTAGTTCGCCAAAGTCTGCTTGATAATGGGCAGGCTCTTGCGGCGCGCATCCTCGCGCGTGAGTCCGGCGGCGCGAGCCGCTTCTTCCAGCGTCACCAGGAACGCCAGCAGCAGCGGCGAAGTCAAAGTCGCCCACGCGTGGTACGCCGCTTTGCGCGACGCGGGCAAGGAAAAACTTTCAGCGCCCACTTCGCGGACGATTCGGCGCGCAACTCGCATTGCCGCGCCGTCGCCTTCCAGGGCAAAAGGCACTCCCTGCAAAGAAGGGCGCGCTCCGGCCACGAAGGTCATCAGCGGATGCACCGACGCGACGGCGACGCCTGCCCGGCGCAAGGGATCGAGTTCGCGGCTGAGCAGAGCTCCACTGGAGTGGAAAGCGAAACGCAATGTGCCCGAAGCGTTCCTCGGAACTTTGCTCGGAACTCTCCCCGGAACTTTATTCAGAACTCTTCCCTTCTGCTCAGCCACCGCGCGGGCGGCAAGATGATCCGCCAGAACCGAAGCAGTCCTGCGAATCTCGCGGTCGGGTACGCAGAACCACAGCAAGGTGGCATCGAGCAAGGCGGAATGTGCGGTGACCGTCCGCGCGCCCACCTTCGTGGCCAGCGCACGGGCACGCCTTCGCGACCGGGGTGCATCGCGCGCAACGATCTCCGTAATCGTGAAACCGGCGCGGCGCAGTGCCACGCTCAGAAAAGCCGCCAGTCTTCCAGCTCCGACGATGGCGACGCTGGGCTTTCTGGTCATTATTCTTGTTCTTTCGGAAACTGCTTTTCGCCTCAACGGCGCAGCATACCTTATATTGTTATCATGGCGAAATCGGCAGGAAAGAAATCCAAGCAAGCCCGCGTCCTCTCTTCCCGGGTTAGTTATCGGGGCCCGGTGTTCAGTGTCACCACGGATGAGGTAGAAGAGCCTGGAGGCGTGCGCGCTCGCCGCGATGTCGTACGGCATTCCGGCTCCATAGTGGTTCTGGCGATCGACGATCCAGCCTCGAATGACGCGGCCAAAGCCAAGAAAGGCGAGCCGCGCGTCCTGCTCGAACGCCAGTATCGCCACGCCGCGCAGTCGATGATGTGGGAATTGCCCGCCGGACGCATCGACGATGGCGAAACGGCGCTGACCGCGGCGAAGCGCGAGTTGCTCGAAGAAACCGGCTACAGCGCGCGCCAGTGGAACCGAATCCTGCATTTCTACGTGAGCCCTGGTTTCCTCGATGAAACCATGACCATCTACGTCGCCCGGGGCCTGCAGGCCGGCGAAGCTCAGCCCGAGGCGGACGAGCGGATCGCGATCAAGTTCTTCAGTTTATCGGAGGCGAACCGTATGGCCCTCAATGGGCGCATCCGCGACGCCAAGACAATCTGCGGTATTCTATGGCTGGCGCAGGCGCCACTGGCGCGATAGCAACGGACTCTTTCAGCAATCTGGCCAGCCCACACTGCACAGAGCCCGCGCCCGGATTCAAGTTTTTCCGCCGTCAGGCCGATGTACGGACCGTGAGGTGCACGTGACCGATTCGAATCCCAAGGTGCTCTTGGTCGACGACAGCAAGTTCCTCCGCATGGTCACGGAGCGCACTCTGTCCAAAGCCGGTTTCGAGGTCATCACCGCCGCCGACGGTGAGGAAGCGCTGCAGGTCGCTAATGACAAACTGCCCGACATCATCCTGCTCGACATGATGCTTCCGAAAATCAGCGGTCAAGACGTCCTCCGAGCCCTGAAAGCAAATCCTGCCACCACGCATATTCCAGTCATCGTGCTCACCAGCCTGTCGCAGAAAAACGAGGAAAAACTTATCAGCGAAGGCGCGGCCGCCTATTTCGAGAAATCGACTCTCTCCGATCGCTTGGCGGAGATGGTAAAGGCGGAGCTCGGACGAGCCCAGCGTGCAAAAGCGCCTGCGCCGGCTCTAAGGCATTAAGCAGCCAGGAATGGCGGCTGACCGCGGTGCAACTGCCCGCCAGACAATCGATCGCCGAACCAAGCAGGACAGACAATGGATTGCCAATAGCACGAACGGCGGAACAGAATGGCAGAACAATCAACGGCAGAGCAGGGGATAGCTGAGAAATTTTCCTCACAACGATAGAATATGACGATGTACCACTACAACCCCGCAACCGCCCTCGAAGAGTTGACCGAAGAGGCAACCCTGCCCAACCCCGTCCACGTGCGCGATATGATGTTGCGGCGAAAACTCACCGCCGACCAGTCGCTGGAGTTGAACCGTCTCTTCCTCGCATATCAGAAAGCCTTCGACGAATCGCAAAAGCTGGGGAAGGAAATTCTGCAGCGTCTGACCGCGTAGCTCTTCGAGGTCTCCGGCACATATTCTCGATATGTCAGGATGGATTTGCGCCGCGAGCTTGCGGGACTGAAGCCTCGCCGGAATCCGAGCTAAGAGCCAAAAGCCAACAGCGAAGAGCTGCTCTAGTACACGCCTTTGTTCTTGGTCGCAGGATGGAATTCAATCGTTGTCGAATAGCCGGGCAGATCAATCGGAACGCTGTAACTGACTTCGATGTTAAGACTGCCACTGCCGAACCCGCCCAGCCGGGAGACATGCACTTGCTTGGGAGTCAGCGCAATATCGTAGTTGCGCGCCTGCTTGATGACCGCGTCACGAACGTCATCTTCCGAGCGCGTGGTGTAGGTTGCGTTCAGCGCCTCGGTCTTAATCGCGTCCTCGAGTTCGTAGTTCGAGAAGTACGGCGGGATCACCTTGACCGCTACCAGCACCAACACCCCGAGGATCGCCACGCCGAGGAGTAGTTTCAAAGTCGCCATAAGAAAACAGTCGCTAACTCGCTGTTTGCGAGTCTCAATCGTGAGCTTTCCGTTCTGCGCCGGCCCATTCCGCCGGTTAGCGAGCGGCCGGACGCAGATTCTGGAAATACTCCCTTATGGCATGAATCTTAACGTCCTCTCGCTGAAGAGTCGAGCGCCGAACGACTTCGATGGTACCTTCGGTAACCTTCTTCCCCACATTGATTCTAAAGGGAATACCCACCAGGTCGGCATCCTTGAACTTTACCCCAGGCCTTTCGTCGCGATCGTCCAGCAAAACGTCGTATCCGGAGGCCTCCAGTTGCCGGGCGATGTCCTCGGAAGCGCTGCGCACCGCCTCGTCTTTTGAGTTGGTGGCCACTACCACCACATCAAACGGCGCGATGGAAGGCGGCAACCAGAATCCGTTTTCGTCGTTATTCTGTTCCACGGCCGCCGTCAGGATGCGCTCGATGCCAATCCCATAGCTGCCCATGATCGGCGTGACCTCCTTGCCATTGTGGTCAAGAACGTGCGCGCCCATCGATTCCGAATACTTGTAGCCCAGCTTGAAGATGTGTCCGACCTCAACGGCGGTGTCAATGCGCAGGGGCACGCCACAATTCGGGCAATCTTCGCCCGCCGTCACGCAACGGATGTCAGCGTAGGCCGTGGGATGAAAATCTTCTCCCGGTGTCAGATGCTTGACGTGATAGCCCTCTTTGTTCGCGCCTCCGATCAGGTTGGTGCGGCCTTTGAGCGCCTCATCGACAAGGACAATTAATGTCCCTTCGGTGTCCGTTTCCTTCATCCAGTCCTTCGTTATTGGCATTCTGGTGCCAATGGGACCGAGGAATCCTGCTGGAGCTCCGAAGCTGCTCTGGATCTCGTCTTCTTGCATTGGACGAAATGTGTGCCCTGGCATAGCCGACGACAGCTTCGCCTCGTTCAACGTATGATCCCCTCGCAGAAAAACAGCAACATGCCGCCAGAAAGGGCGGTTCTTCGCCCGGTTCCAATGCGAGTCATCGATCGCCATCATCGCCAGCGTCTTGATCATGTGCTTCGGCGACACACCTAGAAACCGCGCCACGTCTTCAATCGTCTTCTGTTCCGGAGTGTGCACCTCAAGCGGCCGTCCATCGCCCTCGGGCTCCAAGTCCTCGACCGGAGCGAGCTTCGATGTAGCCTTCTCCATATTCGCCGCATACCCGCACTCCTCGCAGCTCACGACCTGATCCTCGCCGGCCGGAGTGCGCACCATGAATTCCTGCGACTGCGATCCACCCATCGCTCCCGAGTGCGCGTCGATCACCATGTACTTCAGCCCGCAGCGATCGAAGATGCGGCAGTAGGTGTCGTAATGCTTCTGGTAGGACACGTCGAGCCCCGCCGCATCAATGTCGAACGAGTACGCGTCCTTCATGATGAACTGACGCACCCGCAGCAGCCCCGACTTGGGCCGAGGCTCGTCGCGAAACTTGGTCTGGATCTGATACCAGATCTGCGGCAGTTGCTTGTAGCTGCGCAGCTCCTTGCGCGCGATGTCGGTCATGACCTCTTCGTGGGTCATGCCCAGACAAAGGTCAGCGCCCTTGCGATCCTTGAGGCGAAACATGTTTTCGCCCATCGTCGTCCAGCGCCCGCTAGCTTCCCAAATTTCGCGCGGATTCAGCGCCGGCAGGTAGAACTCCTGCCCGATCTTGTCCATCTCCTCACGGACGATGCCCATGATCTTCTGGGTAGCGCGATTGCCGAGGAACAGAAACGAGTAGATTCCCGCGCCCAGTTGACGAATATATCCAGCGCGGACCAGCAGCTTGTGGCTAGCGACTTCGGCATCAGCCGGAGCCTCGCGAAGCGTAGGAATAAAAAGTTGCGACCAACGGTACATGATTATGTTTTCCAATCGAAAGAGAATCTTTGATTGTAAATGATGAGTAGGAGCGTGTGGCGCGGGCGCCCCCGCCCGCGAAAGCCGGGGGCAACCTCGGCAGCGAAGGCGGCAAGGTGACGGAGCGGGATCCGGCCTTCGGACTAACTCCTGAAAACACGCTAGAGGCGTGCCCTATCCGCTCCCAGTCCGCTCCACAGCAAATCGAAGTTGCTCTAGACCAAGGCCGCTTTATACAAGGCGACGAGTTTCGCCCAGGCGCGCTCGGCTTCGGGCTTGTTATAGATCGGCACGCCGTCGCGGACCGGCATATCCGGCACGCACCAGCCATGCTGGGCGGAATACACTTCGATTTCGGCTTGGACCTTGGCGGCGGCAAAGGCTTCTTTCAGCTTGTCCTTGGCATCGGGCTGACGCTCGTCGTCGTTCGACGCAATCCCGAAATACATACGAGCCTTGATTTTCGGCGCGAGCAGATGCGGACTATCGGGCTTGTCGGTCACCAGACCTCCGCCGTGGAATGACGCGCCCGCACCAATGCGATCGGGCAATGCCGCGGCAGTCCGCACCACCAGCGCTCCGCCCATGCAGTAACCCTGGGTTCCAATCTTCTTTGCCTTGTTCACTTCCTTTTGCGCATCCAGGAAAGCAATGTAAGCGGACGCATCTTTCTCGGCGTTGCCGGGCGCGTTGACCGACGCCATCAGCGGCCGCAGCTTCGCCATATCGTCGGGATTCTGAAAGTTGAAGTTGGAGGCATCCGAGAAAGGAGCTTTGGCCACGCGATAAAAAGGATTGGGCACGAGGACGGAATATCCCTCAACGGCTATACGCCTGCCAATGGCGCGCATCGAGGGCCGCAAGCCAAATGCGTCGGGCCAGACAAGCACTCCCGGATACGAACCGGATTTCGGATGAATGAATGCAGCGTCGCAAGTTCCGTCCGGAGTCTTGATCTCGACGTCGGTTTCGACTAACTCAAGGCCCGCTGCCGCGGCCAGCTTCGTCGTTGCGGTTGTTGTTGCGGCCAGGCCCGCACCTACCATGAGGGCTGCAAAGCTGCGCCGTGTGAGGTCTCCGGGATGCGCATCGTTCGTCGGTTGATTTTTCTGGTCGTCTGTCATGGTTTTTCCTTCAATGCCCACTCTTGGAGTGCCGACTACGGGGAATGTAGGGTACTTTAAGTGCAGTTCGGATCGCGCGTCAACCGCTCTGCTTGAATTTTCCTTTTAGTGTCACGGAGAGTTTGGAGAGAGTATGGCGTCTGCCATACCGCAAACCCGCTACACTCGAATCACTCGGATTCCATTCCGGGTGAACGCCGCAACCATTTCATCGGAAGCGCCCTCATCGGTCACCAGCACATGCACGTTCTCGATCGGACAGATTAACGACGGGGTGACAATCCCGAGCTTGCTGGAATCGGCCACCACGATCACCTGCTTAGCCTGTTTCACCATGGCGCGAAAGGTGAGGGCCTCGTCCGACTCGTTGGTGGTGGTTCCGCGAATGGCGTCGATGCCCGAGACGCTGAGAAAAAGTTTGTCGAGGAAACGATCGCCGAGGAAATTGATGGCCGCAGCCCCCACCAGCGAAAACGACCACGGCCAGTGCAGGTAGCCTCCCGTCAAATGGATCTTGAGACCCGGCATGTTGCAAAGTTCCATGCCGATGTTGACCGCGTTGGTGACGATGGTGATGTTGCTGCGATGACGCAAGCTCCGTGCCACCCAAGTGGTGGTGGTGCCCGCCGTCAGACCGATGGTTTCGTTCTCTGCGATCAGATCGGCAGCGGCTACGCCGATGTGCCGCTTCTCCTTCACAAAACGATGCTCGCGGGTTTGGAAGGCCGTGTCGTAGCGAAACGGCTCGTAAAGCAATTCCTGCACCAGCGCCGCTCCGCCATGGGTTCGCCGGATCAATCCTCTGGCTTCCAGGCGCGTCAAGTCCCGGCGGATGCTCGGAGCCGACGCTCCCAAAGAAGCGATCAGCTCTTCCACGGTCACCGAGCCTTTGTGCAGCAGGAGTTTCAGAATTCGGTCGTTGCGGTTTTTTTGACGCTCGGACATGGCGCGTCTATATGCTTGCGCAGCCTGAGGATACACGAAGACCAACCCTCACCAAGACGGTCGGCGCACAGGCTCTTATCCTAATCAAACTTGATCTCCTGGTCGCCCAATCAGTCTGTCGTCGACCATCTAGTAGTGGAACACAAAACAGTCATAAAGACCATAAAAAATGATCGTTTGATAGCTATTCAATCATTTTATGGTTGACAACGCCCCAGCCGCCGTCCTAGCCTGCCAAGCGAGGTCGCCGTAGTCACTTAAGGAGAACCATATGATTCACAGGATCCGCATTCGGCCCCAGGTGGCATCTCGTGTCTGTTTGTGTCTGATTTTGACTTTAGTGCCTGCGTTGGCAGGCCGACTACTAGCTCAGAATTCACAGGGAACAATTCTCGGACACGTGCAGGACCCGTCGGGCGCGGCCGTCGCGGGGGCCCAGGTAACGGCCACCAATGTCAGCACGAATGTGACCCACCACTTCACCACCAGCGGTGTGGGCGACTACGTATTTGTGGACATGATTCCTGGGACTTACCAGGTGAAGGTGGAGTCTACCGGCTTCAAGACCGAGATTAGCGCGGGCCTCGTACTGGAAGTGGACCAGACCTTGCGTCAGAACTTCACGCTGGAGGTCGGAAAGATCCACGAAGAGATGACCATCAACGCCGACGCCCAGATGGTGCAAACCGACAACACGACGACAGGTACGGTGCTCGACCAGAAAGCGATCGAGGAACTCCCGTCCAGCGGGCGGGATTTTAACAACTTGCTGAGTCTGTCTGCAGGTGCTGGCAGCGTGAGCCAGGGTGCACAAAACGTCTGGGTAAATCACGGGCTGAATACCAGCTTTACCGAGACCAGCCTCAACGGCAATCGGCCCGACTCCATCAGTTTTATGATTGACGGCGTGGCCGACACAGACAACATGTGGTCAAGCTCTGCGGCCATTCCTCCAGAGTCCGCCATCCAGGAGTTTAAGGTCCAGACGGGGCTTTATTCGGCAGAATACGGGCAGGGCGCGGGCCAGGTCAACGTGGCTATTAAATCGGGAGCCAACACGTGGCACGGGCAAGCCTACGATTACTTCCAAAACGACGCCCTCAATCCGAAGAGCCCCATAGCAGAAGAGGAGCACGTATTTGACGGTGGCGCCGTTCCGAAAGCCACTCCCTGGAAGCAGAATCAGTTTGGCGGAACCCTTGGAGGTCCCGTCCGCATCCCGGGCTTGTACGACGGACACGACAAGACGTTCTGGTTCTTCGCCTTCGACGGCGGCCGGCGGCACTGGGTGCCGGTAGGTCAGTCGGCTCAACCCGTACAGGTTCCAACCGCCCAGGAACGGACTGGCGACTTTTCGGACTGGCCGTGGCCGCTCTACGATCCGAGTACAACGGTCTGCAACCCGAACTGCGATCCGACCACCCGCACGGCTTTCCAGAACAACCAACTCACGAACATCAACACGATGGGGCAAAAGCTCGCAAGTCTATACCCGTTGCCCAATATCAATTGCACCATGCCCTGCAACAACTATTTGGTGCCAGTCCACTGGGCCATCACCACTAACAACGAGATCTTTCGCATCGACCAGAATCTCGGCGGCAAGGACCGTCTCTATTTCACCGGGAACCTGCGCAGCGACTTTGAACCGCATCCCAGTATGCTGCCCTATTCCGGAACCGTAAACTCCACCACTGCGCAACTTTTTGCCTTGAACTGGGAGCGGACAATCAACGCCACCACCATCAACACGGTGCGGATCGGCTATAACCACATGTTCTACCAGAACGAACTGCCGACTGCTTACGGGCCGAACATACAGGCCAATCTCGGCTTCGCCAACGCTCCCACCATTCCTGGCCTTTATTCGCTTCCAACGATCAATCCCAACGATAGCTACAGCGGCATCGGCAACGGCGGGGCCGAAACCTCCGCGAAGACCGGGACGTATCAACTGGTAGACAATCTGACCATGATTCGCGGCAAACACGCGATCACGGTTGGCATCGATATCCGGCGTCTGCGGGAGTTCGAGCAGGACAACTATCTGGGCAACGGATCGATTAACGCAAACGGCGAGTACACGGCGAACTGCTATCCGGGCACCAACTGCCCCGTAGGAAGCTACGGTCTTGGGCTCGGCAACGGAATCGCCGACCTGCTGTTGAGCGACCCGAGCAGCATTGGCGGTCCGCAGCCGGACGGAGTGGATGATCTGCACACGTTCGCAACCAACTGGAACTTCTTCGCGCAGGATGACATCCGGGTTACTCCCAAGCTCACCGTTAACCTTGGTCTGCGCTACGAGTTGCCTCCGGCGTTTCACAGCATCGACAACAGCGGATGGGGCTTCAGTCCGGCCAACGGAGGCAGCCTTGACTGGGCGAGCAAGAGCTTCGTGCAGGGGATTGAACAAGAGGCGGCTACGGCCGGCATTACGCCAACTGCGTCTTTCCTGAACTGCTGTATCCAGAATTCACTTGTCCCACAGGATAAGAAAGACTTTGCCCCGCGCATTGGCATTTCGTGGAGGCCGTTCAACAATGACCGCTTCGTCGTGAGGGCGGGTTATGGCATTTTCTACGACACTTATATGCGGTATTACGACCAGGTTCAGAACTATGACGAGAACTCGCTGCAGACGGTTCTAACGGCGCCTTACCCGAATCCAAGCGCTCCGCAAGCAAAATATCCCGGCCCGACCCTCGATAAGCTGTGGTCGCCCCCAATTCAGGGCTTCGGAAACACGGTCGCATACGGAGGCCAATGTTCTTACTCGACCAATTGTTACGTGTTTGCGCTTCCCAAATGGGACAGCCTGGACTTCCTCGACACCAGCTACATTCTGAACCAAGTGAACTGGCCCGGGAACCACAATCCGTACAACCAGCAGTGGACGCTCGATACGCAATATGCGGTGACGCCGACCCTGCTGCTAGACGTTGGCTATGTGGGATCGCACGGTGTTCGCCTCCCGACATACCTCTTGTTCAATAGTGCGCCTCCCCCGCCAACTCCGACGGATCCATGCAACGGCGGCAGCAGCGCTCCCAGCGGCCCCTTCATTGATGCATCGCTGATCCCCGCCGGTTCTCCGTGCCTGACCGATCCTAATCTCTACGTCATCGATCAGCATGTGCCATATCCAAACGTACCCTCCCAGATGTACGCCAACGCAAATGTCCTGACTTCCAGCTACAACTCCCTTCAAGTGCAGTTGAGGCAGCGTTACTACCGCGGCCTGACTTACAACATTGCCTACACGTGGTCGAAATCTCTGGATGAGATTTCCGGCATCAACCTCGTCAACGGAAACAACAACTTCATTCAAAATCCCCAAGACGTCAAGGCCGACTGGGGTCCGTCCAGTTTCGATCAACCCCACCGGCTGACGGCGAATGGAAGTTGGGAACTGCCGGTCGGCAAAGGGAAGCGGTGGTCGCTGGGACCTGCGAATTGGGTTCTGGGCGCATGGAAGGCAAGCGGCATCTATACCATTACCTCGGGCCGGACAGCTACAGCTTACGCATATAACGGTGCAGCCCTCGATGAGATGGGCCAGTACTCAATTGACAGCGGCTACGATAGCCGCTACCGGGCCGTCCAGTCAGGGAACGCGAATAGCGGCTTCCAAAGGAGCGACACGGAATGGTTTAACACCAGCGTCTTTTCCGTGGCGCCGCCTGGAATATACGGGAATGCGGGAAAGGGCGAGCTGCGCGGGCCGTATTACGAAGACCTAGACTTGAGTTTCGCTAAGGTCTTCCCCATCACGGAACGGCAGCATATGCAAGTGCGGTTTGAGATGTTCAATGCCGGCTCGACCTGGCATCATGGCGCCTGGATTCCAGACTACACCGTAACCGATCACACTTTTGGCTCGCTGGTGCCCAAGCAAGGCTCGGCTGATGCGGTATCCCCTGCGACCTGGGCCCGCGATAACCTCTGGCAGGGACATACAATTCAGTTGAGCGCCGTATATTCCTTCTAACTAACTCGGCGGGCCGCCATTGCGGAAACGCATGGCGGCCCGGCTTGTAACTGGAGCTGGGGAGGGGGCGGCGCTTGAGGAAAAACCAAGCTTGTCCTGTCCCCGTGGTTCCAACTCTTCGGACTCTCGCCATGTCGAACGGATTGGTCCTCGAAGTCTGCGTGGAGTCGCTGGATCGCGCTATGGCGGCTGAGCGTGGCGGAGCGCACCGCATTGAACTCTGCAGCGACTTATCGTCCGGCGGGATAACTCCCAGCGCGGGACTGATGCAAGAAGCTCGCCGCCAGGTACGGATTCCCATCCATGTCATGATTCGTCCGCGCGCTGGCGATTTTTGTTACTCCCCGAGTGAACTTGAAATTATGCGCGCCGATATCCAGAATGCCAAGCGATTCAATATGGATGGCGTAGTGCTCGGAATACTGCTTGAAAGTAATCATATTGATATCGAACGTACAAGAATGCTGGTGGAGTTCGCGCATCCTTTGCCGGTAACTTTCCATCGAGCATTCGACAACTCCGGAAATCTGGAAATTTCACTGGAGGAGGTCATCAAGGCCGGCGCAGCGCGCGTTCTGACTTCTGGAGGCCGCCCCCGCGCCACGGACGCGCTTTCAACTCTAGCGCGGCTGGTGCAAGCCGCAAAAGGCCGCATCCTTCTGATGCCCTGCGGCGGGGTCAATTCCCGCAATATTGCGCGCATTGTTCGGGCAACCTTGGCGCAAGAGATCCATACCTCCGTCGGAACCTCTCGTTCGGGCTCAGCCAGTGGCGGCAATGGACTGGCTCGCGGCACCGCTGCAACTCGCTCTGACCTTCAATCCACTATATTTGAAGAGAAAGTTGCGAAGCTAGTAAGTCTGCTGGGCGACGTTTCTCATGATGAATGTGTGAACTAAACTTATTCTTACCCGTGTGACTATGAGAAATACATCCGGCCTTCACAAAACTATCGTGTGTGCGACGATCATGCTGTGCGCCACGTTCTCGTTAGCGCAGAACTTCACGGATGTGAAACCCAGTCCCCAACAGATTGCATGGCAGGATCTGGAGATCGGCGCCATCATTCATTTCGGCCCGAACACCTTCATGGATCGGGAGTGGGGAGACGGCACTGCGGATCCGTCGGTTTTCAATCCGGCGAGTGTAGGCCCCGAGCAGTGGATGCGGGCCGCCAAATCCGCTGGAATTAAGTATGTTGTGTTCGTCGCTAAACATCACGACGGTTTCTGTCTATGGCCGACCGCCAAGAGCCAATACAGCATCAAGTCCAGTCCCTGGAAAGCGGGCCAGGGAGATCTAGTCCGGGATGTTGCCGCCGCCGCTCGTAAGTATGGATTGAAGTTCGGTATCTATCTTTCGCCTTGGGATCGCCACGAGCCGTCATACCAGGACAGTGCCGCTTATGACGGTTACTACCTCGCCCAGTTGAACGAGTTAGTCGGCGCTTATGGCGAACTCGTCGAGTTCTGGCTGGATGGCGCGGGCAGCGCCGGTCACGTGTACGACTTCGATCGCTATGTCGATAATCTTCGCGTGTATCAACCGAATACCCTGATCTTTGCGGATGCGGCCTTGCTCAAGTACGGTGACATACGCTGGGTCGGAAATGAAGAAGGCAGCGCGCCGGAAGAAAACTGGAATGTACTGGATTTGCGCGGCTATCTTCGCTACCGCCCCGCCGAAGCGGATACTCCCTTGCGAAAAAACCATTGGTTCTGGCATCCCCACGATGAGGCGAGTCTGAAGTCCGTCAGCGAACTGTTGGACACTTATCACCAAACCGTGGGCCGCGGCGCGCAATTGATGATTGGGCTCGCGCCCGACGACCGCGGCCTGCTTCCCGATGCGGACGTGAGCCGCCTCAAGGAATTCGGCGAGGCCGTTAACTCAATCTATGCGCCGGAGAAGAATCTTGCAGCTCGCGCCACCAATGCATCGGCATATCAAGCGGCGCTTGATTCCGATCCTGACACGATGTGGTCGGCGCCAGAAGGATCCCATTCTGCGACAATCGACCTGGTTTTTGCTCATCCCATTAGTTTTGACCGCGCTCTGACCATGGAATGGCTGGTGGATGGACAGACGGTGCAGAAGTATGCGATCCAAGTCGTCGTCGGCGCGAAGTGGAAGACGGTCTTCTCGGGAACCACGATTGGTCACAAGAAGATCGATCTCTTCCCTCGCATAAGCACGCAACAAGTGCGACTCAATATTCTCTCTGCTTCCGGTACGGCACGCATTCGGGAGTTCCAGTTGTTCGACGGGGCGCGGACAAAATAGTTAGTTCATTCGACAGGAACTTGCGAGCGGAGTGCCGGAAAGCTCACGCCGCAGAGTGTCCACTGCTAGCGGCGGGCGGCGGCTCGGCCCGGGACACTATCGTCCGCCGTTGCGGGCCACGGTTCATTTCCCGTTCATTTCCTTGACAACCAAAATTATCCGGCTTACTCTCTCGTCCAACACCCGTGGGGGGACTGTTCGCACCGTGAGGCAAGTCATGGTTCAATGCGGGAAGCCTATGCCCATTCCTTCAGGTGAAGCGACAACTTCGTTCAACATCTCCGAGAGGTTCAGCGCGCACAGAATCCAGTTAGTCCTCGATTACCTCGCCGTGAGTTATTCCGAACCCTTATCCACGGCTCGCATGAGTGCGTTGGTCGGTCTTTCTCCTTCCCGTTTTTCCCATATGTTCAAAGAACAAGCGGGCTTGGCGCCGATGCAGTACGTCAAACTCCTCCGGCTAAAGCGGGCAAGCGAGTTGCTGCAAACCACATGCATGAGCGTCAAGGAAGTCATGTTCAAGGTGGGCCTCAGTGACGCCAGCCATTTCGTGCGCGATTTCCGCAGACTCTACGGGGTGACGCCCGGGCAGCATCGAGCGGCGTTGCTTGTGGGTGCGGCGACTGAACCTACAGGAACTGGGCCCTAGCGCCCCTTCCAGGCACGCGCGACAAAAAAGGCCAATAAATAGCACGAATGGCCAATCGTAATTTCTTGCGATCTTAATTAGATGGGTTATTCTTCACGCCTTCCCATAACCTTTTCCCATTAGGGGGGTCGTATGAACAATAAGTTGGCTTCGTCTTTCTCTGGCGACAAGCCCGGCAGAAATCAGAAGGCCGCATTTACGTCTGCGTTGACGTTTAGCAGCAGAATCGGGTCGACTTGCGACCTTGGAGCACAAACCGTCGAACTGACGCCGGGCGCCAGTTCGTGCTGCGGAAGCGGCTGCAGCAGTTGCTCGTGCTGCAGTTGGTAAGCGCCGCAAATTCCCTGGCATGTACAACCTGGCATGTACAAATGGAAGAGAGGACGCAATGAAAAGAACACAGTTTCTGAAGAGCATTATTCTGCCCGCCTCGTTGCTTGCGCTTAGCGCGATTCCCGCCTTCGCGCAGGGCGCAATGATGAAACCGCAAGAGCTTGAGGCTCGGGCAAGAGAACTGAAGGTTGAACCGGCAGAGCTGAAAGTTATCCGCGCGGCAGCGGCCAAGCCGGGCGCTTTCAATGGCTGGGGTGTGGTGCAGGAATTTACCGGCAACTTCGAGAGCGTGGCGAAGAATTACGATGAGTTTTCGAGGGAGTTTAGAGATCAGAAGCTCCAAGCGAAAGCTGGCGAGCCAGCACTCTTGATTCTGCTGGAGGATCCAACTGGCAAGTCGGAGTTCCGCTATCTTGTGGGTTACACGGTTGGGGCGAAACTCGAGCCGAAAGCCCCGCTGCAACCTCGCCAGATAGAGCACCGGGACGCCGTACGGTACACTCACGTGGGGCCCTACGACCGACTGGAGAACATACATGGGGCAGTCAAGGCGAGCGTGAGGGAAATCCGTCAGAAAGAAACGGAATTTCCGGTTGTGCTGCGGCTCTTGAATGATCCGAGAAAAGTCGGCCCAGCTGAGCGCAAGACCGAGATGATCGTTCCGGTCAGTTAGACCCACTTTTTCTTCCAATTACTCCAAATCCCCGGAGAACAATGATTCTCCGGGGAGACCTTCTGAGATAGTGCCGCCGGGGGCTGGGGGAGTGTCTGTCAATGGCTCTTGATGTCTATCTCACGAATGCCTGCAATCTGCATTGCAAGTACTGCTTTAACCTTGAGCGCGAGGACGCGCCCCGCATCCCGCTCGACGATATTCGCACGATCCTGAAAACGGCTTACGACCGTAACAACCGTTACGTTTCAATCACGGGCGGCGAGCCGTTCCTTTACAAACAGATCTTCGACGTTCTCGATTACGCTCATGACTTGGGCTATTGGATCAGCATCCTCTCTCACGGCGGACTCCTTAACCAGGAGCGTATCGATCGCTTGAAGAAGTACTGGCGCGCGCGGATCCGCATCAGCCTCGATGGCCCCGACCGCGAGAGTCACGATCTTCTGCGCGGGCAGGGTACGTTTGACAATACCATCTCGAAAATCGCGATGCTGGTTGAAAACGGGCTCAACGTTGGCGTTGGAGTCACCGTCAGCGAAAACAACATCGGACGGGTTGAAGAAGTTCTGAAGCTTTGTGTGGACAAGGGGATTGCCTTTGTTCGCTGCGTGCCCGTTGCTCGCGTGAAGAAGGGCAAGGCCGCCAACGTCACCAAATCGCTGCATGAAACGCTGCTTGAGACCCTGGTTACCTTCACTCTCAAAAACAAGGATTACGTTGACCTCCCGCAACCCGAGAAGGACACGATTCCAGCTTCGATCGACATGCTTACCACCCGCCGCTGCATGGCCGGCAAACATTTCTTCGGGATTACTCCGGACAAGAAAATTCTGCCCTGTCCCTTGATCAGCGATCACCCCGACATTCCCAAGGTTTATTTCGAGAACGCCGACAGCTTTGTCCAGATTGGCAAGCAGATGGATACGATTTTCGCCGGCATGAAGGAGGAACTGGGCGGCATCTGCCGCACCTGTGAGTTCCGCGAGGTCTGCTATGGAGGGTGCCTGGCTGAAAAATATTCGTTCGAACGCAAGCTCAGCGACGAACAGCCGGTATGCACGAAGTTAATCCTCGAAGGCATCCGGGAGCGTTTCTGCAAGGAAGACGTCGATCGCATTGTGAAGTCCTGGGTGTGGCAGTTGCAGAATTCTCTCGAAGCGACCAACGGCCACGCCTGCATGCGCCAGGCTCCTTATTGGAGCGTGAACTTCAAGGTCTACGACCGCTGGGCCGAGTCGGGGATGCGATTCAACTAGGCTCAAAAGGAAAGCTCGGGGAATGAAACCAAAGAATAGCAATGGGCAGCAGGGTAGCGAGCGGAAAAAGACTGCCATGTCGCTCAACGAGTTCTATGAGAAAGAACTGCCGTTGCTCGCCGACGTGGTCAGCTTCTGCAACAATCTGCCCGTCTCGCTTTATGCCGACACCACCGTGGTCAAGTCCGCGGAGACCGTCTTCCGAGGTGCGCTTCTGTCGCAGAACCGGCTGGTGGCCGAGGAGTACCTGCTGAACTTCAGGCGCAGCGAAGCCGATTTGGGAGTGGTGATCGGGACCAGCAACTACCGTATGCCAATGGCAGTGGCGGCGGCCGCGAACCGCGATCTCGAAGAGAACGAAGACGATCTGATTGCACTGCCGCCTTCCCGTAACGAACGCGCGCCCATCGGGCCGATCATCCGCAGCCGGCGCAGCCAGCGCCATTATTCTGGCGAGGCGGTTTCCTTGCAGGATCTCTCCACTGTCCTTTGGCATAGCGCGGGCGTCACCGGGAAACTGCACCTTGAAAACGCGCCCGATAGTGCGGTACTCGGGAACACCGGCCATGTCGATCTGCGGGCGAATATGTCCGGCGGCGGTCTGTATCCCGTGGACCTCTTCATCGTCGCGCTCAACGTCGAGCAACTGCCCGCCGGATCTTATCGCTACCTGCCGAAGCAGCACGCGCTCAAACCCGCGGGCTCGGGCGCCGCGCCCGAAGTCGGGAAGCTGGCTCAATTTGGCGAGATCCAGGCGCAGAAGGCGAGCTTTCTGATCTGCTACCTCTACAACTTCTTCGAGAACTCACGCAAGTACGGCGAAGCGGGGCTCGCTTTTGCCTTCATCGAGGCCGGCGTGATTGCCGCGCACGCGCACTTGCTCTGTACCGCTTGCGGCCTCGGATCTTGCGATGTTGGAAGCTTCTCGAAGCGCCGCCTAGAGCAAATGTTCGATGCCGACGGTATTTCAAAACACATGATTCACATGACTGTGGTCGGAAAACTGGGGACAAACGCGTGACACAAACAGATGAGAAGCTGCCGGTTTATCGATTAGCCGAAGGGCTGCGAGCCTATCGCAGCGGCGAAGAGATCCGACTCCGCAAAGGAGTATGGAATCACAAAGAAGCCATCCTCCGGCTTGCGGGGTTGGAGGAGCGGGACGCCCGTGTCCTCGGCGCCGTCTGTGACGCGTTCTTGCAGGGGCGCGAGGCCGATCTCAATGTCATCGTCCGTGACTTGGGGCTAAAGGCCGAAGATGTGGGCCCGATCTGCGGCCTGCTCGAGAGCCTGAAGCAGCAGCAGTTCCTGAATGAAGCGAAAAGAGGAGATGTATCGGAGGCGGTGCGCGCGCTGCTCGGTGGCAACCTCACGGGATTTGAAGAACGCGCCGCCCCCCCGCGCCCCGTGCTCTTTTTCTCCGACAACAATTATGCGCGCGAAGCTGCCAAGACTCTGGCCGGCGAGATTGGCCTTCCCCTCGATGTGATCGACGACAAGACCCTGCAGGCGCTGGCCATGGCAGACCTCACGACCCGGACCGACGCCGTCGAATACATGCAGACCGTGGCGGAGTTCGGGAAATTGTTTCAGTCGTACCGGTGCGTTCTTGGGGTGGTCGCCTCGCCGAATGTGTCGCTCCTGAGAAACCTGAATCGGCTGCTCGTCGGCGCCGAGAAGCCGCTGATCCTCGGGCTCGTCGACGGTCCCTTCCTGCACGCGCTGTCAACGCTGGCCACCGAGACGGGATGCTTCGAGTGTTTCGAACAGCGCATGCTTGCGCGTCTCGAAGACACGGTGGTGTACCACCAGTTCGTACAGGCGACGGGCGGTGGCACAAATTCCGGCGGTCCGTGGCTTTCGCCACAGCTGCACACCTTGACCGCGACCGTAATCTCCGAGGCCTTCCTGTACTCCACGCTCGGCATGATGCGGCTTGCGGGCCGCATTGTGAGCGTGTACCAGCCCCTGCTCGAAATTCAAGTGCAGGACTTGCTGCGCGTTCCCTATTGCCCAGCCTGCGGATTCATCTCCAAGGCTCAGGTGAACGAGCTGTACACCTCTTCAAAACGCATCATGACCGACATGATGGCGAAGATCGAAGTGGAGGGCTAAGCGTGGCGACGGGGTGCAAACTGGAACCGGTTTTTTATCCTTACGGATCGCACCTTCTGGAAAACGTGCTCCAGCCGATCTGCTCGGAACATGGCGGCATTACCCAGAGTTTGTTAATGAGTCCAATTCGCTACTCCGACCAGCTCGACATCAAGTCGGTGATGGCGCAGATGCCGGGATACCATCGGGTTCTGCTCGGCCCCCATCTGGACTTGCAATACCACCTGAGCGGCTACGGGACGTTCTACGAAGAGGCACTGATTCGGCTGGTCGGCGAGGCCATCGAGCGCTACTCGCTGCTGATGGCCGCGCGCACCATGGCGGACCAGATCGAGTACGCATCGTACACCGAGATTTCAAAGACCGGACGGGTGGTGCCGTTTGAGTATCTGCGTCCCTACAGCGATGCCGACTACGAGAAGTTGAGCCAGGGACAGTACCGCGGATATCGCCGCCTTGAAACCGGCGACGTCGTGGGTTGGTTGAAGTGCCCATCGCTGTTCAACCCCGGGAGCGAAATCTGGGTGCCGGCGCAGATGCTATTCGTTGGTTACAAGTTGAATCGGGAGCGAGGGGAAGTGGCGTTCTGTCCCGGATTTTCGACGGGCACTGCCTCGCACCTGTCTTTCGAGAAGGCACTGCAGAACGCTATCCTCGAATTCATCGAGATCGACGCTCTGATGCTGCAGTGGTACACCGATCTCACCGCACCCCAAGTGACCGTCGACAACCTCACCGTCTCCGCTCTGGTGCCGAAGCTACTTGCGGCTCGCTCGCAATACGAATTGCTGGCGCTGGACCTGAGAGTCCTGAAGAATGTGGATGCGCACGTCTTCGGCTCGATCTTGATCAATAAGGAGAACGAGCGTCCGTTCATTATGCTCGGCGCGCAGGGCAATCTCGATCCCGTGCGCGCGCTTTACCGCGGCTTGATGGAGGCGATCGCCATCTCCTTCCTCGGAATCTACGGTCCGCTCTATATGCCGAAGGCGTATCTGGCCAAGTCGGACGACGCGAATTTTACGGATCTGGATCGCAACGTCTCTTTCTTCGCATCGCCCGAAAACGCGGCGGAGAAGAGGAATGTCATCCAGAAGCTGATCGGCGGACGGAAGGTCCTGTCGGGGATGAAGAGCTATGATACCGGTGATACCGGAGCCGACACCGCCCGCTTGATTCGCCAACTCTCATCGGTAAGCGAGTACGGAGTGTACCTCGACGTCACCCCGCCTGAGACCTGCAGCCGGGGATGGAAGGTGATGCGCGTCTTCTTCCCCGAACTGGTTTCGATGTGCGTGCCCGGAGTGCCCTGCAGCCAACATCCGCGCATCAAGGCGCATGGAGGGATTTCCAATCCATACCCCCACCCTCTACCTTGATGGCATCATCCTCGCGGCGGTGTCCTATCCTTCCGGGGTGAGCAATTCCCTTTTCGTTACCTGGAAGGGAGCGCCGCGCCAGGTTTCAACCAGCTGGCTGGCGGCTCTGGTGCTGCCCTTCGCAGCCGTCGTCCCCGCGGTTTGGGCGCTGAGTCCTAAGTTGTTTGCCTCGAGCTTATTGATCCCAAGCCTACTCACGTTGCACTCGGCCAAGGGGCTGTTACTGCTTGGAGTGGCCGTGCTGCTCGCCCCGGTTGTGCTCGCGATCGAATACGGAATCCTCGGGTTCGCCTCCTACCGCGTGAACGGAGAGTTCCCTCGAAAAATTGCCGTGCAACGCTTTTGGCAGGGCCTCACTCCGGGTGGGCACCTTTTGCTGGTGCTGGTGGCTGCGGGTGAAGAAATCTTCTATCGGCTGATCGGCCTCGGCGTCTTCCTCTCCATCGGTCTCCCGCTCCCGGTTGCTCTTTTGATTAGCTCCGTCGCCTACGGCTTGAACCATCTCTACCTGGGCAGGACGGTTGTGCTTTCGAAGAGCGTAGCTGGTTTGGTTTACGGTACGCTGTACCTTGCTGCTGGGAACATCTGGCTGCCGATTGTTACTCATGCTCTGCAGAATTTCGCTCTGTTCCAGTTCACCAGGGAGCGCGATGCCTAACGTAATCGTTCTTGGTGGATTCGTGGCCGCTGCAACCGCCGTCTCCTTCGGCTGGGGTCGGGCGCTCTGGTATTTTGCCGATCGGTCGCAGGCGATTCGCCGCTGGGTGTTTTTCGCGATGGGATACACTCGCCGGTCATTCAGCGAGGTGCGAGCGCTGGTATTGAGCGCAATCTACTACTCCCTCGGCCTGCTGGCCTCACTGCTGCTTGCACTCGCATTTCGACTGCCGGTTTCTTCGTTGATCTCGTTCAAGGCGTCCTATATTGCATTGTCGCTTCTCGGAATTGCCGGCGAGATTTCTCTCGCGAACCTGCTCATCGATCTGAGCGTCAGGCTCACCGGTACAGCGGGTCCGGAGCGGTTTGCGGAAATCAGAGAGATTCCGTGGATGAAAGGTCTGTATCAGCTTCCCCCCGCCGTCGTGCCCGTGGCGGCTGCGTGCGGCGGTGTAGTGGAGGAGATTTTCTTTCGCGGCGTCGTGCTGCGTGTCATGATTGACCGGCTGTCGATTGCTCCCATGCTCGCGATTGCGATTGCCGGCACGCTGTTCGTCTTCCAGCAACTGGTGCAGGTGCGGACCGCTTTCCAGGCCATGGTGATTGGTTCCGGGTGCGTTGCGATCTCTCTGGTTGGCGGACTGCTCGTGGCGCTCACTGGCAGCGCCTTGCCGGCACTGATCTCACACGGCTCGTTCGTCCTTTTCTTCATGTCGCAGGGCAGCAAGGCATCCACGAACTCGTACCCGGCAAAGGCGGAGATCACGGCCCGATGATCATTGAGGTCCAGGATCTGACGAAGCGCTACGGAAACATCGTCGCGCTCAAGGGCATAAGCCTCGGCATTCAGGCAGGCAAAGTTGTCGGACTGCTCGGCCCCAACGGCGCTGGCAAAACGACATTCATGGAGACGCTGCAAGGGTTGCGCACTCCGACCTCGGGCAAAGTGTCGGTCCTCGGCCTGGATCCTACGCGGCAGGCACAACAACTCAAAGCGCTAATCGGAGTGCAGTTGCAATCGACCGCTCTGCCGGAGGAGTTGACTCCGCTCGAAACTCTCAAGCTGTTCGCTGCATTCTTTCGCAAGGCGCTGCCGCCCGCGGAGGTTCTGGAGCGTGTTGGGCTGAAGGAAAAAGCCAACAGCCGCAACCATACTCTCTCCGGTGGACAACGCCAGCGCCTGGCGATTGGCATGGCGCTGATCAACGATCCCGAGCTGATTATTCTCGACGAGCCTACCAGCGGCCTCGACCCAGCAGCCCGGCGGGAAATCCATGATCATATTCGTGACTTGGGGGCCCTCAAGAAGACAGTGCTGCTGAGCACTCAATATATGGAGGAGGCGGAGAAGCTCTGCGATCGCGTCATCGTTCTCCGAGCTGGAGAAATCGTTGCCGATGGCAGCCCGCAAGAGCTGATCTCGCGAGCCACGAGAACCGTGGCGCTTTCCGTCGTTCTGGAAGGAGAATTCGACCCGGCGCTTCTGGTTCAAGCCGGGGCCGTAGCTCAGGAAGTGGAAGGCGATCGCCGCAGTTTCCTGGCTTCCGATCCCAAAGCCGCGATTGTGGCGTTAGGCTCGTTGCTGCAGAAACCAGGCGCGGCTCTGGTCGACCTGCAGATGAGGTATCCGAACCTTGAAGATGTCTATCTCCAATTGATGGACGGCGCTGCCTTCGCGCATCGGGAAGACGCATGATCCAGCTTCGCGGTCTCGGTGCGCTTTCCTGGGCTTATCTGCTCGAGGCCTCGCGCAGTAAAGCCGCCGTGTTTTGGAACCTCGTTTTCCCGCTGTTCACCCTGATTGGATTTTCCTACATCTTCGGCGGCGGAGAACCTGTGCCCGTGGCGCGTGTCGTGCCCGGGATCATGACGATCAACCTGCTCGCGGCAGCGTTCTTCGGCATTTCCATGCACATGGTCACGCTCCGCGAGAAAGATCTCTATCGGCGCTTTTGGGCCACTCCGCTTACCCCGCTCACCGTGGTATTGGCCCACTCGGTGACCGCACTGGTGAACATGCTGGTCTCCGTTGTTCTGCAGCTTGCTGTGGCCTTGGCGCTCTTCCACATCTCACTTCATGGCTCCGCCGTCACCCTGGCGATTGCGGTCTTGCTTGGCGCCTTCGCATTCATTCCGCTCGGCCTGCTCGTAGGCAGCGTCGCCCAGAATACGAAAACCGCTCCCGCGATCAGTAATCTCCTGTTCTTCCCGCTCAGCTTTCTCTCCGGCGCGGCGATGCCGTTGTACTTCATGCCGGTCTGGATCCAGCGCTTGGCGACCCTTCTGCCTTCAACCTACCTAGTGGAACTTCTGCAGGATGTGATGCTGCGCGGCTACGGGCTCAGGGAAATTGCGATTCCCGCCGGAATACTGGCCCTGACTGGCATCGCCGGCTTTGCCTTCAATGTCTGGCTCTTTCGGTGGGAGAGCGCGCAGCCGATCAATCGGCGAGGCTTGGTCCTGACAGTCGCAAGCTTGGCGATTATCTACGGCGCGGTCTTTGTTCACGGTATGAACCTCGAGTCGGCTCGCGCGCCCGAGCAAAGGAATTCAGGCAGATTCAAGCTCACCAGCGATACGCGGATCCTCAGGGGGATGACGATTCTCGACGGACTGGGCGGCCGCATCGAGCACGGAGAGGTGGTCCTAGAGGGGAACCGAATCGTCGACGTTGGCCCCGCCGACGGGAGCATCCCAAAGGGCGTGCCGGTGACCGACTTTTCCGGTCTGTACATGATTCCAGGGCTCATCGATTCGCACATTCACCTCGGCGGATCGGGCGGCGGATCCAGTTCGCCCGAGGAATTCGCGCCCTCGCGGGTGGTGCGCGACACGCAGGTCTTCCTGGCGCTCGGAATCACGTCTTTCCTTTCCTTGGCTGACAACGTCGAGGACTTGCAGCGGCTGAAACAAGACGTGGCGTCAGGCGCAATGCGCGCCCCGCGGCCCTTCTTGTCCGGCCCTGTGATTACCGCCCCTGGAGGCCATCCCGCGAAGCTGTTCTCTTTCATGCCCGGCCTCGCCGAATACATGACCCGGCAGGTTGACTCGCCGGCGGCGGCCGAGAAGGCAGTTCGCGAGTTGGCCGCTATGCATGTCGACATCGTTAAGCTCTACCTGGAAGAAGGCTGGCCCGGGCAATCGTTTCCAGTTTTGTCGCAACCGTGCCTGCAGGCGGCAATCCGCACTGCCAAAGAGCTTGGGCTTCGCACGACCGTGCACGTGGACAACGACGAGCACGCCCGAATGGCGATCGAAGCCGGCGCCGATGGTATTGAGCACGTGCCTCCTGACCTCACCGATCAGACCATCCAGCGAATGGTGAACAAGGGTGTCACGTTGACGCCAACGTTAGTCGAATCCGAAGGATTGGCCATGGCCATGTCGGGCGTGCCAGTCACAGATCCGTTGGTGCAAAAGTGGGAGAATCCTTCCATCGTTGCTTCGCTGCAATCGCCCGACTCCTGGATTGCCCGGTCGCGCCAGTCGAAAGAAACCGTTGACTACTATGTCCAGCGGTTTGAGCGAGCCAAGAACGCGCTTCGCCGTGCCGTCGCGGCGCACGTGATCGTTCTTGCCGGCAGCGACTCCGGCAACCCTGGTTCTTTCCACGGCCCAGGTCTGCTGCGTGAACTGGACCTGTTGGTGGAGCAAGGCGGCATGACTCCGTCCGCTGCGATTGTTTCGGCCACCAGCGCCGCTGCCAGGCGCCTGGGGCAAAGCGATATCGGCCGTATTGCCCCCGGAGCTTTCGCCGACCTGGTTGTCCTCGATGCCGATCCTACCCGCGACATCCGCGCGGTAAGCGCAGTTCGCGCCGTCTATTTAGGCGGCGTGCCCCTGGATCGCGACTCGTTGCTCAGCAAGCGTCCCGGAAACTGGAGCCCACTTTTCAGTTACCCTGCGCCCTCAAAACAATAGATTGCCGCTTAGGGCTTCGACCATGGCAAGGGCCCACAAGGAAATTGGCCCCGTGGCCAAGGCGCATGGAACTCCACCCAGACGTAGGAGACGCCAGACGATAATCATTTCACAATGTCGCGAACCGCGAGGCAGGTGTAAACTCGGGGGTTCGTTTTAGCGGTTAAGGAGATCGTAATGACACGACGACGGAGCGTATTTTCGTGGTGGCGCTTTGCTAAATGGGGCCTTTCTGCAGCGGCCATCGCTGCCTTTCTTCTTCCATTCGCGGTCCAGGCACAGTCCGCCGAGGAAGCCGCACGCATTGCGAGCACGCTCTCCAGTCAGTCCCAATCGGTAATCCAGCGCCTGTCGGGTCTGGATGCCCTGCCTGCGGACGGATGGAAGACCCATGTGGGCGATCTCGCGCATGGTGAAGCTCTCGATCTGGATGACTCAAGTTGGCCCATCGTCGGCGCCAAGGCCGAGGCCGCGACCGACGCAGTCTGGTATCGCCGCTCCATCACAGTGCCTCCCACGCTGAACGGATACGACCTCACGGGCGCCAGAATCTGGTTCAGCTTTCACGCCTCCGCCAACGGGCCCATGCCGGAGATCATCTACTTGAATGGCCGTCGCGTGGCCATGGGCGACGACCTTGAACCCATCGTTCTCTTCGATCATGCAAAGCCCGGCGACACTGTGCTGGCCGCGGTCAAACTTCTGCCCACGGTCGACAAAAAGTCCTTCGGGGGGACGGAGCAGAAGATCGAGTTTTCTGAGAACCGGCCCAATCCGGATGACTTACGAATCGAATTTCTCACTTCCGCCATCCTGCTTCCGAGTCTGTCCAGAAATGTCTCTGCCGACACTGCTGTGCTCGAAAAGGCCATCGGCGCGGTGGATCTGAAGGCGCTCGACGCGGGCGATCAAAAGGCCTTTGACGCCTCGCTCCGGCACGCACAGGAACAACTGGAAACGCTGAGGCCCACGCTCCAGCAAGCCACCCTGCACCTTACGGGCAACGCACATATCGACGCGGCGTGGCTCTGGCCCTGGACCGAGACCGTCGACGTCGTCAAGCGCACCTTCGGCACGGCCCTGCAACTGATGAACGAGTACCCCGGCTACACCTATACCCAGTCCGCCGCCGCCTATAACGAATGGATCGCAGAAAAATATCCAGAGATGAATGCCGAGATCAAGCGGCGCATCAAAGAGGGCCGCTGGGAGATTGTCGGCGGCATGTGGGTTGAGCCCGACTTGAACATACCGGACGATGAGTCCACGGCCCGTTCCTTGTTGATTGGAAAGCGCTGGTTCCAGAAAGAGTACGGCGTCGACGTTCATATTGGCTGGAACCCAGACTCGTTCGGCTATAACTGGCAGTTACCACAGATCTATAAGAAGTCCGGCGTGGATTACTTTGTCACCCAGAAGATGGCTTGGAATGACACCAACCAGCTGCCCTTCAAGCTATTCTGGTGGGAATCGCCAGACGGCAGCAAGGTCCTCACTTACTTTCCCCATGATTACGTTCATATCGATCTGAATCCCGTCCGTTTGGCGGACGATCTCGCAACTGCGCGCAAGCAGGCTCCGGGATTGACCGAGATGATGGACCTCTATGGCGTGGGCGATCACGGTGGCGGCCCCACCCGCGCCATTCTGGACGAGGGTGTGCACTGGATGCAGCCCGGCAAAATCGTCCCGCCGATGCGGTTCGGCACGGCCTCCGCCTATTTTCATGACGTCGCCGGTAAGGTGGATAGTAACTCCCCGGAGTGGAACTATAACTCGATTGCCAAGGGCTACACACCACCTCCTGCGCCGGCGGAAGGAAAGATAAGCATTCCTACTTGGAAGAGTGAAATGTATTTCGAATACCACCGCGGCGTAATGACGACGCAGGCCAACCACAAACGCAACATGCGTCAAAGTTCCATGTGGGCATTGAATGCCGAGAAGTACGCCTCCCTGGCATGGCTGGATGGAAAGCCATACCCGGCAGATGCACTGACCGAGGCATGGAAGAAGATCACCTTCAACGATTTTCACGATTTGGGCGCCGGATCGGGTATCGGCATCATCTACAAAGATGCGCAGCGCGACTATGATCAGGTCCGATGGTCGACGAATGAAATCTCCAGCAATGCATTGAGTATCATCGCCGCGCACGTGAACACCCGCGTGGTTGGCGGAGTTCCTGTGTTCGTCTTCAATCCTCTGGCGTGGCAGCGCTCCGGACTGGCGACGCTGGAGGTTCAGATGCCCTCCGCGATTGTGGGCCCGCTGTCGGTCCTCGATCCGCAAGGCCGCGTTCTTTCCTCGGAGATTCTTGCCAGCGACCAGGCAACTAACACGTATCGCCTGCTGGTGGACGTCAAGACCGTGCCTTCGATCGGCTACACGATTCTTCATGTCGTTTCCGGCGCCAGGCCGGCGCCCACCGATCTGAAGGTTAGCGGCCTGACCATGGAGAATGCGAACCTGCGGGTCACGGTGGATCCGAAGACCGGCTGCATTACTAGCCTGTTCGACAAGCGCTCGAACTTCGAGTCGCTGGCCGGCGGCGCCTGCGGCAATCAACTCCAGACCTTCAAGGACACTCCCAAGGATTACGATGCGTGGAACATCGATCCCGGCACGTTCGATCACATGACACCGATCGACAGTGTGGATTCAGTGGAACTGATCGAAAAGGGTCCGCTGCGCGCCGTAATTCGCGTGTCACGCGCCTGGCAAAACTCGAAGTTCGTGCAGGACGTTACCTTGTATGCCGGAGCCGATCAAGTCGATGTAGTGAACGACATCGACTGGCATGAGACCCACGTTCTGCTGAAGTCCGCCTTCCCGCTGGCCGCAACCAGCAACCATGCCACATATGAAATTCCTTTCGGCAGTATTGAACGCCCCACCACGCGCAACAACACTTGGGAGAAGGCGCAGTTCGAGGTCCCTGCGCAACGCTGGGCCGATCTCGGCGATGGACAGCATGGCTTCAGCCTAATCAATGAGTCCAAGTTCGGATACGACGATCAAGGCAATGTGCTGCGTCTAACGCTGCTGCGTTCGCCGGTTTGGCCGGATCCAGAGGCCGATCGCGGGCACCATCACTTCCGCTACGCCCTCTACCCCCACGCCGGCGACTGGAAGCAGGCCCTCAGCGTTCGGCATGGCTATGAGTACAACTACCCACTGCAAACCATGCAGGTTGCGGCGCACGCCGGCACGCTGCCTCTGGAGCATTCCTTCGCGTCGGTTCAACCGGAGAATGTTGTGCTGACGGCGATGAAGAAGGCCGAAGACACCGACAGTCTCATTTTCCACGCGTATGAATGGGCGGGTAAGTCCAGCAACGTGACGTTCACCGTACCTAAGGGAGCTACAGGCGCCATACTCACCAACCTTCTCGAACAGCCACAAGGATCGCCGCTGACGATTAACGGAGACCAGCTAACTGTGCCCATCCATCCCTTCGAGATTCTCACCCTTCGCGTCGATTATCTGCGCGACTCGAAGCCAGGACGCGCCAATCGTGACGGAGATGCGACCCGAGTTAAGGAAGGGGAGTTACGCGCAAAGTAATTAGCACCAGATACAACGGCTCACTTTATCGACAAACGACGACTTAGCTGGGGAATTTGTTTTCAGCGCGCAGCGCCCGCACTCTCTGGCCGGACAAGCAAGGCAAGCCGCGGAAACAGGAAGTGGCCGCCAGCGTCATCGATCACATTTACCTGGCAGGTATAAAAGCCGGGTTTGAGCGATGTCAGCGGCACGTCTAACTGGAAGACGGCAGCCTTCCGCTCGCGCGCATTCAATTCCGTCAATTCCACCAGCGAACTTTCGTAGGCTTTGACTTTGCCCTGAAAGAACGCGACGTTCGACAAAAGCCGGATGCCGGACTTGCTTTCCTGGCCTCTTGCAGAATCCGGGACCGCCGGTCGCGCCGGGTCGTACACCTCATAATAAAGAAAGAGATGCTGCGTGGCCGAGAAGACATGCGTGACGTTTGGGATGATCTCGGAACCGTCGTGCACCAACGGGTTCAGGTTCGCACTCGTCTTGATCTTTGTCGTTTCAATCTGGTTCGCCAGCACCACCGAGCTCATCTTCAGCGGCCATGCCTTCAACTCCGGCACCTCGATGTCGGTTTCGAACGACGCCATGCGTCCAGTCTGATTCTCGCGCACCACAAATTTCAGGTGATACTTGCCGCTCAGCAGGCTCATGCCCGTGTCGTACTGCACATTCTTCTTTTGCACTTCGGCCGACGTGCTTACGGCGAGTTTCACGGTGTCGCGAATTCTACTTAACGGATGGTGTTCGCTATCGAGCACCATTCCAATCACATCCAGCGTTGCTTTGTCGCGGTCGCTGCTGCGCACGAAGGGAATCTGCGAGCCCGGCACCACCAGCGAGATAGGAACGAAAAACTTGTTACCATCCAACCGGAAGTAGGCGACGCCCAGATACAGCGGGAAATCCGTGGCCGGTAACTCAGATGCAAGTTCCTCCTCTAACTGCCGCTCCTTGTCGTCCTGGGTGGAATGCTGATAATCGGCGGGAGCGTAGTAACCGCGGCGATAGTCGATCTTCACATCGCGCAGATTGCTCCTCACTACGATGTGACGGTAACGCCCGTCGCGCGCGGGGTTCGTGCTGTGATAGCCGAGCAGATAGTAAGTCGATGTATCTTGCTGCACTCCCTTGAAAATCTTGCTGAAGTCGTTGGAGTCGAGAAAAGCTCGGCCGCCGGTATCGCTGGCCAGCGTCACCAGCGTTTCTTGGTTGGCGAAATTGGAATTCAACGCATTGAGCGTCGCCTGTCCGGAATACGCCGAAACGCCGCGCAGGCTGGCGTTCTGCGCTTCCCCGCCCGCCACCAGCGCCTGCAGACCGCGCATGTCCATGGTGTAAATCGCCAGATTGGAACGCACCGCCGCGTTCACCGCCGCGCGCAGTTCCGATTGATTCTCGATGCCGGTTCGATCCATGCCGCTGGAAAAATAAATCAGCGACTTTTTTTGCTGCACGTGCGCCAGCTTTTCCGCCACCGAGCGCAACGCCTCCAGACGCCGGTCGGTGTTGAAGATGTTGTATTCTGTATCGTCCGCGTTAAAAGGCTGTCCCGTGTCGGGCGTCCCCTCTGTCGTTCCCGTGGTGCCTTCCTCAAAACCCTGGCCGCTGCCTGCACTGAATGCGTTCAACTGTTTTTTCAGGAGTGCTTGGTCCGCAGTAAAATCCTGATTTACCAGCAGCGAACTTCCCAGCGAAACAATCGATACCAGGTCCGCGGGAGCCATTTGGGTATCGACGTAACGTTCGGCGGAACTGACTGCGCGGTCGATCTCATCCGGTTCCATGGCCGAGAGGTCGAAGAACAGGACAATCAAGCGCCGGTCTTTGAACTGGGCCGACAAATCCGCTGTGGAGGCCGTGGTACTCGCCTGCCCAGATGCTGCTTCCGGCAGCGGTTTTGCCTGTGCGACATCGGACGCGGGCACGGCATCGACGTTCTCCACATCGAAGGAAACAATCTTCTGCGGCTTGTTGTCCTCGAGTATTGTAAAATCTTCCGGCTTCAATCCCGGCACAAACTTTCCGCTCTTATCCCTCGCCGTTACGTTCACCAGGACGAGATCCGATTCCGCGTGAAACACATATCCGGTTTGTTGCTGCGATGGCGAAGTTGAGCATAGGAGCACAAGCGCCAGCAGCACCGCTACGGCTTGATCGGCGAATCGGTTTGGAGTCACAGTCATAAGAACCCTGTTCGAAAGCGTTCCCCGCAGCGGCATCCTTTTCAGAAACGAAAGCGTGACGTAATCGTGAACTGTCGCATGGCGCCGGCCGCCGTAACCCGGCCAAATGTAGGCGAGTTATAGTTGGTATCAATCGACGAGTAATTCACTAAGTTTAAAATGTTGGTGGCCTGCGCCCGAAACTCCAGCACGCGCGCCTCCTTGAGCGGAAAAAGTTTTGTGAATGCCATGTCAAACACTTTGCTGCCCGGACCCATGATGCTGTTACGCCGCGCATCCCCGTAGGTGCCCGCGGGCGGTTTAGAAAATGCGGCGATGTTGAACCACTCCGCAATCGAGGGATGCGCCAGGCTCACCGATTGCCCAAGGACCAAGTTCGGCCGCAAAGTACCGTTGGTTCCACCATTCACGTCACTGATTTCATTCAGGAACCGTGGTGTAAACGGCAGCCCTGACGCGATCATCCAGTCGCCGCTCCATTGCCAGTCGCCAAAAACGGCCCGCAACGGAGAATTTCCCGTGAGCCAACGTTTGTCGTGACCAAGCGGCAGTTCGTACAAATAATCCGCGATAAACTTATGGGTCTGGTTAAAGCTGGAGAGTCCACGTTCCGCGGACAGATCGAAGGGATTCTGCGCAACGTTGGCCGCGCCTCCGCCCGACGAACCCCCACCTCCGGCGCCGGTGCCACCCGCACCCAGTCCAGGGGTATTCGCTCCCGAGGTTGCCCCCGCGCCAATGGAAGACGCGTCATCGAGCGACTTGGAAAATGTGTAGGTGCCCCCGATCGCGAATCCTGCCGACAAGCGCTTGCGCAGGCGCACCGACGCCGCGTTGGCCTCCGAGTCCGCCACTGAATTTTCGTAGGTGAAGGCGTCAACGCCGGAAATACGAATCCCACTCGCGGTTCGGTTTGGGGCTTCCAGAATATCGAGATCCGTTCCCTTGGTTCCGGTGTAGTCGAGATTCAGCAGCAGGGCGGGGCGGATCTGCTGTTGAATGTCAAGATTGCGAATCTGCACATAGCCCAGCCGGTAATTTGGATTCACGGCATAGCTGTTGGTGATGCCGGTGGGCGGCGGAAATCCGTTTTGCAGCGTCAGCGTTGCAGGATACGTTGGAGGTAGCGGCTCAACGTTAGTTGCCGTGGTGGAGAACGGCGGCTGATAGGCGAGTTGCTGTGCGATGCCCTGATAGGCGCCCGTGTTGTAGTTGATACCATAACCGCCGCGCACTACGGTTTTGGAAAACGGCTTCCAGGCAAAGCCGATGCGCGGCGCGAAGTTGTTGCGATCCGGCCGAACCAGGCTGCCCGGCAGGCCGCCGCTGTTTGGCCCCGGCTGAATTGGCGTTACTGGCGTCGATCCAAGCGGAAGCGCCGGATTCAGAACGCCGGGAGAGAGATCGAGGTTCACAATGCGGTTGTTGATTTCTGTCAGCGGCGAAACATACTCGTAGCGCACCCCGAGATTGAGCGTCAGATTCGCGCGCACCTTCCACTCATCTTGCGCATACAAATCCCAGTAATTGCCGCGGAAGTAGTCGCTCTGTCCGAACTGCACGGACGTTTGCTGGGGCAATCCGAGCAGAAAGTCCGCAAAATCGTATCCCGTCCCGGCGACGGGCTGGCCGCCACTCACCTGCGAAGTGTTGGTGCCGGAAAAGACGAACGAGCCGCGCGGATTGCTGTCGGTTTCCGTATTCACCTGCACGCGCCGGAAGTCTCCGCCCCAGCGCCAGGTATGCTTGCCGTGATTCCAGACCACATTGTCGGAGAAAGTGTAGGTCTGGGGTCGCGTCAGCGATGGGGTCGTGTCCTGAAGACTGGCGAAGTTCGTGAAAGAAAGATTCGGCAGTCCCCAGTCGAACGGGTTCGTTGAAACTCCCGTGATTCCGAGCGTGCCCGTAATGTTGTTATTGAAAGCGTAGAGATTCTGCGTGTGCGTCCGGTTGCGGTTAAAGTCGGCGCGAACAATGTTAGTCAGTTTTCCGATACTGCGCGTGTACGACACCGGGACGTCAAAGCTGCGCACGGTTGTGCTGCCGCCGACGCTCGGAAACGGATTCGTTAGCGTAGCGGTCGATTGATGGTAGTGGAAGCCGACCTGCAGGCTGTTGCGTGGAGCGTTGCGGCCTCCGCCTCCGCCGCGGCGTCCGCCTGCGGGCGCTGCGCCAATGCTGTGGTTCACACGAATGTTCAGATCGTCGCTGTCGCTCGTGGCGGAAGTCACGTAGTGGAAGTTCTGATAGTTGCTTCCCTGAAAACTCGGACACGGAATATACTGCAACAATCCCGCCGCGGTACCGCTGGACTGCCCGGTCCATGGGCACGTTTGTGAACTGAATCCTGGAATGATGTTGCCGGCGTAAGGGGTATTAGTCACAGGATTGAAAAGTTGTACCTGCTGCCCTTTCGCGGACCCCGAAGTGTAATTGACCCCGGAAAAGTTTCCCTGCCGCTCAGCCAGCGTCGGCACCGTCGAAAATTGATCGAAAGGATTCTCCCCGTGCCTGCCGTTGAAGTTGATGAAGTAAAAAGTCTTGGTCCCGCCGTGGTAGATATGAGGAATGTTCAGCGGTCCGCCCACGGAACCGCCGAAACTATTCTGCACATACGCCGGTTTTTCCGTCGGCTGGCCGGTGAGCGCAAACGGCGAAGCATTCAGCGCCGAGTCGCCGATGCCGTAATACACCGATCCATGCGGTCGATTGATGTCAAACCCGCGCCGGCCAAAAACCATCGGCCCTCCGCCACCGAAGCCTCCGCCTCCGCGGCCACCGCCCGTACCGCCAAATCCGCCTCCGCCTCCGAATCCACCTCCCTGTTGGCGGGCGTCGTCGAATCGCTGCTGTAGTTGATCAGCGCTCATGGCATTGAACGAATTGGTAGTGTTGCCCGCAACCGCGACAGATTCCGTGGCGCTATTCGGCGCAATCCCCGGAACCGGCATCCCGGCGGGCGCTACATCGCTCATCGAGCCGCCTGCCGAGCTACCTGCCGAACCGCCAGCCGCATCCTGCCCCGCTTCACTTTGAAACACGGAAAGATTCTGAAAGCCGCGCCCGGCAGCACTCGCGCGCCGCTGCTGGTCTCTATCGTTGCTCGCTTCGCGCGCCCGCGACAGCAGCACCAGTTCGAAGTTCGCCTGCACATCCTGATGGGTTGCATCCAACACCACATCGTGCGCGCTCGCGGCAAACGCCGCCATCTGCACCCGGATGGTATAGTGGCCATCGGCGGGAATCTGCAACCAGTAACTGCCGTCCACATCCGTCGACGTAACAACTTGTTCCTTGGTGGCCATGTTCGCCGCGGAAACTCCAGCGCCGGGAATTGGAATGTTCCCCGACTTCACCACGCCGTGAATGGTGCGTGCTGAAGCCGCCGGCAGAGCGGCTTGCCCTGGCAACGGGTTCGGGTGGAACACTACAACATGAAGTAAGAAGAGGAACTGAAAGACGAACTCCGGGCGCAGCGTGCCCTTGATAGCCGAAAGTCGAAGAACGGAATTCCTCATGGTCTCGCGCAGATATTCGGCGCTGTCTTAGTCGGATGATACCGTTCTCGCACGCCCTGTACTGTAGAGTTTTGTGACTTTTCTCTAAAACTTTGTCACCACCAGAGCGCCATTCTGAAGGCAAATCGCCGCCCGGTTTGGTATGCTGTTCGGAATCTTCCAGGGTACGCACTTCGGGGGTTGGGGACTTCGTCATGCTGGCTGGTATTCGGACTCGCGACTTACGCAAAATCTACACTTCACCGCCGCCTTCCGCCGCCGGTGGCGGCTTCGGTTTCGGCGTAGCGCCCAGCAAAGGGAAGAAACAGTTCAAGCCGCAGATCGTCGCTCTCGACGGCCTGTCGCTTGAGATCTCGCCCGGAGAGATCTTCGGTCTGCTCGGACCGAACGGCGCAGGCAAGTCGACGACGGTAGGAATCCTGACCACCCGCGTGCGGCCGACGGGCGGCCAGGCGTGGATCGGCGAGCACGATGTGTGGGCGGAACAGGTCGTGGTCAAGCGGCTGATTGGAGTGGTTCAGCAGCGTCCGAACCTGGACTTTTCTCTCACCGCTCGCGAAATTCTGCTCTTTCACGGCGCCTACTTCGGCCTCGACTCCGAGGAGCGAGCGAAGCGGGCGGAGACGCTGCTCGATCGCTTCAAGCTCCGCGACCGTGCCGATCAAATGGTTCGCGGATTCTCCGGCGGCATGATGCAGCGCCTCTCCATTGCGCGCGCCATGATGCACGACCCGCAAGTACTTTTTCTGGACGAGCCCAGCGCCGGCCTCGACCCGCAAACCCGATTGCTGCTATGGGAGATCATCCGCGAATACAACCAGCGCGGCAAGACCATCCTTCTGACCACGCACAATATGGAAGAGGCCGACGCCTTGTGCCAGCGTCTGGCCATCATCGATCATGGCCGTAATATCGCCCTCGGCACGCCTCGCGAGTTGAAGGCGTCCGTGCCTGGCGGCTATCTGCTCCGCTTGCGCTTCGGGCAGCGGTCCCCGGAACTGTTGCAGCGTCTCCAGACCCTGCCGGGTGTGAGGGAAGTGCGCGCAAACACCGACGGGAAGAATGGCGCGAGTTCGGAGGCAGCCGGCGACAACTCTGCCGACGTGTACGCCGATCGTGGAGGCTCGCTGGTTTCTGAGATTGCCAATCTTGCCTCCAGCGCCTCGGTCGAATTGTGCGACGTGCACATCTCGGAGCCCAGCCTGGAGAATCTCTTCTTGCACCATACTGGAAGGAGTTTGCGCGAATGAACTGGAAGACTTTTCTGGCACTGCTCGGGCGCGATGCCCATGTCGCTCGCCGAAACCTCGTCCCTTCGCTGATGCAGACTTTTCTGCAGCCGTTGATGTTTGTGTTTATCTTTGGACGAGTGATGGTGTCGAGCGGCTACATGCCTCCCCAATACAAGAGCCTGCTGTTGCCCGGGATCATGGCGATCAGCATGGTGTTCACGGGAGTTTGGGCGGTCGCGATGCCTCTGATTGGTGAATTTCAGTTCACTCGCGAGATCGAAGACCGCTTGCTGGCGCCGATAGAAATCTCGTGGCTGGCGATTGAGAAAGTATTCTTTGGTACGTTCCAGGCGCTGATCGCCGGACTGGCGGTGATCCCGGCCGGGTGGCTGCTGCTGCGCCCGGGAGTGGGACTGAACCTGCGTTCTCCGCTGAGCTTTGCCTGCGTTACGCTGCTGGTGGCGCTTTTCTCCGCCTGCGGCGGTCTGGCTCTGGGTTGCAGCATGAGCCAGAATCACATCGGTCTCATGTTCAGCATGGTCCTGACTCCGATGATTTTTTTTGGCTGTACCTATTATCCCTGGAGCGCGTTAGCGCATTTTCCCATCCTGCAGAGAGTCGTCCTGGCGAATCCCCTGGTGTACGCCAGCGAAGGCCTGCGTGGCACGCTCGTACCTCAGTTCCCGCACCTCCCGGTGCTGGCTGTGTTCGTAGCGTTGGCGGTCTTTGACGCGCTGTTTCTGGGCATCGGGCTGCGGCAGTTTCACCGCAAGGCGGTCAGTTAGGCTGACAACGGAACTCTAATACCGCAGATATCCAATCCCCACCCGCATGTGGTGCAACAAGCTGTCGGGCGTAACCAGGGCAATGGTCAGTCCCAGCGTCGCGTGGACGATCGCAAGCGGATAGAGGCTGCGGTAGCGGCGAAACATCTCGCAGAAGAAGAGGGCGCCGATCAGCGTTGCGGTAGTAAGAATGGGACTGGGCAGGTGCGCGACGGCAAAGATCGTGGACGCCATCCAAACCGCAGCCGAGCTTCCATACAAGTCTTCAAAGCGGTTGAAGAAAAACGATTGCAGCATGAATTCCTGAATCAGAGCCCAGATTAAGTATCCCCATGCCAAACGCAAATTGGGCGACCAGGCGGGATTGGCGGGAATTTGTCCGCTTAGACAGCGCACCACAGTCACCATGAAAGCAACCGTCGCCAGGCCGATCCCCAGCACTATGCTGGCACCGAACGCCTTTGGCAATCCTAGGCCGAGGCGCTTGAGCGACGAACGATCGATCAGCACATCGCGCAGCACGAGGACCACAATCGTGATTATCGCGATGGAGCCCCAGCGATTGCGGATCGCCGTCGTCGGCGCCCAAAGCGCAAACTCCAGAAACAGAAACGCAATGACGATCTGCGCCCAAACGAAGTATCGGCGGCAGCCAGGCGCAAGCGCAAGGCTCCGGATCTTCAGGACCAGAGGAATCGCAGACGCTTCTGCGGGAAGAGGTTTCGACTCAAGTGCCATTTCGCCTACTTCTATCTTTGCACATTGGCGGCCGCGGACTAGAACCAGAACGTCCAAATGGCGTCCACGCTGGCATGGGTGATCGCCGAGGCCGGCACTCGCCGCCGCTGGCGCCATGCCCGGCCGTAGAATATCCCGGCGACGCTTGCCAGCACGACGTAGCGCCAGTTGAAGTGCACCGAGCTTTTACTGAGACGCTTGTTGAAATGTGAGAGCCCGAATAGCACCGCCGTAATCGCAAGCGCCGCTCGCCGTCCCACCCGCCGTTCCAAAAAGTTCTGCACCCACGCGCGAAAATAAAGTTCCTCTGGGACCGCAATGAAAATGAAAATATAGATCCACGTCGGAATCATCGAGACCCGCAGCGCGTGGCCATGCGGATGGAGAAAGCCCAGCGCCATCCCTACCGCCAGAACCAACGGCGTAAAGAAAGCCAGCTCTCGCAACCCAGTCTTCCAATCGCTCCAGCGAAAGTGAAAGTCAAATCCCGTCCCGCGCAATTGCCGGATCGCGACGAATCCATAGAGCGCCGCATCGACGAGGAGCAATTTCCCCAGGCCCGTCAGCCCGCTCGGCCAAGCCCGCTCGAACCAGCGCAAATCAACCGCCAGCCCCAGCGTCAGCAGCACGATCGCGTCCCGCCAATTGCCACGTTGTTCGGGATCGGCAATTACAGCCTGCCCCAGCAGCCAGGCGATCGCCACCGGCAGCGCCGCGTAGAGAGCGCACCATCGCCACGAAAACATCTGCTGCGACCATGAAATCAAAGCGTAAGGCAGAGCGCAGAGTACTGGTAAGGCATTTCGCAACGTTGACGGCCAGCGGGCGCATGACCGCCCAATGCGTCTCCCGGCAATCCCAAACGCGGCTGCCGGTACCAACTCCAGCACCAGCACCGCGATCGCCGCCGGCGTTGCGTTTTGCATGGCAATTATCTTAATTCGGGAGAGAGTTCGGGACAAAGTTCAGGAGAAAGTTCGCGGCACTACGGCCGGATTTCGATGGGAGTCCCGTCTGGCACAAGTTCCCAGATTTCGTCTATTTCCTGATTCGTCACCGCGACACATCCATCCGTCCAGTCCTGCGCTCGATGCGTGGCGCCCAACCATCCGAAGCCGTTCGGCAGGCCATGAATCATGATCTCGCCACCGGGAGAAACTCCGCGTTGGGCCGCTCGCTCCTTGTCCTGCTTATTCGGATAGGAAACGTGAATCGACTTATAGAAGCGGCTCTTCGCGTTGCGGCGGTCGAGGATGTACCGCCCCTCCGGAGTCTTGTGATCTCCCTGCTGCTCTTTGGCGCCAATCGGCGTGCCTCCAAGAGCCACTCTGTAAGTGCGCAGGACCTTGCCACGCGAGAGTAAAGTCAGAGTGCGCTGGCTTTTCACGACGATCACCTGGTCCGCCTTCGCGGCGCTATCGTGCACGGCCAGCATCCCGATGAGCAACAGTAGGATCATGCCGGCAGTATGTATGTTCTTCGCGTGAAATGCTAGCCTGAACGAGCTGCGGAAGATCCCAAGGTTTCGTATCAGGGCATCGCTTTAGCGATGCCCCTTCAGGAACTGGACTGACTCCGCGGCCGGTGAAACCGCGATGCGCAAACGCCTCCTCCATTTCGTTGCAACCGTTGCGCTTATGCCGCTAGCGCTGTCCCCGCACTCATCGGGCGCTACCGCTGCCCGCTGGACTCTCATCAACCAACCTTCCCGTCTAGTCAATGGAACTCCCGTTCTCTTTCGCGTCACCACGCCGAAGCCGGTGCGCGCGCTTTCGGGCAACTGGCTGGGACACGAGATCGCGTTCAGCTACGATGCGAGCCACAAAGTGTGGTTCGCGCTCGCCGGAGTCAGTCTTGAAACTAAACCGGGAACCTATCCCATCGACCTTCACGCCGACACTTCCTTGGGACAATCTGCCGGTCAAGCCATCTTCTTCGAAAAGAAAATTCGAGTGGAACGCCAACGCTATCCGCGCGTGTCGCTGCAGGTTCCAGCGCGCTATACCGCTCCCAGCCCCGAAGACCAGCGCCAGATCGACCAGGACAAGGAAACAAAAACCGAGATTTTTAAAACAGTCAGCGCCAGCCGCGAATGGAAAGGATCGTTTGCGCCTCCGGTGGATGCCGCGATCTCCGACGTGTTTGGAGTCGAGCGCGTCTTCAACGGGGCGGTGCAGAGCACGCATCAAGGGCTCGACTTCCGCGTCCCCAGCGGAACCTCGGTAGCAGCTGTCAATAGCGGCCACGTGATTCTGGCGCGGCTTCTATTCTTTGAGGGGAATTGCGTGGTCATCGACCACGGCCAAGGCCTGCTTACTCTCTATCTGCATTTGTCGAAGTTTTTCGTCAAGGAAGGCGACGCTGTGGATAAAGGCCAGCCCATCGGCCTCAGCGGAGGCACAGGACGCGCCACCGGTCCGCATCTGCACCTGGCGGTGCGCTGGCAAGGCGTATATCTGGATCCGCAGGTCCTGCTGAGATTAAACTTGCCGTGACCGACTGATGAATCGTACGCTGGAGCGACGGGCGTCTCGCCCATCCAGCCGGGCCTGACTCCCGACTCTCCACAATTACCCGGTCGCTGTCTCAGTAGCCCGACGCCAGCAGCGCATCCTCCGCGTCCCACACTCCATCGCGGAACGCAACGCTCTTCCCCGAGATCGCAGGAATGCGCTCGCCGGGAACAATGATTCCTACGAGGTTCAGCGGATCGGCGGCCGCGATAACGACGCGCTCGCCACTCGCAATTTGAGGCAGTTTGCGATGCGCACGCAACGATTCGACGGCGACCGGAAGCGCGAACTGCTCACCCAGAAATCCATCGACGAAGCGCCCGCCGCGAACTTCGCCGCGATCCTCAAGCCGGCGGTAGCCGATTTGCAATTCACGCCATCGCGGCAGATTGGTTTCCCGCGCCAGCAGATCGCGAAAGACAACGCCATAGCGCCGCAACAACATCCAGCAGCAGGACTCCACGCTGCGGTCGCGATCCGCGCCTTCGGTATGCAACAGCGACCACCGTCCCGGCGCATGACGCGGCCGACGGACCTTTCCTATTCCGCCGCCAGACGTGCCTTTCGGCGTCACCAGCGCGCGCAGGTTTTCGAATCCATCGGCGGTCACCAGGCCCGCGGCGACCAGTTCCCACAGTCCAGTTTCGATTTCAGCTTTGAGCCGGCCCGTCGCACGCACCATGTCGGGGAAAAACAACGCGCCCCGCTGCTTCAAAAGTTCGAGCACCACCTGCGCCACCGGACTCAAAAACGAACTAGCGGAATCGTCCGCCCCGGGATGGTGTGGACGAAGCCAGTCGGCATCTTCGCGCACGAAGAATGCAATTGGTGCGACGCGCGTCGGGATGACCCGCCGCCGGTGTTCATCGTTTCCCGCGTCTTCCAGAGTCGCTGGATGCGGCGACAGGCGGCCCCATCCGACCACGCCTGTCAGACACAGCTGATCGAGGTGCGCCGGATCGTAGTCGGAAATTCTGCGCGCCAGCACAAAACGTTCCCACGCGCTCGCGGGAATTTCAAATCCCTGTAACTGCCGGATCACTTCCAGCGTTCCATGCTCGCCCCGCACCTGCGTGCCCGGAGCGATGTGCTGCCAGCGTAAAAGCCAGTTCATGAACTGCGCTGCCGGGACGGGCTCGATTTGCTTGCGCAAGGTCGCGACCGTCAGGCGGTGAATGCGAGCCAGCAGACGCCGCTCGCACCATTCGGTTTCAACGTAGGGACAGCCGCCTTCGGCTGTCCGGGCGAGCGCAGCTCGCCTGTCTTCCAGATGCGAATCAACGGGACGGAACTTGCCGCGCAGAATTGCTCCGCTGGCTTCGATGCGGAGTAAAGCTTTCTCAATCGCAGCCGCCGGCAGTCCCAGCCACTCGCCAATTTCCAACGCCGTGGTAGGGCCGAGATGTGACATCCATCCTTGAACCGCAGCCAGCACGGCATCATCAGCTTGTGTGGTGGCGGGGCTCTGCGCCGCCGCTACGGAACGAAGCCCCGTTCCCACAGCATGCATTGCGCGGAACCATTCGACTCGCTCAGCCGCGACCCAGTATTGCCGCCCCCCGGCTTCCGCCACAATCGCGCGATTCTCTCGTTGCAGGCGCTCGAAGAATTCAGTCCAGTGGCCGGTAAGCTTCGAGCGCGTTTCCTGAAAGCTGAGAGCTGATGGCTGACAGCTTCTGTTCTCCGGCATCATCACCAGCGTATGCAGCACATCCTGCAATTCATCGGCGTCGCGCACATCTGGCCACGCCTCTTCCTGCACCTGCGCAATGGCTGCGGGATCGAGCGCCCCGACTTCTTCGAGCACGGACGCGGGCAACATTCGCCGCATCTCGACCGCCCGCGCGCGGCGTTCTTCAAGCGGCGCATCATCCAGATACGCGTACGGATTCGCATTGAGAATTTCGTGCGAGAATTGCGAAGGCACGGGCGTGTCCACTGCCAGGCAGCGAATCTGTCCCTGCTCGATTCCGCGCAAAACCTCGGCGAGACCATCCATATCCATCGCCTCGGTGAGCACGTCTTTCATTACCTCGTGTACCAGCGGATGGTCGGGGATCTTGATGTCGCCTTCGATATTCTCGAAGCACGCCGCCACATCGGGAAAGACCGACGCCAGCAGACCGTCGGAGCGAATGCGCTGAATTTGTGGCGGCACTTTCTTGCCGCCTTGAAAACGCAGCAGAGCCAGCGCTCGTGTCGCATCCCACCGCCAGCGCGTCTGAAAAATCGGCGAAGCGAGCGCTGCCTGCTCCAGGATCGGCGGCATGCTCTCTGGAGCCAGAAATTGAAAAACATCCGCTAGCGGAAAACTGTGCTGCTCGGCGAGCGCGATGTTCAAGCCGTTGTCGGTAGCCGCGGCCTGCAGTTCGAAATTGAAGCCGCGGCAGAAGCGCTTGCGCAAAGCCAATCCCCAGGCCTTGTTGATGCGCCCGCCAAAGGGTGCGTGGATGATCAGTTGCATCCCGCCGCCCTCGTCAAAAAACCTCTCGGCGATGATCGTCGTTTGGGTTGGGACATCGCCCAGCACGGCGCGCCCTTCGAGCACGTATTGGATCAGTTGCTCGGCACCCGATAGATCGAGTCCACATTCTTCGCGCAGCCAACTCACGGCATCGGCCACCGCGGGCAGATTTCGCCATCCTTCTACCGGAACCACCCCCAGCAGGCGGTCGCTGATTTCTTTGCGCAATTCGCCGAGCTGCAATGAAAGTTCCGCAGTCCGCGCCAGTCCCTCGCCCAGCCAAAAAGGAATGCCGGGCGCCGCCCCGTGCGCATCTTCCACCAGCAAACGCCCCGTCCGGTACTCGATTCGCCGGATGCGCCACGACGTGTTCCCCAGCAGCATGACTTCCCCGGCCATGCTTTCGGTGGCGAAATCTTCATCCACCGTGCCCACGACAACGCCTTCCGGTTCCGCAACCACGGTGAAGAGCGCGTTGTCCGGAATCGTGCCGCCGCCTGTGATCGCCGCCAGGCGCGCCCCGCGCCGCGCTCGCAGCTTGCGGTTGATGCGGTCGTGATGCAGGTAAGCGCCATAGCGGCCTCGTTGCGAGGCGATTCCTTCGGAAAGCATTGCCACCACGGCGTCGAAAGTTTCGCGCGCGAGATTGCGATAGGGATAGGCGCGCTTCACCAGCGCAAATAACTCATCCTCGTCCCATCCATCGTTGGTAGCGCCGGCGTCCTCGCCGGCTGTCGTCGCGGCGCTGCCCGAAGCCGCGCAGCAAGCCACGATCTGTTGCGCCAGTACATCCAGCGAAGCTTCCGGAAAAATCAGCCGGTCGAGTTCACCGAGGCGAATCGCCCGCACCAGCACAGCACATTCCGCCAGATCGTCGCGCGTAGTGACAAAAAACCTTCCCTTGGGGATCGCGCCGCGCCAGTGGCCCGACCGCCCCACGCGTTGCAGGGCAACGGCAATCGAACGCGGTGAACTGATCTGGCACACCAAGTCCACCGTTCCAATGTCAATGCCAAGTTCGAGCGATGCCGTCGCCACCAGAACTTTTATCTGGCCTTCTTTCAGCTTGCGCTCCGCCTCCAGGCGCAGCTTGCGCGACAAACTCCCATGATGCGCGGCCACTTTCTCTTCGCCCAGCCGCTCGCCCAGTTGGTGGGCAACGCGTTCGGACAGCCGCCGCGTGTTCACGAAGACCAGCGTCGAGCGGTGCGCATTCACCAGTTGCACGATGCGCTCGTAAATCTCATCCCACATCTCGTTCGAAGCCACCGGGCCCAGTTCCGAAGACGGAACCTCCACTCCGAGGTCGAGCGCGCGCTTATGGCCAACGTTGACGATCACCGGATCGGGCCGCCGATTTTGAGAATCGGAATTGCCCGCAAGAAACCGCGCCACTTCTTCAATCGGCTTCTGCGTTGCGGAAAGTCCGATGCGCACCGGCGGGCGCTGAGTTAGCGCATCCAGCCGCTCCAGCGAAAGCGCAAGATGCACGCCGCGCTTGTCGTCGGCCACGGCGTGTATTTCATCCACGATCACGGTCTCGACATCGCGCAGAATGGCTCGGCTCTTCTCCGCCGTCAGCAGGATATAGAACGACTCGGGCGTCGTGACCAGAATGTGCGGCGGGCGTTTCAGCATCAGGCGCCGGTCTTTCATCAGCGTGTCGCCGGTGCGCACGGCCGTCCGTATCTCGGGCATCAGCAGGCCGCGATCGCCAGCCATCTGCAAAATTTCTCCCAGCGGAATTTCAAGATTTTTCTGGATGTCGTTGCCGAGCGCTTTGAGCGGGGATACATATAAAACTTCCGTGCGATCGCGCAGTTCGCCCGCCAGAGCCTTGCAGACCATGCGGTTAATGCAGGCCAGGAAGGCGGCGAGAGTCTTGCCTGATCCGGTGGGAGCCGAGATCAGCGTGGTGTGTCCGGCCAGGATGTGGGGCCAGCCCTGCTCCTGCGGTTCGGTCGGCGTCGAAAAGCGCGCGGTGAACCACTCCTGCACCAGCGGATGAGCCCAGGCAAGCGAAGGAGAGACTGCGGACGGCATGGAGGTGATTGTAGCGAGAAATTGTGGTTTCGTAAAACGTTCGCCCGACGTTCTCGGAGCGGCGATTTAGGGCTGGGCGTAGTAGCCGGTGCGCGTGCGAGCCGTCGTCCCTTTCTTGTCGACCGTGACCTTGAGTGCGTGGTACTCGTCCGCCTTGTCCGCCTTGGCGGCGTTGAACGAGAGCACGTAAAAAGAATCGGCATCCGCGGTGCAATTTACGATTTCGGTGGCGACGTCATTGCTCGGATTGAAGGCGCGCCCGCCGGTCTGAACTGCGAATACCTGTAAGCCCAGGTCGCCGGGCAGCGCGTGCGAGGGCACGCTTACACCTTTCAAGAATTCTTCGTAGAGCGCCATCCGAATTCCACCTGAACCCGCCAGACTGAGCGGGTCAACGCTATAGACGGTGATGCTCGCCTGCCTGAGCCTGGTGGAAGCGGCCACGATCGTGTTGAAGAACTGCTGCACGTCTTTGGAAGAAAGTTGAACGTTCGGTCCCGCGAGCAACGGCCATCCCGGACTAATCCAAATCATCAGTTTTCTACCGGGTCGCGTTGCCTCATACTCCACCAGCGATTTAAAGGTCCGGAGCGAGATGTCAAAACGCTCTTGCGCACCATAGAAACCCTGCGCCCGGTTAATCGACCGCAGCCCGGTTTCGTATTGGTCGTAGAGCGCCGCCAGAGCATTTCCATCGCGAGAGGGACTGCCCTGACTCTTTGCTTCCGTATCGGTCAACATGACGAGCGACACGGGCTGCACGAGCTTGCCGCCGTTCCGCAACAGAAACTTCTTGACTTCGTCCCGTTCGGCAGCGACGACCTGGAAGGGAGCGTTGACGGCGTCGACCACCAAAACGATTTCAACGGGCGGATCGGTGGTTGCGGCTGCTCCGCCATCGACAGCATTAAAGGAGAGGATGTTTTGCGGCTGTTTATCGTCCAGAACCGTGAAGTCTTGCTTTTGCAGCCCACGAACGGGCGCTCCAGATTTGTCCGTCACCCGCACATCGAGGGTGATCTGGTCCGTGCCGCCTGCCGCTGGAACTGATGGCGCGGCAGGCCGGGGTTGGAGCAGCGGAGGGGGAGTGCTTTGACCCGATACAGCAGAAAGTGGCAGAAGCAGGACAACAAACAAACGGAGGAACCGACCCATGCTGACTTACCTCGCCTTGGAATTCTCCGCCCCAACGTGCGGGAACTGGTACTCGATCCAACTTAGCGAAGTTTAGGCGCGTGTGCGTTAAGAAATCAATGACAACGCACACGCCGCTGTGATTCCGAGCGCGTGGCGCGGCGGGAAGCAGAACGAGTACTTGCGGGGTGGCTCTTTTATTGAGCGCGACAGCGCCCCAAGCGCCGGCAGCGATTGCCGCCGGCGCCAAAGTTGGAATCACTACCCACTCAGCCTAGGCAGCCTTGCGTGGTCCTGTCTGGTTACTCTTAGTTTTGTCGGAGCTCTCTTCACGGTTAAAAGAAAGATTCTCGGCGCCCCTCGCCTCCAACATTTTCCGTTTTCTCCATTTGCTGAGAAGAGGGACCAGTGTGCCGAGCACCAGTACCAGCACGACAAACGGAATCAAGAGCCATGAGGTCCAACTCCTGGCAGGCGCCGTGGGTGTAGTGTCGGCTGCAGCAGGTGTGCTGGCAGTCGCAGCGGGTGTAGCGGCGGCCGGTGTGACCACAGTATCCGCGGGCGTGCTGGCAGTCACATCGGGTGTAGTGGCGACTGCAGCTGCAGCCCTTGTTGCTGACAGTCTCCGATGACGTGCCACAGGTGCGCTGGCAGTCTCCGTAGGCATGATGACAGTTTCCGAGGGCGTGCTGACAGTCGCATCCGGCGTGACGACAGTCTCCGCAGGTGGAGTCGCGGCTACAGTAGGTGTGACGACAATCTCCGCAGCCGGAGTCGCGGCCACCGCGGGTGTTGCCGCGGGTGTGACGACGACCGTCTCCGCAGGTGGAGTGGTGGCCACAGCGGGTGTGATCGCAGTCTCCGCAACTGTGCTGGTAGTGGCTGCGGGGGCAGCAGCGGCCGCAGGCGGTGTGCTGGCAGTTCCCGAAGGCATGCTGACAACCGCAATGGGTGCAGCAGCGGCCGCGGCGCAATGTTCGGAGATCATGTTCAGTGCGGTGGCCGCAAAGCTGTCAGCGGCGGAGTTCGCACCGCTTTCTTTGTGTCCGGCGACGGTTACGTCCTGGCCCAGATGGGCCTTGAGGTCGACACTGCTGCTAGTAATCTTGAAAATTTGGCCTGTGTTGTCTTGCACAACTGTGTAGTTTCCATCCGAGCCACCCAGGCAACCCTTAATGTTGGTCTGGTCTGTATTGATGCTTGCCGCGGGAGTCTGTGCAAACCCCAGCGCGATCAGCAGGGCCGGTACAACGATCAACAGCAATGCTCTTTTCATGGAATCCTCCGAGGATTCTCGCCTCGCGGCGGTCTGAAATTTCGCTTGGGATTTGATTCTGCTTCCGATTCTGGTGTCGAACCCTCGAGGCTTTCGGGCTCCGGCTTGAGAACTTGGAGCATCCAGGTGAAACCAGATAATCGTATATTCAGTAAGAATCCAGCTGTCTGTTCCAAACGGATCACATTGCAAAGAGAATTCAACCAAGACACCGATTGGAATCTTCCAGTCTGCGGCCATGAGGAGCGGCTCACTGGCTCGCGCGCGTCCTGAATCCGGCTTGCTCGACCGGTCGCTCGTCAAGGCCAAGGCGGGCGCACGGGGAGCACGGAAGCGTAGTTCTGCAGGGGAAATGGAAGCAAGCGGCGAGGAGTACATTTTGAGAGAAGCTAGGAGCTAGAGGCTGGAAGCCAAGACTTCACCCACCGGTTGCTTGCTTGGGGCGTGCTCGGGTTAGCAGCCGGTGGGTGTTTGTTCTCCCTACTCACCCTGTTGTTTTCAGGAGGAATGACTTTAACAACCCCGCTCTGCCGGAAAAGTTC
>Ga0326727_10003033_pt1 | contig 54938 bp, 46 predicted proteins | sample MB2enrmetagenome_FD_207643 | JGI IMG/M metagenome (GOLD analysis project Ga0326727, IMG submission 207643) | Lab enriched peat soil microbial communities from McLean, Ithaca, NY, United States - MB29MY | ecosystem: Environmental > Terrestrial > Soil > Wetlands > Peat | place: USA: New York...
CCGGCCGAAAAATCCTCGGATCCATCAGTTGGGGCGCCTTGTTGATGATCGGTTTAAAATCCATAAGGGCCAGGACGTCCCTCTCCATGTCGATTCCCGGTGCTACTTCAATCAGTTCCAGGCCCTCTTCCCGAAGCCTGAAGACGCAGCGCTCCGTAACGTAGAGCACAGGTTGCTTGTTCATTGCGGCATATCGGCCACTGAAGGTTTTCTGTTCGACTTGATCGATGAACTTCCGCTCTCTTCCCTCCTGTTCGATCTTCACCTTGCCGTCTTCCAGTGCAACCTTCAGCCCCCCCGCAGTGAAAGTGCCGACAAAAATAATATTCTTGGAGTTTTGGCTGATGTTGATGAATCCGCCCGGTCCAACGAACCTCGGTCCGAACTTGCTGACATTGACGTTCCCCTCCTTGTCCACTTCCGCAGCCCCAAGGAATGCCATGTCCAGACCGCCTCCGTCGTAAAAATCGAACTGGTAAGGCTGGTCGATCAGGGCGACCATGTTGGTCCCGGTGCCGAAGTTGACCCCCATGTTGGGAAGTCCGCCGATAACGCCGGGCTCGGTAGTCATGGTCAGGTACTCGAGGATCCTCTCTTCATTGGCAACCTGGGCAACTCCGTCCGGCATACCGATCCCCAGGTTAACTACACTGTTGGGCATCAACTCGAAAGCAGCCCGCCTGGCAATGACCTTTCTCGGGCTCATTTCCATGGGCGGAATTGACTGCATAGGCATCCGGATCTCACAACTGAAGGCCGGATTATAAAACTCGATAAAAGTTTGCCAGTGGTTTTCGGGCTTGGCTACCACCACGCAGTCGACGAGTATCCCCGGGATCTTAACCTGGCGGGCATTGAGCGTCCCGCGATCGGCGATTCGTTCGACTTGCACCATAACGATACCGCCGGAATTCCTGGCGGCCATTGCCATGGCAAGTGCTTCAAGGGTAAGGGCCTCTTTCTCCATGGTGATATTCCCGTCCTCATCCGCCGTCGTCCCTCTCAAGAAGGCAACGTCTATGGGGAGGGTTTTGTAGAAGAGGCACTCTTTTCCGCCGAGGTGGACCAATTCGACGATGTCTTCTCCCTCTCTTTTCGTCAGTTCATTGAGTTTTCCGCCATCAATCCTTGGGTCGATAAAAGTTCCAAGACCGACGTAGCTTATGTGGCCGGGCTTGTGCCCGGCGATATCCCGGAAAAGATGAGAGACCACACCCTGAGGAAGGTTGTAGGCAAGGATCGTGTTTTCCCGGATAAGTCTCTGAAGCTCTGGCGCCAGCCCGATATGGCCACCGATGACTCTTCCTATCATCCCTTCAACGCCAAAATGGTTCAGTCCTCTCGTTTTGCCGTCTCCCTGCCCGGCGGCGTAAATCAGGGTCAGGTTCCTGGGGCCTCCCGTCCTCAAAAAGTGTTCCTTGAGCTGGATGACGATCTCTTCCGGAAAACCCGATCCAACGAAACCTTCATTTGCAATCGTATCACCGTCTCTTATGAGACTGACGGCTTCCTCCGCCGAAATGATCTTGCCCTTCTTCATGCGCATCGCCTGGACCGGCGAAAGCATGGGATGGGTGAATCCCGTCTTGGAGACCATTTCTGCCATGGGTAAATTCCTTTCTTACGCCTCCATCGAAAAAGTCCGCTTTGGAAAAGCGCCGCGCGCTCCTTCCTGGAGGCTTTTAACTATGCCCCCGGGATTTTTGCGCCCCAAAAGCTACGCACCAATCACGGGGGCAAGGGTTTAGACAGGCGCTTCTAGTAAATACCAGTGATCGTGTAGAAAAGGATCATCACAAACGCCATTAACGTTTTGATCAGGGTTATCATCCCTATATCCGGATAGGATTGCTTGTGGGTGAGCCCGCATACTGCAAGCAGGGTGATCACCGCTCCGTTGTGCGGAAGAGAGTCGCAGCCACCCGAGGCCATCGAAGCTATCCGGTGGAGAACATCCGGGGAAAGTCCAACAGAGTTTGCCCATGCCAGCCAATCCTTGGACATGAGATCGAGCGCGATTGACATGCCGCCCGAAGCCGAACCCGTTATGCCCGCCAGAGTGGTTACGGACACTGCTTCCGACCAGAGCGGCGTAACTCCGAGTTTGATTCCGAGAAGAAAAGCGGCGATCGATTTGAACCCGGGCAAAGCCGCAATGACATTGCCATAACCCACTTCCGAGGCGGTATTCATGATGGCGAGAAGAGACCCTATGGCGCCCACATTCAAGGCTTTCTGCAATCCGCCGCTCTTCTTCGGGAGGTTCTTGTAACCCAGAACAAGGGTGAGTAGGATGCCGGCCACCAGGGCGATGATCAGCGCCCAAGTACCGATCACGTTTTTCACGGCGGGAGCCAAGAGAGGAGGCTTCAGGGCGGCAATGGGCGCGAGCGAATCGGGGTTCCATGTCACCAGCCGTGAGAGGATGAAGTTGATAACAAGGACCGTCAGCAGCGGCAACACTCCAATGTACCAAGGGGGCAGTACTGCATCCTCGGCAACCAGCGGTTCATTCAGGGTGTGGGGGCCGTAACCCTCCCCCCTTTCTGCTGCTTTCCTGCGCCGGTATTGCAACCAGACCATTCCAATGATAAAAATCAGTGTCCCGCCGACTAAACCCAACACGGGGGCGGCGTAGGCATTAGTGCCGTAGAAGCTGGTTGGAATGATATTCTGGATCTGTGGCGTGCCCGGAAAGGCGTCCATGGTGAAGGTAAAACCGCCCAGGACGATACAGCCTGGAATCAACCGCTTGGGGATTCCGGCTTCTTTGAACAACGCCGCCGCAAAAGGGTAGACCGCAAAAACCACGACGAACAGGCTCACACCGCCGTAAGTCAATATGGCAGTAGACAAGACCACGGCCAGGATGGCATGCTTTTGTCCAAGTCTTTGCATGATCGCATGAGAAATACCCTTCGCCAGAAGAGTGTCTTCCATCACTTTCCCAAACACCGCGCCCAGCAGAAATACCGGAAAAAAGAGTTTCACGTAGACCACGGCTTTGGCCATAAAGAGTTCCGTGTAGGAAGGCATGATCGGCATCCCCTGAAGAGACGCCGCCAGGAGAGCGAAGACGGGGGCGAAAAGGATGACCGAAAACCCCATATAGGCCATAAAAATCAAAAGAAACAGACTGAGTACAATCCCTAATACATCCATACAGGCGCTCCTTTTAAAGTGGCGGGTAACTCCCCCAGGCCGTCAATATCGATCGGTGGTGCGTACAAGTGCAAATCTCCAGTTTGGCTTTGAGTCTAAGATGAAAAGAATTCCGCTGATAATATTTCAAATAGTTGCGAGGAGCCCTCGGCATAACCTCCTCCCCAGAAGCCGCCGGCTCTTATCAGGTTATTCCAGGCTGCGTGGGCCGCTAACCCTTCGACCCAAGCCGCAAACCGCCGTGTATATAGTACACATCCCCGGCCAGGGCCTCATTGCGGTAAAGCTCTCCGACCAGGGACGCTATTTCATAAGGGTCGATCAGGCGCCCGATCGGGACCTGGTCCAAGGCTTTCTTGATGAACTTTTCATTCATGCCGCTCACCACAGGGGTATCGACATATCCCGGCGCGACGGCAACGCAGCGGATCTTGCCGGCCAGTCCCCGTCTGAAGAACTCGGCGGTCAGCACCCTGGGCGCCACCGACAAAGCGGCCTTAGATGATGAATAATTGAGCTGTTCGGCCGCCCCAAGTGAGCTGGTGGAAGATATGAGGCAGATCAGACCGTGGCAGTCATGGTTGATCATTTGCCCTGCGCATTCCCGGACAGTCAGGAAAACACCCGTGAGATTCGTGTCCAGAACACTCTGGAATTGATCGAGCGACATCTTCCCGATCACTTTTCCGGTGTTTTGATCCGTATCGAGCACCAAACCGTCTCTGGCGATACCTGCACAGGGCACAACCAGGTTAATTTTACCAAAGACCTCGATCGCTTTTTCTGCAAGCCCGATGCAATCGGCTTCGTTTACAACGTTGCAGGTGACCGTAACCGCCTCGCCCCCTAAACTTTCCAGGGACTTTTTCGCCTCTTCGAGACAATCCTCCGATACATCTGCCAGAACTACCTTCCCTCCATTGGCCACCCAGTATTCGCCGAGCGCCCGCCCAATTCCTTGAGCTCCCCCCGTAATGACCGCCACGGAACCCCTGATATCGAGCATGACTCTCCTTTCCGGAATGAAGGGAGGTTAGGGACAAAACATGGAACCGGTGTTGTTGGATCAGCTATATTTTAGTTTTTGAATCAAGGACAATCAGCGATGAGACCGGCGCGTCTGCTTCGAGAAAGGAAATTGACGGGCAACTCGAATCAGACGGTCTCTTTTAGGTAGAGCAATTTTGATACCACGTTTCGGAAGTGGCTCCTGGAGCGGATTTGCGAGACAGATGCCTTGCTCGCCGGGGGAAATGTAACCGTAAAGTTACAAGGCTGGATGGCCAAACGGTCAATGAGCTGAACAGATTGGCCCGTGGCGCGCCACCAGCAAGATGTAGCTAGTTTGGTATATGTACCCTATTGGATACATATTCAATCCCGTGCCGCTTCATCTTCTCATAGAGCTTCACACGGTGTATCTGCAAAATAGAGGCTGCCCTTGTCTTGTTTCCTTCGGCTGCCGCAAGGGCCGCCACAATGGTCTTGCGCTCCGCTTCAGCCCTGGCGTGAGCAAGAGTGCTCGGATGAGCCGCGCCGGCGCGGGACACCGGAACGGAACGCAAGAGGTATTCCGGAACGTGTTCGGGCAAAAGCGACTCTTCCCTGCTCATAGCGGTGGCCCGTTCGAGCACGTTTTGCAGTTCGCGTATATTGCCGCGCCAGATATACGACTTAAGGACTTCCTGAAGTTCGGGCGAAATCGTTCTTTTCATCTCCCCTGTGTCGTTGGAGAGCCTCGCCAGGAAACTATCGGCAATCGCTATGATGTCTTCCCGCCTCTCCCTGAGAGAGGGTATGCGAATGGGGATCACGTTGATCCTGTAGTAAAGATCCGCCCTGAAGCTTCCCTCGTTTACCAGGTCTTCCAGTGATTTCCCGGTTGCCGCAATAATCCGGATGTCAACTGAACGCGTGATGGTCCCGCCCACCCGTTCGACCTCGCGTTCCTGCAAGACCCGCAAGAGTTTTACCTGCATAGCCGGGGGCATATCGCCAATCTCATCCAGAAAGAGTGTTCCCCCCTGGGCCATTTCAAATTTTCCGGGTTTGCCGCCCCTCTTGGCGCCCGTGAATGCGCCTTCCTCGTAGCCGAAAAGCTCCGACTCCAGAAGCTCGGAGGGGACGGCTGCGCAATTGAGTTTGATGAAAGGCCCGCTCCGGCGCTGGCTCGCTGCGTGGATGGCGTGCGCGAAAAGTTCTTTGCCCGTACCCGTTTCGCCGAATACAAGCACCGTCGAATCGGTCCGGCTCGCCCTGAGGGCTTCGAGTTTGGCTGCGCTTATCGCCTGTCCTGAACCCATAATGCTGGCCATGGTGTAGCGTGCTCCACGAAGCTGAGTCAGTTCCTTTTCATAATACTTTACCTTGGTTTCGAGCACCTTGAGCTTGGAGGCGAGTTCATAGAGTTGCTCCACATCCTTGAAGACAACACGGCCGTAGGCGCCGACCGCCCGCCCGTCTTCCATCAGCGGGAGCCTGTTGACTATAAGCTCGCGGCCCTTGATCGTCTGCTTTTCTCCCATCTCGGCCACTCCGGTATGGGCCACAATGTGCATACGGGTATTCTCGATCACCTCTGTCACATGCTTTCCCACGGCATGGGGGACGTCAGTGCAATTAAACTTTGCGTAATCCTCGCTCATCATTGTGATTATTCCGTTTGCGTCAACGACCACCATCCATTCTCCCGCGCCCGACAGGATTTCCTCGAGGGTACGCACGATGGTCTTCGTGGAATCGAGTTCCCGCGAGATTTTCTCCATTTCCGTGATGTCCTGGAACATGGAAACCGCGCCTATCATTACCCCCCTGTGAATGATGGGGGAACGTTCGTGAGCACGTTTCGCTGGCCGATCAACTGGGGGCGGCCCATCTCGGGCTCGCCCGTTCGGAGCACGTTTACCAGACCGGCATTGGGGATTACGGTAAGTAGATGACTTCCCAGGGCCTGCTCTTTCGAAACATTCATGAGCCGGGAGGCAGCTTCATTGAACACGGTGATCATCCCATCGAGGTCGATTGAGATGACTCCGACGACCAGGGAGTCGAGAATTGACTGAAGCAGGGAAATATCGCCTGTAAAATGTTTTTTTGGTTCCATGTCAATATCCGGGCAACCGGGGGCACTATTTTTTAATTTCGACCTCGAGTTGAATCGGCTTGTACATATAGACCAGCCGTCCGGAGCCCTCGACCAGGGAGAGGAGGACGGAGACATTGGCACTGTCCCATATCAGTTTCGAAGGAGTATTGTCCGGTTTGGCAGGCTGGCCCAGCTTGCGGGTCATTAATTCTTGCATCCTTTCAAAACCGGCGGCCGGGAAATAAACCATCCCGATATAGAAGCGGCCCTTGTGGAAGCCGTATATCACCTGCTCGAGCCTGACTTCCTCAATTTGAAGCTGGTCGTCGCTTTTTTCGTAAAAAACCAGGTCGCCCTCACTGGCAATTTGGTTGAGGTGGGGGACCGTCGAGACTTCCGCTCCCCATTTGACGCCCCGGAAATTCTCCGGTTCGCCTGCGGCCTGGGAGCCGCAGCCAAAAAGTGTGCACACCACGACAGCGGCCAGGCAGAGACCCAGGGTTCCGAATTGTCGCAAACGGGGCAGTTTCATTTGTTTTCTCTTTTCTGGCCGATCGAACCAACCGGAATCCCATTATCCCGCCTTTATGAAAGGACGGGTTTGATCAAGACCCGATCAGGTCTGGCCGGTTCAAGTGTTTAACCGGTCCTGGCGGTCTACCCAGCCTTTTGGTCCCCGGTTTCCTTTTCGATCAGCTTCAATTTGGCCGTAGATAATCCGGCATCGGCGTCGAGCAGTTTCTTTAGACCTTCTTTATACCATTTTATTCCTGATTTTGTAGCTATCGCCTGCTCTTCCACGTCCTTGGGAAGGCGATCCTCAGAGCACCTGGCAAGGATATGAAGCTTGCTGTCGGAATCGAGGGCCGACTGGCCCGCGACGAAGCGCACGAATGCGGCCCATTCGCCCGGGCTCGGCCCGCTCCATTTCCGCATCGTATGAAACAGGCGATAGCAGACCAGTGCAGCGTCGCGGTCCTCTTCGGACTGAAAGCGCTTTCCACTGTACAATCGTACGGCTTCTTTTCCAATCTCACTGGTGAAGGTCAGGTAAAACCATCTCAGAATAAAAAAATAGCCCTCGCGCGAAAGCTCCCGTCCCGCCCAGTAAAGCGGATTGGCAATGTTTTTGACGCTCAGGGCCAGCCTGGCTGCCTTATAGATATGCGGGTTGTTCTTGAAGAGCTTAAGGATCGCGTTATCGTTAATCTTTAGATAAACTTGGTAGTAGCGCTGGAAATCGCTCAGTTTGCGGCCCCCGATATACTTTAACGGGATGGTGGAGGCGAGTCTTGCAAGCCGGGTGCTCACGCGCTTCACCATTTCCAGGGTATCCGAGAGGGAGGCTTCGTACTCAGGCTGAGCGGATTCGGGATTATAGATGGCGCCGATCGAGCGCACTATGATGAGGGCACGCCTGTTGAGGGCGTCAAACCCGAGCAGAAGTTCACCTTCGGGCAAATCCCAAACCTCTTCGCGCATGCGTGCGATGAGCTCCAGCGCCTGCTGTTCCTGTGGCCCGGGCGGAGACAAAAGATCCAGTTCGTGTTCTTCGGCGAACCGGTTCTCCAGCATCTGCTGCAACCGCCGCCTCACATACCAGCGAAGCGCTAAGCTCACGCAAAGGGTGGTGAGCGAGGCGAAGATGAGAAAAGCGCTCAACCAGTGTTCACGGATCACGTATTCGAATGTGCTGAAGCTGATTTCGTTCATCAGTCGCTAAAATGGAGCCACGGGAGTCTTGCCGGTTTCTGGCTCGCCCGGGCCCTCATCAATCCACTTTTGAATTTGCGGAAGAGTGTCGGTTTCCCACCCCGGAGTCAGCCTTTCTGCAAGAAAGCGCAAGAAGAGCGCATCCAGGATCGAGAATACTTCCTCGATAAAGTACATCTTTTCAAGGAATCGGCCATCCGGGTCTTCCTGGCCGTAATCCGGAAGCTGCTTGGGGGTTTTGAGCCCTTTTATGGCCCACAGTGAGCTGTCCAATGTCAAGAGGTATTCGTTTTCGCCGATGATAAATAAGAGTTGCGTCTCATCGACCACCTTGCCCTGGCGCAGCGCGGTCCGGGCTTCGTGGAGAAAATTTGCCTGCGTGGTGCATATCACGCGCTCTTTCCCATCGCCGGGGAGCACCAGGACCATGCGCTCCCCCAGGTGGATGTTGGCTGTCTTATCCCCCCCCGCCTGAATCGAGCCGCCTAGCCTCTCGATGTAAAACCACAGCCATGTCAGGAACTCGGTACCCAGAAACCGCCCATCGCTCATGGCAGACGGGGATTTCACCGAAACGAGAGAACCAAGTACGTCCTTTTGACCCGGCGTCAGGGCAAGCATGTTAAGGGCCCACTGAGCATGATAGAGTGCAACAGGGTATACTTGAAACCGCCGTTCGAAATACTCCAGGAACGAATCGAGCATCTTGCTGCTTGCAGTCCCGAGGATCATCCAGGTGCGTGCAGGGTTCCAAACCACCTCGGATGCGCTTGGCTGAGGCAGGGCCCGGCTTAGCAGGTGCTCCTGCATACTTTCCTGGATCTGCTGCTTTTCGGTTCGGCTCGGCCATTTGCCGTTGTGTTCGTCGCGAAACTTTTTTACCGACTGCCTCACGTACTGCTTTAGCACCATGCCCGGGACTTTTCTCTGGTCCAACCGGAAGTTGAACGCTACGTATTCGCCCTTCCGGTAGGACCCGTAGGCGAAATTCGAATCGAAAAAATCTTCCCAGGACGCAAAACCCGCAGCCTCGATCTGAGAGTCGTCAGGTTCGGCAAAAGCGCCTCCCCGAAGCATTTCATCGGTTAAGCTCCAGAAATCGTCGGTTTTGGGGTCGGGTATGAAAAAACGGGTGAAAGTGGCTGAAGAAGAAGAGATTCCCATAGATGTCCTTATCCAGGTTGACGAAATGTTTACACGTCCATTGATAAATGCTGTTTAGGAAATACGCTGTCCCCGCTCGGTATCTCCTTGCCTTGGCTCCAAAGCAGCAAAGCCGGTGCGGAACCGGCTTTGTTACTTCGCCGGGAACGTTCCGGACAGTGCTCAAGCGGGTGGCTCTCACGTCTATCCAAAACGGCCCGGCAAGTCAAACGATAGTTTGGGCTGGGCATATTCGCCTGTAAATTCAAAACTTTACGGTCTTGACGATCATCTCGAATTCCTGGACTTCTTCGGGGGTCAATTCGCGGCGGAGCAGCTTCTTATTGACTAAAATGGGGCACTTTTCGTGGAGCGCCAGCGCCACGGCATCGCTCGGCCGGGCATCGAAGGTAGCCAACTCGGCGTTTATGCGCGCGTAAATTTTTGCATAGAAAGTATTCTCGCGCATCTCAAAGATCTCGATCTTTTCGAATACCGCGCCGGTACGCCTCAGTATTGTCAGGTAAATATCGTGTGTGAGAGGCCGCTTTGGTTCGACCAGGCCCTTTTCCTTCGCTATCGCGGTAATTTCCGCATCGCCAACGAACATGAGAAAATATTGACTGTCTTCCTCCGACCGCTTCAAGATGACCATATTTCCCTGAATCCTGTCAGTCTTGATGAAGACTTCTCCGATCTCGACAAACTCGCTAGATTCCATAATAAGCCTCCGAGTCTAGTTTCTCTAACATGTTAAGCAGCAAGTCGGTCGATGTCAGCATGTCGGGCCACCGCCGCGTCGATCGGATCAGCGAAACGTCGATCTAAATCAGGGACTGCCACTTCGCAATCCATGTCAACAGCCACCATCTCCGGTTCGAATACTCTTGCTTCGGCAAACTGATTTTGCACTACTATAAGGCTCATTGCCCCGGAAAACTCCGGACTAGCCAAAAAACAAGTTGACAGTACAATATTATAACTCAGAAAATACTTTTCAAGGCTCTCAAAAAGAGCGGCGGGCAAAGAGCAGAGGCTACAGGCGGGGAGCGACAAGCCATAGTGATCCTTACTTAAGGCTCGGCAGACCCATGACCGTCCGTCCAGGGTGAATTTCCCCTGTCAATCTGCTAAAATTACCAGTAATACTGATTGCAGGGCGCAGGTTCGTCATCTGGGCCTTTGAGCGATATCGAGAGGGGCCGGCTTTGGTGGCGGCACAAAAGGATAAAATTTTAAAAGCTGATAATATGGCTGATACTGAAATTGAGGAAAAATCGGGGTTAGCGGTAACTGCGGCGGATATGCACTTTTTCGATATTGCCGAGTTCCGGGCTCGTATGTCAAAAAGCCTCGATCCCGAAAACCCCGATAACGCTTTTTTCTTCGAAGCCCTCGATTTTGCCTCCGAGCTGCACTCGGGTCAGAAGAGAAAATCCGGGGCGCCCTACATCAGCCATCCCTGCGCCGTCGCCGAGATCCTCGTCCGAGAGATGCACGTGACAGATCCCCAGTTGCTGGCAGCGGCGCTCCTGCACGATGTTGTCGAGGACGTTCCCTGGATAGCCTTAGATGATGTTGATGCCCGCTTCGGATCGCGGATCGCAGAACTGGTGGACGGGGTCACAAAACTGGCCAGGTATCATCTTGACCGGGCCGCGCTCAAAGACCTCACGCACAGCAAAATATTCATCAGTGCGAGCCGAAGGCTCGGGGTCCTCATCATAAAATTGGCGGACCGCCTGCATAATCTGCGAACGCTTCACTATCTTCCACTGACCAAGCGGCAGCGCATCGCCCAGGAAACGATCGAGGTGTACGCCCCTATCGCCGCGCGGCTCAATATATATCCCGTGAAAAGGGAACTCTACCACCTGGCGCTCTCTTTTCTTTATCCAAAGAAAAGTAAAAAGATCCTGAACGCACTGCGTGATCTGCGAAACGCCCCGGCTGTCGCAAGCCTTGAGGCCTCCCTTTCAGCAATTCTTGCCGAGTCCGGGCTCTCGGCCGATATCCGCACGCGACCCAAAGGCCTGGGAAGCTATTACGACCCGCTGAAGCGTACGCTCGATCCGGCCTATCCGGAAAATTACGTTGACTTTGCCATTATCCTCCATACCGATGACATCACGGCCTGCTACAAGGTGCTGGGGCTTGTGAACAACAATCTTTCGGCAATCCCGAGGAGCCTGCGGGATTTTATCGCCAATCCCAAGGCAAACGGGTATCGGAGCCTGCACACGCGGATTCATCTCAGCGGGAACAATTACCTGGTCAAAATACGAACTCTCGAGATGGAAAGGCAGGCAAACATCGGGGTCCTTCATGCATGGCAGTCGCAAAAGGAGTTCACCGACGAAAGCTGGCAGGACATAAGCGAGCTTTTGCGCAATATAGGCGAATACGGAGGGGATGCCACACATCGAAAAGACCTCATCCGGCTCGCGGAAGCCGAAGAAATCTATACCTACAGTCCTGCCGGAGACGTTTATTATCTTCCCAAAGCAAGTATCGTTCTCGATTTTGCCTATCGCATCCATTCCGAGCTGGGTGACAAATGCGAAGGCGCGTTGGTGAATGGATCGTGGGTGCCGATAACCGGCCGGTTGAAGGATGGAGACACGGTCGAAATCTTTACCTCCTTCGAACCGATGGATGTGGACTCCGATCTGGAGGCGCTCTGTAAAACCCCCAAGGCCAGGACGCACATCAACAGGCGCCTCCATCAAAAAAGGCTAAAATTCGCCCAGCAGGCGGGCAGGGATATTTTGCTCCAGGAAGTTTTTCGGCATAAGCTGCCATCCTCCGCCCTGGAGGGAGAAAACATCCGGCTGATCCTGGAGATACTGAATCTCAAGGATCTGCAGGAACTCTACGTTCATATCGGCCAGGACCTTGTTTCCCCTGAACTGGTCCTCTATTACCTGGAGGGCCACAGGCCCGATGAGCCCATAAAGCAGGGCGAGGTCGAAGGCCACGGACAAAACACCCTTTCGATATCAAGTCTCGACAAGGCTATTTTCAAATTTGCGCGCTGCTGCAATCCTTTGCCCGGACAGGACCATGTGGTGGCGACCCTTAGCGAAAGGGGCGTAGCTTTCCACCAGCGGGATTGCCGGGACCTTCACCAAAGACACTCCATTCTGGCCCAGCAAATGCTTCAGGTCCATTGGGACCCCGTTGCCACCTGGCGCCACCCCCTGGTGTTCGAGATTCAGATTTTCGACCGGGGCATAAGAGACCTCCTCCACGCGCTCGCAGGCATATCGGAATCAATACGGATACAGCGGATAGACAGCAGCCTGGATAAGCATAACCAGGAATTTGTCATCCTCAGTGTCGTGTTTCACGATTTCTCTGAGGCAAGGGAATTTTTCAGCCGGATGCCGGAAAATAAGGCCATAGTGGAAGATTTCGGGCGAGAAGGCGGGCCGAGAAATCTACAGCCCGGCTAAACGGCCTGGTCAAGATTATCACATACCCAAAAGAGTGAAAATATGGCGCTCATAAGGTGCCCCGAATGCGCTCGGTCCGTATCGGATCAAGCCCGGACCTGCCCTTCCTGCGGCTATCCTCTAAGGGGCGATGTCGAGGACAGGCAATCTTATAACTATCCCCCGGCAATTCCCGCCAAAAGCCGCAGCATCGCAATCCTGCTTGCGATCTTCCTGGGAGGTTTCGGAATACACAAATTCTATTTGAACAAACCCGGACAGGGGGTCCTTTACCTGCTGTTCTGCTGGACTTTTATTCCCGCCATCGCAGGCCTCATCGAAGCAATCATCTATCTTTGCCACGACGATCGATCTTTTCAGCAAAAATATATAAAATAGCCTTGGGCGCATCCGATTACCGGCCGCTCCCCCGAAAAGGACCAGTGCCGGTGTCTATAGATTAGAGGAAGTGAAGGGATTTTGAACGCGGTATATCAATTCAAAAGCTCGCTTTTCAGAGGTTCTCCGAAAGCTCTTTTGGCGAGATCTTTCAGCTTGTCTTTCTTAAGCCCGGCCACTTCGACCAGGAGGAACTGAATCCATACCCCGCACAGGAAGCTGACCATGTTTTCATCGCTGAGGAAGACCTCCTGGCTGAGACTCTCGTCGCCAATCGCTTCGGCGGCAAGACTCATGACGCCGCTTCGCAAATTGCCTTCCCCAAGACACTGGATTGCTTTACGGTACAACCTATCCATTTCGCGTGCCTGGGTAATGATTCCGGAAGCCGTGTCACAAGCTTCGATCAGGTTGATTGTTGTTGCATTCATGGGCAATTCTTCTTAATTTGGCTATTTTGGGCAGAAATTGAAATTGAATCGCATCGGGTTTCGGTTCAATGATCATCTTAACACTTTCGACTTATTGTTGGGAACTCCGAAACCAATCTTATCGTCAGTAACGCAGCTTTTTTATTGACAAAGTATCCGGCAGTTACATTATTATAGTAGTTTCCAATGCTTAGCAGTGTCCATCCGGACACCCTCGGATGAGTCACCGGCTGCTCTCAGAAAGGAGCTTTAATGCGAATGCGTAGTGGAAGTCTTCCAGGGATCACCAGAATTGTCTGTATTGCGGTCTTATTCTGCTCATTTTCTCTCTTTTACGGTCCGAATGCTTATTCGGCGGCACAGGGCCCCGCGTCGTTCGCCGACCTCGTCGAGGTGGTCAAGGGCTCGGTGGTAAACATTTCGACCACCCAGACGCTCAAGGAAAACCCTATGGCGCCATTCATGGGGCCGAACTCGCCTTTCCGCGATTATTTCGGCGAGGAGTTCAAGCGTTTCTTCGGAGACCAACCCCAGGGGCCGATGAAAACACACGCCCTCGGCTCGGGCTTCATAATCGATGACGATGGGCTTATCCTCACCAACAACCATGTCGTCGAAAAAGCCGACGAGATCAAGATCAAGACCACCGACGGAAATGAATATGACGCCAAGGTGGTCGGGCGTGACCCCAAGACGGACATCGCCCTGCTCCAGATAAAAGCTAAAGGGAAACTGCCCAAACCGGCAAAACTTGGAGACTCCGAAGCGATCCGTGTCGGTGACTGGGTCATAGCTGTCGGGAACCCCTTCGGGTTGGGCAATACGGTTACTTCGGGCATAATCAGCGCGAAGGGCCGTGTAATAGGGGCCGGCCAGTATGACGATTTTCTCCAGACCGACGCGGCCATTAACCCCGGCAACAGCGGGGGGCCGCTATTCAACATGAACGGCGAAGTGGTCGGCATCAATACGGCTATAGTCGAAAAGGGCCAGGGGATCGGGTTTGCCACGCCGATCAATATGGCAAAGGATATCCTTGCTCAGTTGAAGACCGGGAAGGTCATTCGCGGATGGCTAGGGATCATGATCCAGGATCTCACGCCTGAGCTTGCCGAGTCTCTGGGCGCCACGGCCACCAAGGGCGTAGTGGTATCCGACGTGATTCCGGACAGCCCCGCTGAAAAGGGTGGTCTAAAAAGAGGGGACATCGTACAATCGCTCAACGGAAAACCGATCGATAGCGCCAATATGCTTTCACGCTCCGTCGCAGCGCTGGCGCCCGAGAGCGCGGTGACACTCGAGATCATTCGGGACAGCAAGCCGGTCACTATCAAGTTGACTATTGGAACTATGCCCGAAGAAACCCCCGAGAAGAAAGCCGCTGGTCCGAAAACGGAGAGCGCGTGGGGTATAACGGTTCAAAACCTTACCCCTGAGCTGGCCCAGAAATTCGGTGTCGATGAAAAAGAAGGCGGGGTTGTGATAAGCGAGCTCGACCAGGGGACCCCGGCCGCCGAAGCCAAACTTCGCCCGGGTGATATAATTAAGGAAGTGAACCGGCAGAAGATTCAAAACGCTCGCGACTGGAAGCAGACTACCGAGAAGATGAAAAAGGGCGAACCCCTGCTTCTGCTCGTAAAACGAGGCGCCAACACCTTCTATGTCGCCATCAAGCCGGCGCCGGCAAAGGAATAGGCGTCCAATAAACATCCTGAAGTCCCCCTTTACAAATGGGGACTTCAGGCGCCCGCCTCGCGAATGGGCGGGCGTGCTGACGAGGTCCCCGGATCGGGTCCCCCGGGTCAGGTCCGGGGCGGGCGTGGCAGGCTCCGGCTGCGGCCCCGCCGCACCCGGGGGAGCGGATTGAAAACCAATGGAGTCTGGACAAGAACCATCGTTCATAGTATCCATATCGCCTGAGCAGCTCCGAAAGCAGAAAGAAAAGGCCAGGGAGCTTCGCAGGACCCAGTGGTGGAAGCGGCAACTCGCCAGGGGGGTCTGTTATTATTGCCATGAGAAGATACCCGCCGCCGAGCTGACGATGGACCATGTGGTCGCGCTCATACGCGGAGGCAAATCCACTCGCGGCAATACTGTCACGGCGTGCAGGCAGTGCAACAGCCGCAAGAAATATCTGCTCCCGATCGAGTGGGACCAATATATTCGGCGGATATCCGGAGAAACAGCGGCAAACACTGACTCCGGAGAGTAGAGCGCAGTCAGGAACGGCAAGCGCGGCCCTAAGGGGCCGAAGGACATTGTGAATGGAACGATGTAAAGAATGCGAACTGGCGATTTACTGCTTTTCCGACTCTAGTTCCTGGATATTTAGAACGAAGCAGGAAATGGAGGAGAAGAAGGATACGATTGCCAACTGTCCTATCCACGATCAGGTGGAACAGGGGCGCGCATCTCAAAACGGAAAAAAGCAGTAGGCGAAGGGGAACAATTCCTCGAATGATCCCCCTCCGCCCGCAGGTCTTAAGGGAAGTTTGCGCTGCCGGCAGGCTATGTAAACATGTTGATATCGCAGTTGCGCGCGTGTTTCAGATAGTCTTCGGCGGTCTGGATTTCGACCCCTTCGATAAAATCTTCCTTGCGTAGACCCATCATATCGATGGTCATTTTGCATGCAATGAACTTGACCCCCTCCAGTTGGGCGATCTCCATCAGTTCATCGAGGGCCGGAACCCCAGCCGCAAAGATTTTTTTCCGCATCATCCAGCTCGCAAAGGAAGCCATACCGGGGATGGCCCCCATTACCCCGGCGGGGATAAACTTGCATCTGGCGGCGCCTCCCTTGCGGATCACATTGATCCCCATGAAAGTATAGAAGACGCCGGCATCCATTCCGAGCCTCCTGGAGTTTACCGCCAGCATGAGGGAGGGGTAAGCCCCGTCCAGCGTGTCGCGGCTGCAGATGAAGGTGCAGGATTGCTTGGATGAAGGTTTGGCGCTTGAATCGGTTGCTGAATCCGGCATTTTTTCTCCTCTTCGTAAATTGGTAGACTATATATAATGCAAATAATTACATAAATTCTCAATTGAAACCGTCTTTTTCCGAGTTTCCGGGCGCAACGCAACGCTATCGGCTCGTCAAAATCTTTCATCCGATCGGTATAAGCTCTTTTATCCGCAAAAGCTCATATCGTCATTGCTGCGTCACCTTCACAAAGGCATGGCCGGGGCATCCGAATACAAACATCCGGCTCACCGGGCTGACTCCACCCCCTTTTGGCTCGTACATGACAATTGTGAGAACATCTCCCTGCAGGGGTCGCGGCCTGCCCCGGCAACCCCTGGCCTCGCGGAGTTGATTTTAACAAGCCCTTGTGATAGAAGCACTTCCAATAGTGAGCCGGCGTAGCTCAGTGGCAGAGCAGCTGATTCGTAATCAGCAGGTCGCGGGTTCAAATCCCATCGCCGGCTCCAGCTTTACGTTACTAGCGAAATGCCCCGGTCCATCTCCTGTCCATTTTTTCAGGGCGAAACGATTTTCAGTGTCCTGAGTCAGAAATCAGCTTCATAATTCCCGTGAGCTCAGGGCCGTCATTCCGGCATGTTTTAAGCCGGAATCCAGTTCTCTTTCCATCTCAAGAGCTGGCCTGGACCCCGGCTCAAAAGCCCAGCCGGGGTGACGTATGCATTCAAACTTTCAGTACTCAAATTATGTCGTGAACCTTTGGCTCAGGACACTAGCCCTTCGCTCTGTCCAATTTCGCACGCGAGCCGTTCCGGCTCAAACCGGCTCTAACGAAGAGGGAATAACTTTCAGGAAGTTGCTGCCCGGGATGATTCGGCGGGTGTGACGTGTCTGCGCGGGAAACTGAAATAACACCCCGCACTATTTTAGTTTTTTTATAAAATCTAAAATAACTATCGTGACTATTTTAATTTCCTCGTGAAGCCGCTCCGAGAAGTGAGTTTTTTCTTTATGAATCGCCGCTGCTCTCTTCCGGATAGCAAAAAAACTGTGCCAGGCCATGCTCAGCGGCTCAACCTTTTGCAGCCGGATTTCGACACTTTCGTAACTTCAGCTCTGCAGGCCAGGAAACAACTCTGCTGCGCCAAGGACGATATTCTTGACGCATTTGCAGCTCTTTGGACTGCGGAGAGAATCATGTGCGGGACAGCTTCTCGAATACCGAATCTGCCAGGAGTGGACTCCTTTGGATTATCCATGGAAATAGTTGCCTGAACAGCCCGCCTCAAATGTTGACCAACCTGACTGGGTTCTGTTTCAATACATTTTACTCAGTAACGGGGAAATGCGGGAAGAAGGTCAATGGGCTGCGGAGCTTCCGGAGCGGGCGGCGAATCGGAGATCAGCAAACGCCGGGTGTTGCGGCAACGATTTTGAGCCCGAAAAGAGGCTTCTAAGCTCCCAAAGAGTCTATTTTTTGAACACTTGTCTTTGAATATCAGAATATTAGTTTGGTCCGACCAGTGAAGTACCTGAATTAAAACCAAAAAGATTTGAGGAATTAAGGAATTGAGGGATTGAGGGATTGGGGGATTCTGCTCACTGCTCACTGCTCACTGCTCACCTGTTGATGCATTATTCCGGTTAGAACAATCTCAAAAGCCAATGCGCCGGCTCGGGAATTTCCCGGAAAGAAGTTCATAGGCATGGACAAATCTGAAAGCTGCAATATCTTTACTAACATTAACCGAAAGCCCAAGAAGGCCCCGATCGCGGCGGAGCGTTCAGAAGCAGTTTTTCTTAAACTGATTTAAAGGAGGACAAAATATGAAGGCTAAATCAACTTTAGCAATCGCTTGTTTGGCTCTTGCTTTACTCATGACCGTCGGGACACCCGCGGCGCAGGCCCAATCCTGCTGCTGCTATGGCCAATATATTGTTGGCGCGCCTGCCTATGTAGGCGTGGCAGGCCTGATGGTAATGGCGGCTGTCGTGACGGCCCCTTTTAGTTATCTTGGCTGCAGCAGCGGCAATTGCGGATTTTCCATGTTCTGCAATTTTTCCCTTCCCAAGTGCAGTGACTGAAGACGCTTGATTTTTTGATTCGACTTAAACTTAGGATTCCGCCGGCCCTGGTTTTCCGGGGCCTTTCTTTTTAAAAGGCAGTGAGCAGGGAAGAGTGAAGGGTGAATGGGTGAATAGGAAAAAACAGGAAACAGGGAGCAGGGGCAGTGAACAGTGAGCGGTGAGCTTCCGAAGAGGATTCTCAAAAGTCATGGCAAGAAAACCGAACCATCTGCTGGAGGATTTCCTGGACAAGAACCTTTCCCTGCCTACGGTGGATTGGGAGACGGTCCCTCCCGGTGTAGACCCAGGGCTTGTGTGGGAGGGCTATGATGAAGGTATCGAAGGTTGGGTGCCCGTCTGGTTCCCGGCTCATGACCCTGTAAACGGCAGATCGTATGGTGAGTTCGAGAGGGCCCATCTTTTCAATGAGGATCTCGAGAGAATCTTGAAAACAATGCACCGTTGGCCGCTCTGGGGCAGCCCGGCGCAGCAAAAACATACCGTAGCCATCGCTCTTCTGCAGTTGTTTTGTGAGGTGGGAGGTCTTTGTGCACGGGTTTGAATTACCGATGCCTGTTTTTCCTGCACGAACAGCCCGAAAGTGACCTGAGATTAATTTGTGCGTCCTGTATAGGAACAATACTCAAATATTGCGCGAGCATTTTTTTCGCTCCTCACCCGGGAAGGGAGAAAAGAGATGGTTTTTAAGACAGGATTACTGACGGCCTCTAAGGTGATAATGGCAGCTTCGTTGATAGTCGCCGCAACCCTGTGGGCGGCTGTCGCCATCGCTGGAGTTAATGAAGATTTGATCGAAGCAGCAAAGCGTGGCGATCTGCCTGAGATCAAGAGCCTTTTAGACAAGGGGGCAGAGGTCAATGCCAAAAACGATAACGGCTTAACCGCGTTGATGGCTGCTTCCCTGCAGGGCCACCCTGAGATCGTGCAGGCTCTCCTCGCCAGGGGGGCAGAGGTCAATGCCAAGAATAGTAACGGTTCAACCGCGTTGATAGCTGCCTCTTTGCAGGGCCACAGGGAGATCGTGGAGGCTTTGCTGGCCAAGGGCGCAGATGTCAATGTCATGAACAGTAACGGCGCAACCGCGTTGATGGCTGCCTCCGCGAAGGACCACCCTGATATCGTGCATGCGCTCCTCGCCAAGGGTGCCGAGGTCAATGCCAAGGACAAGAACGGCTCAACCGCTTTGATTATTGCCTCCCTCGATGGCCAACTAGAGATCGTGCAGGCGCTGCTCGCCAAGGGTGTCGATGTCAATGCCAAGGATAATAACGGCTGGACCGCCTTGATGGCTGCCTCCTCGAATGGCCACCTTGACGTCGTGCATGCGCTGCTCGCCAAGGGTGCAGATGTCAATGCCAAGGACGATAACGGTTCAACCGCGTCGATGCTTGCCTCCGCGAAGGGCCACAAAGAGGTTGAAGAACTGCTTATCAAGGCCGGAGCAAAATAATTCAGGGAGTAGTGAATGTTGAGTAGTGAATGGTGAATGGTGAGTAGTGAGCAGAATCCCTCAATCCCTCAATTCCTTAATTCCTTAATCCCTTAATATTCAACTCAACCGAGCGCCGCAGCGATGGCTTTGCCAAGTTCGGTGGTGCCGGCGTTGCCTCCCATGTCCGGCGTGCGCGGCCCGTCGGCGACGGTCGCTTCAATGGCGCCGACGATGGAGTTGTGGGCCGCGGCTGTATCACTAAACTATTCGCTTTTCTCGAGCGTCCTTTGATGCACCGGGCTGGTGTTTTTGCCTGCCGAAATGTAAGTCTGCAACTGTTTATCCCGTCAAAATATCTACTCCATAAAAATAAGATGAGGGGCCGGAACGGTCGGCAGTCGGATGGAAAACCAATCTGCATCCTGCTTTTGCGCCAGGTTTCCCGGATGATGTCAATGGCATGTGTCTTGCAAAAATGCTCCTTGACTCGAAATCCCTTTTCGGAGCGCTAAGAAACGAAAGGGTTAGAGAACCCCTCTGCAAAGAAACTAGTGGAATGTCAAAGAGCAATTTCAAAAAACTGACTGGAGAAATGCGGTAACTTCGCCCCGCTATTCTAACTGCCTGCTAATTTCTCATGGAGCTTAGATAAATATGCAGAGCCATCCCGTAAGGGTTCTTCTCATCGATGATGATGAGGACGACTACATAATCGTCGGGGACCTGCTTTCAAAACTCTCTTCCATAGAATTCATCCTCAAGTGGGTTCCAGATTACCAGGCTGCAATGGATGCAATACTTTCCAATGAGTTCGATGTCTGCCTGTTGGACTACCGGCTTAGAGAGCGAAATGGGCTGGAACTCATGCAAGAGGCTGCAAGCCGCGGCGCCAAGACTCCGATTGTTTTTCTCGCCGGCCCGGGAGGCTACGATCTGGATCTTGAGGCCATGAGTAAGGGAGTAGCCGACTGCCTTACTAAGGACGAGCTAAGTGCCACCCTTCTTGAGCGGTCCATCCGCCATGCGATGGAACAGCAGCGAAAAAGAGAAGATCTGATTAAGGCCAAAAGGGTGATCCAGGCACTGAGCGAGTGTAATCATGCTGTGATCCACATCAAAGATGAGCTTGAGCTGTTGCACGCGGTCTGTCGCATCGTGGTGGATGTTGGTGGCTACAGGATGGCATGGGTGGGATATACCGAAGAGGACCGAGATCAAACGGTCACACCAGTTGCCGAGTATGGCTATGACCAAGACTATCTTGAGACGGTTAAAGTCACCTGGAAAGATGTCGAGAGGGGAACAGGGCCTACGGGTACTTGCATCCGCACAGGCATTCCCAGCATCATTCGCTCCGTTGGCACTCAAGCGGAATTTTCACCATGGAAAGTGGAGGCTTCAAAGCGAGGCTATGCTTCAGTCATAGGTCTTCCTCTCCTTCTCGATGGACGACGGCTGGGAGCACTTACCATCTATTCCTCAGAATCGGATGCTTTCGACACGGCAGAAGCAGAATTCCTTCTGAAACTGTCCAGTAATTTATCTTATGGCATAGGGGTGTTAAGGCTTCGTAAAGCTCAAATGCAGGCTGAAGAATTGCTAAAGGAAGCCAATCTCGATCTGGAAAGGCGGGTAGAGGAGCGTACTGCCGAACTGGTTAAAGTCAATGCGGAACTTAGGCGAGAGACCGAGGAACGCAGGCAGGCCGAGGATGGGCTTCGGCTTAGCGAAAGGCGTCTTAGGAGGGCAGAGGTGGTGGCCCGCCTGGGCAACTGGGAGTTTCTTCTGGGGTGCGATAAAGTATATGCCTCCGATGGTGCGAAGATCATTTACGGGGTGGAAGGCAGCGGGTGGTCCATATCCAAAATACAAAGTATCCCCCTCCCTGAGTATCGCGGTATGCTGGACAAGGCTCTTAATGGACTAATTGAGGAGGGCAAACCGTATAATGTGGAATTTAAGATTCTCAGGCCATCCGACGGGAAGATCATCGATATCCATTCCCTAGCGGAATATTCTGCCGAGAAGGAAGCGGTGTTCGGCGTCATACAGGACATCACTGAACGCAAGCAGGCTGAAGAGAGACTACGCGAGAATCAGTCCCGGCTTGATCTCGCGCTGCGATCGGCCCAAATGGGTGTGTGGCAATGGGACTTAATTGAAGACAAACGTTTTTTTGACGATCAGGTCTGCCATCTGCTGGGCATCGACCCGGCCAAATTCAACGGAACTGCGGAGGGGTTCTTCAGCGCGGTGCATCCTGACGACCGTGAGGTGCTAAAGGCGGCATTGGCACGAACCATCGGCCAGGATGTGCCGTATGAAACGGAGTACCGAGCCGTCTGGCCGGATGGAAGCATCCATTACATAATTGCCCGTGCAAAATTGTTCCGCGATGGAACAGGTCGGCCAGTGAGGGTGAACGGCCTTGCCTGGGACATCACCGAGCGCAAACAGGCGGAAGATGCGCTTAAAGAATCCCAGCAGCGGCTTTCAGACATTATAGACTTTCTGCCGGATGCGACCTTTGTCATCGACAGGGAAGGGAAGGTCATAGCATGGAACCGGGCCATGCAGGAAATGATGGGGATCGGTGCGACGGCGATGCTGGGCAAGGGCGACTACGAATATGCCCTGCCCTTATATGGGGAACGGATACCTATCCTCATAGATCTCGTTCTTGACCCTAAGAAGGAGCGCGAAGCAAAGTATCTGACCCTGGAAAGAAAAGAGGGCGTGCTGGCGGCACATGCCTATATGCCTGATCTCAGGGGGCGGCAAGCGTATCTTTTTGGGACTGCAAGCGCTCTGTATGACTCCAGGGGGGATGTCGTCGGCGCGATCGAATCAATGCGCGACATTACCGAGCGCAAACTGATGGAGGAAGCCGTTGCCAAGGCGGAGGAAAAATACAGGAACATATTCGAAAATTCCGTAACAGGCATATATCAAACGAACCTCGATGGAGATTTCTTAAACGTCAATGCGGCTCTTGCCCGGTTTGCCGGATACGATTCGCCCGAGAAGATGTTAAATGAGGCAAAAAACGTAAGACAGCTCTATGTCCATCCCGAGCGCCGCTATGAGATGCTCCGCCTGATCGAAGAGCATGGGTCGGTCAGGGAATTCGAGGCGGAGTTTTTCAGAAAAGATAAGAGCGTTTTATGGGTTAACCTCAGCATCCGCTCCGTTCTTAACTCAACGGGAGGGATCGCCTATCTGGAAGGTACCGCAAGCGACATCACAGACAGGAAACTCCTCAGGGCCAGGCTTGCTCATGCTCAGAAATTGGAGGCCATCGGGACGCTGGCCGGAGGCATAGCGCACGATTTCAACAATATATTGCAGCCTATGATGGGCTACACGGAAATGGTGCTAAATAAACTCTTGCCATCTAATCCACTGCGGCATGATTTGGAGCAGGTGCTCAATGCATCTCTAAGGGCCAAGGAACTTGTCGGACAAATCCTGACTATTTCCCGCTCCACTCAAGAGCAGCAAAGGATACCAATCGATATCAGTTCGATTATAAAAGAGGCCCTTAAGCTTTTGCGGTGTTCGCTACCCACCTCGATAGAAATAAGGCAAAATATCCAGATGGGTTTTGCGCTGGCTGATCCAACTCAAATCCATCAGGTGTTGATGAACCTTTGCACGAACGCGGCCCATGCGATGGATAACAAGGGCATCATGGAAGTTCGCCTTGCCCCTGTTGATCTTAGCGAAAGTGATTTGGTCGATCAGTCAATCGTTGATCTTAAGCCTGGCCCATACCTGAAATTGTACGTTTCAGATACCGGGTGTGGAATGGGTGCAAAGACCATGGAGCGCATCTTCGACCCATACTTTACCACCAAGGAGGTGGGGAAAGGAAGCGGCTTGGGGCTCGCGGTTGTTAACGGAATAGTCAAGCGGCACAATGGGGCCATCACCGTTCAAAGTGCTCTTGGAAAGGGCAGTATCTTCCGCATTTACATTCCAAGGATAGAAACACCACTTGAAATTCCTGTTGAGACGCCTCATGAGGCCCCAACCGGTGTGGAAAGCATTTTGTTCCTGGACGACGAACAGACTGTTGCTGAAATGGGGACCGCAATCTTAGAGCCACTCGGCTATAAGGTCACCGCCGAGACCGATAGCGTTCTGGCCCTTGAAGTCTTTAGTGCCGGGCCAGACGATTTTGATCTGATTATTACTGATTACACTATGCCAAATTTGACTGGGATGGACCTTGTCAAAGAAGTCCGCCGGATTCAGCCTGATATGCCGGTCTTGCTTTGCACAGGGTTTAGCGAAAAAATTACTCCTGACAGCGTGAGAGAGCTTGGCATAGAACTCCTGATGAAGCCTTATGGTATGAGGCAACTATCCGAAGCGGTGCGAAAGATTCTCGATGCACGAAAGGGGGGCTGATTGGGAAAGGGAAATCCTTCTACGGGTAATCCTTCTGCGGGTCGGGGCAAGTCCTTCAAACGTCCATTTGGAGACGCAAACATCCCTGGGAAGGAAATAAGAAATACCTCATGAGCAGTGAGTAGTGAATGGTGAGTAGTGACCAGAATCCCTCAATCCCTTAATCCCTCAATTCCTCAATTCCTCAATCCCTTAATTCCTCAATTCCTCAATCCCTTAATTCCTCAATCCCTTAATTCCTCAATCCCCTAATATTCAACTCAACCGAGCGCCGCGGCGATGGCTTTTCCAAGTTCAGTGGTGCTGGCGTTGCCTCCCATGTCCGGCGTGCGCGGCCCGTCGGCGACGGTCGCTTCAATGGCGCCGATGATGGAGTTGTGGGCCGCGGTGAACTTATCTTCTCCGTTGCCCAGGAAATCGAGCATCAAGGCCCCCGCCCAGACAGCGCCGATGGGATTGGCGATGTTCTGTCCGTAAATATCGGGCGCCGAGCCGTGCACCGGTTCGAACATCGAGGGGAATATTCGTTCCGGGTTGAGGTTGGCAGATGGCGCTATGCCGAGAGTGCCTGCGCATGCCGGCCCCAGATCGGAGAGGATATCCCCGAACAGGTTGGAAGCGACTACCACATCGAAGCGCTCCGGGCTTAAGACGAATCGCGCGGCGAGAATATCGATATGGTACTGGTCCCACTTGACATCAGGATACTGCCCGGCAATCTCTCTGACTCTTTCGTCCCAAAAGGGCATGCTGATGGAGATTCCGTTGGATTTGGTAGCGGAAGTCAGGTGTTTCTTGGGGCGGCGTTGCGCCAATTCAAAAGCATATTTCAAGATCCTGTCCACACCCTTCCGGGTGAAGACGGACTGCTGCAGTACGACCTCCCGGTCGGTGTGCTCAAATATTTTCCCGCCTATACTCGAGTACTCTCCCTCCGTGTTCTCACGCACCACGTAGAAGTCGATATCTCCGGGCTTGCGTCCGGCAAGCGGGCAGGGAACACCATGCATCAGCCTTACAGGGCGCAGGTTTACGTACTGATCGAACTCCCGGCGGAACTTCAGTACGGAACCCCACAGCGAGATGTGGTCGGGGATCACGTCCGGCCAGCCGACAGCGCCGAAAAAGATAGCGTCATAGGTCTTGAGTTGAGCGTGCCAGTCTTGCGGCAGCATCTGACCGTGCTCCTGGTAGTATTCGACGCACGACCAGTCGAAATGCCTGAACTCGATGTCGATTCCGTATTTACGGGCGGCGGATTCCACCACCCGCAGTCCTTCCGGGATCACTTCCTTGCCAATCCCATCTCCAGGGATGACTGCAATCCTGTGGCGTTTCATTTTTCCCTCACTTGAGTTGGCTGCCCGTTTTGGCTAAACGAACCTCAAGCCCATTTTATCTTAAATCCGGAATAATCCACCAAATATCTACGGGATTGAGGGATTGAGGGATTGAGGAATTGAGGAATTTAGGGATTGAGGGATTGAGGAATTTCCACATCTGATTTTGTCAGTCATCAAGAATCCACAATAGGCTGCAAAAACACTTCAGTGGGTGAATAATCCTTCCGAACGCTCCTTGTCTGAATTTTTTACAGTAACCTTTACTAAAAACCTCATTTTCTCGATCCATGCTTTCCCCCCAAAAAAAAATGGTTCATCCGGCAAACGAGTACCTGCAAGACGAGAAAGGACACCATCTGTTTGCTGTGAACTCGCCCTGTGGGGAGCTTTTTGAGTTTCTTGCCCTGAAAGGGCTGCATAGGGCAGCCCAGGGTATTTGAGAAACGCGCCACCCTGGGGATGACAGGACCACAAATTAGTTCTAATACCCTGAAAGGGTTACATAAAAAGAGTACTCAGGATTAAATCACAGGGTACTCAAACAGCAAGGGATCGGCTATGTAACCCCTGCAGGGTAAGAACTGGTTCTTGTTGGCGTCGCAACCCCAGGGTGGCGCTTCTCTGACCCTGGGCTATTATATGCATCCTCGGGGCAAAAATTCGAACCACAGGTACTCATTTGCCGGAAGACCCAAAAAAAATCTGCGGAGGGGATTTTTCCCGAGATACAGTCTGGAAGCCCCGCCAGCCTTCATGAAGTTCGGTTGAAATGTAACCTTTGAGAAACCTTCTTATGACATAAGCCAACCTATACCAAGGGCTTCTGCCTGGAATGAGTCGTGACCGTGATCTTCCAGAAGCTGCCCATCTTAAGCCTCCAAGGGGAATTTTGGGTATCCCCTTGGAGGCCCCTTCGTTTTTATGCTCCGTAGAACAGTGAGCAGGGAGCAGTGAATGGTTAATGGTGAATAGAATCCCTCAATCCCTCAATCCCTCAATCCCTCAATCCCTCAATTCCTCAATTCCTCAATTCCTCAAGACTCCCGAAATAATGGCGGATCGTTGCCTGACAGCCCGCGTGAGAAAATCCTGTTCCTGGAAAAAATAGTGAGTTAGTCATGCTTTGCACTTACGACCTCGGCCAGAGCCAAGCTGCGCCACGGACCCCGCTGGAATCTCCATGCTTGTTGCGGACGATCGGCGTCTCCGCCTCGCTGCCGAATACGTAGGATGGTAACTGAGGGGGCACCAATTCGTACAGTTCATCCACGTTACTCATACCCCCACCGAGAACGACTACGTCCGGGTCCAAGATGTTAATTGCATGAGCGAGGGATCGAGCCAAACGATTAGCATATCGCTTCAATACGCCCCTGGCAGCGCCATCCCCGTTACGGGCCAGGGCCACAATTTGTGCCCCATTCAGCTTAACGGGCCTTTTGCCTGTCAATTCTGGTGTTGTTCGGGCGTAGTCGTCCGTAAAACCTGTTCCTGAGATCCATTTCTCGATGCAGGATGACTTCCCACACCAGCATGCAGGGCCAGGGTATTCCTCCTCATTCATCCAGGGGAGTGGGTTGTGCCCCCACTCACCGGCGACCAGGTTGACTCCTGCCCATGGCCTTCCGTCGATAGCGATACCAGACCCACAACCAGTCCCGAGGATCACGGCGAATACGACACGGTAGCCCGCGCCCGCGCCATCGACCGCCTCGGAAAGCGCGAGGCAGTTCGCGTCGTTCATGCACCGCACCTCGCGGTTAAGGATGCGGCCCAAATCCCGGTCCAGGGGGTGGCCGTTCAGTACTTTCGTGTTGGCGTTTTTGACGCACCCCGTTCGAGCCGAGATCGTACCGGGGATGCCGACGCCGACAGTCCCGATCTGACTCAGTGCCGATTCCGCTTCCGTGACCAATCCGGCAATGGTGGCAACGATGGCTTCGTAGCTGCCGGGGTCGGTATCGACCCGTTTCCGGTAGATTTCGGTCCCACCCTCGTCGAGCGCGATGATCTCGGTTTTCGTCCCTCCTAGATCGATCCCGAATCGCATCGATACACCCCCACTGCCTGACGAAAAAGAGTTTTTGCGTCGAGTAGCCTTAACAAAAGGCCGAGTTGAACTCAACCGTGGCAACTATCGGAATTCATAAATGAACTTGCGGTTCGTTCAGAGGTTTATAGACCAGCGCAAACTTGAACACAAGTCAGGATTCGATCCTTAATTGGGCGTCATAGTGGAGTTTGGAACCACACTCTTTATTCATCCTGCAGCGTGAAAAGAAAGGCCCGGAGAGGCCCGGCCGTTGTTTATAGCTGAGCTTCAAGGCTCGCAATTTCCTGTTCCACTTTTGCGAGCAGCTCCTTTGATCTCTCGATGGACGCCTCAGCCGAAGCAGGCTCGCTAACCCATCGGTTGAAGTTATCTTCTCCGGCAAGCCAAAGCATCGTTACAGATCTGAGTTCTTCACCATGTTTGAGAATCAGCCCGATCATTTCTTGTTGCCTGATCAGGCAATCCCTTTGAATTCTCTTGCTCTCCAGGAGGACCTTGATTCCTTCCAAGCTGTAAGTTCGCTTTCTCATTAATTATTCTCCGACAAGGCCCCGGTGATGAACCGAGGCCGGTGGTGGTTATTCTTTTTCGATCATGTGACTTAACAGACGCAGGATAAAAGTCATTGCCTGCGACTCTTCCACACTGCGCTCATATTTATATTTCATAAGCCGATCTTCGATGATTTGATTTACGGCCGGAAGGGACAATAGCAGAATGCGCATAAAGGCGATCACTTTTGCCTCGTACTTCGCTTTCACATCTTCCGTAAGTTCGGCATAATTGACACCACCAAGCCTGTCAAACTCTCGGAGTGCTGCTCTCTCTATTTTTGCGGAGGATTTATCGACCCATATTAACGCCTCGTCATGCTGGACCTTTGCTAACTCCCTTGCCTTTAGCCGTTCTATAAGATCAATCACTTGCCCCATTGGATGTGACCTTTCTGTAAAGGCCCCGGATCTCTCCGAGGCCGGTCGTGCTTATCTCGTAGCGCCCTCGGGGCCGCCTATTTCCATATTTTACTCCCTGGCCCGGTTCAATCCGGGCAGACGATCACAACTGTTCTTGCAAGGCAGAAATTTCTTTGTCTATTTCCGCAACGTGGTCCTTCGACTTTTTGATTTCTTCTTCCGCCAGCTCTGGATTCTTACGCCACTCATCGACATTCTCTTTCTCCAGGAGCCAGCACGTGCTTTCGGAGGACGCTGTTTCTCCATACCTGAGGATCAAACGGATCGCTCCCTGGCGCTGGAGTTCGCGTTCCTTCATCAATTCTTTTTCCTGCAAAATAGTCTTTATCTCTTCTTTGCCGTACGATCTTTCTTCCGGCATATTTAGCCTCCGGTAACATGGGCAGGTTCATCCTCGAGGCCTCAGCCGAAAATTCCGGGTCTTCCGGCAAATGAGTACCCGTGGTTCGGATTTTTGCCCCGAGGGGGCTGCATATTAGATAGCCCAGGGTCAGAGGAACGCCACCCTGGGGTTGTGACGCCAACAAGAACCAGTTCTTACCCTGCAGGGGTTGCATAGCCGACCCTTTGATGTTCGAGCACCCTGTGATTTAATCCGAATACTCTTTTTACGTAACCCTTTCAGGGTATTACGACTAATTTGTGGCCCTGTTCTCCCCAGGGTGGCGCGGTGCTGACCCTGGGCTACCCTATGCAGCCCTTTCAGGGCAAGAAACTCAAAATCCCCCACAGGGCGAGTTCACAGCAGACAGATGCTGCCCTTTCTCGTCTGCAGGTACTCGGTAGCCGGATGAACCGCATATTTAGCCTCCGGTGACATGGCCCGGTTCATCCTCGAGGCCTCAGCCGAAAATTCCACACTCCCTGAGTCCAGGAATGCGTATACCAACACTAATATACTCATGAACAGGAGCGCTCCTATGTCGAAAAATCGAAAAGGGTTAAATACCCCCAGCCTCACAACCTCGATGATCGGCGTAGGGCAACTTACCCGTCTCAGCACCCGGAGGCCCTGGCCGCGAACCCATCAAGAAAAAATTAACGACCAGTGGCGACATTCCACGGTTCCCGGAGTGAGCGGCGTGGCAATTGCGCCGCCTCAGAGAATTCCTGACGGATACAAACCCGAAGATCGATCCGTCCCGGATGCTCGGAATCCGCGACGGCGGCCGTACTCAACTCCGTTTCCGAGTCTTGTTGACGCGAGATCTGCGCCCGCTTACTTTTTAGAGGTGAAGGCGCCTTGTCCTCTAAAAGAACCGATTGTCCAATGCCAGCCAGCTTGAACTAGGGTCGGGGGCAGAGCGCCTTCCCTTTTTTTCCCCCTCCAACATGCCCCTGCAATCGCTTTTCTCATCATGGTCCGTGTCTTTGATCGTCTGAGCAATCCAGCACGGACCCGGCAAATTCGTTTTCTGTTGTTAAAATCCACTGAGCAGCGGTTTTTTCAAAATGCTCGCGGGCGTACCTGTATTCCCCCGATCCCGACGGATGTCCTTACCCGTTTTTTACAGCCATTCCTGATAGGTGGTGAGCATGAAAAAGGCCCGGGAGAATCTTGCGGCCGCCCCCATCATGGGAAACATCAACACGCAACTCCTTCACCAAGGCATCCCGGAGCGTGTATGCAGGGCGGTCGGACACGCGCTGGGACACAAAGTTGATATCATCGCTCCGGCATGCGGCCTCAGCATGTCCACCCCGTTGGAAAATTTAAGAGCTTTGACAGACATGGTAAAAAATGTGAAAAACGTTCACACTCGGGGTTGTGGCCGGCAGAGCGGATCATGAAGGGGCGAGATAGTCATGGACGATAAAAATAACAGTTTGACCTCATATCTATACTTAGGCCTTCTGTCGCTCCTGATTGCCGCAGTGCTGCGGTCCGCAATCGAGTACTTCGATACCGGAAAGGTGGTGTTTGCTGCAAAAGATCCGCTTTTCCTGATACTATGGGCTTCTTTTTTCCTGGCATTGATTGTCTTTTGGTCTCTTGCCTCTCATTTTCTCAGATGCTCAGTGTGCGCAAGGTTCTCCCAGGATACCCTGATTTTCGAGCAGGGGCGAAGCAGGCGCTTTTGCCGGGAACACCTGATCGAACGGTTCAAACAGGAATTCACCGCATGCACGGAGAAAATGGTTGTCGTTTATCCGTCCCTGGAGATGAAAAGAGGCCCGTATGTCTATGAATACAGGGCCATTGAGGATATCCCGGAGAAATTCCGTCAAAGCCCGTTCGGGCGCATGCTCACGAGGGCCCTTTCTTCGGTTGGAGGCAGATGCAGCCGATGTACGCGCAACGGCACCGTGGCCTATTTCGGCCCCGGTAATACCCCCTGGGAATCCGTCACAATGAGAGGCAACGGATGGGATGATCTTCGGAAAGAAGAGATCACGGCGACATTTCAGGTTACCTGCCCATTCTGCATAGTCGATGAGCTCTGTTTCTCGCTGAGCCGGTTCGAAGGCGCTTTTTCAGAGGGTATCATTATGCCGCATAACGGAAGCGGGATCTTCATATCACGATTAAGATAGGATCGTGAGCCAGCGCCGCTAAAAGATGATCGAGCGTTCGCGTGATCAGATTGAACGGACGCGAGAGGGCGGATTCCTCTTTCAAAGCGCCTCAGCTTTCGAGGAAAGATCGTCCCCTTAACTCCCTCATTAACCTGCAGCCTAAATCTGTTCGGTATCATCCAGATACCGCTATTGCCTTGGAATCATTCACAACATCTCCATGGGGTCATCGCTCTGAAAACGATGCTGTGAATTGGCGGGTATGAACACTACATCCCCCGGCTTGAGTAGAACCGTCTTGCCGTCCACCTCCACGCGGCCTTTTCCCTTCAGGATGAATACTTCGTGTTCCCAGGGGTGACTGTGGCTGGGTGTGGCCCCATCCGTTTCAAAGCTTATTACGCGCATAGAGAAATTGGGCGCTCCGTCAGGCTCTCCGATGACAGTGCGAATCATGACACCATGCGCCCCACCGTCCTCCACCTTCTGGCCTTCCACGTCCGTATAGCTGATGTGTTTCATTATCCTCTTCTCCCCTTTCCATTTGCTGCATCTAAAGTGCGCATCCAAACTTCCCATTCGGACCGTCCGGCCGGCGCGGGTATTGCCGCATCACACGAACCTTCGAGATCCGGGTTGAAGGCCACTTTCGCAAATGTGGGAAATGGCTTCGCTGGTACATACATCCATCGCTTTCTCGTCGCCATTCCCGCTCTTACCTTCTTTACCGATCCGCAGGAATTTACCTGCTGCGATCGGTTCGATCTTTCTTCGTGCGAAACGGGCTCGGGATGTGCCCTCCCTGGTCAACCGCCCGTTCATTGCGGTTCGCAGAACTCAAGAGCACTTAAATGTTACCACTTTCCGTTGCGGCAGTGTAATAGGTTTTCCTGTGTCCGGGTTCCTCCCTGTACGCTGGAGCTTCTTTTTCACTGAAAACTTTCCAAAGCCGCTGATGAGAACATGCAACTTTCCTCGGAAGACTTGCTCAATATGCCCGGATTGTCGAGTGAGGTGAAGACGCCGGATATCGGTTTTGGCATACGCGGTTCACCCTGCCTTATCAAGCCGATCCTCTGCATTTCTAATCTGCAGATTGTCGCTGCGCCACAGCAGGGACATTTGTTAAAAGGAAGGTCAGCCCCTCCGCTATCGTCGGGTGAGTAAAGATCCCGTCGCGGAGTACCGTGTAGGGTAATCCTCCGAGCATCGCCGTCTGCACCGTTGCCAGCAATTCGCTCGCATCGACTCCGAATGCCGTAAATCCAAGGATAAGATCGGATTGCGCTCCGATCAGCATTTTCAGAAAGCCGCGAGGTTCGGAAACGGTTCTTGTCTTCAGCACGGCAGCCATCGGCATCGTGACCAGCCGGTATTCAACTTTGAGGCGATTTGCCTCCGATTCATTCAATCCGATTCGTACCAGCTCCGGATCAGTAAACATGCAGAAGGGCACCAACCGGTTTCGGGTCGTGCGATCGGCTCCATTCAGGTTGTCGCGCACGATCCGGAAATCATTGTAGGCGGCATGCGTAAACTGCGGGCTGCCTGCGCAATCCCCCATCGCCCAAACGTTCTCAGCGGTGGTCTCGAGCCGATCATTCACTTTTACATAACCGCGCGAGTCGAGTTCCACTCCAGCCTTGTCGAGGCCGATCGACTGAGTATTGGGAGTCCGGCCTGTAGCGACGAGTAGATCAGTCGCTTCGATGTTCCGCTTTCCGCTGGGGTCCTCCACGCTGACTCGGATCTGCTGGCCGGACAGTCCCGCGACCTCTCGAATCCCGGTCTCAAGCAACACGTCGATCCCCTCGTCGCGAAATAGCTCTAACAGCGCAGCGCCAACGTCAGTATCTTCACGGCCGGCAAGCTGCGATCCTGCCTCGATCACCGTGACACGCGAGCCGAACCGCCGTATGGCTTGCGCCAGTTCAAGGCCGACGTACCCGCCGCCCAAGACAAGGAGATGCCCCGGCAAGCGATCAAGTTCCAGGGCTTCGATATGCGTCATAGGTTTCGCCGCCGCCAGTCCCGGCACATCCGGCATGGATGTGCGCGTCCCCAGGTTCAGGAACACGCGCTCCCCCGCTATAACTCTGGGGCCGGCATGATTCGAGCTTATTTCAACAGTCCTGGCTCCAATGAAGCGGGCTTCACCCATAATCAGTTCGGCGCCACTCGCTTTGAATCGTTCGAGATGCATTTCAATCAGCCCGTCCACCATCTTTTGCTTACGATGAAGAACACCCTTCATATTCGTGGCGAGCGCCTCCCCTTCCAGTCCGAACTCTTGTGCGCGCCTGGCGTAAGAGGCTATCTTCGCGCTGTGGATTATGTTCTTGCTGGGCAGGCAGGCAATGTTCGGGCATGATCCGCCAACCAGCTTGCGCTCGACCACAGCCGTACGGCGGCCCGCTTTCGCCATCGTCCAACCGAGGTACTTACCCGCTTCACCGCTTCCAATAATGAGGATTTCGTACTGTTCCATCGCAGGCACCTTGCACCTTCCTTAACTATCTGTTTACCAACTAAAGCCTGTCCGCAGCAGACGCTCAACTCCCGGTTTCGCCGGCCTTAGTCGATGCTGCCGGGTAAGTATACGGCTGCCAACGATCAGACTGAAGGCTTTCTATCTAAATTATAATACCGCTGAGCCGGGCTGAAGACATTAACACTGGGCTCCAGGTCATTTGAACCGTCATGGGGAATGGATTCCGGGGCACTGACGCTAATTTTACTTCAGATCATTAGGCATTTTTCCGACAATATCACCGGAGGTATTATGCCTCCATTAGAGAGCCGTGAGTAGGGCCAATTGTGGCACCTTCCTTCTCGGCTCTCACTATTTGGGGGGGTTAATCACCGGGGCCGCGGGGCCGAAACAGGGCCGGTTGAGTTTCGACGATTTGGGCTTTGGTGAGGGTCATTGGTTGCTCAAAAACTGGTTGCTCAAAAACTTGAACATGGGCAGTTTGTAGTATAGGATGTGCGACGATGCCGCACCGGCTGCCCGGAGGCAAGGATAGAGCAAGCGGTCAGCTAACCCGGGGATCGAGTGGGCATATTGAGCGCGTTGATGAAATTTGAAGCCCTTTGCGCTGCTCGTTAGAACGCAAAAAATGGAGAAACGCTTGATGAAATGGATTATTGGATGCCTTCTGCTGAATTTGCTTCTCTTTCCCCTTAATGCCGGCGCGAAATCGTTTTACAGAGACGGAACGGTAGATAATAGTAGCGGGACGCCCAACAAGGACCTTGTCTACAGCGATTTCGAGATCACTCAGGACGGCTATATCACCGGCTACATAGCCAACAAATCGAATCACCCCCTCAAGTCTGTAAAATTGGATATGTGGACGACCAACCGGGCGGAGACCGCGATTTTATGGCGAAAAACCCTCACTATCGGCGACATGGCCCCCAAGGGCAAATATGAGGTAAGGGAACCGTATAGTCCTCTTCCCGATGACCTCTCAGCAGTAGTGTTCAAGTTTAGACTGCCCGGGAGCACGAATTTCAGGAACTCCGGAACAAGAAATTAAAAGCAGTTTGTGTGATACCTAACTCCCAAAGAGAGCTTACACGCCGTATTATTATGACAGTTTCGTTCCCCATTATTAATATTGATTAAGGGCCACTGTTCGCTTGAGCGCGTTTAGGGTGGCAATGAACCGTGAGAGCTGAGGAATACAATGTGCCGTCCGGCCAAATGGCGGCCGGCAGGCTCCCTGAGGTAGTTTCGATAGCTTGATGATCAGGCAGTAGTGAATTGGTTTTTCACAGTTATGGCAAATCAGGTTGAATTGTGCGACTGATTTAGCCTGCCCGATGGAGGGAAACTCAGATGGGTCGATGGAAAGCAATTCTTATCGTGGTTGGTATTATACTTATGGTTTACGGCGGTTTCCTTTTTGCACAGCAACAGCCGCCCCCCCCGAATCGCGGAGGGCCGCCGGCAGACAAGGACCCCCGAATGGAGGAAATGTTAGATAGGCTGTTCGACAACATGGATACCAATCATGATGGAAAGATAAGCAAAAGCGAATGGATGGATTTTTATGAAAAACAATTCAAACGATTGGACAAGAATGGGGATGGATTCATAACGAGAGAGGAGATGAGGGAAGATATGAAAGAGAGGATGGGAGCGCCGCCGCCGCAAAGGCCAAGGCCCCCTCAATAGTTTCCTGGCGCCTTGTAACCGGCTTTGCGGGAATCTGCAAAAATGTGGAAAACTCAAATTGAGTCATTTGCGCAGCTTGCTCACCGATGAGGATTTCGTGAAGTTCGGAGGTTGTGATTCATAATAATCAGGTCGCGGGTTCAATCGCATCGCCGGCCCCGGTTTTCTCGCTGCTTTCGATTGCATGGGGTCGCTTACCAGCCGATTCCCCTGAGTTTTTGTGGAGGCTTTAATGAAAAAAGCGCTTGCTCTCATGTTTGTTCCCCTGCTTTTGATGGGCCTAACCTCTAATTGCCTTGCCGAAGACCTCACCCTCAAAGCTTCAGACCCTGGTAAATGGATAATCTATAATTCGGAGGGACAAGACATCGGGACACTGGCCAAAGTGGGGAAAGACTCGCCCGATGTCGAGGAAGGAGGTTACAGCATTCTGCCAAAAGGCGGGCGGTACATTGGAGTCATCACGAGTAACGGCAGTTTACAGTTGATAGTCCGCCATCCAGTTGTCTCTCCTTCTGAAGTCAGGCTCTACCTGGATGTACTGGAAGCGTTAAAAACGATCAAATAAGGCGCCTGCCTGCCGGGAGTGCAAGGGCGGCCCATTCCCGCCCGCTCGCTTTGAAGAAAGGCGCCGGCAACCCTGGCAGAGGTTTAATGGAAACGCCAAATTCTGCATTCATGGCGCCGGGGAGAACCTCCGTCCTATGACGGTTTTCTCGTGGGCTTTTTTTTCTTCTTCCTGGTCTTCGGTCTATCAGCCGGGGTTTTCATAGGCGCGCTTGAGCACTACCCCCTCTTTCAATGCCTGCTTATAGGTGCTGCCGGGCTTCTTGCGGGTTATGTGATGAGCATACTCGCGGCTTCGGACTGCAATACATAGGCTGGCTGGCGGTATTAGACCCGCTTGCCGGCCGGATTGTTTCCGAAGTGCCGGTCGTGGATCTGGTGCTTCTGTCGAGGGCTTTCTTTGGATAAAATAATCGCAATCGGAGCACATTGACAGCCATCTCTTCCGTGCATAATTTACGGTCGAGCCCCAAGAGGCAAAGTAGGAAGCCCGGTTAAAATGCTCAGCCGAAATACTCAACGGAAAAAATAAAGAGTCAAATCTTGCTGGGAAGTTGAGAAAACAGGCTGGGATGAATCAAACTTGGTGAAGGCCGGCAACTGAAAAGGTCACTTGGGGTTCAACTTTCTCAAGAATTACGCTTGTACTCCTACCCCTTCAGCGTTTCCTCTCATCCCGCCAGCGCCGTAAAACCTTGCAGCCTTCCTTACCGGAATAATGCACCAAATGTCTAACGGTAACCGCCAAAGCGCAGTTTCGAGTCCGAAATTCACTCAAAAATGAGTCGAAGGCGTGAGCGTACGGCCCGGCAGTAACAGAGAAAAACACTACTGCATGTAGACGAAACACCTTGCTCCCTTGTCTCTAAAGCAAAATCAGGTGAATTACTCGAACTACATCCAATCTGAAAGAAATGAGGAGATGAAAATGAAACTACTGGTTTTTAGTGTCTGTTTGGCGCTTTTGTCCGTCTTCACAGCCGTTGATGTAAGCGCCCACCCTCCCTGCGGAAAGGTCTGGGTCGAAGGCCACCACGACAGACACGGGAGATGGCATGAGGCTCACTGGAAACATCAGCACTGGGTTCCAGGTCATACGAACCGTCATGGCGAATGGATTCCAGGGCACTGCCGCTAATTTTACTTCAGATCTTCGGTCATCTTGCCGATAATATCACTGGAGGTATTGTGCCTCCATTAGAGAGCCGTGAGTAGGGCCAATCGTGGCACCTTCCTTCTCGGCTCTCACTATTTTAACAGGTTCATCTCTATGACCGTGTAGAGCGCGGTCCGGCCGAAACGGGGCCGGTTGAGTTCCAACTTCAGTAGTATTCCTCAGTCACCTGGTCATGACCGGAGTGCCACAACGAAGCCTGAAAAATGTCTTGAGTTTTGAAGCCGCAAGTTGGGTTTCTAAGCTCAACCCAACCTGCAGCACTGCCGCTGAACAGGTCGCCTTCTTCCGGAATGGTGAGCATTTCCGGACTTGCCTTTGTCGCCAGGCGCCCAGAAGGGGCGAATTGGTCCTACCAAAAAATCTATACAGACATGCTTTCCCATTTTTACTGAACAAATTTAGGATTCATCCATAAAATTGGTTCATCCAATATCTTGACATATGCTCATAATGTGAGTATAGGTTATACCAATTTGGTTTCTTAGTCCGAAGTGGTCCCCTTTTTTGGCCAAAAGGGTTTGGCTTGGAGAAATGTATGACAGGCGAAATTTCTTCCCGCAAGGGAAAGTACCTCTACAACGAGATTGTCGAGAGAATACTGGAAATGATTCGCCGCGGTGAACTCAAGGAGGGGTTGAGGATACCTTCCGAACGATCTCTCGCCCTGTCGTTCGGGGTTTCGCGAAACTGCATCAGGCAGGCCATTCAGACCCTCTCCGAAAGACATATCCTCGAGGGCCATCGTGGCGATGGGACCTATGTACGCACCCCCGATGAGAGTGCTTTGATCGATGCTTTTGCCGTAGTCTTGAAGGCGAAAGGAGATCTGATCCGGGAAATTCTTGAATTCAGAATGCTCATGGAGCCCCAGATCGCATCACTTGCCGCCAGGAATATTACCCGGGAAGAGCTCGATCGCCTGAAGATCATCATTTGCGACCAGGAAAGAAGGATCTTGGCAGGGAAGGAAGATTCGGAACTGGACGGGGCGTTTCATCTTGGGCTGGCCGCAGCTTCGAAAAACAGGCTCATAAAGCAGGTAATGGATCTGATGAACGAAATCCTGGGCGAAAGCAGGTCGGAATCGCTGTGGAATGATACCCGAAGGAAGGCCTCGGTAGTCGGGCACTTGAAGATTATCGATGCGCTTGAAAACAGGGACCCTGATATGGCCTTTGAAGCGATGAAGGAACACCTTCGGTCGGTGGAGAAGATTGTCCTGGGTGGGGTCGAGGGAAGCAAGTCTGAAACCGGTGAGAAAGCTGTGCATTGAGGGCTGTTCCATGATTTTTCACGTTAGCGGAAGCGATTTTTGAAGACATCTGAAAGGAAGAAAAAGGCAATGACCGGATTGGAGTTTGGTCTCGTGGGACTGGGGGCTGTGGCTGGAGGGGCGGTGAATGCGCTTGCCGGTGGTGGAACTCTTATCACTTTTCCATTGCTGGTCGCGCTGGGTATTCCGGCTGTGGCGGCGAACGTAACAAACACTGTGGCCCTCTGCCCCGGTTACCTGGGTGGGACCTTCGCACAGTTAAACGATTTGCATGGGAACAAAAAACGCCTTTGGCTCCTCGCACCCGCCGGTGTGCTGGGCGGGGTAGCCGGCGGAGTTTTGCTTTTGAACACGAGTGAAAATCTGTTTCGTTCGATGGTGCCCTATCTGATATTGCTCGCCGCCGGTCTGCTCGCCATACAGGAGCCTCTGCGCGCCTGGATCGTACGCCGTGGCGGGCACTCGCGATCGTCAAGAGCAAACGAAGCGCTAATCGTTCTACCGGTAGCTTTGGCCGCCGTTTACGGGGGGTATTTCGGCGCCGGCTTGAGCGTGATCGTCCTGGCGGTACTTGGACTCGTACTCGATGACTCACTCACGCGGTTAAATGCGCTCAAGCAGATTATCTCGTTCAGCATCAATACAGCAGCCGCTATTTTTTTCCTGTTCTCAGGACAGGTGATTTGGTCGGTAGCCCTCGTGATGGCTGTGGGCTCGCTAATCGGTGGGGTATTGGGCGGACGCCTTGCAGGCTGGATTAAGCCGATCGTGCTGCGCTGGATTGTTGTCTCGGCCGGTGTTGTGATTGCCGTGCTCTATCTGGTTTGAGAAGCAAATGGAGTGGTCTTTTCACCCGGGTACGCGACAGCCTCATCGGGATAGGAGAGCCATATGATCTCAGGTAGCTTTCAAAAGCTTCGAACCAAGATAATTCTGATGACACTGCTCTTTTCAATCGTTCCCCTCTTGTGCCTGGGAACGAGCATTTATCTTCAGTACAGACAAGCATACAGGGAAAATGTCATCGAGTCGCTGAAGGCTAGAGTTCAAAATCGAAGCTCCCATCTGGAGACATTTTTCAATGAACGAATCGCTCAGCTCATAACGGTCGCCCGTGTTCAGTCGATCGACAGCTTGAAAGATGAAGCCTTCCTGAACAAGGTTTTTCAGGCTCTGCAGTTCCACTCCAAGTCTTTTATCGACCTGGGAGTAATCGACCAGGATGGAACCCATCTCGCCTATGTCGGGCCTTATGCTGAACAACTGAAGGGAGCTAACTACAGTCGGGAGCAGTGGTTCCATGAGGCGATCTCCTCCGGTTTTTATGTGAGTGATGTCCTGCTCGGGTTTCGAAAAATCCCCCACATCTTCCTCGCGGTGACTAGAGTTGAAGGAACTCGGACCTGGATTCTCCGGGCTACGATCAGTTCCGATATTGTCGAACAAATCGTGCACAGGGCACAACTGGGCAAAAATGGCGATGCGTTTGTCATAAACCGCAAGAACATTTTGCAGAGCACCCCGAGATTCAGCGGCAAACTCCTTGAATCACCGGATGCTCCGGATTTTTCTTCCGAGGTATTCGCCAATGTGCAGGAGGTAGACTACAAGGGCGCCGCAACTCTGTTTGCGATAAGCGAATTGACCCTCCCGAAGTGGGTCCTCGTGGCGCGCGAGGATCTGCAGGAGGACATGTTGCCCCTTATGCACGCCCGCCACTCTGAGATCCTGATAATTTTCGCGGGAATTTTCATGATTGTTGCCGGTACGGTACTGACCTCCCGCTGGATAACTAACGCATTGGCAAGGGTAGAAGAGGAGAAAGCCAGAAGCGAAGATCTCGCAGTTCAATCGAATAAAATGGCCGCCCTGGGGAAAATGGCGGCCGGGATAGCGCATGAAATCAATAATCCGCTTCAGGTTATGAAGGAACTGACAGGGTTGATGAGTGACGATCTCCTCGAATTCAGACCCGTGATCGGGGACAAAGACCCGGAAAAACTCAGTGGTTACATCAAAAAAATGGATCACCAGTTAGATCGCTGCCGGGATATTACCCATAAGATGTTGCGGTTCGGCAGACGCATGGAACCTTCGCAGGAATTCTGCGACGTAAATCTTGTGCTGGCCGAAGCTATCAGCTTTCTTGCCGATGAAGCGCAAGACCGGGATATAATGATTCAAACAGATTATGGAGAAGAACTCCCCCGGATTACCATCGATGCAGCTCAGCTCCAACAGGCCGTTCTGAATATTATCGACAATGCCATTGATGCCATCGGGCGGGCGGGTACCATTAAAGTCAGGACAGGTTTGGAAAAACGAGACAACACTCAGGTTATCATCAAGATTTCCGACACGGGTTGCGGTATCGCCAAAGAAATGCTGCCCAAGATTTTCGATCCCTTCTATACGACCAAGGGCCCTAAAGAAGGCATCGGCCTTGGCCTTTCGGTCAGCTATAAAATCATTGAGCAACTCAATGGCAAAATTGCAGTTGAAAGTGTGAAGGGCAAAGGAACAACCTTCACGATATGCTTGCCCGTGGCCGAGCAAACTGCCAATTACTGAACCACACCTTCCGGGATATCAGCTAAATCATAGGTTCATTGGAGAGCAGATTTAACTTATAACACTGGGTCATAAAAAGTATTTCCGAGATCGCGAGCCTTTTGATTAGATAATCAATTGCACAATTTTTAGCCCCAGCCAGCTCATCTGCTTCAAGAGCATCCTGAATTTTGCGGAGCATTGGGCGTATGATAGCGTCGATTTGCCGTTGGGTGGACGTCCGATGACTCTTATCGATTGGGATACCCCAAACTGCTTCGACAACATTGGAAAGTGGTTCGTCTAAGAGCTTGATGGCATAAGCCGAAAAGATTTTTTTTGCGGCTTCATCAATTTGTCCCATTAGTTCATTGATGTTGCGCATATCGGCATTAGTCTCTTCAATGTTTATCGAATGTCGCTTCTTTAGTGGTATTATTGTCATAACGTTGCTCCGTAACAATTAGTCCAGAACGTACCGCAGAGTCTGGCAAATCTTGTCTGAAATTGGTGTGAATTGATTCCATGTGTACTTTAAAGAATGGGAGTGGCCGATATACAATCGTCCACTCCCTCATAATCGGTACCTGGATCAAAAATCCGAGACTTCCGCATCATCAAAAGGAATGATCTGCTCCGGGCTCGAATTGCGTTTGCCCAGAGGGACCGAAGCCTTTCCATTGCCCGCCCTGAAATGGCCATTTGCTTTCTTGTCGTATGCTGTAAATATCTTCGGCTCTTTTATAACCTTTTTGAGTAATGCTGTGGTGCCTTCGATGGTTGAACGGCCATTGGCGCCTCCGACCATGGTTGCCAGTTCGCCCACAAATTGCTTCATCTGCTCTGCCTGGGCACTCATTTCCTCCGAGGCGGAGGCGGATTCCTCGGCATTAGCGGAATTGGTCTGGACCACCTTATCCATTTCGCTCACAGCTTTACTGATTTGTTCAATGCCCTGAGCTTGTTCAACAGATGCCGCCGAGATTTCCCCCACCAATTCTTCCATCCTGGCGGAGCTGGTTTGTACCTCGGAGAATTCAGTGTTGGTCTTTTGGACAACTTCAGAGCCTTCCTTTATTTTCTTGACTGTCCCTTCAATCAGATCGGCAGTATTTTTTGCCGCCTCAGCAGCTCTCATAGCCAAATTCCTCACCTCATCGGCAACAACGGCAAATCCCGCTCCGGCCTCACCGGCCCTGGCGGCTTCAACTGCGGCATTGAGCGCCAGCAGGTTGGTTTGAAAGGCGATTTCGTCAATAGTCCTGATGATCTTCGAGGTCGCTTCACTGGCTTTTGAAATCTCATCCATGGAAGCGGTCAGGCGCGCCATTGACCCGTTGGCTTGCTCGACAACCTGCCTGGTCTTGTTCATCAGGGCATTGGCCTGATTAGCATTTTCGGCATTCTGCTTTGTCATGGAGGCCATCTCTTCCAAAGAGGAGGAAGTTTCCTCGATGGCGGCAGCCTGCTGCGAAGCTCCTTCGGCGAGAGACTGGCTGGCAGCGGACAACGTGCCGGCGGCCGTGGTGACCTCATCGGATGCTCCGGACATGCCTCCGATAATCCCCTTCAGCGCCTTTGAAACGGACCTGACTGTAAGAACGCTCGTCAATATCCCTATGAGCGAAGTAGCAAGGATGATAATCAGCATATTGCGGAAATAGATTTTGAACCGGCCGAAGAGTTCGATATTGTTCTTGTTTTTGATGTTTTCGATTTCCTTGAGGCGCACGTCGATCCCGTCGAAAACGGCTTGTTGAACAGACTGCGCGGCCTCGGCGTTCTTGACATAGCTGTTGGTCAGGTCCCTCATTTTGAGGATGCTTTCTTTTGAATTTTTCGGCAATGCCTCAAAGGGAGTCCCGGCAAGGTCTTTCACGTCTTTCTCCACGTTTTCGAGAAGTGTCGAGAACAGGGCCAGCAATGACTGCTTTTCATTAAGGTCTGCCTGCATCCGGCTGAAGAGCACTTTTAATTGGTAGTTTGAAGATGTGTTGATGTTCGCGCCAAGGATCACCATTGTTTCCAGATTGCCGACGCTCTCTTTAGTCGATTCGTCCGCCAGCTTCGGGACTACTTGCTGGATAAATTTGTTGGACTGTCCAATGGCAAAATCCGCTAATTCGTCAACCTGCTTTGATATTTTAGCATTTTCGTCTCTGATTCGCCGGATCTCGTTAACCTTCACCGACAGTTTCTCAAAATCTTCTGACAGGTTTTGGGCCTTTAGTTCAGGTAGCAGCGCCTGGTATCTCTTTTCAAGTTCAGAACCGGAGATGCGTTTATTTATATATTCCTGGACACAGAGCGCGGTTTTCTGTATGAGATCCACAGCTTTATCGGAACCTTTTTGCTTTTCTGAAAGCACTCCAATCAGGGCATTTGAGTTCAGGAAGAAAAAGATGATGGCGCCAAGTAAAATTACGTACAATACATTTGGGAAAAGCATTTTCTGTTGAACATTGCGATTTTTGAATACACTCATAATAGTCCTCCATCCTTTTCTACCATCAATTCGAAACCCTAAAAAAGTTTTCTCCTGAATTTCAGTTTAGTCAACGACATAGCTTTCTTTACTTTAGCAACTCAAAATTAACATCAGCTTTGGGACCCAACAGATTCCTGCACCCGAAACGGTCCCTGCGACGGCCCACACTGTCTCATGCCGTCAGGCAGCCTCTCCGATGAGCTCCATTTCACTTGCGCTCAGCACTCGAGCAATATCGAGCAGGATTTTTACATTTCCGGCTGTTTTTGCCATTCCAAGGATATAGTCTGTGTTCAGAGTGGTTCCGAACTCCGGGGTCTCTTCGATGTCCGAGCCCTTGATGTTCAGGACCTCCGAGACCGAATCGACGACGATGCCGATCTGCAGGGTCCTTGAATCATGTTCTATCTCGACTACGATAATGCAGGTCCTTTCCGTGTAAGCCTTAGAGTTCATTCCAAACCTGAAACGGAGGTCTATCACCGCGATAACTTTCCCTCTGAGATTGATCACCCCCTTCACATAATCCGGAGTCTGTGGCACAGGGGTGATTCGCATCATGCCGATAATCTCCTTAACCGTGAGAATGCCGATCCCGTATTCTTCCTGGTCCATAGAGAAGGAAAGGTATTTTCCCTCCATCAGGTTGGCATTCCTTTTAGCGATTTGATCACTCGCCAGGTGTTGGGCCATGGTCTCGCCTCGTACTTTCTTCGCTGCCTGAATCCAAGTTCACAGAAATATTTCACCGCCAGGCTCATTACATTTGCCTGCTGCGTAATCGTTTTGTCTTGGCCTGAAGGGTTAGTCGCGTGCAAGAGGCCGTAAAGCTTTTATGAGTGCAAGGCCTCTTGGTGTTTGAATCGTCATTGTTTGAAGGGGGCGTGAAGCTGAAAAAAAGGTGAGCAATTGGTGATGTTACATCACCAAAAAATCGATGGATTTAAGATGGGATTTTAGAGTGACCTTCTCTCCTTTCAATCCGAGTTTCGTGCGCAGATGATACCGGTGAGTTGTGACCGTGTTTATAGAAACTCCAAGTATATCGGCTATTTCCTTGCTATCCTTTCCAGCCTTGATGAGGTTTGCAATTTGGATTTCCATATGGCTGAGATTTGCACGTTTTTGTGAAAGGTTCCTCATGAACGGGGAGGTTATCTTCAATAGATTCAAGTGAAGAATATTTACGTACGTCACCTGCTTTTCATCCAGTCGGGTACCCCTTAATTTGTCTAAATAAGGGAAAATCAGTTGCTGTAGATTGGACAAAATATCGGCGTCGAGTTTTTCCTTGTCTCCCTCAACCCGCTTGAGGACCACTCCAAGTGCCGTATTCGTTTCTTGAAGCTCCCTCAGCATTCTTCGTTCCCGGTTGACTCTTTCTATCTTAGCCTTCAATTCCGGCAACTTGAACGGTTTTCCGATAAAATCGGCTGCACCAGCCTCGATGATGTCCATGTAGGTGTGATCACTCGTAAATGCAGTCATTACGATGGTATCAATGCCGGGATGCTTTATTCTGAGTTCACGGAGAAGCTCCAGACCGCTCATTCCTTGCATCCTTATGTCTGAAATCACCAGGTCGAAATCATTTTGTTCCAGGATTGCAAGCGCTTCGGCCGGATCTGTGGTGCTCCGGCAATTGTATCCTTCCTGCCGAAGGAATTCCAGGAGCATTGAACACACCCTTTTTTCATCATCAACGACCAGGATCCGTTCGCTATGTTTGCTTTCCATTCTCGCCTTTCGCTTTCGATTTTGCAGGCAGTTGATTGTCGTCACCCATGCCCAAACCCGGCATTCGAGACTCAATGGCTACATAAAGATCACTATGTGCGATTTCTACAACAACGATGGTGGGAGCGGCAGTATTTGTTTTCGGTCGCAGAATTTGAATGTCTTTTCCATAGTGGAGCCATATTAGCAAGGTTCCTTTTCCATGTTGGATTTGTGACGTTGAAGGCAACGGGGATGTATTTTGAAAGACCCATGGGGAAGGCAGCGGAGATGTATTTTGAAAGACCGATGCGTTAAATGATGAAAACGGACGCCCTCCTGATGCTTGATCTGCCCTGTTCAGTTCGTTTCCGCCGGTTCCAAGGTGACGATACCGTGACCCTGCTCTCTTCGTCCTTCAGGTATTTCGGTATCTTCGGTTCGAGTCCCCGAAAAAGACAGGCAAACAGGTTTCGTAGATCGTGTACTCAGGGGAGACCCGATTGGCGCCGGCACCTCAGTCCCTTGAGATGGAAAATAAGGGTTACGGCACAGGGCGCAAGGTCCATGCCTGATTTTTTGATAGTCTCCATCCCGGCCTAACAACGACATCAAGTGATCTTTTGTCAGCACTTGCCTAAAATCATTACTCCATTGACCACCTCCACAAAGGTTCTTACCTAAAGAGCGCGAAAAGACATTTCACCTCACCTGGTGGCAACCGGCCCAGGGAAAGATGCTGAAGAGGGGTTGGAGGCTACCCAATGGTATGCAACGCAAACTTGGAGTCGCGTATGACCGCCAATGGCTCGAGCAGTCATGGCGCCCCCGCCGGTTCTGCTTCGCGTTCAGGCGGGGGGTATACGGTTCTCGAAACCAGGAATCTCACTCGAGCGATCACGGGGAAGGTACTGGTAGACGATATCAGCGTACAGGTGCAGCAGGGAGAGATACTGGCAGTGGTCGGACCGAGCGGGGCGGGCAAATCGTCGTTCCTTCGTCTGATTAATCGACTGGACGAACCGACCGGCGGCACGGTGTATCTTGCCGGCGAGGACTATCACCAGCTTGCCCCGCGCGAACTGCGACGACGGGTGGGCATGGTGATGCAATCGGCCTACCTGTTTCCGGGCACCGTAGCGGAGAATCTGTGCTTCGGGCCGCGTCAACATGGCGAGGACTTGCTCGCCTCGCAGATTGACAGCATTCTGGAAGAGGTGGGGTTGGAGGGATTTGCCCACCGGGATGTGTTGAATTTGTCTGGAGGCGAAGCCCAGCGCGTCTCGCTGGCTCGGACGCTGGCGAACAAACCACAGGTGTTGCTGCTGGACGAACCGACTTCGGCGCTGGATTACCGGGCCGAACGCGAGATTGAGGCGCTGCTGGCGCGCGTCCTTCGCGACCAGCATTTGACTGCGCTGATAGTCACACACGATACAGCGCAAGCACAACGCATTACCGACCGCGCCATCTTGATTGACGCAGGCCGGCTTATTTTGGATGGCACAGTCCAGGAGGCGCTCCATGTTGAATCAGCTCTTCCCTGATCCTATGGCGTTGAGCGCAGCGCAAGCAGTCAGCGCTGCCATCGTTGCGCTGATGGTCGCGTGGCTGGCGGGCAGGGCAGGTATCCGCCTGCAGAAAGAATCAGTCGTTGCACTGGTGCGAGGCATCAGCCAGATCATCATAGTCGGCTTGTTGCTGAGGCTCGTTTTGGGTGGCGCGCAATGGCTCAGTGCATTTTTGCTCTTGGGCATGATGCTGGCTGGCGCCGTCATAGCCGCGCAGCGGACCAAACACATTCCCGGCATCCTACACGTGACGATGCGCTCGATCCTGCTGGGCGCGGGGCTGGTCATCGGTATCATGGTCGGTCTGGGTGTCATCGATAGAGCACCGGCGACCTTGATCCCGGTGAGCAGTATGCTCATCGCCAACGCGATGAACACGACGGCCCTGGCGCTGGATCGTTTCCGGGCAGAGGTTGAGGCGCACACCGGGCAAATCGAAGCGGCACTGGCACTGGGCGCAGCCCCGACGGTCGTCGTGGCGCCTTATGTGCGAGCGGCGGTGCAAGCCAGCCTTATCCCCAGCGTCAACAATTTGCGGTCTCTGGGGATTGTGTGGATCCCGGGAGTGATGGCGGGTATGGTGCTCGCGGGCACTGACCCGATAGTGGCCGCCGTTTACCAGTTTGTAGTCGTCGCTATGCTGTTCGCTACGGCCGGAACGACTGCCCTGCTCTGCACGCTGTTCGTTCGCTCGCGAGCCTTTTCGCAGGCCGAACAACTGACGCTGAGGATGGCGAAGAGTTAATGAGGTGGGAAAGGGGGACGGAAGGCGTCAGGGCGATAACGGTGCCGGGGCGGCGCCAATCTTAACCATGTCCTCAGCCGGGACCCCGGCAGGCGTGCGCAGCTCAGTTTACGGTCCTTAAGCCAGGGCGGAAAGATTATTATGCCGATCCGCATGAAACAAAGTGATAAGCCGAAACGCTGACTGTCGCCTTGCCCTGGACATATTTATTTTCCATTTGAGCTGATTTTTGAATTAGTTGATTTGCGCCGGGAGGTCGCTATTTTTCCTCTCGAACCGGGCCGTAGGATCAGCCTTTTCCATGAAAACCTGAGCTTCCAGTGCATCCGCTTCTGCCTCGTATTCAATGGCAGCAGCTATGAATTTGTCCGATGCCTCTTGAAGCGACTTATCGGCGGCATGGCCGCCAGCTTCCAGATGTCTATTAACTGTGTCCTCCAAAGTGGCAATCGAGTATTTGATCATCTTCCTTTGGACCTTGAAGGCGTCTATGTCCTCGGCCTTGACCAAAGCCAACTGGACTTCAACGTCGTCAAAATATTCCTCCATTTCCTTTTTTCTCTCCTCAGAGATCCCTTTCGCCTTTACCACTTCGGATTTGAACCTCTCCAAGGCTTCGTTCAATATTTTCCGGCAAATTTCAAGCCTGGCAGGTGCCTGCTCCGTGGCGTTTTGCAGTTGCATCTCAAACTCCGTAGAGCCGGCTTCCCAATGATCCAGCTTCTTGTCAAAAGATTCTCTGATTTCCCTAACCTTTGACATGACATATTCTCCCTTAAATTCCGAGACTGGACAGTTGCATTTCGAGGATTTCCAAATTTGCCGCAAGGAAGCCGTAAGGGTTTGGTTTTACACTCATTGTTCCTGCTTGTTCTCCCAGCAGAGTTTGAAGTTCATTCGCTTGCTAGTTAAGGGGCTTTTCCGAGTTTGTCAACCGGGGGAGATCTATCAGGAAGATCCCTTTAGCGAAGCATTCAGAAAAAAAGGGAAGTCTGGAAAAACGGTGTGGAGAAGTGAAATAGACCTCTAAATGAGCCCCTATAGGCAACCGGGCAGGACCGGATTCTTCCGCTACCGTCAACGCTCAAGCCATTTCCATGCGGCTTCGATCTCGGAGCGGTCAAAATGCTCTACCTCGTTATGTGTCAGCAACCCCCCCACCTTCACCCAAGATTTGATCCAAACTCGATCACTCAAGACCGCTATGCGTTCTATGTCTTTGGCATGCTCTCTGGCGAATTTGAGTTTTTCAAGCAATGCTTCAGGCTCCATATGACGGAAGCCTTCGATCTCGACGAGAAGCCGTATTTTCCCGGATGCAGCGATCTGCTCAGCCATGATTGCACCTATTTGCCAAGCGTCTTCACCAGTGACCCCGTCACTGATCTTGAACCCGAGGAGTTTTCCGGAACTCCCGCTCAGTTGCTGATACATTGGAATCCCCTATGCGACAACCCGTTGTGAGGCATTGGGACGTTGTCATTGAGTGGCACACCTGTAGACCCGAGACCAGTATCCCGAACGGTTCTCATCCAGTATTCAGAGAACGGCCCGGCTTTATGCCCGCTCAAGACGCTTCTCCACAACGCAGTACAGCCCCTCGCCCGCTCTTGCCGGTTCAAAACAAAGATTATCCGAGAGGCACTTTGCCTTAGCGGTGTCTCCAGACCTCCAGCGGTTGACCAGATCGGGCTCCCGGATTAAAGGACGGGACAGGGAAACGTAGTCTGCGCTCCCTTCCCTTACGATCCGTTCCGCTACGGCATAGGAGCGAATCCCCCCGACTAGCATTAGAGGGACCTTGACCCTTTCCTTGAATTTCCTGGCCGCTTCCAGGTAGTAGCCTTCCATGTTCTCAGTATCGAGCCTTCCCAGCCTGACCGGTATATAGTCGCCTGAATATCTGTTCCCACCGCTTAACTCAACGGCATCGACACCGGCACTTTCCAGAATTGAGGCAACTTCGAGCATTTCTTCCACGGTGAGTCCACCTGTGACAAAGTCTTCCGAGTTGATCTTGACCATCACGGGAAACCTGTCCCCGACTTTATCCCTGATATTATGCACAACTTCCAGGAGGAGTTTTGCCCGCTTTTCGACGCTTCCGCCATATTGATCGTTTCTCTTGTTGTAAAAGGGCGAGAGAAACTCACTGAGTAAAAAACCGTGGGCGGCATGTATCTGGACTCCGTCAAATCCAGCCTCTTGTGCTCTGGCTGCGGCCTTGCCGAAAGCTTCGGCAACCATTCGAAAATCATCGCCGGTCATCTCACGGCAATTCGGCATTCCTTCACTTTTGATGTTCGACGGCCCCAGGGGCATTTGCCCCGTGAGATCCGGGTCGGCATGGCATCCTGCATGAGCCAGTTGGACAGCGATCTTCCCACCTGCATTTTGTACGGCTTTGGCCGCAGCGGCCAGTCCCGGCGCGAGTTCATCGCTGTAAATACCTAGCTGCCTAAGTCCGGACTGTCCTTCCCTGCTCACAAATGCGTGGCTCGTGATGATCAGTCCCACTCCCCCTTTTGCGAGCCGGACCATGAGATCGGTAAGCTTACGGGGGCACGAACCATCTTGCTCTGCCATTCCCTCCCATGTAGCCGAACGGACGAACCGGTTGGTCAAAGACATGCTCTTTATCGTTGTAGTTTCAAAGAGTATCGGCATATCCACCCTCCATAATGCAAGCGCCGTCGTCAGTCACCCTACCCATTTATTGCGGACCGCAAAACACCTGAGCATTTAAATGTTACCGCTTTCCCGGGTGGCAGAGTCATCGCTTTACCCGTCTGGGGGTTTCTGCCGTTACGTTGATGCTTTTCTTTCACCGAGAGTTTCCCAAATCATTGCCTGGGTCAGGACCATCTTTTAGCAGACCGCGGAGCTGCGTCTTATTAAAAATCCATGATGCTTGTTGTGACATGATGCCAATAGGTAACCATGCCTTCTTTCCATTTGACCAGGCGCACCAGCCGGTCCTGAGAGATTACGATAGCCATTGCCTCATGCACGGCATTGCAAAATCGGAACACAGACCGGTGCCGTGCGCCAAAGCTTCCTGAGTATACCTGTTCTCTATGAATCCCCTCTATATCCAATGCGCGAGCAACTGTCTTCACCCCTTTGAGTCCCACGGATATCATGGCCCCAAACCCCAGCAACTCGAACCCCTCGGTGAATACCACAGCACCATCCACCGAGGTCAAATCTGCAAAAAGATGCGCGAGATCAAAAACAGCCTCATCCAAAAGAGTAAGGGATTCTTCGTTGCTGGCTACATACTCATCCCATCCGACGAGCTTGCCTTTGTTCGCCTTCCGGCCATATACCTCGGCAAGTGTGTTCATAAGGTCCACCAGCAACGTCTGAAATCTTTTTCGCGTGGCCTGATCAGTCACCCTGTATTCAATGCTTAAGTATGAGTTTTCCTCGAACACCTGCTCAACCATTTCCGGAGGGATCACGAGGATTGTGCCCCCGTGCCCGGAATTTCTGACATAACTGATGATACGCCTGGCTACTTGTTGGGCAATCGTGTTCGCAATACCGGGATTGAGATCCGCCCAGGGCTTTTCGGCAGCATCCTTTGCCGCCAGGTGTAACTTCCAAAGCCTGGAGCGAACAGAGGCAAAACTGGCGGGCAGCCAGGCTGAGTCAAAGACTTCGTTTGCAGGGGAAATGATCTGACCACGATTTAATGTCGCAATCGTCAAAGGGCCTTTGCATACGGTTATTCGACCAGGATCAGTCACGTAAACAACCAGCGAGAGGGGCAGAGCGGGTGCGATCAGCCTTCCGCCGTATACATTTTGGACCCATCGAGACCCGGAGTGGACAATACCCCAGATTTGCAGATCCTCGTTAGCGCCGTGTCTTACTCCAATCAGAGATCGATAAAAATCGGTCGCAGGAGATAGCCTCTGTAGTTTGTACTCATCAAAAGGTTGCGGCTCGCCAAACAGAAGCCGATGCAAACCTGTAGGCGGACCGTCATTATTGTTGAAACAGCCCGGCTCTCTCAAAATGAGACGGAACCTCACCGGTCTGCCTTCTTCCTTCATAAGGCTTGCCTGGTAACAACATGAGATAAGATGATCGAGAGTGTCCTGATCAGGGAGAGGATCCCCGGGGCTGCAATCGTTTACGCTGCCAAATTCGGAGAACCGTGTATCGCCCCAATGGTCAGTAACATACAAGGCGAGATCACTTGCATTTGCATGCGACATGTCTATTCCTCACAATTGTTGCGCATCGGCCGGAGATACCTTACCCGGTTTACAGTTAGAGGGCAAGTTACACGTAACTGTATTGAATAGTGCAGGTTTCCTGGAAATCACCAGTTTCAAATACAGCCATCCTCATCTCGAATTACTGTTTATACCTGATTTAAGAAATCGAAATATATGGCTAAATTATAGCCCGGTTGCCTCGCCTCAACCCTATAAGTTTCCATTAAGTTTCCATTCTGTGTTCTCCTCACTAGAGTCAGGACCTACCTCCTGGCTCTTCCTTTTTTATTACGTTTGTCTGTCAGCTATTGCCAAAAGCCAGCCTGTGGTTAATGCCTACTTCTGAGAGAACTCATATTAAAATATGTATCGCGCACGCCTCTAAAAAGAGGCCAACCTCGGAGATTGACGCAATTAGTACAGAGGAAATCAACCGAAACTATGGATTGATGCAGGGTGGCACTCAGGCTTTTTCAATTCGCGGACGCCCGTGACCGGCCCCGAGCCAGGGAAGTGAAGACTCCGATGCTGGAGATGACCATAGAAGTCAGCAGAGCAACGTGAAAGGCGTGAACGAAGGAATTTTGGAGAGAAGCGGCGTGTTGCGCTGCATTCTGAGCGAGCAGTTCTCCGGCCTGCGCACCGCCCAGCGAGGTGAAGATTGCACCGGCCAAAGCGACGCTGAACCCTTGCCCCAGCACGCGCACCGTGGCCAGAAAGCCGGAAGCAATGCCGATGCGATTTTCCGGCACGGAACTCATGATCGCATTGTTGTTCGGCGATTGGAACAATGCCTGCCCGAGCCCGGCCACGATCAACGGCCAGATTATGTCAAAAAACGACACCTGTTGTGTGAGCCTGCTGAGGAAAAAAAGTCCCATCGAGGCAACAGCCAGTCCGAGCGAGCTGAGCACCCGTGATCCGAAACGATCGGAGAGCCAGCGGTGAAAAAGGCAAGACCCGTTACCCACATTGCCCTGCGTCCTATCATATCCGACAGCCTGCCAAGGGTGAGCAGACTGCCGGCAACGACTATAAGGTAGGCAATGATGACCCATTCCACCATGCCGCTCAGGTGCGCTTGAAAGTATAGGCTGATTCTTGGCAGGGAGATGTTCACTACACTTGCATCCAGCGTCGCCATGAAGACGCCTATTGCCACGATCCCCAAAACGATCCATTTACTCGCTGTTTCCTGCCCGGAAATGGGTGTTGCCTTCCGTGGGACGGAACTTTTTGGCAAAATGCTTCCCCTCCTGGCGATGCGGAAGTTTGTCGCTATCGATATTAGAATACGACTGATTACAGGTATAGGCTAGTGCCCATCCATAAACCTTCACCTGAGACACAGGCAGTTTCCGGATGGACAAAAGAACAAAACCAGACTGTGACCGGATTCATTTCATTGCGACGGAAGCTTCCAGTCGGGGTCCTGGATGATTAAAGTAACTATAAGTTAACTTTGATAAAAGGGAGACGATAACATGAAACCGGATACGCTTATTTGGGCTAAAGACAAGGCGGGCAACAGGCATCTGTGCTCTATGAATATTCTTAAGAATCCCAATTTGGCAAGAGATGATGAGGTGAAAGGGTGCATCGACCATGATGATCGCCTGCGGACACGTAGCCATGTGCCTTCTAACGATCCTGAAGGGAAGATAAAATTCTCTAAATCGTTTAGCCCTAATTAATTTGGTCTATGATTATTGGAGTAAGCCGGCCAATGCTTGCCGGTATGGGTCGTGGCGGTGCCTGATTATCGATCTCAGGCACCGCCACTGTGCGTACTGTTGGAGAACATCGTCTTTATGAAGGCCTCCGGGCCTGCACCAGGGTGTCTGGGGCAGGCCCGGGGAGCGGAGGATGATGCCCCGCTCTTTTCAGAATGATAACCGTGACCCAGCTCGTTGCGAGGTGTTTTTTTCCACCTCTATAACTTGAGTTGTCCTCGTTCTCATGCCATCCGCGCCTTTCACGATCAACATGAATGTCAGTTGACTGCCATAATGCCCTGTGCCTGCTTTTACTGCAGTAAAGGCGGGGGTTATCGATGTCGGAACGGATAGAGTTACCGGGCTTCCCTGGGTCTGGTGCCATATGTACGAGTCGATGCCGCCTCCAGGAGCCGCTGAATTTGCTCCGTCAAGGGTTACGACGCTGCCCGCCACTGCCGTTTCAGTTGGTCCCGCAACAGCCTGCGGCCCACCACCAGCCAGGGTGACATTCACAAAACAGGTGTCGGTGGATTTCAATCCATACTTATTGGTTACAGTCAGTCTGAACCTCAGGGATACCGCGCCTGACGAAACCTGGGGCACGTCAAAAGCCGGCTGAGGTGAGGTCGGGTCGGAAAGAGTTACCGCGGGCCCGTCAATCTGCTGCCAGAGATAGGAAAGAGCGCCGTTAGAATTGGACCCACTCAGTGTGGCCGTCGTCTCTTCGTTGTCTGTAGAATTCGATGCGTCCAGTGTGATCGAAGTTCCTTCGTTGACTGTCTGGTCAGGACCGGCATTAGCTGTAGCCAGTGCGGCCGCCTGCTTGGCTGTTGCCACATTGACGACGCAGGTGTCGGTTGCCTGAACGCCATTCGCATCTGTTACGGTCAGTTGAAAGGTTAGTGCTCCGATTCGCGTGGGGGCAGTAAAAGTCGTTACGGCAGCAGAAGGATGTGAGAGCCTTACCCTCGTCCCACCAATCTGGGTCCACAGATAAGACGCTATCCCGGGTCCGTTCACATCTGTGGAATTTGCGCCGTTAAGGGTTACTTTAGCTCCTCTTGCAACGGTTTGATCGGGACCTGCATCGGCGACGAGTGGATCGTTTGCGGCCTCAAAGCTCGCGGAGATGGTATGGTTGGCTGTGACATTGGAAAATGTATAGGTGGTGAGAGTGCCAGCCGAGACTCCATCAACCTGCACGCCGGCTACCTGGTAGCCGGTTGCCGGAGAGATCGTAAATGTTTGGCTTCCTCCGGAGTTTACCGTGACAGGAGTGGCAGGAGAAATCGTTCCGTTAGTCCCGGCGGTAGGCGTAATTGTGAAAGTGGCGGTTGAAGTAAACGTTGCCGAAATGCTGTGGTTGGCTGTGACACCGGAAAACGTATAGCTGGTGAGTGCGCCAACCGAGGCTCCATCTACCAGGACACTGGCTACCTGGTAGCCGGTGGCCGGAGTGACCATGAAGGTCTGGCTTGCCCCGGAGTTTACCGTTACCGCGCCCGATGGGGAAATCGTGCCGTTTGACCCTGCAGAGGCGGTTATGGTCAAGGTAGTCGGTGCAAAGGTGACGCTGATAGTGTGGCTCGCGGTCACATTGGAAAAACTGTA
>Ga0326727_10003034_pt1 | contig 54921 bp, 43 predicted proteins | sample MB2enrmetagenome_FD_207643 | JGI IMG/M metagenome (GOLD analysis project Ga0326727, IMG submission 207643) | Lab enriched peat soil microbial communities from McLean, Ithaca, NY, United States - MB29MY | ecosystem: Environmental > Terrestrial > Soil > Wetlands > Peat | place: USA: New York...
ACGGCGTTTTCGGCGGTGACGTAGATATTCTGCGCGTTCAGGCGCTCGCGTTGTTCCAGCAGGGCCTGGTTGTCGGCGGAGAGCTTTTGCAACATGGCGACATTGCGATAGAGTTCGATGCTCAATGAGGCCATGAACATCACTGCAATCCCGCCGACGAGCCAGAGAATGGGTTTAAGATGGGTTTTCATGGTGGGTCAGGCGTCGCCTTTTTTGATCTGGGCGGCGCGTTCCTTGGTGATGAACGGGTAGGCCGCCTTGGCGGCAAAATTCTCGCCGCCGCAACCGATGCACGGGGAGCCGGCGCGGATGCAGGAATTAACGCCGCCGTTCCAGCCCCGGATATTGCAGTCGGTCTGGGTGATCGGGCCGGCGCAGCCGAGCTTGAACAGGCATCCGTCCTGGCCAAAAGTCGTGGCGAAATCTTCGCGCTCGTATTCATTAAATCTGGGACACTGCTCGTGCATGGACTTGGAGAAATAGGCCAGCGGCCTGCCCACGGGATCCATTGGCGGCAGGCCGAATTTGAGGGCGTAAACGACGGTGCCCACCAGCCAGTCGGGATGAGTCGGACAGCCGGGCAGGCGAATGGTCGGTGCGTTAATGCCCTGGCCTTTCAGGAACGCCGGCACGTTGAGGGCCCCGGTGGGATTATTCTCCGCCGCTGGAATGCCGCCGAAGGACGAACAGGTGCCGACGGTCAGAATGGCTTTGGCCTGGCGCGCGGCCCGGGTCAATTGTTCGCCAAAGGGTTCTTCGCCAAAAGCGCAGGCGCCGGGCATTGTTGCCGGCACGGTGCCTTCGACGATAAGAATATACCCGCCCTGAGTGATGATTTTGTTGACGACCTCCACGGCCTGAGTGCCGGTGGCGGCGGAGAGCGTTTGGTGAAAGCCCAAGCTGATATACCGGGTGAGCAGTTTGTAGGGAGTGACCGCTTCGGAGTCCAACAGGGAAACCGAGCAACCGGAACAGCACTGGCCCTGCAACCACAAGACCGGGGCCAGGCCCTGGGATAATTCTTCAAGAGCCTCGGCCACGCGCGGAACAGCCGAGGCGCCCAGCCCCATGATGACGCTCAGACGGGCGCTGAGTTGAAGGAATGAACGGCGGGTTAAGGCATCCATAGTGGTTTATAGTTCATGGGTTAATGCACCGCGCAAGCCAGACACGGGTCGAATGAGCGGACCGCACGGGCGACTTCCACGGGGTTGTCCGCGTCCGCGACCGGAAGGCCGACGAGGGCTTGTTCCACGGGGCCGGGAATGTCCCGGTCGTCGCGCGGCGAGCAATTCCAAGTGGTGGGGACCACGCATTGATAGTTGCTGATCTTTTGGCCCTTGATTTCAATCCAGTGGCCCAGCGCCCCGCGCGCCGCCTCGGTCAAACCGTAGCCGCGGCCGGATTGGGGGATGGAAAAGTCCTTGAAAGCCGGGGCGTCGGGCTTGAGTTGATCCAGCCATTGCGCGCAATGGTCGGCCAGCAATTTGCATTCCAAAGCGCGAGCCGCGTGCCGGCCCATGACCGAAACGAGGTCAGTGGCTTGCCGCCCCGTGGTCTTGAGCAAACCGTCCACGGCGCTTTTGACTTCGGCATTGCGACCGTCCTGGTAGGCCGCCAGAATGCGGGCCAGCGGCCCCACCTCCATCGGCTCCCCCTGATACCGCGGGGCCTTAAGCCAGGAGTACGCGCCGTTTTTATCGGGCGCGGCGACAGTTTCGCCATCAAACGGCTTGCGGCCCGAGGCGGAGGAATAACGCGACTGCCCAACGTCTTCGGTGATGGCCTCGGGGTCCAGTTTTTGCCACTGGCCTTTGACGCGCACACCGCTGGGAAACAAGCTGGCGCCGTGATCGGCTGTTTCCGGGAAAACGCCGTAAGACAGAAGATTGCCGCAGCCTTGAGCCAGGGAAAAGTATTCGGGAAAAGCCGACGCGACCGCGAGGGCGTCGGGGATGTAGGATTGATCAATGAAATCCTGCGTCTGCTCCAGCAAGGTGCGATACTGGGAGATGTTCAGGCTTGTGACTTTGGTCGTCACGCCGCCCGGCACCAGGCTGGCGGCGTGGGGCATTTTGCCGGCAAAAAGCGCGCCCATTTTGTGGGCGAGAGAGCGGATTTCCAAGGCGTCCATGTAATGTTTGAGCGCCCCAAAGTTCGCCTCCTTGTCCGCCAGATATTTGGCGGTGTAGCGGGGCAGGAACGGCGCGGCCGGATACACCTGGCGGGAGGTCAATTGCGATTTGACCCAGGCTTGCAAATCGAGCAGGGCGCGGTCTTTGCCTTGATATTCGGTGATCATCGCCACATCCACAAAGTCCAGCGCCGAGAGCAAATAGAAGTGGGTGATATGCGAAGCGATGAAGTTGGCCGCCTGCGTCAGGTTGCGGACAATCCGGCCGTTGTCCGGGGGCGTCAGATCATAGGCCATGTCCTGGGCCAGCACCGACGCCATGCCGTGATCAATGGGACACACCCCGCAAATCCGCTGCGTGATGAACTGGGCATCCAGCGGATCACGGCCGCGCAAAAGCGTTTCAAAGCCCCGGAACATCTCCCCGCGGACGTAGGCCCTGGCCACCCGTCCGGCTTCGATTTCGACTTTGATGCCCAGATGCCCTTCAATCCGCGTGACCGGGCTTAACGTGATGGTCTTGCTCATAAAATCATTCTCTCCGGCGCCACCCTAGGCGGCTCTTGAGTTACTCAAGACTCGGACGTCTTAAATGGGCTGTCCTAACATCAATTATCGGCATCCTGGGCAAATAGTTTAATGAGAGTCGCTCCCGACGGGCCGGGAACACTCCGCTCTGTCCGAACGGCCGCTTTAACAGAAAGGGTTGTGGGGTGGCGCCAGCAAACAACGATCCGGGCATTTTTTTCCCACTGGCCAACCATAGCCGGCGTGACGACGCTGTCGCGCGCGAATTTCGCCATAAGAGTTGGCGGCGATTTTATCGTATATGGGGAATCCCATCAACCCACCTTATTTGCCAGCAGAAAGCCAAAATATGGTGAGGATGGCCTGCTCGAAACAGTTGAAACAATCGGGGGCGCCGGCGTGTTTTGGCATCGAATAGAGATGTGTGATGTTGTTACCAAAAAAAGTGGAACTGTTTTGCTTCGGGCCGCGGTCCGGGCGTAAGGTGCGTTCCCGACGGTCTATGCCCGGCCATGACAGACGCACAGAAATTCGAGGCGTTCATGCGCAATTACCAAAACATGGTCTATAGCACCGCCTTGCGTCTGGTGGCGGTGCCGGCCGAGGCGGAGGACATTTCGCAGGAGGTGTTCCTGAAGGCATTTGAGCGGTTCGACCAACTGGGCGGCAACCCGCGCGCGGGAGGCTGGCTCAAAACCGTCGCCGTCAACCTCAGCCTCAATCATCTTTCCCGCTACCGGGCGCGGTGGAGTTTCTTTTCGGAGTTGTTTCATCGGAGTGAATCGGACGAGGAGGTGGAGATCGAATTTGCGGCGCCGGGGAACCTGGAGGAGGACCTGGCGCGGGCGGAACGGCACCGGATCGTCGAGCGAGCAGTGAGGCGGCTGCCTGAGGCGCAGCGGGTGCCGCTGGTGCTGTTTCATTTGGAAGGACTGCAGTACGACCAGATCGCCGCGCGGTTGGGCGTGTCGCTGGGGAAGGTCAAGACCGATATTTTCCGGGCGCGCGAGGCATTGCGCAAGAAGCTGGCTCCAGCCCTGGCGCAGGAGTGGAGGGAGGGCGCGTGAACCCGGAACAGGAGAGGCAATGGGAGAGAGAGATCGACCGGCTTCTGAAAGAGCTGCCGGACCTGCCGGCGCCGGCGGGGCTGATTTCGCGGACGATGGATGCCATCGCGCGGACGCCGCCGGCGCGGGGGTGGGCGGCGTGGCCGGCCACGTGGCGGACGGCGTATTTGGCACTGGCGTGCGGGATGCTGGCCGCGATTTTCGTTGGAGTCCTGGCCGTCGAACCGGGAATAATGGCGGCATTGAGGCATCCGCTGGCGCGATGGGCGGGGGGCGTCGAGTGCCTGTGGAACGCGTTGGGGGCGCTGGCTGGAGCGGCGGCGCTGGTGGCGGAACATTTGGGCAATGGGTTTTGGCTGGCCGCGCTGGTGATGGGGTTGGTGGCCTACGCGGCGTGCGTGGGATTGGGCACGCTCTTTGTGCGCCTGGCGCTGGCCAAGACGCGAAGAGAATATTTATGAAAACTGTGCGAAGACTATATTTGACTGTCATCTTGACGCTGGGTTTGCCGTGGCTCGGCGCCCCCGTTTTTATGGCCGCCGGGCAGGAAACGGCAAAGGGGATCGATCGCGGGAAGCTGGTCTCGATTGGCCACGACGTGGAACTCAAGGCGGAGGATACGGCCGGGGAGGTCGTCGTCATCGGCGGCTCGGCAATTATCCGCGGCCATGTTGACAACAATGTGGTGGTGGTTGGGGGCGACGCCGAAGTCGATGGCGAGGTTGGCGGAAAGTGCGTCGTCGTATTTGGCGACGCGCACTTTGGACCCAAAGCGGTTGTCCGCGGCGATACGGTCACCGTCGGCGGGGCCAACGTGGTCGCCAACGGCGCGACCATAGAAGGCCGGACACAGGAAGTGGGAGTGGGGATAGGGTTGCCCGGGTTCCTGCGCCTGAGCTGGTTGAAGAGTTGGATTGTCCATTGCGTGTTCAAGTTGCGGCCGCTCTCGTTGGAAGTGGGCTGGGTATGGTGGATGGCGGGGGCTTTCTTGATGGTCTATCTGCTGATCGCGCTCCTGTTTCCACATCCGGTGCGGTGCTGCGTCGATCAACTCAGCGCCCGTCCGGCCACAAGCTTCGCCGTTGGCATCCTGGTGAAATTGATGCTTCCGGTTGTGTGTCTGTTGCTCCCGTTCACCATCATCGGCGTGTTTCTTGTGCCCTTTGTGGTGGTGGCGGGATTCCTTGCGTTGCTCGTTGGGAAGACAGCGGTTTTGGAACATCTGGGGGGCCGGTTGGGCGGCGCGATTGGGTTCAAGGATGGACCAGCGCCGCTGGTGGCTTTTCTGATCGGAGCAGTTTTGCTGACCGCCTGTTACCTGGTGCCGGTCCTTGGGTTGATTACCCTCGTAGTCGCCAGTCTGTGGGGGCTGGGGGCGGTCGCGACGGCAGTATGGGTTGGATTGCGCCGGGAGAACGCGGCCGCCGCGGCCTCGGTTCCGCCTCCAGTGCCGGCGGCTGTGCCGGTTGGCCCGCCAAGCGGGAGCGTGGCGGCGATGTCCTTTAGCCCGCCCGGCGCGGGCGCGGCGGCGCCAGAGCCGGGTGTAACCCCGCCGCAGGCGCTGGCTTGCCCGCGGGCCGGTTTTTGGGCGAGGATGGGGGCGGGATTTCTGGACATTGCGTTGATGAGCTTGAGCATGGCGTTACTCGGCCCGCTGAGCATGTTCGTGGCGATTGCTTATTTTGCGGGGATGTGGGCGTGGAAAGGAACGACGGTCGGAGGGATCGTGTTGAATTTGCAGGTGGTAAGGGAGGACGGTCAGCCGCTGAATTTTCTGGTGGCGTTTGTGCGCAGCCTGGCGGCGGTGTTTTCGATTTTGATCTTGTTTCTCGGCTTCTTCTGGATTGGCTGGGACCGCCAGAAGCAAGGCTGGCACGACAAGATCGCGGGCACCGTTGTGGTGCGGCTGCCCAAGCCGATCTCGCTGGTTTGCCTGTGAGGAGGCACGCGGAAACGAAGCGCCGTCTTCACCGTGCGTACTGGCGGATTTGCTGCTGCCACCAACGGGCCAGGGAAGCGCCCGGACGCAGCCAGGCCTGGCGATGGAGCCATTGCAGAACGTCGGCGTCGCTCAATATGAGCAGTTTGTCGTTCCGCCGCAATTGAGCTGGACCTTCGGCCAGCAGCCGTTCACACAACGCGCGGACTTCCGGCCGTCCGGCGCCCAGATCGGCCAGGGCCTGGGCATAGACAGGGTTGCGCCCATTGTCCCGCAAGAGCGAGACATGAATGGCGTTGACGTAGGGATCCAGAACAACATCGGCGATTCCGGCGTCGGCGGGCTGCGAGGCGGTCTGGCTGGCGGATTCCAGCGCGTTCATTCGGGCGCGCAAGGCGGCCAATTCCGAAGGCGGGGCGGTTTCCTCCGGCGTGAGGAAGAGTCCGGCCTGGCGGGCCTTTTCTCCCACGCTGAGGCGGCTGGTCAGGACGCTCAAGGGAATGCTCAGGACCATTCCCGCCACCACCGGAACGAACCACCAGAAGGTCGGCTGATCCAGGCGCCAGATCGCCGCGCCCCAAACCAAGCCGATGAGGACGTGGCCCCAATGCTGCCGGATGGCCTCCGACCAAGTTACACCGTGGGCGGAGCGTTTCTGCGGTCCCCAATGCACGCCGATGAGAAAGAGGGAGGAAGCGACGAATTGGGAGTGCCAGAGCATTTGAAGGGGGGCGTGCAAGGCGGAAAAGGCGGTTTCGCAAACCGCGCCGACGGTGGCGTTGACCAAGCCGCCAAAAGCGCGCCGGCGCCGGGGGTCCAGGCTCAAGTCCGCCAGCGCCAGGACTTTTGGCAGGAAGAGGACGACCATGCAGATCAGGAAGATAATAAAGGCGTGCTGGGTGCCCGTGGCGTGGAGGAAAGGAGTGAAGGGGCGCACGGTGATTCTGGACAGGCCGGTGTGGGTTTCGAACCAGAGCATCCAGTTGAATGTCAATAAGAATAATAACCACAGCGGGCCGGCCAGGTAGCCGAAGATGCCCAGGGCCAGGTGGAGCCGGCTGGGTCCCCTGAGGCCGCGCGCCCAGACGACCATGCCGTGCTGGAGGTTGCCCTGGCACCAGCGGCGGTCGCGCTGGGCGTTCTCGATCATCGTTTGCGGCGCCTCCTCGTAGCTGCCCTCCAGGTCGTAGGCCAGCCACACCTGCCAACCGCCGCTGAGCAGCAGGGCCGCCTCCACAAAATCGTGACTCAGGATCGAGCCGCCGAAGGGCTTGCGCCCGGGCAGTTGCGGCAGGTCGCAGAACTGCATGAACGGTTCGGTGCGGATGATGGCGTTGTGGCCCCAGTAATTGCCGAAGGATTGGGTCCAGAAGTTCAAGCCGGTGATGAAGATCGGGGCGTAGAGGCGGTTGGCAAATTGCTGGATGCGCCCGAAGAGGGTTTGAGCGTTGATCAGCGCCGGCACCGTTTGTATCAGGCCGGTGTGCGGATGGGCCTGCATCAACTTGACCAGATCAACCAGCGTTTGCCCCCGCATCACGCTGTCGGCGTCGAAGACGATGAAGTACCGGTACCGGCGTCCCCAGGTGTTGAGGAAATCGCGGATGTTGCCGCTTTTCTTACCCTCGTTGGTCACGCGACGCCGGTAGTAAATCCGGCCCAGGGCGTCGAGGTCTTGAGTCAGATCGAACCAGCGCCGCTCCTCCTCGACCCATTTGTCCGGATCGGTGGAATCGCTCAGGATGTAGAAGTCGAAGCGGTCAAGGAAGCCGGTTTTTTCCAGTGATTGGTAAGTGGCGCGCAAGCCTTCGCAGACCCGGGCGGCTTGTTCGTTATGAACCGGAAAAAGCAAGGCGGTGCTCACGCCTTGAATGCTTTGCGCATGGTAATCGGCCAGACGGGTGATGCGGCGGTCATCGGTCCGGCGGAGGATGAATCCGAAAACCCCGTGCATGCAGCCGACCGCAATGAGGAAAAAGAGCAGAATAAACAGGCACAGGAGCACGATCCCCGAGGGCGTAAAGCCGGTGCGCCAGAGCAGGTCAGCGAAGAGCATTGACACCAGGCCGGTGAGGAGGACGGCGCAGGAATAAAAGATGAAAATCCGCCATCCGTGCCGCACTCGGGGCGCGGATGCCAACCCCGGCGGGGCAGCCGCTTCGGCAAGGGCAGGGGCGATCGGCGTGGCGGCGGGCATGGCTCAACGGTGGGTGAGATGAAAGAGCAGGATGAGGAACAGACCGAAAAGCACCCAAGTGGCGGTCATTTTGACGTAGGGCAGGCGGCTCAGTTGGTCCAGGGTGGTGATGGGGCCGAGGTCCAGGGGGCGCGGCGTCATCTTGGCCAGTTGAAAATCCGGTCCGGCGCGGAGGTAGCTATCGCGCATGGCAGCCACGAACTCATCGGGCCAGGGTCCCGGGCGCAGGAACTGGTCCTGCCATTTGCCGGGCATGTCGGCCAGCAGGAGGGCCAGGCGCCCGCGGGTGGAGAGCATTTCCGCACCGGTGCCAGGGACTTGCAAGACCTGGGCGAACCATTCGTTGACCAGGCGGTCCATTTCCTCGGCCGCCAACTCGGTGGCGGAGCGTTGTGGCTGGAGGGCCGAGCGTTGCATGGCCCTCTCCAGGACCAGGGCGACCAACTGGCCCAGGAGCACTTTGTTGCGCACGCGCAAGGCGTGGAAGTAACTCTCGACCTTGGAGTAGGCCCCGTTCCATTCCTCCAGCGGACGGCCGGCGAGCTGTCCGGGGGCATCCATTCTGCCCGTGGCGCTCATGGCGGGGTCCAGCGGTAACACCAGGTTTCGCTCACGACCTGGCCTTCTCTCTTGAGCCTGCATTTCAGGTCCACCGGCTTCGGATCCCCAGACTTGGGCAGCATGTTCAAAAACACCCGCCAGGTTTTGTCCGCCGCGTTGCGGAACACCTGGACCTGCGCGATGGTGCCATTGTCGCCGCAACTGGCCTCGGCCTTGGGCGGATCGTCCTCGGAGGTCAGAGTGGGCAGGTTGAAATCGATCACAAACTGCCGCTGGCGCTGGTCGCGGGGGTTGAGTCCGACGCGGGTGGAAACCACCTGGTTGGAGGAGAGAGGCATGTCGCCCTCCAGCGTCCAGTAGAGCGTGTAGCCGAAATGCAAGGGTTGCATCGGGGCCGGTTTGGCGGCGGGGTCCCAAAAGGCGACGATGTTGTCCAAGCCCTCGTACTGGGTGCTCAGTTCAACCAGATGCAGGTCGCCCTCCCCCCAAACGCCGTGGGGCGCGACCCACACGGAGGGCGCATTTTGATAGGAGTGAAACAAGTCCTGGTAATGGTTGAAATTGCGGTCTCGCTGGAGCAGGCCGAAGCCTTGGAGGTTGTTGGCGTGAAGGATCTGGTGACGCAGTGCCGCCCCATTGTCCAGCGGCCGCCACATCATTTCGCCGCTTTCCGAGTGCAGGAGCAATCCGTCGCTGTCGTGGACTTCCGGGCGGTAATCATCGAACTTCCGTTCTGAATTCTCGCCGTACCAAAACATGCTTGTGAGCGGGGCGAAGCCAATGGTGGCCAGGGGCTTGCGCTGGGGGTCGGCGGCCAGGATGTCCTGAGGCTGGCGGAAATAAAGGACGGCCTCGATTTCCGCCACGGTGGTCACACCGGGATGAATCAGGAATTCATAAGCGCCAGTGCAACTGACGCTGTCCAGTATGGCGTAGAGCAACAGGACATCGTCGTCCTTTTGCGGCTTGCCCAGCCACCAATCGGTGAAGATGGGAAACTCTTCGGGGCGGCCCAATTCTCCGCAATCCAGCGCCAGGCCGCGGGCCGACAAGCCATAGACCTGCCCCTGGCCGAGGAGGCGGAAATAACTTCCCCCCAGAAACGCTCCCAATTCATCCAGTTTGTCGTGGGAATTGAGCGGATACAACAGCCGGAAGCCCGCGTAGCCGGTGTTGGCGGGGATTTCGGCGGGCAGTCGCAATGAGCGGTAATCAAAGAAATCGGGCGTGAACCGGACAGGCTGGGTGTAGGTGGAGGTAAACTCGTTGAGATGGACTGGTTCCTGGTAAAGGTAGCCGAGGTGGAAGAACTCGGAGCGGAACGGCAACCGTTCCTCGGCCCAAAGCGCCTTGTCATGTCGGAACTCAATTTCGCGGTATTGGTCGTAAGTCAGCTTGGCCAGAAAGTCGGGCAGGTCGGCGCGGGGGGAGCGAAAGGGTTTGCGGGCGCGCAACTCGGCCTTTTTGGCGACGTAATCGAGAGAAACATGCACCGCCGCCAGCCTCGGAAGAGCATCGGCCGCAAGCGTGGCTAAAAGGACCAGGCTCAAAATGATGATCCGCTTCATCCCGTTACTCCAAACTAGTAACAGACCGGCGCGGGTTTGCAAGACCGACCGGGCCGCCGGGGAGCGGTTGGGCCGGAGCGGAGGGGTTGGCGATTGATTGCGGGATTGCGCTTTGGTCGGGCAAACCGCAGAGTCGATCCAGCTTTTGCGGGTCTTGAAATCACATAACGACGCCGTATATGCCGTGATCGCCAGTTTTTTGGGCTGGACGCTGGATGCTTTTGACTTTTTCGTCCTGGTCTTCGTGCTCTCCAAAGCGGCGGCGGATTTTCACGTGTCTCTCAAGGACCAGATGACGCTGGCGATCACTATAAGCCTGGCTTTTCGTCCGCTGGGCGCGTTGATTTTCGGGTTGCTGGCCGACCGTTACGGGCGTCGGCGTCCGATGATGGCGAACGTGGTGTTTTTCTCCCTGATGGAGGTGCTCTCCGGGCTGGCGCCGACTTTCGGCCTGTTCATGGTCTGCCGGGCGCTGTTCGGCATCGGGATGGGAGGGGAATGGGGTGTGGGCGCGGCGCTGTCGATGGAGAAGGTCCCGCCGCGGTGGCGGGGAGTTTTTTCGGGTCTCCTGCAGCAAGGCTACCCGTGCGGGTACCTGCTGGCGGCGTGCTGTTTCCGGTTCCTGCCGGAAGGCTGGAGCTGGCGCGCGCTCTTTTTCATCGGGTGCCTGCCCGCGATGCTGGCCCTGTTTGTGTGCTACAAAGTCGAGGAATCGGCCGTGTGGCGGCGCAACCGGGCGGAGACATGGACCGGGCTTGGCCGGGCGGTGGCGCGGCATTGGAAGCTGTTTCTATATTTGATGGTTTTGATGACGATGATGAACCTGTCCTCCCACGGAACGCAGGACCTGTATCCGAGTTTTCTGGAACAGGAACGGCACCTCAGCAAGGCGCAGGTCGGCAACATAGCCATTGTTTACAATCTGGGCGCGCTGGCCGGGGGCGTGTTTTTCGGGCTGTTGTCCGACCGCATTGGACGGCGGCGGAGCATGGTGCTGGCATTGCTTCTGGGAGTGGGGATGATTCCGCTGTGGTCCTCCGGCGCAACGGCTGCGTCGTTGATGGCGGGGGCGTTTCTGATTCAATTCATGGTGCAAGGGGCGTGGGGGGTGATACCGGCGCACATCACCGAATTGTCGCCGAACGCGGTGCGTGGTTTTCTGCCGGGATTCGCCTATCAGTGCGGCGTCCTGGTGGCCGGGAACGCGGCGCACGTCGAGGCGCAACTGTCCAAGGGCAGCACGTATTCCAACGCGATGGCGATGACGGCTTTCGCCGCCTTTTGCCTCGGCGCCCTGGTGATCGTTTTTGGACCGGAACGCAAGGCGGCGGTGTTTACGGCGGAGTAAAGGCGCGACGAGTAGCAGTGGGACGCTTGACGGATTCCTGCCGAAAGGTATCATCGCGGCCGTGAACATCACTCTGGAGCTTGACGAACAGGCTCTGGGCGGCCAGTCGCTATCACGCCGATGGCTGGCCCAAACAATTATGATCAAACAAATTGCGACTATTGTGGCGCATGCTTTGGCTTTGTTGTGCCTGGGTGCCAGTGCGGTCGCGCAGACGGCCACCAACGCGCCCGCGCAGCCAGCGCCAGCCAACCCGCCGGAGAGAATCCACCCGTGGTGGAGGGATGGGGCTCCCCGTTTGCGGCCTTATAGCACGGACAACAAGCAAATGCCGATGATCTCGGTCAAGGGAAACAAATTCGTTGACCCCGACGGGAACACGGTGTTGTTCCGCGGATTGGCATTTTCGGACCCGGACAAACTGGAGATGCAGGGGCACTGGAGCAAAGAGCATTTTGTGAAGGCCAAGGAGATGGGAGCCAAGGTGGTCCGCATTCCGATACATCCGGTGGCATGGCGGGAACGGACTCCGGCCCAATATATCAAGTTGCTTGACCAGGCCGTGGGCTGGTGTACGGAACTGCGGATGTACGTCATCCTGGATTGGCACACGATCGGCAATTTGGAAACCGGAGTATTCCAGGATCCGATGTACGAGACCTCGAAGCAGGAAACCTTCAGTTTCTGGCACACAATGGCCCGGCATTACGCCGGGCACAACACGGTGGCGTTCTTTGAGCTTTTCAACGAGCCGAGCACCATTAGCGATCAACTGGGGCCGGTGGTGTGGAGCGATTGGAAAAAAACGGTCGAAACGGAGATTACCATGATCCGCGCGTGCGATCGCCAGGTCATTCCGCTGGTGGCCGGATTTAATTGGGCGTACGATCTGACGCCCGTGCGGCTGAATCCCATTGATGCCCCGGGCATCGGTTATACGGTGCATCCTTATGCAAACAAACGCCCCCGGCCGTGGGAGGCAAAGTGGGAGGTGGATTTCGGCTTCGTCGCCGACAAGTACCCTGTGATCGCAACCGAGTTTGGAGGCTTCCCCCGGCGGCCGGCCACCGACAGCCAATCGTCTGCCGCCGCGCCCTCCGGCGGAACCAGTGAAAACGAGGAATACGGCCCGGCGATCATCAGGTATCTTGAGGGCAGGGGAATCAGTTGGACGGTTTGGTGCTTTGATCCTGAATGGGGGCCGACGCTGCTGCGCAATTGGGATTACGAACTCAATGCGTCGGGCGAGTTTGCCAAGGCGGCGATGAATGGCGAAGTCAAGTAACGGCAACAATGCCGCCCGAACACAGAGAAGCAAAGGAACCCGATGAAGAAGCCGCGACTGGGTTTGAGCGTGTTAATGGGACTGTTGAGCATCAATATTTTTGCGCTTGACGGCGCCCCGATCGCCGTCCAGCCGGTGACTCCTGGCGCGTCGCCGGAGGCGGTGGAATTGTTGAAATTCCTTTACGTCATTTCCGGCCATCAAACCTTGAGCGGCCAGCACAATTATCCGGCGGACAAAGACAAGCACACCCAGGCAGCGTACAAGGCCTGGGGCAAGATGCCGGCCATTTTCGGCAAGGATTGGGGTTTCGCAAAAGAAGGCGACAAGGACTCGGCGTACGTCCGCGATGAGATTGTTGAACAGCTCACGGAACAATACCACAACGGCGCCCTGGTCGCTATATGCTGGCATGAGGTGCCGCCGACGGCGGACGAACCGGTCACCTTTACTCGCCGCCGAAGCGGCGCGGGCGGGGCGACCAACGTGGCGACCAACGTGGTGATCAACCTCAACACCGTGCAAGGCCGGCTGACCGACGACCAATACAAAGACCTGCTGACGCCGGGCACCGAACTGCACCAGCACTGGTGCGCGCAAGTCGATGCCATCGTGCCGTATTTGAAGAAACTGGAGCAAGCCCGCGTACCGGTGCTTTGGCGCCCGTTGCACGAGATGAACGGCACTTGGTTCTGGTGGGGAGGCCGGCGCGGCCAATATGGCACGGCGGCGCTTTACAAGATGTTGTTCGACCGCCTGGTGAACCATCACCAAATCAAAAACCTGATCTGGATTTGGAGCGTGGACCGGCCCATCGGCACCACTTTGAAATTCGAAGAATGCTGGCCGGGTCCTCAGTACGTCGATGTTCTGAGCCTGGACTGTTACGGGGAATTCAAGCAGTCGTACTACGAAGATCTGTTGAAGGTGGCCGATGGCAAACCGATTGCGCTGGCCGAAGTGGGCGCCGCTCCCTCCCCGGCGGTGCTGGAGGCGCAGCCCCGATGGACGTGGTGGATGGAATGGGCCGGCATGGGGGTGCGAGGCGACGCCACCAACCGCGTGGCGGCGCTTCTCAAGGATCCCCGTTCCTGGAGTTTGAGCGATCCGGCATACCGCAAGGCCATCGCGCCCGTTCGCCTGGCGTCCGGACTTCCCGCCGAGCCGCCCGTGCCGGGGATCGAAAAGGTCACGCCATAGTTTTTGGTTTCACAGCCGCTCCAGTTTGACTTCCGCCAAGACGGCGGGAGGCGGGGGTTTGGGAGCGGTCAGGCAACCGCGCCAGAAGCCAAGGCCGTAAAGCAGGTGACTGGTGAAGATCAGGCCGCTCAGGGCCGGCCACCAATGGAGCTTGCGCAGAGGCAGAATCGCGAGCGCCTGGATGACCACGGCCACTCCATAGCCGGCCAGCGCCCACCGGAAGAGCGGCGGCAGCAACGGCAGCAGAACCAGAAACAGACAAAACAGCGGCGGCACAAAATTCGGCGCCGACCGCAAAGTGGGATGAAGGCGGACTTGTTCGGCGCGGCCGCGGCCGTAGCTCAAGAGCATTTTGCGGAACGCCTTAAAGGTGGGACGCGGCCGCCGATAGACCAACAGTTGCGGGTCGTAGAGGAGTTGGCCGCCGCGCTTTTGCAATTCGTCCATGAGCGCGTTTTCCTCGTTGGGATAAAGGGCCTCGTTGAACCCGCCCAGTTCCAGCATGGCGTCGCGCCGGGCCAGCAGGTTGCAGAGGATCAACTCCTTTTCGCTGCTGGCGCGCGGGCGGCCGACGGCGCGATAGCGGGCGCAACTGGGACCAAAGGCCAGCCACGCCCCCATCGCCAGGGCAAAGGCCTGCTCAATCCGGGGAGCGTCGGGAGGACAAACACTGGGGCCGCCCACCATTTTGACGGCCGGGGAATGGAATTGTTCCACCGCACTGCGCAAGTTGCCGGGCAGCGGCCGTGAATCGTCGTCCAGAAAGTAAATGATGTCGCCACGGGCGGCGCGCAGGGCGGCGTTGCGCTGAACGGACGGCTGGCGGCCGCGGGCGACAATGATTTCCAGTTTGTCCGGGGGATAATCCAGTTGCCGGGCGGCGGCGACGGCGCGGATCTCGGCGTTGTCGGGCCGGGCAGCGATGATGATGCTGACCGTTGGCAGACTCTCGTTCACGCCGGAAAGCTAAGGATTTGCGGACAAAGGGCAATTACGGAATGGGCGGAGAAGGCCGGGGCGCGGGAGCCGGTGCTAAATAATTAACATTTAACGCTTGACGGCCGGGGCGGCGACATGCTAATTTCTTAGCATGACAGAGGATCAGTCGCTGAGCCGGCGCGAACGCCAGATCATGGACATCCTTCATCGACGCGGCCGCGCGTCCGCCGCCCAGGTGCATGAAGCGATGCCCGACGCCCCCAGCTACTCGGCCGTGCGGGCGCTGCTGCGCATTCTCGAAGACAAAGGGCACGCCAAACACCGGCAGGACGGCCCGCGCTATGTCTATCTGCCGACCCAACCGGCCGCGCGGGCGCGGCGGTCGGCGTTGCGCCGGGTGCTTTCCACCTTTTATGGCGGGTCGGTCGAACTGGCGGTCGCGGGCCTGCTGGAGGCGGCGGACACCCGCCTGTCCGAGGCGGAGATGAACCAGATTCAATCGCTCATCAACAAAGCGAAAAAGGAAGGTCGTTGATCATGAACGGCGCGGCGGATTTCCTGCTGGTGGTGTCGATCAAAAGCCTGGGATGGATGGCGGCGGTTGCGCTGTTAATGGTTTTGTGGCGGCGCGGGGCGGCGGCGGCGCGGCATTTTCTTTGGTTTTCCTGTCTCGGCGGTTTGTTGTTGCTGCCGTGTGGTCCGTTTTTGGGGGCGACCTGGCACGCGCCCGCCTGGGCAGGAGGCGGGGCTGTCGGACGGTGGACGAGCGGCGCGCCCGTCAAGAATTCATCTTCCTGGGGCCGGGCTACAAGCAACATTCTCGTCCTGCGATCTTCACCAACCGTGGCAAGCTCCGCCGTCCCCGCCCCGGGGCGGCGTGTTGCAAGCGTTCACCCGCCGGCCAACTGGCGGCGATGGGTGTTGATACTTTGGATCGCGGGCGCGGCAGCCACGCTGTCACGACTATTTTGGCGTTGGGCGGCGCTGGGCGGCATCGAACGGGCCTCGCGCGAGCTGGACGACGCGGCGGCGCAAAGCGTCGCGCGATCTGTCCGCGGCGAGCTGGGGATCAAACGGGGTGTGCGGCTGCTGGTGTCGGCCTCTCCGCTGATGCCGATGACCTGGGGTTGGTGGCGTCCCGTGGTGCTGCTGCCGCCGGATTGCCCGCGGTGGGAAGGCGAACGGCTGCGGTTTGTGCTGCGCCACGAATTGGCTCACGTCAAACGCCGGGATTGTTTGACCCAGGGTTTCGCCAATTTGGTCGGCGCCCTTTATTGGTTTAATCCGCTGGTTTGGCTCGCCCTTGGCCAGATGCGGCTGGAGCGTGAACGCGCCTGCGATGACGCCGTCCTTGCGCTCGACACACGCGCGTCCGACTACGCGGGCCACCTGCTGGCGGTGGCGCGGCAATTTTGCTCTTCGCCACCCGTGGCTGCGCTGCCCATCGCCCGTCTCTCGAGCCTGGAAGCGCGCGTGCGCGCCCTGCTCGATGCGCGGCGGAAACGCGAACGGCTGGGGCCATTGACGGCCGGGGGCCTGGCGATGATTGCCGGCGCCGCGGCGCTGGCCGTGGGCAGTTTCGACGCGATGCCAGCGCCAGGAGAAATGAACCCCGTGGTGGTTGCTATCATGGTTGCCGGGGGTTTCGACGCGATGCCAGCGCCAGGCGAAACGAACCAGCCCGTTGGGAGCACATTCACGCAAAAGCTGGTAAGGATCACGCCGGAACTGCTGCGGTCCAATCAACTCAAGCGTTTGCAGTCGCTCTATTTGGCCAAGCAAAAGCAAGCGCTCGACCTTGCGGACTCTGAGGGAAAGGAGATCGAACCATCTCAGCCCGGCGGGGGCATCAGCCTTTTCTGGTATCTGCAAAGCGAATGCGATGGCGCGCGCGAGCTTATCACGGTTGGGAGTGACCCGAATCTGGTTCAGACCTTCGGCCAGGACCTCCTCAACTCGATCCCCAAAGGAAGCATATTCTTTGGCCAACAGTGCGGGGGCGGGTCTTTGGCCGTGATGGTATGCAAATCGCAAATTGCTGGCGACCCGTTCTTTACGATGTCTCCGCTCTATTTCCCTAACACTGAGTATCGAGCCTATTTGCGCGCCATGTACGGCGCGAAACTCAATCTGCCCACCGAGGAGGACGTCTGGGCCGACATGCGAAGCGTGTCGGAGGCATCCGGCAATGCCAGTGCCGACGCCGAAGAGCTGGCCGTGCCGGTGATAAAAGATATTTTCGACAGAAACCCGGACCGGCGCTGTTTCATCGAGGAAACAGACCCGGCGGGCAACAGGATGGTGCATTCGATGAACTGGATACTGCCCTGTCTGGAGCCGCATGGACCGGTTCTGGAGATTTGCCGGCAACCATTGGCGGCGTTGACGGAGGAAGTGATCGCCCAAGACCGGGCTTACTGGAAGAATCGTGTCGCACGGAGAATCGGCAAATGGCTGACGGACGATACGCCGATGCAGAAAGTGGTTCAATTCGGGGACTTGGAAATCCACGGAAAGGACCTGACCTCGTTTACGGAGGCTTCGCATTTGGAGGGATTCTGCAATTCGTGGTCCGTACAGATGGCATCCAATTTTCGAGGCAGCATTGCCGCTCTGTATGCCTGGCGCGCTGGCGCGCTCAAAGACGTGCGCACCCCGGCTGCTTATCTTGCCCCCCCTGGCGCGGCGCGGCAGCGGTTGGTGGAGGAGGCGGACCTGGCATTTCGGCAGGCCTTTGCTTTTAGCCCGTTCTCGTTTGAGCTCATGCCGCGCTATGTCTATTTTCTCTCTTGCCAGGATCGATCCTACGAGGCGCTTACGCTGGCCGAAACGGTGGCGCGCGACGGCATGGGTAGCGAGGAGATCACAAACTTAATCACCCAGTTGAAGGAGAGGATACTGATCGATCCGATTAAGAAACCGGCGGAGTTAACATCACCGCAGCCCAGATAAACGCCGGCTTCTAAACGGCAAACAACTCCGCCACTGTCAAATCGAAGCCTGGCAGAAGAGTCTCGTGCAGGCGCTCGCTTCCGGCCAGAATCCCGCGCAGGGCCAGGCCGTAAGATGTGCCGTGGTAGGTTTCGACGTTGTCGTAGCGCGGATCGATCATCCACAAGCGCGGCACGTTGATGTCCTCGTAGATGGACTTTTTGAGCACGGTGTCGGGGCGGTGGTCCTCGGAGTTGATGATCTCGGCGGCGAGCCACAGTTTGCCGGTGGCCACGGTCACCACCGCCAAGTCGGGACGGATCATGGTGCCGGCGGAAAGCTGGACGAGGGTGCGGGGAGGCAGAAGGCGCGAGACGGTGTTGTTGGCCAGGCCGCCCCCGAGGCGCGCGTGCAGGCGCGCGCAGATTCTCTCGTGGCGCGGCCCCGGCGGCGAACGCAGGAGGGATTCGCCTTGCACTATCTCTTCGTATGGCTCGCTCATGTGTTCTCTCCCCTATTGGAGCAGGGAACGGAGGAATCGTCCAGTGTGCGATTGCTTGTTTTTGGCCAGCGTTTCCGGCGCGCCCTGGGCAACGATGCGTCCTCCACCCTCACCCGCCTCCGGTCCAAGGTCGATGATCCAGTCCGCCTCCGCCAGCAAGTCCAAATTGTGCTCGATGACGATGACGCTGTGCCCGACATCGACCAGGCGTTGCAGGACATCGACCAGGCGTTTGACATCGGCTATATGCAACCCGATGGTCGGCTCCTCCAGGAGGAACAGGCTGGCCGAGGCGGAGGACGGGTGCGGCGGGGGGTCCATTTTGCGAAAGCCTGTCAACAAATGCGTGACCAGTTTCAAACGTTGCGCCTCCCCGCCGCTCAAGGTCGGGCTGGTCTGGCCCAGCTTGATGTAATCCAGCCCGGTGTCGCTGAGGGCTTGGAGGGCGCGTGCGATGCGCGGAAAGGGGGCGAAGGACTTCAGCGCTTGAGCGACGCTCAAGTCCAGCACCTGCGCGACACTCAAGCCGCGCAGGAGAATGTCAAGGGTTTCGCGGTTGAAGCGCGTGCCCTGGCAGGTCTCGCAAGGGACGTAGGCGGGCGGCATGAAACTCATCTCCAGCTTGAGGATGCCGGCGCCGAGGCATTCCGGGCATCGGCCCTGGGCGCTGTTGAAGGAAAAGCGGCTGGCTGAGTAGCCGCGCAGGCGGGCCTCCGGCGTTTGCGCGAAGATCTGGCGGATTTCATCAAAGAAACCGACATAGGTCGCCGGCACCGAGCGCAACGTCCGGCCGATGGGCGATTGGTCCACCTCGTAAACCGCCCGCAGGCTATCGGCGCCGGAAACAGTTCCCGCCCCCGGCGGCGCGGCGCCCCTGGATTTGCCGCGGTTGAGCCTGGCGCGCAATGCCGGCAGCAGGCAATCCCGCAGCAAGGTGCTTTTTCCAGAGCCACTCACCCCGCTCAGGCAGACCAGGCGCCGGAGCGGGAACGCCACGGTGAGGTTTTTGAGGTTGTGCAAATTCGCGTCGGACAGAACGAGCGATTCGGTTTTGCCGTTGGCGGAGACGGGCCGCCGCTGCCCGCGCGCTGGAAAGGATTTGGCCGAGCGCAGGCAGCGGGCGGTGATCGAAGCCGGATGCGCCATCAATTCCTCCAGCGTCCCGGCGGCGACGACTTCTCCGCCGTGGACGCCCGCGCCCGGTCCCAAATCAATGATGTAATCGGCCCGGCGCATCGTTTCCTCGTCGTGTTCGACCACCACCAGGGAATTGCCCCGCGCCTTCAACAGTTGGAGCGCGGCCAGCAATTGCTGATTGTCGCGGGCGTGCAATCCGATGGTCGGCTCGTCCAAAATGTAAAGCACGCCGCTCAAGTTGGAGCCTAATTGCGCCGCCAGGCGGATCCGCTGGGCCTCCCCGCCCGACAGCGTCGTCGCGCCGCGCCCCAATTGCAGGTAGCCCAGGCCGACCTCGCGCAGGAACTTCAGCCGTTCGCGTATCTCGGGCAGTATGTCGCGCGCGATTTCCGCCATGCGGCCCCGCCAGCGCAGCCGCCCGAAACAGGCCAGCGCGGCCTCGACCGCCGCGTTGGAAACATCGACAATGGTGGGACACGGGCCGATGGGATTGTTTTTCCCCAGACCGGGCAGGCGGACGGAGCGGGCGATTTCATTGAGGCGCGCCCCGCCGCAGGCGCCGCACAACTCGCGCTTGCCTTCCTGCCACTCGAACCACGATTCCTCGATCGCCTCGGCCCGCGCGCCGCGCTCGACGTCGGGCAGATAGAACAATTCGCCAAAGCCGCGGCACTCCGGGCACCAGCCGCGCGGGGAATTGTAACTGAACATCTTTGGATCCAGCGGCTCGAACGATTGTCCGCACTGCGGACAGGAGCGCTCGGTGGAGTGGACGGTGGTCTGGCGGTCGTTGCCCAGCGCCAGGAGCGTGCCGCGGCCCAGTGCGAGGGTTTCCTCGATCAACTCGCGACGGCGGCGACTTTTCTTCTCCAGAACGCCGACGACAATTTCCACGTCATGCTCGCGAAAGCGGTCGAGGCGGAGCGTTTCGGATGTCGCATAAATCTTCCCGTCGGCCCGCACTTCGGCGTAGCCGTGCTTGGCGGCCCACTGCGCCACTTCGGTGTGGAAGCCCTTGCGATTCTTGACCACGGGCGCCAGCAGCAGCAAATCGCCGCGCCGCTTCATTTCGGCGGCCAGCCGTCGTCCCACTTCCTCGCGCGTCTGCGCCTGGACCGGGCACTGGCAGCGCGGGCAGAATTGCGTGCCCAGACGGGCAAAAAGCAGGCGCAGGAAGTGGTAGATTTCCGTCACAGTGGCGACGGTGCTTTTGCCGCCGCCGCGGGATTGTCGCTGCTCGATGCTGACGGAGGGAGGGATGCCAGTGATCAGATCGACCTCCGGCCGGGGGAGTTGTTCGACGAATTGCCGGGCGTAGAGGTTCATCGAATCCAGGAAACGGCGCTGCCCCTCGGCGAAAAGAAGATCAAAGGCCAGGGTGCTCTTGCCCGAACCGCTGACGCCGGTGACGACGACCAGTTGGTTGCGCGGAATATCGAGCGAGATGTTCTTCAAATTGTGCTCGCGCGCGCCTTGTATGGCGATGACCTCCGGTTCCATGCTGTGTGCTGTTTTGTCCACCGCCCGTCATTATTCCCAAACGCCCAGCGCTTGCAATTGCGCGGTGACCTTTCCCGCCCAGTTGTCATTGGCCGCCGGCGACGCCGGACTGGGGTGCAGCACGCGGCCAAATTGAACCGGCAAGCCGCAGGCGGCCAGTTCCGCGCGCCGGCTGGCATAATTGCCGATCCCGACCACCCATTTGGGCCGCAAGATTTCCAGCACGCGCCGCAAATGCGCGTCGCACACCCGGCCCAGCGCCTCTTGTTCCGCCGGGCGCAGCTTGTCCGGCGTCCGGTTGCGTCCGGTCGATTCCAAAAAAACCAGCGGGCAATAACTGACAACGAAATGGCGGGCGAAAAATTTCGCGGGCGCGCCGAATCGCCCGCCGAAAAGTCCCCACAAGCGCCCGCCGCTGATTTCCGAGCGCGGGCAGGCGAAGCCCAGGACGGGCCGTTTGGGATGCTCGCGCGCCGGGCGTCCGATTTTCGCCTCTATCTTCATCCAATCGCGCACGGCGCTGATTTCGCCAAAGGGGACGCCTGTTTGCGTCATGCCAAACGGGCCGGGATTCATCCCCACAAAAACAACCTCCTTCGGCCCGCCTCCGAAGCGCCGCAGGTACAATTCATGCGCCCGCCAGGCGTACGCCAGCGGATTATAGACGTGGGTGACCGGCGCGGCGAACCGGAGGGTTCCCGCCTGTTTCGCCAAACGCCGCGCGGCCGCGACAAGCTGCTGCTCTGTTGTCATCGGCGCCAATGTAATCCCGCGCCCGCTTCGTGACCAGTAGGCGCATCTTGACACTGCCTCGGGTGGCGCGACCGTCCCGGTCGCCGTGGCTGGCGTCTCGCCAGCCACATTCTTGGCTTCTTGTAATTGTATCCCCAATGTTAGCTGTATCAAGATGCGCCCGTGACCAGTTGCCTGTCGCCAATTCGATTGATGCGGCCGCGGGGCCGTGTTAAGCAGAATGCCTTGCAACCGTCAACATCCAGTGTCAGGCCCCGGCTGGAATCGGTCGATTTGCTGCGCGGGTTGGTCATGGTGCTGATGGCGCTGGACCACACCCGCGGCGATTTCACCAATGTCCCGTATTACCCGCTGGATTTGAGCCAGACCTACCCGGCCCTGGCGCTGACCCGGTGGGTGACGCATCTGTGCGCGCCGGTCTTCTTTTTCCTGGCCGGCACGAGCGCCTGGCTCTACAAGTCGCGCGGAAAAAGCACCGGGGAGGTTTCCATTTATTTGTTGACGCGCGGCCTGTGGCTGGTGTTTCTTGAATTGACTTACCTCAATTGGTTTGCCTGGACGTTCAACTTTTCCCTGCATTGGTTCCCGGCCATCGTGATCTGGGCCATTGGATGGTCGATGGTGGTGCTGGCCGCGGCCGTGTGGCTGCCGCTTTGGGCCGTGGCCGCCTTTGGCATTGGCATGATCGCGTTGCACAACGCCTTTGACGCCGTCACGCCGGAAAGATTGGGTTGGTGGGGCGGCGCCTGGCGCGTGTTGCACGGCCCGCCCGGCGCGGTCCAACCGCTGCCCGGCGTCACTCTGGCGGTGACCTATCCGCTCGTCCCGTGGATCGGTGTGATGGCGGCCGGTTACGCCTTCGGCCTGATATTGGAGCGCGCCGCCGCCGCCCGGAGGAAGTGGATCATCGGCCTGGGTGTGTCGTGCCTGGCGCTGTTTGTGGCGCTGCGCTTCTTTAACCTGTACGGCGATCCCAAGCCGTGGACTGCGCAAAAAGACGCGCTGTTTACCATCTTGAGCTTTGTGAATTGTCAAAAATACCCCCCCTCGCTCTCTTTTCTGTTGATGACCCTTGGCCCGGCGTTGCTGTTGCTGGCGGCGTTCGACTGGAAAACGCCGCGATGCCTCCGGCCGCTGCTGGTTTTTGGGCGGGTGCCGCTGTTTTATTTTATGGTTCACCTGCCGTTGATTCGCGGACTGGCGGTGGTGGTGAATCTGTTTCGTTTTGGGCGGGCGGACTGGCTGATGGGGCCGCAGCCGCAACCGGGACGCGCGCCCCTGCCGGTGCCGGCCGACGCCGGGTTTGGCTTGGTGGGCATTTATCTGATCTGGCTCGGCATCGTGCTGGCCCTTTATCCGGCATGCCGCTGGTTTGGCCGCTTGAAGCAGAAGCATCGGTCCGTCTGGCTGTCCTATCTGTAAAAGCGGGATTTTTTTCTGGATGCCAGGAGATGTTGAGAGGAAATTAATGTGACCCCAATTTACGATGAGAAGGGGAAAAAAGCCACTTGGCGGGGTCACGGAAATGAGCTAGGATTACCCAATGAGCGCAACAGAACTCATCAAACAGGTGGCCGCGCTTCCTCAGAAGGAAAGAACTCTGTTTGAGCAGCTTTATCACTCGATGAACAATGGCAGCCGTGCTCCTGGCCCGGTGAGCCGCTCGAATTGGCCCGACTTTGGCGAACGCTTGCGCGGTATTTATGGCGACAAGATCGCGCCTGACACCCAGAGTATCATTGATGAAGGACGCGGTGATCGCTGATGGATGCCTATTTTGACTCCGCCATCATCGTCAAGTTGTACGTCAGAGAAGCGACCAGCCCGGATGCTATTCGGCTGGTTGGCGCTTACGTTGCGCCATACTGGTTAACGCAGTGGCAGGCGCTGGAGGTCAAGAACGCCATTCGCTTGAAGGCCTTTCGCAAAGAGATTACTATGGCGCAAATGAGCCAATCCATCGCTGCTTTTGAGCAGGATATCGCCACGGGCCGCTGGCAACGTCCGGTTTATTCCGCTACCGCCGTTGAACAAAAGGCCGATGAACTTTCCGCCAGTCATTCTGCCATACTCGGCTGCCGCATGCTCGACATCATTCACGTTGCCGCCGCGGTCGTCATCGGGGCCAAGGAGTTTGTCACGTTCGATGGGCGACAGGGAGCGATGGCGAAACAAGCCGGGCTCACCGTTAAGCCGTAACCGATGATTGACCTGAGTTGTTACCACCCGTTGCGCGTCTGGCCGCCCCTGGAAAAGGACAAGAAGGGCCTGGTAAAACACGCCTCCCACCAAGCCGGCCGCTAAACACGCGCCGAAAAGTGTCAATAACGAGAACACGTGGCCCCTGCCAATCATGGGGCCGCAGCCGCGGCCGCTGCCGGTGCCTGCCGACGCCGGTTTTGGCCTGGCGGGCATTTATCTGATCTGGATCGGCATCGTGCTGGCCCTTTATCCGGCATGCCGTTGGTTTGGCCGCTTGAAGCAGAAGCATCGGTCCGTCTGGCTGTCCTATCTGTAGTTGATTCTGCTGAAAAACCCCCACTTCTCACGGGATAAAAACAATTGCCCAAATGCAATGTCAGGCTTATCATGTCAGACATGAAAACGTTGACAATGCGCGACTTGAACCGCAAGACCGCGAGGGTCCTTGATGCCGTCGAACGCGGAGAAGCTTTTGAGCTGCGCCGCAACGGCAGAGCGGTCGGCTACATCACGCCAAGGCCTCCAATTTCCCAACGAATGCCCGACTGGAAAGCTCACTTCGACCGGCTCAGGAAACAGACGGCACAAGCCGACGCCAGGACCCTCAGCGAGTTTGAAGAAGAGCGCCGGCGGCAAGCCCTTCGCGAACAAGAACTGGCGAACCCCAAATGAAATTCGTCGCCGATTCGAGCTTGCTGGTCCGGCTCTACTTGCACGATGGCAACAGTGAATCCATCGAGCGATTCCTGGCGGACGGTGCCAAGGTCGTCAGTCTCTCGGCCTTGGCCCGTGTAGAAGTCCTCAACGTGTTGCTGCGCCAGGAAGATCGAGCCGGCCAATTCCTCGCCGACTTGGATGAGGGCCTGCGCCTTCGCTTGGAGCCGGTTGACTGGCTCGCAGCCTTTCAGCAGGCGGAGAGCCTGGCCCGGCGCTTTTCCCGGACCCTCCGCCCTGGCGGACACGATCTCGTCCTCGTGGCGGCCGCCGTCGCGATGGGCGGTACATGGTTCCTCTCGTTCGACCGGCATTCGCGCCAACGCCCGCTGGCCGCCGCTTCCGGCTTGCGCGTCTGGCCGCCCTTGGAAAAGGACGAGAAGGGCCTGGTAAAGCACGCCTCCCAACAAGCCGTCCGCTAAACACGGGCCGAAAAGTGTCAATAACGAGAACACGTGGCCCCTGCCAATCATGGGGCCACAGCCGCGGCCGCTGCCGGTGCCTGCCGACGCCGGTTTTGGCCTGGCGGGCATTTATCTGATCTGGCTCGGCATCGTGCTGGCCCTTTATCCGGCATGCCGTTGGTTTGGCCGCTTGAAGCAGAAGCATCGGTCCGTCTGGCTGTCCTATCTGTAAGAGCCTGTTTTAAGAATCTCCCGGTCAGGGGACCGGGCCTACAAAAGGCCGGATTCCGGTCGTTTCCTGCAGGCCGCGCGCCCCCACGCGGCGTCTCCAACGATTTTTAAAATACGCTCTCAAAGCGGGATGCCAGGAGACGTTGAGAGGGAATTGATGTGACCCCAATTTACGAATTCTTTGCACGAATGCAATGGAAATGTTAAATGTTAAGGGGCGGTACTATTGGCCTTCGACAGCCGGCAACAGCAAAGCGGCGAGAATGGCGATGATGGCAATCACGACTAACAGCTCGACCAGTGTGAATCCTTCCGCGGCTTTGAAGTTGTTTTTCATGTCAGTTGGACAGTGTAAAGAGCGGTGTGTCACGCCGCCTATTGAAAGCCGACATCAAAGTAAAACAAGCAGAACCGAAAAGCGAGCCATTTAGCTCGCCGGTTCTGCGGTCGAAGATTCGTTGGGCTTGGATTTGGTCTCTTTGTTTTTGTCCTCTTTTCCGGCGGTGGGGGCGTGGTCTTTCCGGGGGGGGCACCCCTCGGAAACAAGTAAAGCGCCTGCATCGTGGCTGTTGTTGGGCGAAATACGTGATTCCGAGGATTGATCCCGAACGCTCGTTGAGGGAAAACTATGTTCACGGCTGCCAGAGAGCGCGGTAAAATTGTTGCTGCAAATCGGTTGCAATAGGGATGGTGATGGTCGAGTTGCTTCCCTCCAGGGTGTGGGTGGAGACGGAGGTCCACGCAGTCGTCAAATTCGGCGCGCTCTGAATGACGTAAGGCGTGCCGGGCTGGCCTTGAAGTAGAAGCTCCACCTGTCCGGGCTGCGCGCCCAGCACGGAGAGCGTCGAAGGGCCTGGCTTGAAGGTGAAGAGCGTCAAAGACAAGGGCGGAAACGAATAAGTGAAATTCGCGCCGGCATTTGCAATGTTCGTCGTTGTGATGTCTTGCAGTGAGGCATCGGCGTTCTCCTGCGCCGCCTGGTCCTGCGGGATGCCGTAGGATTGAATCGTTGCGTTGGTCCACGGCGCAAAGTTCGTGAGCGTGATCTGCGCGGCGAGGTTCGTGGTCATGTCTTTATTTATGACAAGCAGCGTGAGCGCGCCGTTGGTGCGGTGAACGGCATAGGCGGAAAGCAAAAGAGAATCGCTGGTGGCATTGAGGACCGAATCAGCGGGCCGCGCAAAATACTGAAGCAGTTTTTCAGCGTAATAGGTGGGATACAGAGTGCTTGGCTCATTCATGATCCCATAATCGCCCACCGCCCTCCAGCCATAGATCGTCGGGTCATAATCGCCGCCTGTTTCCGGTTCGTCATTTTGGGAATCCCACCAGAGGTAGGATCTGAATTCGGTCTTCATGAGCTGGCTGGCGCTGTCGGCGAGGTAAAGCGCGTTGACCAGGCTCGTGGACTGCCGGCCCATGGCCCCAGCATCGCTGTTGTTTTCAGTCACGCACAACTCAATGTTCGTGCCCGCGGATCCAATGTAGTCGGTGATTTGCTGGCGCAAGTTGGCGGCGGCGCTGTTCCAGTCACTCCATACCTCTGGACACGGATTGCCCGCCATCTGCAACAGCAGGGCGTCGCTGTCCGCGGAGCCAGAGTAAGGAGTCCAGCCCCAGGTGGTGTATTGCCAGTAGAAATGATAAATGAGGAAATCGGGCAGGACCCCGAGACTTTTCATCTCGGACAACACGATGGGCGTCCACCCATAGTTCGTGGCGCCGGTGCGCGGATTGATGGCATAATGCGTTGCGTTGTTGGAATAGCTTCCCTCTCCCGGCGTGACGACGACGCCCACTCTAATCGGCACAGCCGGGTAAGCCACCTTCATCCGCTGAATGTAAGCCACCGCGTTGGTGGCATAAGTGTAAGGATCATGAGGAACGACATTGGAATCGGTTTCCCACGTGCCATAGCATTCATTGCCAATTTCCCAGTATTTGAAACCGCAATTATTGGTTTTGTTGGCCGAGAGCACCCAGGCCGCCGCCTCGCCCGCGGTGCCGGTGCCGTAATTGACGGTGGTGAAAACTTGAGCGCCCAGATTGGTGGCTATGTAACGAAACGTGGAATTATGCGTCGGGTCACTCGCCCAATGATATTCATCCGAGCTTGAGCCGCCCGGCCAGCGCAAGGCCGAGCAGCCACAGGCTTCAAACAATGGCAGTGTTTGGGCATTGCTCAGGCTGTTGTCCCAGTACCCTGTATTGAGTCCAAACTGGCGCGCATCCACCGTTTGCAAGACTTGCCCCGCATTCACTCCCACCTGAACCAGCGCCGGCGCGGCCGCGGCCACCAGTTGAACGTCATCCACGTAAAATGTGGGTTGTGCCGCGCCGCCAGCGTTGCCCTGAATGAAAAAGCCGCTGCAATTTGGCTTGTTGGCCACGCCCAGGATGGATAGCGGGAAAGTGATCAACTGCCAGGTGTTTTTCAGCAAAGGGCCTACGGTATGGGACGCCTGATTGGTGCCATCCAGCATTCCCCACACTATAAGTTTCTGAGCGCCACCGCTGCCGCCGTTGATCCAAAAACTGAGACTTTGGTAGGGGCTGGTGTTGAAATCCGAATGTTCAAAAACAACCGTCTGCGAGCCGCCATCAGTAACACTGATGGAATAAACGCCCGAATAAACCGGCGAACTGTTTGTCAAATTGACCGTTGCCCAACCCCAATTTTGAAATCCATTGACCAGATTGTCGGTGTAGATCGGGAGATTGTCTTGCGCAACGCCCGGGGCGGTGGCGACCATTTGGCTCAGCGTATTGCCGCTGCCCGGATAGTTGCCGCCGGAATAGATGGCGATGATCAGGTCCGTGCCCGGCGGCAGATTGGTGATTGGAGAACTGGTGGCGCTGCCGCCAGTCACCATGTTGGTGCTGAACGGGCCGTTGGTGGAAGAAAAAACCACCTGGCCTGTGGCGTTGCCGGCGGTGACCCCATTGGTCTGCACGGTGGCGGTAAAGGTGACATTGCCGCCATAGGAGGAAGGATTGAACGACGATGTCAGCGCAATCGGATTACCAATATTCACCAGCTTGATATTGTCGATTGTCAGCGTGTCGGTGAAGCCGGGGCCGCCCCACTGCCAGGAATTGAGCGGGAAGGCCAATTGCCAGGTTGCCCCGATCGGCATGGCCTCCGTGATGCTGCCCAAGTTTATGCTGAAAGTCTGCCAGGCATTGGCGGCGGTCAACACCTCGTTGACCGACGCGTTTATGACTGGTCCAGTGCCGCCATAGTAATCGTACGGCCAGGTTTGGATGATAAGCTGGATGGTGGCCGCCTGGCTGCCCTTGGCATCGAAGGACAACACATAGTCCGACGGGATCGGATCCGTGTTCCCGGAAACCGTCATCAACGACACTATCCCGGCGTAATAGTCACTCCAGGTTGTTGTCGTCATGGTTTCCTGCCAGGCCCCGTTCGGGTTTCCGCCACTGGCTATCACGGCATTGTTGGTGGCGGTGGGGCTGCCACCCGAATACGAAGCGGTGCCGAAATAGCCGGTATATCCGCCGTCAAAGTCCTCGTCGAAAATCATCGTCTGGGCAATCGCGCTCAGGCCGCCGAGCAGGATTCCCAGGGCCGCCATGCAACATCGGGATTTCATAACCTCTATAAACTGGGATTTCCCATTTGATTTCTTGCCCACGAACAGAGCGGATCTTTTTCGTGACTCTCTTCCTTCTCCAGAGATTTGCAAGCTCATTTTCCAGTCCGCCCCCCGCTTTTCTCTGGCAGAGGGGGTGTTCCGATGCCATTTTTGTCTCCAATGCCCTTTTTCTCCCTGTACCTTGCGAATCGACATTCAAGCGGCGATTGGTAGTTCGAACAAGCCAGGGCAATGACGTTTCCAAAGGTAGTCCTCAAGCCCGATGGGATCCCGGCGAGCGCTGCCGGCTTTCTCCCCGTCAGAAATCCGAGGGGGCCTCGGAAACAAGCAAAACCCCTGCATAGCGGCTATCGTTGGGCGAAATACGTGATTCCGAGGACTGATAAACATTAAGGGCAGAGTGGCAAAGGAAGGTTTCCTTCCGGCAGAATGTAATTGTCCGATTGGACACAAACAACGAACCGAAAGGAAACCGTATGACAATGAAATGTATGGCTGGAATCGATCTGCATAGCAACAATTTGTTTTGCGCGATCGTCGATATGGACGGCAAGCGCATCTTTGAGAAGAGGCTGCCCTGCCACCTGGAGAGCGTGCTGGCGGCGCTCAAACCGTTTAAGAGACGTTTGGAGAAGATTGCGGTGGAATCGACTTACAACTGGTATTGGCTGGTGGACGGCTTGCAGGACCACGGGTATCCGGTGGTCCTGGCCAATCCGGCGGCGATGGAACAGTACAACGGGCTCAAGCATGCCGACGACAAATCGGACGGCTTTTTTCTGGCGGAGATGTTGCGCCTGAAGATTCTGCCCACTGGCAATATATGCGACAGGGCCGTGCGTCCGGTGCGGGATTTGTTGCGGCGGCGGATAGGCCTGGTGCATAAGCGCACCAGTTTGATCCTGAGCTTAAAGAGCCTGCATACGCGCATGACGGGCCGTGCCGGTGTCGCGTGCCGGTGTCGCGTGCCGGTGTCGCGTGCCGGTGTCGCATGCCGGTGTGCCGGTGTCGTGCCGGTGTCGTGTGCCGGTGTCGGTTCTCACTTTTTGCACTTTGTTCTTCTCTGTTTTCCCAGTTTGCTCCTGTTCAAATTCTCTCCTGCTGGCTTGCCGCTCTGCCCCCTGTGTAGTGCAATCCCCAAGAACTCTGCATTTTTGGCAAAACTTTTCCCAGCCTTCGTTTGCTTCGTTTCCTTCTGTAAAATCTTTTGGTTGCGGCTCCACTGCGCTGTGTTCTTTGCGGCCAGTTTTGCCGCATCCGCCTCCCCATCAACGCCTTCCCTCTTGATCAGATGACCAATCACCAATTCTCAATCAAACCGTCCCCATTTTCCTGCCTCGATTTTTCTGCCATCAGAATCCGGCCATTCCGCTGACATCCCTCAAACAACCTTCTGTCCAGCCAAACCCCGTTCATCCTGTTCATCTTCTCAATCCTGTCAAAACCTCCTCTCCCTCAACCTCTTCCATTTCCGGCAACCGGCTTTCTGTGCGCCCTTCCGGCCCCGCCAAAAAAACCTTCAAAAAGAACTCGCAAGTCCCATGATAATATGGGACATTAAACAGTGTCGGATCGCTCTTTGACATAACGGCAAACGCCAGCCGCCCGCCTAACGCCCGGGCGACCCGAAACCATTCAACCTTCTCCACGTTAACGTTAAAGTAATACCCGGTCAAGGTCGGGCAAGCCCCAATCCTTATCGAATCCTGGGCTGTTACGGCATCGGCAACGGTTTGTGACGGCAAATGTGACGGTCTAAGTCCTTGATTATCAACACTTGTGACGGTGTGACGGCTTTTCCGGGGGGTATGGGTATGCCACAGCCTGAACTTCCGCATTCAATGCACCTCTTGGGTGAACCAGCAAGCATATCGTTAACAATTCGGGTGGTCTGTAAAGGCGGGATTTTTTGCTGGATGCCAGGAGATGTTGGGTGTAACTTAACCGACGTATGTGCAAGTCTCTTTGGGAACGCTGGCCCCGCGTGTCGGCGGCCCTCTTTGCGGGTTTCGCCCTTGTGAACCAAGCTCCGGCAGACTGGCAAACGCCGCCTTTTGTCACTGCACAATCGACCGACCCGCTGGCTGCGGAACCGGGCAACAATCCGGGCAGCTTCACCATCGCCCGCATCGGCGGCACCAATTCAGCGTTGACAGTCGATTTCACCCTCGGCGGCACGGCCACCAACGGAGTGGACTACCTGGCGCTGCCCACTTCCATCACGCTGGCGGCCGGGCAGGTCTCCAGCAACCTTGCCGTCACGCCAGTAACCGAACCGTCGGCCACCGGCTACAAAACCGTGAAGTTGGCGCTGTCCGAAAGCGGTCGCCGGGACATCCCGGCCTTTGTCGTGGGTTCACTCAACAAGGCCGTGGTTTATATCGTCTATAAATACACCAATGTTCCACCGTCGGTCAGCATCGTTACTCCCACCAACGACACCTCGTTCCTGTCCCGGCCCAACGTCGAAATCGCCGCCAGCGCCTCCGACTCCAACGGCTGGGTCACGGCTGTGAAATTCCTGGCCGACGGGACCGCGCTCGGCACGGTGACCAACGCCGCTTTTCCAACCGGTCCCGGCCAGCCTCAGTTGATAAGACAGTCCAATGGGTCGGCCGTGCCGGTGTTCCGGGGCCAGGGGGCCAGCCGCTTTCAATTTGTGTGGACCAACGTTCCGCCCGGCGCCTATTCGCTGACGGCGGTGGCGACGGATAACGCCGGACTGCAAACCACCTCCTCGGTGGTGAACATCACCGTGACCACCAACCTGCCCGAACCGCGGGTGCGGCTCGTCAACCCGGTTGCCGGCGCCGAGTTCCCGGATTTGGCCGCCATCAATATCTACGCCGCCGCGGGGGAAGTTGGCGGGGTGGTCGATACGGTGGAGTTTTTCGCCAACGGCGGGAGCCTGGGCATGGTGACGAACTACCTGGCGGCCGAACCGGTCAGCCTGTTCCATTTACGTCTCCAATGGCTGCCCTATCACTTCCAATGGACCAATGCGCCCGTGGGCAGCAACATTCTCACCGCTGTGGCCATCGACAACAATGGGACGCTGGCAACCTCCGCTCCCGTCACTATTACGGTCACGACCAACGTGTATCACCGCCATCGCGGGTGGTAAGCGCTGGCGCAAGTCGCTCAAAGCCAATCGGGATCGCCGCGGGAGATTTCCGTAACACGAATACGTTTGCTTTTGTGAGGCGGCGTTGAAATAGTGATACCATGCACCTGGACGGCAATATCTTCGGCATTGGCCGAGGCGCGCTACTCCTGTCAGTCCTTCCTGCGCTTGCCCTGTTTTGCGCCCAAGCGCAGGCGGTCTCCGCCCTGGTTGGAGTGGGTGATTACTCAATGCGGGTGTGGAAGGCCGAGGACGGGTTGCCGGACAGCAAAGTCAATGCTGTTGTTCAGACACGCGACGGCTACCTTTGGGTGGGTACATTTGCGGGCTTGGCGCGTTTTGACGGAGTCGCCTTCACCGTTTTCAACAGTGACACCAGCCCCGAATTGCGCGGCAGCGACATCACAAGCCTGTATGAAGGAACGGACGGCGCCCTTTGGATTGGCCACGAAACCGGGGAGATAACGCGATACAAAGCCGGCCGATTTGAGTCCGTCCGGTGCCCTGCCGCGGTCGAGGCCGGAACCATTCGCGGCATGGCTGAGGATGAAGCCGGGAACATTTGGGTGATGAGCGACCGAGGGCTGCTGATCCGCGTCTCGGATGGCAAGACGGTGGCGCCTCTGTCCAGGGCCGACGTGGGCATGTGCTCCCTCGCTCATTCCGAGAATGGGACGATCTGGATTTGTCGCTATGGCAAACTCTCGCAGTTGGAGCGCGGCGAGTTGAGAGCGGTGCCGTTTCCAGACCTTGCGGCGGAAAACTACACGACGAGCATCTGCACCAGCACCGACGGTGGAGTCTGGGTGGTGGTCGATGGGCGCCTTATGAAATGGAAGAACAACGCGTGGCAGGCGGACATGGGGAAGGTTGCTTGGGGTTTTGAGGGCGTTACCTCGATGATCGAGGCGCGAAGCGGCTGGTTGTTGGCCGGTGTCGGCAACGGCGGAGTATTCGCATTCCGTCCAGGGTCGGCGGAACCACCGGCCCATTTTTGTCGCACGAACGGGGTTCCAAACGATTGGATTATTTCTCTGTGCGATGATCACGAAGGCAACTGGTGGGTTGGAACCGGCGGCGGTGGAGCGCTGGAATTGCGACAGAAAAGAGTCAAAACGATTATTCCGCCGGACCAATGGCAAGGGCGGGCGGTGTTGTGCGTCAGCTCCAGCCGCGATGGTTCATTGTGGATCGGAAGCGAAGGGGCGGGTCTTTACCACTACCAGCGGGGAAGTTGGGATGTTTTTGGCGAACGAGAGCTTCATCCCTATGTCTGGTCTGTGCTGGAAGATCCGCAAGGCACAATTTGGATCGGCACATGGGGCGGGGGACTATATGCGCTCAGCCACGGTGAAGTGCAGCTTGTGCCGACGCTTGCAAAGCCGGCTCCTCCAATCCGCGCCATTCTAAACTCCAAGCAGGGGGGATTATGGATCGGGACCGAGGAGGGCTTGCTGCGCTACAACGCGGGCCAGGTCACCTGGCATAAGCAATTGGTTGGACAACCCTTCCGCCGCGTACGGTCCATCGTGGAAGACGGCGCCGGCGGCGTCTGGTGCGGCTCTTCGGGCGGTGGTTTGGCTTATTTAAAGGGAGACCAAGCCAGCCGATTTGGCAAGCAGGACGGTTTGGCGAGCGACTTCGTCGAGTGCCTTCACTTGGACGCCGAGGGCGCGCTTTGGGTGGGGTCTTCCGGCGAGGGCTTGACCCGTGTCAAGAAAGACCATTTTGCCGTCATTTCCGCCCGCCATGGTTTGCCCAACTCGTACATTTGCGATATCGAAGAGGACGCGGAAGGCTGCCTCTGGATGAGTTCACATGGCGGCATTCTCCGCGCGCGCAAATCCGAACTGGACGCCTGCGCTAATGGTCAGACCAACGAAATCTCGTGCCTGGCTTACGGGTTGGAAGACGGCATGCCGACGCTCACCTGTTCGGGAGATTCGCAACCGGCGGGCTGCGGCTTGGCGGATGGAACGCTGTGGTTTCCGACTGTCCGGGGCCTGGTTACTGTGGACCCTCGCAACGTGAAAATCCATCTCTTGCCCCCGCCGGTCGTGATTGAGAAAGCGTTGGTGGATGACGCGGTGGCCGCGCAAGGCCCTGAATTGAATTCCATCCTCAGAATCCAACCGGGGCGTCATCGCCTGGAGTTTCAATACACGGCCTTGAGCTTTTTCAGTCCCGAACAGGTGCGCTTCAAGTATCGTCTGGAAGGTCTGGAGGGCCAATGGGTGGACGCCGGGGCCAAACGCGCCGCGAACTTCAACTACCTTCCCCCGGGCTCCTACGCTTTTCAGGTCATCGCATGCAACGGAGATAGCGTGTGGAACCGGATCGGCGCGAAGGTCGCTTTCGTCATCTTGCCGTTCTGGTGGCAAACGTGGTGGGCGCACGGTTTGGGCGTGATGGGTTTGCTGGCCGCCGGCAGCGGCAGCGTCTGGTTCGGCAGCCGGCGCCGGATGCGGCGCAAGCTGGAGGAAAGTGAACGCCAGCGCGGCATCGAACGCGAGCGCTCCCGCATCGCCCAGGATATTCACGACGAATTGGGCGCGCATTTGACTCGGATCACCATGTTGAGCGAGTCCGTTCGCGGCCAGTTGAAAGGACCCGATGAAGCCGTGGCGGGGCTGACCCAAATCCACGGCACGGCCAGCCATTTGACTCGCGCCATGGACGAAACGGTTTGGGCTGTCAACCCCAAGCACGACACGCTGGAAGGCTTTGCCAGCTACGCGGAGAATTTCGCGCTCGATTTTTTGGGAGGCGCCGGCATCGACTGTCAGCTAGAGTTCCCTCTTGAGTATCCCCGTTGGCCCCTGACCTCCGAAACCCGCCACAACCTCTTTCTGGCCTACAAGGAAGCGATCAACAACATTGTCAAGCATTCGGGCGCCACCAGTGTCTGCGTCGCCCTGCGCCTGCTGAAGGACTCGTTTGAATTGACGGTGCAAGACAACGGCCGCGGCTTCGCTTTGAAGTCAACGGCCGGGGGCGACGGTCCGCCCTCCGGCCGCGGCGGCGGCAACGGGCTGCCCAATCTGCGCGAGCGCCTTTCGCGAATCGGCGGCGACTGTCAAATCGAGAGTGTTCCCGGCCGGGGCACAACGGTCCTGTTCCGGGTGCGTATCGGATAAACTACTGACTTTACCGAGTCAACCGCCGGCGCTATAAAAGCATCATTGGTGAGCACTATTGGCGTGTCGATTGTTGATGATGACGCCCCAGTCCGCAAAATCCTGGGCGAGTGGATTTCACAGGCTTCCAGCTTCCGCTGTGTCAGCGCCTATGGCGACGCCGAAACGGCGGTAGCCTCGCTGCCCAAAGACAAACCGGATGTTGTTTTGATGGACATCAATCTTGCTGGCCGAAGCGGCATCCAGTGCGTCGCCAAGCTCAAGGCGCTTATGCCCAAAACCCAGTTTCTTATGCTCACAGTGTATGAGGACACCGATCATATTTTCGACGCTCTGGCAGCGGGCGCGACCGGCTACTTGCTGAAGCGGCGATCGCGCGGAGAATTGCTTGACGCTATTCGGCAAGTGCATGAGGGAGGCTCGCCCATGACCAGTTATATCGCCCGCAAAGTGGTGCAGGCCTTTCAAAGGCCGCGCTCCGAACTGCCCGCCGAGACAACACTCTCCCAGCGCGAATACGAGGTCCTGCGCTTGCTCGCTCGAGGCTCCGCCTACAAAACCATTGCCGACAACCTCGGCATCTCGATTTCCACAGTCAATACCTATATCATGCGCATCTACGAGAAGCTTCACGTCCATTCGCGCGGTGAAGCCGTCGCCCGGTACTCCAACTTTCCGCCCAACCGCTAAGGCTCCGAACTGTCGGATGATTCTCCGACGTGACGGACTTTCCACTCACTGTCAGACTTCCAGGCGCTATGCAACTTGTGTCCAGCCGGGCGCTGCGTCGTCGCCGCGCCGTGAACCATCCAAGTCTCCCTCTGGCCGCAAGGTCCCCCGAGCAAAACCGACATAACTACTAAACAAGGAACTTATTATGAAGCAACAGTGCAATCCGCTAAAATGGATGCCTTTAGCCCTTGCCGGCTTGGCGCTGGCTTGCTGGCCGGGCGCGGCCAACGCCGCCCAGAACATCGTCATGGCCCCTGGCGCGATCCAGCCCGGTGGCGACCCAAACGACAATACCGTGGACTGGGGCACCTGGTTTTCAGACCAGGGCGTCGGGGCGGAATCATTTGATTCATCGACTTCTTCCAAAACCAATATAGCTGGCTCCATCCTAGTCGATCTTTCATGTTACGGCAACACGGGCGACGGCGATAGCGCCAACCTCGCCTTCGGCAATTGGCTAAGCGAAGCCGCTAACGGCGGCTGGTTGGGAACGCCGAGCGCCCTGACGGTGGATGCTTCACAGTATGCGAGTCTCGACATGGATATAATGGTGGACACGACCGTCTCCTCCAACACCCCCGTCCCGATCTATCTTTGGGGCGCCGGTTATAACAATGCCTTCCTCACCAATGTGTCAATCACCACGCCGGGCTGGCAGCATTTTTCAATACCGATACCGCCAACCATCGATCTCCCGAATTGCGTGGCCTGGGGTTTTTATGACTGGTATAATACGACGGCCACCACGCCTCCGGCCTACGCGCAGTTCTGGATTGATAACGTCACCCTTGTTGCCAAAGTGGCAGGCCCGCCACCTCCAACCCTGTCGATTGCGCCGGTCACACAGTCCGGCCTGTTTATCGACGCGGGCCCCGGTGAAAGCGGCGAGCGCGGAGGCATCGACACGATCGTGGACGTGCATTGGTCCGGGCTAACCGCCGGAGCGCCCATTGTTTACTCGATGGACGTCACCTCCGTGCCGAACCCGCGGATCTACAGCAACTATGAAGCGCATATTTTTCTCGCCACGATTGCCGGCCTCCAGGCTCCGGATTGGAACGGCACCGACTGCGGGTACCTTCAGATACTTGACAATGCGGACGGAACCGCGACCGCGCGCCTCATGTGGAAAACCAACGATCCCTACGACAACACCATGTTTTCCAACACTAATTTTGGCGGCTTAGGCGGCACGAACAACGCGTTTGCCGCCGGAACGCTAGGGTACCTCCAAGCGCCGACCATGCTGGGGACCTGGTCCATCACCTTCACCAGTGATACCAATATCACCGTCGCAGGCCCCAAAGGGGTCAGCACGAACTTCGTATTGCCGCCGGACTGGCTGGCCAGCCTTAATGCCAGTGTCAATAGCGCGGGGGCTGTCTATGCCTATTTTGGCGCCGATCCCGGCACCAGCAACAACACTGCCCAAGGCATGACGCTGGGAAATGTATCCATCTACGGCGGAGAAGGCAATTACGGCGACACCAATAATTTCTCCACCGCGGCGTATGACACCACAACCTGGGGATTGTTCGGCGAAACATCAATTATCCCGCAGCCTTCCGGATACTGGCTGTGGTGGACTTTGCCCGCGGCCAATTTCGGCCTCTGGTCCACTGCCGATCTGGGCGGAACCAATCAATGGCTCCCCGTAACTGGGAACGCCAATCTTGCCGATCCCGTCACTCCCTACACTTGGGGGCAGAACCTAAAAGCATTGGTCTTGGGCCCCGACTTGCCGGATTCCGACCAAACGTACTTCGAACTGCGGAAACTGGAAGCCGTCCAACTGCAGGTGTTGATGCCTGGAGAAACCAATGCTCCGGGAACCGTCACAGGCAAGACCGGCGCACCCATTTCGCAAGAAGTCGGGAACTACTTCGACGTGACGGTCAACGCCGTCGATGCCAAATGGAATGTCGTCCCCTATAACAACGATACTGTGACGATTACCTCGAGCGATACTAACGTCAGCTTCGTCATTTCGGGGACCGTCAATCTCACCGCTGGCACGGCGACTGTCAGTATGGAATTCGGAACTGCAGGTTCGCAGACCGTCACAGCAACAGACACGACTCAGGCGAGCGTCAGCCCCAACACAGGCAGCGCCACGACCGTTACGCCTTAATGGACAACGATCACGGCTGCCGAACCATACGCCTTTGGCATAACGGATTGGGATGGCTCTATGCGCCCGGGGAGGGCTCCTCCCCGGGCAAAGTCTGTTTGCCGGTGCAGGGAGTGTCCAGACACCAGACGAATTGACTTCGTATGCTGTCCAGATTAAGCGTCCATTCCCGAACTCAAGCCGCCATCACCATTCCGCAACGAGGCGTCGCTCATTTGGAATGAGACCTGCTGAGGAGGCGCATGATAGAGGGACCGCGCGTCAAACTCAAGGAGCAGCGAAAGATAATGCTATTATCGGAGTGACAATTGGAAGGGAAACGGTCAAATTGAAACTGATCACTGAAATGTAGAGAACGAAGGAGGGAAGATAAAATGAAAACAAATGCCGTTAAGTTTTGCGCCGCAGCCGCTCTGATGGCGGCGCTGGCGCCGTTTTCCAGCGCCTGGGCGCAAACCAATATGATCATTTATTCCAACGCCTTGCAAAATGGGTGGGCGAATTGGAGTTGGAGTTCGACCATCAATTTCGCCAACACCAGCCCGGTGCGGACGGGGGACTCTGATTCCATCAGTGTCAGCTCGGAGGGATATGGCGCGATTTATCTCAATGTCAGTGCGGTGACCGAAATTGATTCGAGCCTGTTCACAAACCTCACTTTTTGGGCCAATGGCGGGTCGTCCGGGGGACAGTATTTGACCGTTGTTGGCACCCTGGATTCGAGCGGCCAAGGGGAGACGGTAGTCGTGGGACCTCTGGCTTCCAACGCGTGGAAGCAATTCACCGTTTCCCTTGCGTCTCTGGGCGTGGCCGATGAGACGGACTTCGACGGCTTTTGGTTTCAGAACAATACCGGCAACACCATCCCCACATATTACATTGATGACATCGTGCTTGTAGCCGGGCCGCCACCTCCACCGCCGGGGCCGAATCCGACCAATTACATCGGCGTCGATGCCGGAGCCAACCGCCACTGGATCAGCCCTATGATCTACGGGACGGCTTTTGCCACTTCCAATGAATTAGCGGACTTGGGTTTCACCATGAACCGGTCGGGTGGAAACGAAGAAACGACCTACAATTGGGAGATCAACGCCCACGGCAAATGTGCCGACTGGTACTTTGAGAGTTATCCGGATAGCTCCGCCACTGCCGGTGAGTCGGCGGATTCAGTCGTGGCCAACAGCAAAGCGGGAGGCGCGCAGCCGTTAATTACCATTCCGATCATCGGCTGGGGTCCGAAATTAGGCCCCGGCCGGGCCATTCTCCCCAGTTATTCCATAGCCAAGTATGGCCCGCAGACCGGTTACGATCCATATTTCACCAATGCGGGCAACGGCGTCAGCGTCACCAACGACACCCTTATTACGTGGAACGATCCAAACGACGCCAACATCCCGGTCGATACGAGTTTTCAAATGGGGTACGTGCAGCATTTGACCAACAACTGGGGCGTGTCCACCAATGGCGGAGTCGGCTACTACATCATGGATAACGAACACAGCATCTGGTTCTCAACCCACCAGGACATCCATCCGGTGGGACCGACGATGCAGGAGGTTTTTGGGAAGATCGTGGCCTACGCCTCGATGGTCAAGAGCCTGGACCCGCACGCGCAGGTTTTGGGGCCGGAAGAGTGGGGCTGGAACGGTTATCTCTACTGCGGTTACGACCAGCAATGGTCAGGGCAGAACAACAATTACAATACGGCGCAATATCCCGATCGCGGCAGCAACGGCGGCTGGGATTACATGCCCTGGATGCTCAATCAACTGCACCAGTACAACATCACCAACGGCCAGCGGCTTTTGGATTATTTCACGCTCCATTGCTATCCGCAGGAAGGCAGCGTGTCGGGCAATGCTGTCGATACCGCGACGGAGTTGCTGCGCAACGAGACCACGCGCCAGTTCTGGGATTCGAACTATGTGGACCCAAGCTGGATCGACAGCGTCATCATGCTCATCCCGCGGATGTCGAACTGGGTTTCAAACTATTATCCCGGAACCAAAATCGGCATCACAGAATACAACTGGGGCGCCGAGCCTTACATGAACGGCGCGACGGCTCAGGCCGATATTCTTGGCATCTTCGGACGCGAGGGATTGGACCTGGCCACGCGGTGGACGACTCCCGACCCGAGCACGCCGACCTACCTGGCCATGAAAATCTACCGCAATTACGACAGCCAGGGCCACACCTTCGGCGACACCGGCACGCTGGCGGGCGGCCCGGACCCAGACAACGTCGCTGTCTTCGCGGCGCAGCGTTCCGCCGACGCGGCACTGACGCTCATGGTGGTCAACAAATACCTGGCAGGGGTCACGCCGCTGGTCATCAACGTGACCAACTTCACCGGCAACGGCACGGGGCAAGTCTGGCAGCTCAACTCCAGCAACGTGATCACGCAATTGAGCAGCTTGCCCTACAGCGGCGGGGTGCTGCGAACGGTCGTTCCCGCGCAGAGTGTGACGCTCTTTGTCCTGCCGCCCAGTTCCGTGCTCCGCCTGGCTGCCGGAGCACCGCGCGGCGAGGGCCAATTTCAATTCTCGGTTGGCGGGGAGATTGGGCAGAGTTTTATTTTGCAATCATCGTCGGACCTGATCCACTGGCAGGCCGTGATCACGAACACGTTTTCAAGCAATTCTGTCGAGGTGCTCGTGCCCACGACAAATACCACCGGGATGTTTTACCGCGGCCAGTTGCACGGCTTGTGAGAAGCGGCATTGTCCGAGAATTGGCGTATTTTCGGATTTGTTAGTTAACGGCTGGTATGACAGGGCGGGCGCTCAGGGCGGCGGGACGGCGGATTCGACCATAATCGGCTCCTTGATCCCAGCGATGCTTTGAAAATTGAGGATTTTTTCCAGGGTCATGTCATTGATCCGATGACCCGCCGCCAGGATGAGGGTGCCATCCTTGGTTTCGACATTGGAGCGGAGTACCATGCCTTTGGCCAAGTCCACGACGGCTACGGGCAAGCTCCATCGCGTGGCCGGCACGGGCCCGGTGAATTTGCCTTCCAAGGACCGCCGCAGGGCGGTCAACAGTATCGGATCGTATAAGCCCTCGCGACCGCGCATGTGCTCGAAGGCCTCGACCTGCGAACGGCCGCCGCGCTGCAAATCCATCAAATCAACAAGAAGTCTGAGCAGCCGCGCCCCCACCGGGATCGCATCGCCCGCCACGGCGTCCAGGGGATAGCCGGAGCCGTCGAAGTTTTTGTTCTGGTAGCGAACGATCCGCGCGACGCCTTCGAGGCGGGGGATGTTGGCCAGGAGGCGGGCGGCGGTTTCGGGCACGTGGGCCAGCATTTGCTGTTCAACCTCCGAGAGCGGACGGGCGGCGCGCGACCGGATGAGGGTTTCGGGCGGGATGGTGACCAAGCCGATGGGCGCCAGCATGACGGCGAGGTGTATTTCCCAGGCGTTGTCCAAACCCAGGCGCTCGGTGGCGGCGCTGATGGCGTCGCGCAGCAGTTGGGCCTGGCCAAAGGACTGGGATTCGACCATCGAGAGGATATCTGTCAATAATTTGATGCTGCCACTGAGGGTTTTGTTGAGCAATTCCTTCTCTGCGATGGTCAACTGGTAAAGGTCTTGCGCGTCTTCAAGCGCCTTGGCCAAAACCTCGGGCGGACACGGCTTGGTCAGGAATCGGAAGATGTTGCTCTCGTTAACCAGGTGGATGACCGATTCCAGGTCGGCGTTGCCCGTGAGCATCATGCGGACAGTGTTGGGGGATTTTTCCCTGACCTTGGCCAGCAATTGGACGCCGTCCATTCCGGGCATCTGTCGGTCGGCCACGACGACGGCGTAAGAGGCGCCGGCGTCCAGTTTGGCCAGGGCGGCGTCGGCGCCTTCGGCGGTCTCTATGGCAAATTTCCGCCGGAGATTGCGCTCGCAGGCGGCCAGCAAATTACGGTCGTCATCGACCAGCAGGATTTTGGCGGTCATGTCTTGTCGCAGCATCGCTCTCTCCATTGGCTTAATCGTTCCTCCAAGCCTAGCGCGGCCAGGACGGTCCGGTCAATCACGTATCCGGCCTCCTCCGTGTCATGGACAAGAACGTCGGCGACATGGACGGCAATGGCCGGCGAGAAGCCGCGGGTCGCGCAGTCGGCCGGCCGATGATGCAGCGCGACGGCTTCGACCACCGGGTTGGGCAGGCCCCATAGGCCGAGCAGATAAGCGCCCAATTCGGCGTGCGTCGCGCCAAATACCTCGCGCTCGACTTCCCACACCGGGCGGCCGGATTGGCGCGCAGCGCGCAGAACCGGTTCGTAGCGTTCCGGCAAGCCGGAAGCCAGAATCAGTTGCCCGACATCATGGAGCAAGCCGGCCAGGAAACACTGGTCATCGACTTTCGGGTCGCAGTGTTCCATTTCGGCGATTTTTTTTGCAGCCATGCCGGTCCGCCAGGAGTGTTGAGCCAAATGCTCGGCGGAGAAGCCCTGGATGGATGCGGCATCAAAGTGCGAAAAAACGTGCAGGGACAGGACCAGGGAGCGGATGGTGGCCAGGCCGAGAAAAAAGACGGCCTCCAGCGGGCTGGCGACCGGTTCGGGCAGGCCGAAAAAAGCGGAGTTGACCAATTGGAGAATCTTGGTGGTCATGCCGATGTCGCGCGAGATGATTTGAGCGACGCGTTCGAGAGAAGGCTCCTCCTTGGACAATTCGACCGTCAGTTGTTGATGGAGCGCGGGCAGGCTGGGGAGGGAATGGACGCGGGAGGCCAGGTCTTTGAGCTGGTCGTTGGAGAGCAGGTCGCGCAAGGCCAGGGCGCGGGCGATGGCCGCGCGCAGTTCGTCGGCGTTGCAGGGCTTGGAGAGGTACTGGTGGGCGGGGCCGACGAGGCGCAAGACCGCCTCGCGGTCGGCATGACCAGAGAGGACCAGGCGGATGGTATGGGGATGGCGTTTGATCACTTCCCCCAGCAATTGCGCGCCGTCCATGCCGGGCATTTTCATGTCGGACACGATGACTTCGACCGGCTCGCGCGCCATGTATTCGAGGGCCTTTGCGCCGCTCTCCACAAAGTGCATGTCCCAGTCGTGGCGCATGTTGTGGAGCTGGCGCTGGAGGCCTTGCAAAACGCGCGGTTCGTCATCAACAAAGAGCAGCTTTTTCATTGGCGGCATTGGATCGAGTCCGCTGGAGGCCAGCCGGGATCGATGCTCGGTGCTGTTGTTGGAAATGTAAACGAGGGCCTGTGGCGAAGCAATGCGGAGTTGAGGGGCGAGGGAACCAATTGAGACGCAGCCGCAATGGCTTCCGGCGCGGCGGCACGATCTTTCCGCCGGGACGCGCGCTTGCTGGCGGCTCGACAATTGGCTTTCATTGGCTAATGTCACCGGCGGTAAATTCAATGTCGTTTTAGCCGATGGATTTTGTAATTAGCAGAATGCTCCGCTCGCCGCGCCTGGCGCGGTGGACCGGCGCGGGCGGGGTGTTGTCCGCGGTGGCGGTGATCAGCGGGATGAGCCAAGGGCGTCTTGCTGAAGAGCAGGCGGAGGGCGGATTAGGCGGCACGGCTCTGATCATCGGGTTGGGAGGCGCTTTGTGCATCGGGCTGCTGCTTATGGCGTATGGATTGGCGCGCCGGGAAATGCGCGGGCGGGAGTTGGCCGAAGGGAGGCAAAACAAAATGGCCGCGCAACTCAACACGTCTGTGGAGCGGCAGCTCAAGGAACGCGCCGCGAAACGGAACCAGCGGGCCGACGCCCTGCTGGAGGAGATTTCCCGCCGCGTCGAAGCCGAAGCGGTCTTGCGGGAAAAGGTCGAGCGGCTTGGCCGGCTGGCGGCGTTCGTCGAATCGTCCCCGGATGCCATCATCGGCAAATCCCTGGAGGGCATTATCACCAGTTGGAATCCCGCCGCCGAGCGCCTCTTCGGATACACCAGCGCTGAAGCGGTCGGCCAGCCGATGACGTTTCTGGTTGTGCCGGACCGAATTGAGGAAGAGGCGAGGATACTGGATCAAGTTCGCGCGGGGGAATCGGTCGAGCATTTTGAAACAGTGCGGCAGCGCAAGGATGGAGGGCGGATTGACGTATCGGTTTCCATTTCTCCCGTCCGGGACGCATTTGGAAAGATCATTGGGGCGTCGAGCATTGCGCGGGACATCAGCGAAGAGAAGCAGGTGCTGGCGACGCTGGAGCGGATGCGGGCGGAATTGGAGCAACGGGTGGCCGAGCGCACGGCGTCGCTGGCGGCGGCGGAGGCGGCAGCGCGCAGCCAGACGCAATTGCTGGAGACGGTATTTGACGCGATGGGCGAGGGCATGGTGATGGTGGATGGCGCCGGCCGGATTACTTTTGCCAACAGGCGGATGAGCACGCTCTTCGGCTTTGAACACAACGAGTTGCTGGGGCAGAGCATCGAACTGCTGTTGCCGGAGCGCTCGCGCGGCTCCCACACCCAACTCCGGGCCGGGTTCATGGCCCGGCCCGTCACGCGCCCGATGGGAGCGGCGCGGGGTTTGGTGGGGCGGCGCAAAGACGGCTCGGAAGTGCTGTTGGAAATCGCCCTGAACCCGGTCACCATCCAAAAGGAGCCGTTCGTGCTGGCCTCGATCATCGACGTGACCGAGCGCCAGCGTGCCGAGGAGGCCTTGCGCCGCCTGGCCGCCATTGTCGAGTCGTCCGATGACGCGATCATCGGCACCACCTTGGAAGGGATCATCACCAGTTGGAATCCGGCGGCGACGCGTCTGCTGGGGTACCGCTCCGATGAGATCATCGGACGCCCGATCGCGCTGCTGATCCCGGCGGACCGGGTCGAGGAGGAAGCGCAAGTGCTGGGGCGCATACAGCGCGGCCAGCGCGTGGCCAACTTCGAGGCGGGCCGCCATTGCAAGGATGGGCGGCTGATCGACATGGCGATCACCATCTCTCCCATCGTGGACGCATCGGGGCGTGTGGCCGGGGCGTCCATGATCGCGCGCGACATCACGGACCGGAAAAAGGCAGCGGAGCGGATATCGGCTTCGTTGCGGGAGAAAGACGCGCTCCTGCGGGAAATCCACCATAGAGTCAAGAACAACATGCAGGTGGTATCGAGCCTCCTCCAGTTGCAGTCGGCGCATCTGCATGACCCGAAGCTGCTGGAGCCGTTCAAGGATTGCCAGGACCGGATACGCACGATGGCGTTGATCCATGAGAAGCTCTATCGCACCGAGGGACTGGCCCAGATCGACTTCAAGGAGTACCTGGAGAGCCTGACCGACATGCTTCTGCGCGCGCACAGCAAAGGCCCGTTCATCCGCCGGCAGCTCAACCTCGAGCCGGTGGCGCTGAGCATCGACCTGGCCATTCCGGTCGGCCTGATTGCCAACGAACTGATTTCCAACAGCCTGAAGCACGCTTTCAACGGACGGCAGAAAGGGGTTGTGCGCGTAGCGCTGACGCGGCCGAATCAAGACGAGTTGCGGCTGGCCGTCAGCGATGACGGACAGGGATTGCCGGAGAACTTCTTGCAGTCCACCTCCCTTGGGGTGCGGCTGGTCAGAATATTGACTGGCCAAATCAACGGGCGTATGGAATATAAAAGCGAGAACGGCGCCGAGTTTGCGATTGTCTTCAGCACCACCGGCGCGAATGTGAAATGAACAGACCTTCTCCCATCCCGCTGCGGCTGCTCATCGTCGAGGACGAGGCCATCGTGGCCGCGGACATCGAGGATCGAGTGAGCCGGCTGGGCTACGGCGTGGCGGGCATTGCCGACGGTGGCGAGCAGGCCATCGCGATGGCCGGGCAACTCAAGCCCGACCTTGTGCTGATGGACATCATTCTCAAAGGGGCGATGCGGGGGACGGAAGCGGCGGCGCGGATCGCGGGGGAGCTGAAGATACCGATCGTCTATTTGACCGCGAACGCGGACGACCAGACATTCTTCGCGGCGCTGGACAGCGCCCCCTTCGGATATGTGCTCAAGCCGTTTGAAGACCGGGAGCTGCAGATCGCGATCGAAATCGCCCTCTACAAGCATCGGCTTGAACAGGAGCGCGAGAGCCTGATCGCGCAATTGCGGGAGGCGCTGGCGGAGGTGCGAAAGCTCAGCACGCTTTTGCCTATATGCGCGTGGTGCAAACGCGTCCGCGACGACCAGGGCTATTGGATGGAAGTCCAGTCCTACCTGAATGAACACAGCACCCATAGCGCCTGCCCGGAATGCACAGCCAAGCTGATGCAGGAAGCGGACGAACTCTTCAAGACATCAGGCGAAGGACCGCCTCCGTGACTTTATCGACCGCCAGAGCGTCCAGGCCCCGCTGATCTTTGAGCAGGCGCATCTTTACGCTCATCGGGCGCCAGGTTTGAGCGCTGGTCCGGCCCCACAGCGCCAAGCCGGGCAAGCCCAGCGCGGCGGCGAGGTGCGTGATGCCCGAATCGTGCCCGATGAAGGCGGCGCACGATCTGATTTCCCGCGCCAGTTCGGGCAGGGGCAGATTTTCCGCCAACTGAAGCCGGCCCGCCGGGGCCCGGCGTGCCAGACGCCGGCCGCGGCCGCCTTCGGCTTCGCCCGCGATGAGGAGGAAGTTCCAGCGGGTGCCGGCGGCCAGGCGCCCGATCAGGTCCCCCCATTTCGCTTCGGGCCAATTTTTTGTTTGACTGCCGCTGCCGGGATGCATCGCCAGCCAGGCGCCTTGCCGGACGGGGGCCGGTTCAGGCAGGGGCAGTCGTGGACGCGGGTCGGCCCCCCGGATGCCGAGGGCTTCCAGCGGGCGCAGCAGGATTTCCGAGGCCGGCAAGTTCAGCGATTCGTCGGGGCGGTGAGGACCGGCGACGAATCGGGCCGGGGTGCAGCGCGCGACGTTTGCTTGGAAAACCGCCTCGGTATCGTGGAGGTAGGAGACAATGATCTCAAATCCCCGGAAATACGCGGAGGCGTCTTTCTTCCAGGCGCCGTCGGGCGCAAAGAATCCGGCCAAGGCTGGGGATTCGAGCGCGGAAACGCGGGAGGCCAGGCCTGCGGCCACAGCCAGCGAACCGATGGAGGGATAGCCGAGGATTTCCAATTGATGCCGCGGGAAGTGACGCCGCAACGCCGCCAGCGCCGGCAGCGTGAGGATGAAGTCCCCCAAGGCGCCGCCGCGGATGACCAGGATTTTTCGTTCGCTCTCCGCCGGCATGTGTTGATGATAACCAAGACCAGGCATTTCTCACGGATAAATCTCTTTGCGCAAGTGGCGGCAAGTCGCAGCAAATATCAGCAATTGCTGGGGTTTTTGAGGATTTTTTGGGGTTGGGGGGCCGTGAAAGAGACGGGGCAGGACTGGGACGGAAAGGACATAAGGGACCAAAAGGAGAGGCGGTGCGGCGGAGCTTGGACGGCTTCCGCTTCCGCCCAAGGCCACGCGGAGAAGGCGGGGGGCAGGGGCGGGGCGGGTCTCTCCTTGACCGACAACCTTGACTTGGCTTGACTCACCTTGACTTCTTCTTGACTCTTGGGGTTGGCATAAGGGCTAAGACCATGATTATGAAGAGGATGCAGCGTCTCAAGCGATACCTTGACCGGGCGCCGCCGGGCAGGAGTCCACGTTAACAATAACGTGCCATTTAACCGGCGGAGCCTGAATCAATGAATGGCGGGAACATCCCGATCGGTCTGGCTATTTTCGATATTTCAAAGAACCCGCCTTCGCTAAAGCTCGAGCGGGGCAGGCAAGACCAGCCCGCCCGCATCCAAAGTCCCATATAATTATGGGACTGTCAAGGGCTTTTTGAGGTTTTTTTTTGGGGGGGGGCCGGAAAGGCGCGGAATAAGCCGGTTGCTGGAAATGGAAGATGTTCTGGGAGAGGAGGTTGTGACAGGATTGATAAGATGAAGAGGATTTCGTTGAACAAGGGCGAAAACGGACTATGGAGTTCATAAGGCATTGATGGGAAGGGGGATAGGGATTAAGGCTTGCAAAATGGGCGATCGGATGGCACGCGCCTTGGAGTCATAATGGCGCGATGCGGATGAGGACGGCCAAACAATTGATCGAAGCTTTCGACACCACTTGCCCCGTGAGAGTATCGGACGTTGACGCCCAGTTAACAACGAAGGTTCCCGTCGAGCGTTGCCGCCAGATCTCAGAACCGTTGTTCTCTCACGGGGTAAACAACCGCGCGGAGACGGATGCCGGGGGCGACCAGACGGGGGCCAATTTGCGCCCGGCCGATGACACCGTTGAGATCGAGCGTTGTGAGACCTTTTACGAATGCGCCTTGGCGGATTGGTTGGCGGAGCTTTAACTGAGACGTTGCGCGGCGGCGGTGGCGTCTTTCCGCATTTTGGCCACGGCGGCTTTCAGGTTTTTGCGGCCGAATAACGCGGTGCCGCTGATGAAGGTGTCCGCGCCGGCCTCGGCGCAACTGGCGGCCGTCTCATGGTCAATGCCGCCATCGACGGCGATGTGGTAGTTCAATCCCAACTTCTGGCGCCACGCGGCCGCCTGGGCGATTTTGGGCAAACATTCGGTGATAAATTCCTGGCCGCCAAAGCCCGGATTGACGGTCATGATCAGCAAGGAATCGATCCGGGCCAAATGCGGCTGGACGCGACTCATGGAGGTGGGCGGGTCGATGGCCAGGCCCACTTGCTTTCCAAGGGAACGGATTTTCCAAATCAGCGGCACCACCTGGCCGTCCAGCTCAACGTGTATTGTCATCCGGTCGGCCCCGGCTTCGGCGAATGGTTGGAGCAGAATCTCCGGGCGGGAACACATCAGATGCACGTCAAAGGTCAGCCGGCTCAAGGGGCGGAGGGCCTTGACCACGGCCGGGCCGAAGGAAATGTTGGGCACAAAGTGGCCGTCCATGATGTCCAGGTGCAGCCAGTCGGCGCCGCTATGATTGACACGGGCGACTTCGGCGCCGAGGCGCGCGAAATTCGAGGCCAGCAGGGACGGGGCGATCGTCATTAAACTGTCGCCGGTGCGGGCGAGCCGAAGCCGGGCAGTTTGGGAGGCAGCGGTTTGGGCACCTCGGGCAGCGGAGTGGCCGCAACCGCGCCGCTGGGCGGCTCGACTTTCGGGTCGGGCGGCGGCGGGGTGAAGAGGCCTGTTTTAATAATATCGGACACTTGCGTGCCGTCGAGCGATTCGTATTCGAGCAGCGCGTTGGCGATGATTTCCAATTTGTCGCGATGCGTTTCGATCAGCTTTTGAGCCCGGTCGTAGGCCTCGTTGATGATGCGCTTGACCTCGGCGTCGATTTCCTGGGCGGTGAATTCGCTGTAATCCTTGCGTTGCACCATGTCGCGTCCGAGGAAAAGCTGGTCGTTGTCGTTGCCGTACTGGACCATCCCCATTTTCTCGCTCATGCCCCACTGGCAGACCATGGAGCGCGCGACGCCGGTGGCCTGTTGAATATCGCCCGCCGCACCGCTGGAAATATCGCCGGAAACAACCTCCTCGGCGATGCGCCCGGCCATCATGACAGCGATCAGGTCGAGCATCTCTTTGCGGCGATGGTTCAGCACGTCGTCTTCGGGCAGGGACATGGTGGAGCCGAGAGTCTGGCCGCGCGGGATGATGGTGACTTTATGGAGGGGATGGGTGTGTTCGAGCAAGACATTGACCAGCGCGTGGCCGGCCTCGTGCCAGGCGGTGCATCTCTTGTCCGCCTCGGTCATGGCCATGCTGCGGCGCTCGCGGCCCATGCGCACTTTGATGCGGGCCTCTTCCAGTTCGACCATGCCAATGGACTTCTTGCTCAGGCGAGCGGCCAGCAGGGCGGCCTCGTTTAAAAGGTTGGCCAAATCCGCCCCGGAATAGCCGGGCGTGCCGCGGGCGATGACGGCCAGGGTCACCGAAGGATCCAGCTTCACGTTGCGGGCGTGGACTTTCAAAATGGCTTCCCGGCCGCGCACGTCCGGCAGGCTGACCATGATCTGGCGGTCAAAGCGTCCCGGTCGCAGCAAGGCGGGATCCAGCACATCAGGCCGGTTGGTCGCGGCGATGATGATGATGCCGTCCTGGGTATCGAAGCCGTCCATCTCCACCAGCAAGGCGTTCAAGGTTTGTTCCCGTTCGTCGTTGCCGCCGCCCCAGCCGTGGCCGCGGCTGCGCCCGACGGCGTCAATTTCGTCAATGAAGATGAGGCAGGGGGTGTTTTTGCGGGCCTGCTCGAACATGTCGCGCACGCGGCTGGCGCCGACGCCGACAAACATTTCGACAAAATCCGAACCGCTGATGCTGAAGAAAGAGGCGTCGGCCTCGCCGGCGATCGCCTTGGCCAGGAGGGTCTTGCCCGTGCCGGGGGCGCCGACCATGAGGATGCCCTTGGGAATGCGCCCGCCGAGCTTTTGAAATTTCTTGGGGTCTTTGAGGAACTCGACCAGTTCGGAAACCTCCTCCTTGGCTTCCTCCACGCCGGCGACGTCCTTAAAGGTGATTTTGTTCTTTTCCTTGTTCAACATGCGGGCGCGGCTCTTGCCGAAACTCATCGCCCCTTTGCCCGCCATTTTGATTTGGCGGAAGATGAAAAAGTAAACGACGGCGAGGATGACGAAGAACGGCAGAAAGGTGTTCAAAAACATGCTCATCATCGCGTTGCTGTTGTTGACCGGCTTGAACTGCCCTGAATCAATCAAAAGATCGGTCTTCTTCTCCGTCAGCGGTGTTTCCAGCTTGAAGGGCACCTCAATTTTCTTCCCGTCGCTCATCAGGAATTTGCCGTGCTCGTCGGTGCGGTAGTACCTGCCGGTGATGCGCTTGATGTCGGGGGATTGGGGGTTATAGACGATGCGGCCGCTGTCCCGAACCAGGAGGCCGGCGCTGTTGGTGACTTTTTCCATCAGGTCGCCGAAGGAGGTCATTTCCTCGACGGGCGTTTCGCTGCCGTTTTTAACGAGCATCAAGACGCTGACGGCGGCGATGATGCCGATCCATATTAGGAGCGTCCGGGGCGGGAGGCGCAAATCGCCATTCCGCTTGTCGTTCTTGTCCGGTTGGCTGGGTCGATTCTGATCTGACATTTGATGATACTTATGTGCGGCTATATTACCATGAAAGCTCACCTGCCGCAACCACAGCGGCTCCCGGCTCAAAGCGCATCATAGTGTAATAACCACCCGCCCTCCAGCGCCAAAATGGGGGATTATCCGCCTCCCCCTCACCTCCCGCAAATGACATCGCACTCGCGCTTAGCGCGAATCCGAACGACGCGGACCGCGGTCGCGTCCGCCGCCGCCCTGGCCGCCGGGCCGGGGAGGGCGATCTTCGCGCGGGCGTGCCTGATTAACCGTCAGGGCGCGGCCATCGAGTTCCTTGCCGTTCATGCCTTGGATCGCCTTTTCAGCTTCCTGTTCGGAGGACATGGTGACAAAGGCGAAGCCGCGCGGCCGATTGGTCGTGCGATCCATCATGAGATTGACTTCAGTAACCGTGCCGAACTGGGCAAAGGCGTCCTGGAGGTCGTTCTCGGTGGCGTTGAAGGAGAGATTCCCAACAAACAATTTGGTGCTCATTCTGGGCTGACTTTCGTTGCTATTGATCGTTCATCTCAAGCCGTTCCCGGTTTGCCGGGCCTGCGCTGATCGGCGCCTTACGGGCCTCACTGGAGGCGTCATTGCGTCGTGAGAATGAGCAATCGTGGCCGCATATTAACAGCCGCCGGAATAAACACAACTGTAAAGTTGCATGGAAAATGAAATGCGCCGAGGGCCTCTTTTCCACCTTGCTTGCCGGGCGGAACAAACCTAAAGTGGAACAGATGTTGGCAACTCAAACCAGTGGGGTCGCTGTGCCCTTCCGTTTATCGCCGCCCCGCGCCTCGGGGTGGAAACAGATCGCGGAGGCGGTGGAGCCGTTTTTGCAAAGTGTTGCCGGGCAACTGGCGGCTCAAACCGAGGAGTTTGAACCCCAGATCGCCGCCCTGGCCCGATACGCCCTCACCGCCCAGGGCAAACAGCTCCGCCCGATCCTCGTTTCCCTCAGCGGCGAGTCGGTCGGCGCCCTCAACGATTCGCATTTGACGGTGGCGGTGATCATCGAGATGATCCACCTGGCGACGCTGGTGCATGACGATGTAATCGATGAAGCGCACTTGCGCCGGGGACGCCTGACATTGGCGGCCAATTGGGGGAACGAAGTTTCGGTGCTCTTGGGCGATTGCCTCTTCGCCCACGCGCTCAAACTGGCGGCCAGCTTTCCCACCCCGGATATATGCCGCGCGGTCGCGGCGGCCTCCAATACCGTTTGCGCGGGCGAAATCCTCCAAACCCGCTCGCGCGGCGACTTCAATGTTTCCCGCGCGCAGTATTTCAAAATGCTGGCGATGAAGACCGGTGAACTGTTCGCGCTATCGTGTGATCTGGGCGGCTATTTGAGCGAAGCCCCGCCAGCGCGGCGGCAAGCGCTGTGGCAATACGGCCTGGCGTTGGGCACGGCCTACCAGCTTTATGACGATTGCCTGGACGTGCTCGGTACGGAGGCCGCGGCCGGCAAAACGCTTGGGGCGGATCTGGCTGGCGGGAAAATGACACTGCCCATATTGATCGTGCGGGACCGGGCGGCGGCCGAGGACCAGGAACGGCTGCGGCGTTGGCTGGCCAATTGGGAGCCGGCATATCTGGCGGGGGTGGTGGAATTGATCGCCAAGTATGATGCCTTTAATGAATGCCGGGTGATTTTGCAGCAATATCTGGTCGCCGCCCGGCAGGCGCTCATGATGTTGCCGCCCTCGCAGGGGCGCTCAGGGCTGGCCGCCTTGACGGAGTTTTTAGCGGAACAAACCGAAGCATTGGGGGTTATCTATTAGACTTCTCCGCCAGGAGCGGGATATTATATCATACGAAAGCTGAACTTGAAAAACCTATGACTCGCCCGCCGGCAGTGGAGCCTGAAGACGGCGCCGGGAGCGAGGAGACGATCGATGCCAGCCTGGTGCGCCGGGCCCAAGGCGATGATTTTGGCGCCTACGATCAATTGGTCCGCCGCTACCAGGAGCGCATTTACGCCACCGTCTATCACATGACGGCCAATCATGAGGACGCCAATGACCTGGTGCAGGAGACCTTCATTAAGGGGTTTCGCGCCCTCAAATCCTTCAAGGGCGACTCCAGCTTTTACACCTGGCTTTACCGCATCGCGGTCAATAAGACGATCAATTTCCTCAAACAGCGCCGGAACCGCATCCAGATGAGCCTCAACGACATGGATGTCAATGTAGAAAACGACCCCGACCTTGTCGCCCTGGTTTCGGACAACACGCCGCGCAGAGACCTTAGCCTGACGGAGCTGCAGGAGAAATTGAACGCCGCCATGCAAAAGCTGTCAGAACACCACAGAATGGTTGTGACGTTGCACGATGTTCAAGGTCTCTCCCATGAGGATATTGGCAAGATCATGGACTGCAACGTCGGCACGGTTCGCTCGCGGCTTTTTTACGCGCGGCAGCAATTGCAGGCCTATTTGTCGGACTATTTGAAATAGCAGCAGCATGAACACAGACCCCGAGAGTTTTGAGGCGTTGCGAAAACTGATGGCGCTCAAGCGGCATGAATTGCCGCCGCCCGGCTATTTTACGTATCTGAGCGAGAAAATCGCCACACGCATCCAGCGGGGTGAGGGCAAACTGAACCTGGTGGAGAGGGTTTACGCCGCTTTGGTGTTGCGTCCGGCGCTGGCCGGCGCCTGCATCGTGGCCGTCGGCACAGTGTTAAGCCTCACGGCGGCTTACTCGGTAAATACCGCGCAAGACGATGCTTCCGTCGAAAGCCCGCATGCGACGTGGCGCAATGCCGCCCCAAGCGAGGCCTTCGCCACTCGGATCGACTCAACCCAGCCGCTGCACGTCCCGAATTGGGTGGGCAGCACAAACCCCGGGGTACCGGCGGCGGAACTGCCCTCGCTCTTCGCCCCCGTCGCTCAGGCCGTACCGGTGTCTTTCGAGCCGGGCCGCTGAGTTCCCACGCGCGGGGCTTGATGAGGCCGTCAGTAAAGACGCAGTGTCACGACTGACACTGTATTCGCAAGGTGTTTTCCATTAACGGGTTGCGTCACAGGCGGTTGGTCGTTTTCGCGCAATCTGCGCCTTTTTGCGGTGCATTCCGAAGAAACCATCAGCCTGCGTTCTATCTCAAAAGAAGATTTGCCTTGTCGGGCGGCGGTTTATTTGCCACAAGTCTTTTTGAACAATGGCAGTCAAACGATGCTAAAAGTGAAAACGAAACCTCAATCCCACCTTGCTGGTTCCATTTCCTTCGCCTTATTCCTGGCTCTGGCTTCGTGCCCCAGTTCGGTTTTGGGCCTGGGCATCGCGCTGCCCGATCAGGACGCCTTTGCCACCGCCCGCGGCAACGCTTTTGTCGCCACCGCCGATGACCCCGCCGCCGTCTTCTACAATCCGGCCGGCATTTCGCAATTGCAGGGGATGAACGCCTCGGTCGGCGCCTACGGCATTGTTTATGGCGACACCTACCACAACGGCGGCAGCTCGATTGACAGCAAGACCCCCTTGGAAGTTCTGCCGCAGATTTTTACGTCATGGAACATTCCAAGCTACAAATTGACGTTGGGTTTTGGCTCCTATTCGCCCTACGGGTTGAGGCAGGAATGGCCCGCATCATCGCCCTTTGTGGCCGGCGGCGAAACAGGGCAAATTAATTATTACACCATTGCCCCGACCATTGCGTATCAGCTTCTTCCCTCCCTGTCCATTGCCGCCGGACCGGCCATCAGTTACTCCGAGGCCGACCTTAAGGAATTTCCACTCTTCGTAAATCATTTTCGGGGGCGCGACACCGATGTCGGCTTCAATGCCGGGGTCCTGTGGCACCCTTGGGTGCAGCACTCCTTCGGCGTGACCTATCGCAGCGCCACGGATATGAACTACAAAGGACATACCACGGACTACGTGGTGGCGCCTCCGTTTCCCAACACCGCCGCTTCGGCCAATTTTCATTTCCCACAGACTCTTGCCTTCGGCTATTCCTATCGCCCGACGCCAAAGTGGAACTTCGAGGCCGACGCGAATTGGACAGACTGGAGCGAGCTGAAAACCGTGCCAGTGAGCCCTTTGGCGGCATTCGGCGACAAGCTGACCTTCGA